>Ga0129302_1002295_pt1 | contig 13773 bp, 9 predicted proteins | sample BlaSprsedimmetaG_FD_94476 | JGI IMG/M metagenome (GOLD analysis project Ga0129302, IMG submission 94476) | Hot spring sediment bacterial and archeal communities from California, USA to study Microbial Dark Matter (Phase II) - Blank Spring... | ecosystem: Environmental > Aquatic > Thermal springs... | reverse complement strand
TACAGCCGGTGAAGCAGCACAGCGCCAAGAGCGCCCAGGCGACGCGCCCGATTTGTGGTTCACCTAAGCCTTTCACAGGGGTAAATTATACCACAGGCTGGGAAATTAACAATGGAAGGGGGGCGAGGGTGGTTAGAGGGCGAGGCTCAGAAGCAGGCCGACGGCGAAGAGGCGATGATGCTAGGCAATCTCTGTAGGCAACCAAATATCCAACACTTTATCAGGTGTTTTCGGATGGGAATGTTGGCTTTTGTGTAACAGCCCGGCTATGGCTGCTGCGTGTAACCATGCTTCAGCCGTGGAACGATCTTGACCTATATTCAGTTCTCGGCATCCGCGATCCATTTGCATTCCCTTTGCGAGGAAATTGGTATCCACGTATGGCATCCCCTTCTCCCGTATGAGATATGCTACACGCTGAGGAATCCACCGAGCAACATATTGTGCGGCAAGTACCAGCGGATGCGCAGTGTTGAGACTGATATTAATATCATTGCCATCGTACTGTTCCAAAAGTAGACCCTCTTGAATGGCATTTGTCAGGAAATTCGCTTCAGCCGAACCCATAGGGAGACTCTTACGATTGATCCATTGTTGTTGACCGAAAAAGGCAATCAATCGCAACAAGAGGGCTAACTGCGTTGTATGTGGTTGTGATTTATCTGGTACTGGTGCAGCAGCGAAGTGTTTGTCCAGATAGCGCACCTCGTCGGCGGCCTGCTGAAGTTCTCGGCTCAAGTTATCTTTGAGAGCAAGGATCACAACACGCTTGCCCTTAGCGCGCGCGGCCTCAATCGCTGGGCGAAAGTCGCGGTCGCCAGTGCCGATGATTATCGTCTGTAGCATATCATCTTGTTCTAGATGCGTGTGAATATCGCTGGCGATTTCCATATCGGCGCTGTTTTTGCCGCGCAGATTGACTTGGTAGCGAGTGCGGACGCCGCACTTTTCCAACTCGCGCTGCACATCATAACCCAATGCATCGCGCAACAGGCCAAAATCCCCATAGGCCATAATACCTGTTATCTGACCTAAATCAGCGATTTCAGTTTTGAGCGCATTTACAAAATCCTTCATAATCGGCACAACACCCTGTTGTTTAAGACCAATGAGCAAGTTCTCAATATCCAACCAGACAAAAACTGCACTGGGTTGGATGTAATCTGAGGGCAAGAGCTCATCGAGCGTGCGCATGGCAAAACGAGGGTCGGCGAGCTTGGCGGGATGCTGTCCGCTTGGCGACCAAACAGCGACGCGAGCTTCTTGTTGCACAGCAGAAGCACACAAGTTACCAAAAACAGGATCATCACTAACGACAACCAGTTGTTTTATAGCTGCATTGTGGTGCTGTTGCTCAAGCAACCGCGGCAATGCTTGAGGCCGATTCCCATTCATGGTGTGGATTTCGTAACCTTCGCGTTGGTAGGCTTGCGCAGATTCCTTGTCATCTTCGTGAATAATGGCAACCAGGCGTTTTTCCCTTCCCAACACCCCAACAAGCAATTTGAAGGTTTGTGCCTCGCGTTGCGGAGATACTGTATGTCCGTTGCGATGATGGTGTTCGTATAACCCGTAGCGATCCACGAAGGCGACTACTTCCGTAGGGGGAATATTTTCTGGACAATATGTATGCTGGTTCATGGCTCACATCCTTAACTATGTGTAACTGTTCATCTTTATCATACTCCAGGTAGCCCGGCATAAACACGCACCTTACTTCAAAAGAGGACAAGGATTGCGCACAATAAGATGGCCAAAATCTCACGGAAATCTCACCGGCGCGTTTCCCTATCCAGAAAACTTGTGCTACAATGAGACAAGAATTGCTTTGCAGGCAAAAGAGAGGGCAAGATGACACAAAAATCTCAGGACTCGAATGCCATCAAAACTTGGATAATGACAATTTGGAAGTGGCTCAAGGAACATGTTGTGGCTACCTTATTTTGCGTAGCGTTCATTCTTTATGTTGTATGTTATATCTACCAAAGTGGGGCTGTGAAACGTGATGCTCTTATCCAGCGGTATATTGCTTTGAATATTGATTCTGCTAACTTAAGAATAGATTTGATGTACCCCGAACAGTTACGCGCAGATACCACTCAAATGACACCTGTTGTAATCACCTTAGGTTATTCCACTACCGTTACCACAACCCAACCATATCATGTTGCTCTCAATTTCTCGTCTTCAGATGTCATCGCTGCCAATGTGGCTGGGGAACGTATCAACAGTCGTTGGACAGTAACACCTACAATACAAGCCGATGCAATAATCTCTGTTAATTTGCGCCGGGCTTTGTTGTCTTCGAAAACTGAAAGCATAACACCGACCCTATTCATTGATAATATTTATCGGGCTGATCTACCTCCAATTGTTCTCCAAAGTTTACAGACAGCGCATGCAAACCGGTTCTTGGATTTGGTTCTTGGACCAACAACCCCATTGATTCCCGCTGCTGCTGGTCTTGTAGCATACGCCATTAAATTACTGCAAGAAAGAGAGAAGAAACGCGAAGAGGAAGAAAAGAAGCGAGAATTAGCGCAGAAAGAAAGGGAACAAGTCAAATTATTATTAGAGCAATGGTCGAGTTTGTTGAAAAGGGACTTATCTGAAGGTATAAGGCAGTATGTAAACTATCGAAAAAAACAGGGGGGGCTTTTAGGGACACACGAAACAGGGCAACAAGAAGTCATAAATATCTGGAAAACCCAGCCCGAATTACTGCGCGATGCGGTTGCCTTTCTGGAAATCCCTGAAGACCCACAACCGGCAGATCCAATTAAAGCTTTATTGTGGGTGCTAAGGAATCTCGAGCTGAGCGAGGAATGGCACACAAAAGCATACCACAAATTATTGGAAATACGAAAAGAGAACCCCAATACTGAAGGCTTAGAAGAAGCGTCAATTCGTCTTTTTCACGATATGCTGCGTCCCTGGCCCCAATTCACTTTTTGGCGCTCGGCAGCGTTGAATGTTGCTAAGCAAACCACAAGGGAGCTGCTTGATACCATTCAAGGGTATGCTGAGACCGATGGGCTGTGGTTTGAATCCGTGTTTCCCCTATTAGATTGGCAAAAAGAATTGGAAAATACAGCGCCGATATTGGCAGTTGGCCCAGCTGGATGTGGTAAGACAACAGCTATATTACAGCTGTTGAAGAGAACCACGCATAGAGATTCAGAAGATTTCTATGTTTATTGCCCTATATCACAGATCGCAAGCGTGAACCTTCTGGAACCAATAACTAACACAATTGCTTGTACTTTATTGCAGTATTACGCTTTTCACTGCACGGCATTTCTAAAACTAGATTGGCCTATACAATATGCACTGGTCCAATTATGGCAGCAGAGTAATGGTCGAGATCTGCGCTCAGCCCTATACGATATAGGTTTGAGTCCTTACGGTCAAGGGAAACGTATGTTGGAACGAATTCAAACATTGGCTGATGAGACTTCTCCCACACCAATACCCGCAGCTCATATACCTGCGCGGTTGTCTGAAGTATGCCCCAGCGGATTTTCACAACTCACTTTGCTTCTGGACATTCAAGACCCTCAAATGGCTTTACCCAGAAGGGAGAAAGGGCTGCTATTAGAACTTTGCAAGACACTTTCAAGAGTAGGGATCGGGGTGAAGATTTTTGCTACTGAGAATTGGTTGGATCTTAAACCATACGCCTGGCGCGAGGTAAAAATGATCTGGACAGAGGCAGATCTAACCTTGTTGTTAATTGCATTGAAGCTAAAATCACGCGAAACGGATACAGATGATTGTATAGATCCCTGGTGCAATCGTGAGCATCGTGGATTACAACCCGAGAAACGGTTATTGAAAGCCGCGAGCGGTTCCCCACGTCGGCTATTGCATTGTCTACAAAAGCTTGCCATGCGGCGTGAAGAACGTGGTTTCAGTGGTTTGCTTGACGAAGATCTAAATGAAATCCTTGGGGTATTACCTGTGAACGCTATCCCTGTGCTAGAAGGAACCGAAAATGGCTAAATCTACTGTCCCTACCCCCGGCTTATCCGTTTTCGGTAGTCTGCGTGCCGAGGATGAACCCTGGCTACACGCTTGTTTCACGCCGCCGCCAGAATTCGAACATATCATTGCGCCCCGCTCTACTATCATTTTCGGTGGGCCGGGATCAGGCAAAACCACTTTATATCAACGCGTTCGAGCCCATAGCCTGTGTGATGGTAAGCCTTATCGGTTGCTGGTTGATTGGCAACCTGCGCCATTGAACGCGGGCGAACAGGCCACTATCGCTTGGGTGAAAAACCAGGCAGTGCATTTATTCGATCACTGTGTAGTAGCCCTCTCTGAATGTCTGGCGCGTTGGCCCGAGCTCTACACTGCTGCGCCAGCCTGGGCGCAGGCGCGACTGGCCTGGTTCATACAGCAGTATTTACAGGGCGATCCCAAAATTCGACTTGGCCCATTGCTGGAAAACACCCAATCCGGCAGTGATTTATTGACACAACTGTTCTCTGTCCCCGCGCCAATCATTCTTTATCCGGATGCTAGTCCTGAACAAGTGATTGCTGAATTGACCACAGCTCTGAGCGTCACTGGCTTAGGCGGCATTTGGGTGTTAAGCGATGGGCTTGAAGATTGGAGTTCTGTGGATGCACCCTCATTCCTGCGAGGGCTAGGGGCTTTTCTTTCGACGCTCCCGCTTTTTGAAAAGGCCGGTTTAGTTTATAAACTGTGGGCGCCGCTTGCTTTTGAACCGGAACTGAGTCGCGCTGGTGGCCTGGCCCGGCGGCGCGTAGATAGTGTGCGTTTACAGTGGACGCCCGACGAGTTACGCCGTCTGGCTGAAAGACGTATCGCTCTAGCTCTCAACGAACCCACCTTCGATCTAACACATTTATCCCAGGACGAGGACTTTCTTCCCTGGTTGGAGAAAGTCGGTGGCGATGCTCCGCGCGCGTGGCTGGATCAGCTAGGGCCATTGGTCAAATACTTTGCCGCGCACGGGCAAAAATCTTTGGAGACTAAAACTTGGCTCCGTTTACGCCGCGAATATCCGCCCAAACTATACCTGAGTGAAGACGGATACAGAGTGCTCGTGGGCGGACGTGATATTGATCTCGAAGAGTTGCCTGCCAAATCCTATGAAATGCTGCACTATCTGTACCAACATGCAGGCACAGTGATTTCTAAAGCTGACCTTTACTACCGTTGTTATTTGGGACTGGAGCGCACTCCTCGCACCGGTGAAGACCTGCACTATGTCTCCCCTAAAGACTATGAAGGGCTGATTGATACCAGCCTGTGGCGTCTCCGGCGTGCTATTGAACCAGACCCCTCCAAGCCCGTGCTTCTTGTCAGCAAACGCGGACGTGGCGTCGTGCTCAATGTGCGCTGGTGAGATTCTGGTGAGCCTGACGTTATTCAAGTGTGAACCGAGTGTAAATCGAGTGTAAACGTTTATTGGTATAATGATAAGAAGCCCTAAATTCTCAAGGAGTGTACGCTTATGTTGTCTTTGTTACTTTATCCGGTCAGACAGAGTTGGGTTCTGCTCTGAGTGTTATCACGCCCGACACCAACAACAATTTTCTCTGGCCGGAGACAATGGAATCAACACTTGACGAATCCACTAGCTGGTTGCAGTGGTTACATAGATTAGGATTGCATTTTGATCCTTTCGATACGCTGAATGCCGCTGACGACCCGCATCTTGGCGAATATCTGATTGAGCACGAAATTTTTGCGCGCCTCTGGGGGAATGATTGGGCCTGGGTTTTTGCCCCACCCGGCGGTGGGAAAACCGCGCTTCGGTGCCGCATCTCCCAAACTTGCTGGATTGGACAAGAGACCAATCGCCCGTTTCCTATCCCCTACTTGCCCCCTTTTCTTAGTTGGAGCAATGTTGCCCCCTCATTGGAAGACCACTTCGGCGCGTTGGCGCAAGCAGCGGCTAAAGTCTTGTTGTTGACCTTAGCCTATCGCCCACATTGGACATTTCGGCTACCTCAATCTGCTTTGCCGGAAATACATAAAGCGCTTGCCTGGAGCCTGCCCGGCCCGCTACAGAATTATCTTGATCTGTGCCAACAAACTAGAGATTTAGAACAGCTGCGCCGCGCTTTAGATTTGGATCATGCTTTTGCCTTACCCAATCCCCCCGAAGTGGATGTGCTTCTGGAATGGTGTACTATTTGGACTGCATTACCTTCTCCCACAACGCGCCCCCAGGCGCAAGAGCGTTGGGAAGCGCTGCTGCGTGTGCTTCTGGAAGTATTGGATTTTGATGGCGGGGTTTACCTGCTTGTGGATGGCCTGGATGCCGCGCCTGAGACCGTGACGCTGCCGGAAGCAGTCGCAGAGGTGCTCGCGCCCATTCTGGCAGCTGTTGCTCCGTGGGCGCAACAGCATATTTACGTCAAAGGCTTTTTACCTGCCGAATCTCAGCCTTTGTTGACCACACGCTACCCGGAACTTTTCAGCACGCCTCATACTAATACTATACAATGGACCGTGCCGCTATTAGCGCAGGTTGTGCGCCGCAGGATCTTTGTCGCTACCCAGGGTGATTTCGATAGCCTGGATGCAATTGCCTCGCCTGCATTGCGCGGATTGGAAGCCTGGCTGGCAGCGGCGGCCCTGCCCTTGCCGCGCGAAATGCTGGTGCTGACCCGGCGTGTATTGCAAGAACACTTTAAACGCAAAGACTACAATAGCCCACTACAAGAGACAGATGTGCAAAACGCTTTACGCTGGTATCGCGCTGCCCGTCCCAATATCATTCAAGTAGACAACCAGTTATAACCTTAAATCAAGCTGCCCGCCGAGACGGGGCGGTTATTTTCGCTTTCAGGAGGGGGAAGATGAACGCAATCACCAAAATGCTTCACTATGCTAAGAAGCATTTTATAGGCCGTGAGGATCAATTAGCCGAGGTTCGCAAAAAGGCGGAAAAACTGTCCGCTGGAGAACAAGAGGAACGCCGCACCGTTATCTTCACCGGTGAACGCGCCATCGGTAAATCATGGCTATTGCAACGGCTGGCTGAATTGTTAGCCGAATTAGGGTTTACTGTTTTTAGAGTAGATCTGAAAGCCTATGCTAACAAACCTAAAACTGATAAACCTGATGAGGAAGTAGCTGTCGCTAACATTTTACTTGACTTACATAGGTTATGGGGAGAAAAGCAATCGCCTGGCGGCGCTTCATTGGCGGAGCTTAGTCGCAATGTGCTGGAAGTTGTTCGCAAACAACTACCTGAAAAACCGCTGGCCGTATGTGTAGATCATGTTTATGAATCGAATTGGAATCTGCTTGCCGCCTTAGAAGAATATGTACTAGGCCCACTGGCAATCGAGCCGCGCGTGTTAATTATACTGGCTGGGCGTGGACGCCTCTATCCCTTCAAGACGCCGGAGCTGCGCTTAAAAGTAGAACCTGAGGAACTTGTTCCTTTTTCTTTAGATGAAACCATTGAACAATTAACGGTGCAGCACAAAGCGGCTGTGCCCCTGGCTGAGAAAATTCATGCTATCAGCGGGGGGAACCCTGGCGCGAACGATCTATTAGCGCAACACCCCGAAGCGCCAGCACTGGCGCTGGATGAAGTGTTAGAGGGTATGTTAGATCCGGTACCCCCGGAGCAACGCCAAAAAGTACGCGAATATCTGGAAGCTCTATGTGTTTTGAATGCTTTTGATGAAGAACGTATCCCCCCTATGTTAGCTATATATTATAATGACCCTGAGACATACGATAACTGGAAATACGCCCAAGCGCGCGATGCGCGTGAATTGCTTACGCGATGGGCTTTTGCTCGCTGGGATGCTGATCAGGGAGGCTACGTTTTACATGATATGCCGCGTAGATTATTGGAGCAATATTTGCGGAAAGCCCATCCTAATCTTTGGTGCGATTTGCAATTAGCGGCAAAACAGCTGTATAATAGATGGGTAGGAATGTACCAACGCAACAAAAGTCGTTGGGAGAATGAACATCATTATCACGAAGATCAGCTACAAAAAATGTCCTGTTCCACAACCCGTTAGTTGTTGCTTTTTTGATGTAAGGGGATTTTAGCAGGAGGATTTTTAATGAAAGGCGCTAGTTCTATATCGCATCATGGTTCTCGGATGACCCGGCGGCTGATTGGTCGCGAAGATGAATTGGGCAAAATCCGTCAGGCAATTAGTGATCAAGGTAATTCACATTTCATCTACATCACCGGTGATGGTGGAATCGGTAAGACACGTCTACTCCGATACATTGTTGATCACTTTTCACTCGAGTTTCCCCAGATAGTGATAGCCAGCAATGTGATAGATTTTTATCATAGTCAGATGCACAGTCTGGTAGGATTTATAGGGGCTTTATTGGCCCTTTTCCCTGAGCTTGAGGACTTTGTTAAGGAACAATGGAGGGCTTCTTTTGAGAACGAAGAATTGGAAAACAACACTCATATCTTGGAAGATCTTGCCCGCGCAGAGCAAGAAGGACTAGCTAAAGAAGAGGTATTGAGTCGCAGCCAGAAGTTGGCTGACTGGATTGCTGCTTATATTAGAGAACACCGCATTGTTTTGATCTTTGATACAGCAGAACGTCTGGTTATTGAAAGCGACCCAGCTCGCAAATTTTGGGAGATAGAATCTGAGCGAGCTTTGTTGTTTGATTGGCTGCTTCAAGAGTTTTTTCCCAAGGTCAATAATGTAGTCATACTCTGGGCCGGACGGCCGAATACAGAGCAAGAACACTTCCTGCAAGCACATTTACGGAGTTTTGGTTATCAAAAACTAGTACTTAGAGGCCTAACAAGAGCACAAGTAGATGAATATATAGCAGACGTGATTTTGGTAAACCGAAATTCTGGTAATGAAAATATCGCGGAAAAAATTGAAGCCTTACTTTCCCCTGAAATACAAGAGATATTATTTGAGTCCTTACGTGATAATGGTGCTTTACTACGGCCCATTCTTTTGTCTTTAGCTATTGATCATGTAATAGAAACTAGTACGACAATTCCTAGTCTCCCAGCATCGCTTGTTGAAGCTCGGTATCTCACGGATGATGAGCGCAAAAATGTCTGCGCGAAGATGCAAAAAGATTTGATTAGCGCTATCATGAATAGTGTGGAGCCGGCAGATGAAATTATTCGGTTGCTGGGATTGCTTCGTAAAGGAGCTAATGCTGAGCTTTTGGCGTTTCTTACTGGAAAACAACAGCAGGAAATTGATGAGCTATTATGTAGAATTCAGGAACTTACCTTTATAAAAGTGCCGTCCTCTGATCGATACTTTTTACACGATGAAATGTACGATCTTTTCCGCCGTTACGCGTTGGATGAAAGCGAGCCGGTAGAAAAGGGCTTTCTTGGTCAGTTAATCGATTATTATGCACAAGAAGCCCAAAAAGATCGGGAATTACTGACTAAATTGTATGAACAGAAAGAGCTACCTTCGCCTTCGCTTGTAGCTGAAGCTTATGCAAAATTGGAAGAAGATCTCGTTGAAGAGATATATTACCGTTTGCGCTACAACAGAGACGAAGGATATCAGACCTATTTTGCCTATGCACAAGAAGCTGCAATTTCGGCAAATTACAGCCTGGATATGTTTTTGTATGCGGAGCTGTTAATGTTCTTGAAAGAACAGCATATACAAAATGGCTTTTATACAATGACTATAGCTGATATTGCTGTGCGAGTGGTAAAGCGATTAGTAACCGAGAGACGAGTTGATGTCGCCGTGTCTTTAGCCAAAAAACTTCGCGAAACAAATTTCTGTGGTAATGACATTTGGGCCAAATCTGATTTAGCTTCCTGGGAAGCTGTGGCTCAAGTATATTCAGGAGAGCTGGAAGCTGCTGAAAATCTACTGTTTCAAGCATTCAATGATCTGCAAAGTCTTGATCCAAAGACACCCCGCGAGAAAGCTGTTCTTGCGCGTGTGTTTAATAATCTTGGCTATGTCAAACGAATTCAAGGACAATACTATGGCGCAATAGAGGAATATAAAAGAGCTTATGTCTTGTGGAAAGAGATTGACATAGAAGGTGAAATTGCCAATACCTTGAATAATATGGCTTTCGCCAAAGCAGAAGTAGGGTATTTTGGCACGGCGCGTCGGCAAGCTGAAGATGCCTTGATCCGAAGACAAGGCTTGGGCCCACGCCTGTCAGTGGGATTGAGTTTAAATACGCTGGCACATATTGCGCTTCGTGACAATGATTCCTATGAAGCACAACGATACGCAGAAGAGGCATATCAGATTTTCGAGCGGTTGGGTTCTAAGCACGAAAAGGCCTTATCTCTTTTAGTTTGGGCTGAGACACTACGTCGTTCTGAGGAAACTAAGGGCAACCAAGATTTGCTGGAAAAGGCTCTTGAGAAAGCAACTGCAGCTATGGAAATCTTGGAAATAACCCAGGCAGTAGATCGCAAATCTGAGGCATTCATTGAGTTGGGGTGCGTATACAGAGACTTGGCCAAGGTTATGCGTGGACCATCGCCCACACCAGAAAGCATTACAGAAGCAGTAAAGGAATTAGAAAAAAATAGCGAATCTGCTTTGCGTAAAGCTGTTATCCTAGTTCAGGACAAACCCCAGTTCAATTATCTTTTTGTGAGGGCGTATATGAATCTCGCGTGGTTGTATTACTATGTATTGGAAGATGACCAAGCACGAGAAACTATCCAATATACGAGGAAGCACATCCCGCTTTCTTACCATATTACTCCATTGGGAGAGGATGATTTTGGAGTATCTTCTGGGGGACTCCCAAGAATATCTCGCGGCAAAGCTATAGTCCCATATTTGGTCGAATTAGGGAAAGCAGAACTTTTGTTAGGGCAGATTTGTTTCAATGCATACAAACATAGCCAAGAGGAAAAGGATTTGCGAGAAACATTGGAACATTATGCCCTTTGTTTAGCCTATAATACACTTCTTTCGGAGCAAAGCACACGAGATGGGCGACGAGCAATGGATCGAATATACCAAAACATCAAGGGTTTGAACAAGAGAGATTTACTTTCTATTGTAGGGGAATTTATCACGAAGTATGGTTTAGGAGACCGCACACGCATTAAGCGGTTCATTGAAGAGGATTTATGATTTCCTTTAACATTGGTAATACTAGCGCGTTTTTTCTACTTGACATCATTGATGCGTTGTGCGCAGAAGGCTGGATGCAAACTGCTCATTTCGAATCCACACCTGATTGGGAATATGTGCTAAGTAGCGCATCGAATTATACTCACCTATTACTTGTGGCTGCCGATGGAGCTGCACCCATAGGATGGTGTCGCTTGTTCCCAACAGAGACACTTGGTAAAGGTGAATTGGGTATTGGTTTATTAAAGTCCTACCGAAATCAGGGCCTCGGCACACAACTCACACAGCAAGCGATAAATTGGGCCGCGGTCCATGGTTTTACCCTTATCACTCTGACCACGCGCGAAGACAATATCCGCGCTATCCATGTCTTTGAGAAATGTGATTTCGTATGTACTGGAAAGCATGAAGGTGTATGGTTGGAAATGGTGCGCGCTATAGGGGAATCCGGCAACGATGATTGAAAAGCATTTGCCCCATATTGTGTGTTCCAGCCCAGCTTTTCACAGGGAATCTGATTGTGCATGTGCGGAAGAATCTTCGGCGTCTGTAAGGCTGTTCTCAGCGTTTCAAACGGACTTAGATTCCGATTGCGCCTGTGTAGAAACAAAATCATATCTATCCCAATCAATTCTCCAACCGCAAGATTGCGCTTGTTCCCAAATATTAATCACTCCCAATCCATCCATTCCCCATATCCTTTGGCAACTTCCCAAAACTCTTTACCTCGCGTCACTTGCTCAGGATTATGCCGTAGCCTTCAACCCTATCGGACACGGCGTCATCGCTGCGCTTGACACGCCAACGCTCGCGCAGCTTGAGACTTTCGCCACGCCGGGTTCCCTCACCAATGCAACCGCCCAACAACTGGCAACGCTGGGATTGCTCACACCTGTTCCTTCTCCGGCTGTAACTTCACCATCGCATATACTCACCGCTTGGCTCCATCTCACCGAAGCCTGCAATCTTCACTGCACCTATTGCTACGTCCGTCAGGGGCCGCGCGCGATGGATCAAACGCTCGGTTTTGCGGCTATAGATGCTGTGTTCCGTTCTGCTGTTGCCCAGGGCTACCAGGCCGTCAAACTCAAATACGCGGGCGGAGAGCCTACACTTGTCTGGCCCTTGATTCCAGTTCTGCACAGCTATGCTCAAGACCTGGCGACCCGTACCGGTCTCGATTTGCGCGCCACAGTGCTTTCCAACGGCACGCGGCTAACACCCCCCATGCTGGATTGGTTCGCGCACAACAACGTCCGCTTGATGTTTTCGCTCGATGGCATTGGCGCAATCCACGATGCGCAACGGCCTTTTGCCGATGGGCGTGGCTCGTTCGCTGCACTGGCGCGCAATCTCGATTTGGCGTTGCGTGCCGGTATCAAGCCATATCTTTCCATCACCGTCACCGGCCAAAATGTGGAAGGATTGGCAGATACCATGAGATTTGCTCTGGAACATGGCTTGTCTTTTCACCTCAACTTCAGTCGCGCCCCCCAAGATGTCGCGCGTATACAAGACCCGGAGGAACAGGCCCGTTGGATAGCGGCGCTGCGAGATGCATTTGCTGTAACTATGGCTTATCCTGGTCGTCACATAGATGCGTTTCTCGATCTGATGACTCTATCGCCTCATAACCATCCCTGCGCTGCAGGCCGTCACTACCTGGTTGTAGGGCCTACCGGTCATATCTCGCCCTGCCAGATGCTATTGGAAGAGCCACTCACCGATGTCTGGGCAGATGATCCTCTTGCCATGATCCGCACAGAAAATGGACTGTTCTCCAATCCGTCGGCAGAGACCCAGTCTGATTGTCACGATTGCACCTGGCGTTATATCTGCGCGGGCGGCTGTCCTCTGCTGGCGCGCGAGGCAAAATCCCCTTATTGCGCCCTCTACCGGCAGCTACTGCCGGAACTCCTGCATCTGGAAGGACTGCGATTACTCCAAAACGCAGGCCTGGCAGCCTGATAGAATCATTCTTCGCAACAACGGGCGCTACTTTTCAAGCAGCGCCCGTTTTGCGTGAGATAGTGGTGAGATTGCGTTGATATTGAAGCAAGTCGAAAGAAATCATTTTGCAATGCCTCCGTGCAATCAGTGTCGCTATTTTCTGCTACACTATAGACAAGAAAAAAGATTGAGGAGGCAAACAATGGCCAGGAACCAACAGATCCATTCTCAGATACAAGAACCAGCAGGGCTGTATGCTTTGCAAATGATTGCCCCAAATCAAGCAATCTTTTACGGCGAACAAGAAAACCACATCTTGATACAATTAGGGCAAACATGGCAATGCGATTGCGAGAGCTATGCTACCTGCAGCCATACCACACAATGCGAGGATTGCGAGCACACCTTTGCGTTAAAACATTACCTGACGGTAGGAAATCTTATATGACCCTACGTGGAATGACAATTAACTCAAGCCTGCTTTTGTCAACCGAAAACAGGGCCAGTGAACCGTAGTCGGTGCCGCAGCAGCATTCCAGGCAGCCATTCTCGACAACCTCGGCTATGTCCAGCAGGGCCGCGAGGAGATGGAGGTGCTGTTCACCTTCCTAGCAGAAGCTCTACGCTACTTTAGCCAACTGCACGGCAACCATGTCGAGTGGCGCTATATGCGGCAGTTGGCCGTACGGATGGCGCTCGACCTGAGCGTGGCAATCAAGAATCTCTCGCGGCGGAATTA
>Ga0129302_1002294_pt1 | contig 13776 bp, 10 predicted proteins | sample BlaSprsedimmetaG_FD_94476 | JGI IMG/M metagenome (GOLD analysis project Ga0129302, IMG submission 94476) | Hot spring sediment bacterial and archeal communities from California, USA to study Microbial Dark Matter (Phase II) - Blank Spring... | ecosystem: Environmental > Aquatic > Thermal springs... | reverse complement strand
GCGCTGGGCGGGATAATCGGCCAAAGTCGTCAGGGCCTTCAACGCCGTATCCGGGCTGCAACTGGCCGATCCATCGAGCAAAAGCGAAGCGCCAATACCTGGGAGGATTTGCAAGCGGCCGGGGCCGGGTTTCAAAATCTCTACCGCATCCAGGATGTCGTCCCATGGAGTGTGGTAGGCTAATCCCACGGCGATAGCGGCCAGGACGGTGTAAACCTGGTGGCGTCCCAGGAGACAGGTGCGAATTTCCGATTTGGCCGGATAACCCGGCGTACCCATCCCGGCGACGCCGGGAAAGTGGACGACAAATTGAAGTCCCTGCGGATCGGGCTGTAGGTCGGAGGCGACGATGTCGGCATTGGGATTCAAGCCATAGGTGATGACCCGGGCACAGGTTCGTTCCTGCATCGCGCGCACCCGATGATCGTCGTAATTCAAAACCGCCACGCCTTCTGGCGGCAACGAGGCGAGCAAGCGACCTTTCTCCTGCGCGATGGTCTCCAGGTTGCCCAGGTAGGCCAGGTGGGCGCGGTTGATCGAAGTGATGACGCCGATGTGTGGGCGAGTCAACTCGACCAAGTGCGCGATGTCGTCGAAAGCGTGACAGGCCATCTCCAGAACAGCCACATCGTGTTGGGGCGCCAACCCTGCCAGGGAAAGCGGCAGGCCAAAGCGGCTGCTCAAATCAGGTGGATTGGAGAAAACTCGGTGGTGCGTCGATAGCACGGCTGTGATGGCCTGGCACGCGTCGGTCTTGCCGGTGGAGCCGGTCACACCGACGACCTGGGGGGTGTGCTTGCGGACGACGTAACGGGCCCAATCGGAGAGCGCGATCTGCGTGTCGGGGACCACCACGCACGTCACGCCGGGCATCGAGGGCGGGAACTGGCACAGCACCCCGCCGGCCCCCCGGACAATGGCGTCTCCAATGTAATCGTGGCCGTCGCCGCCGTTCTCGGTCTTGACGGCGACGAAAAGCTCCCCCGGCTGGATGCGGCGCGAATCGTAACAGAACGCCGGAAATCGTTCGGTGGTGGCCGCGCCTACCAAATATCCACCGGTCGACGTCAGTAGATCTTCCAGATAGATCATAGGCTCCCTCTCCAGATAGCAAACGGCGGCGCGACAATGCGCGCCGCCGGCGGGAATGGGCGGTACGGGACTCGAACCTGTGACCTCCTCCTTGTAAGAGAGGCGCTCTAACCAGCTGAGCTAACCGCCCGCGCACTTATTATAGCCAGAATCGAAAATCCGTCAATGTCTCGCATGAGGTCACAACCGGGGCAGCACGATCGACTGTTGCGCCTGGTATTTGCCTTTCTTGTCGGCGTAGGAGCGTTCACAGACCTGGTCCCCCTCGAAGAAGAGCACCTGGGCGATCCCCTCGTTGGCGTAGATCTTGGCCGGGAGCGGGGTGGTGTTGCTGATTTCCAACGTGACGTATCCCTCCCATTCCGGCTCGAAGGGCGTTGTATTCACAATTATGCCGCAACGCGCATACGTCGATTTTCCCAGGCAAACGCAGAGTAAGCCGCGCGGCACGCGGAAGTACTCCACCGTCCGGCTCAACGCGAAAGAGTTGGGCGGGATCACGCACACGTCGCCCTTGAAATCGACGAAAGAGGCGGCGTCAAATTGCTTGGGATCCACGACGATCGATTTGTTCGACTTGAGTTCGGCCAACGCCCGCGAGGCGGCTTCTCGACGGCGGGTCAGGTAAGGCAAGGTCTGCGAGAGCACGTACTGTACGTCGGCGGGCTTGCTCACGATCAAATCGGCTTTTCCGTTGCCCGACTCCGCGACTAGCCCGGTACCAACCATGGCCCGCAGCCCGTCCAGCACCTGTCGATCCTCACCAGCGAAGACCAGCACCAGGCGGGGCCGCTCGTCGGTCCCATAGGCGCGATAGCCGACGTTCCCCTGGGCGTCCAGCATCCCGGCGACGTAAGCGCACTGCACGTCCGAGAGCTTGGACGCCGTGATCTCCGGCTGGAAAATCTTGAACTCATCGGCGACCCGAATGTCGTAACCGTAAGATGAAAGGCCGTAGGAAATTACACCATCACGCACCTGCCCATCCACGAACGGCTCGATCATGCGCTGTTCCAGGGACATTTTACGAATCCAACTGTCAGACTTCAAACCCATTGGTGATACTTACCTCCAAGTTATAAGTGTGCAAGTTGCAAGTGTGCAAGTATGCAAGTGTGCAAGTACGGAGCCGCCTACATCCGTTCTGGAGCGGTCATGCCCATCAAGCGGAGCACGCGGGATAGGGCCAAGCGGGCGGCCCGCATCAACACCAGGCGCGCCCGCGTCAAATCGGGCGCCTCGGCGTCCACGACCCGGCAGTCCCGGTAGAACGTGTGGAAGGCCGCGGCCAACTCCCGGGCGTAAAAGGTCAGGTGGTGGGGGGCGGATTGGGTCGCCGCCAGGGCGACGATCTCCCGCAGCTCCAACATCTTGCGGATCAGGACCAGCTCGCTCTCGTGCACCAGCAGGGCCAGGTCGCCCGCCGCCTCGATATCCCAACCCAGGTCGACGGCGTGGCGCAGGATGCTGGAAATGCGGGCGTGGGCGTACTGCACGTAGTAGACCGGGTTCTTGTCCGACTGCTCGACCGCCAGGTCCAGGTCGAACTCCATCGTCGAATCGACAGTGCTGGTGAGCAGCATGAAACGGATCGGATCCGGGCCCACCTCGTCCATCAGCTCGCGCAGCGTGACGAACTCGCCAGCCCGTTTCGACATGCGCACGTCCTCGCCGCCCCGTTTGAGGTTGACCATCTGGTAGAGGATGATCTCGACCCGCTCGGGATCGAGTCCCAACGCCTGGGCCGCCGCCTTGACCCGCGGCACGTCGCCGTGGTGATCGGCCCCCCAGACGTAAACAGCCTTGTCGAAACCCCGCTCGACCAACTTGTTCCACACGTAAGCGATGTCGGAAGCCAGGTAGGTCGGGCGCTCGTCGGGCACCGGCACGACCGCCGGCGAGCGGATGACGACGGCGTCGTCCGCCAGTTCCGGCGACGTGAACCAGGTGGCGCCATCGTACTCGGTGATGTAGCCCTCGTCCCGCAACACCTGCAACAACTCCTCGAACAGGCCCGATTCGTACAGGCTCTTCTCGTGAAACCAGACATCGTAGACGATGCCCAGGTCGGCCAGATCCTGCCGCGCTACGTCGAGGACCCGATCAATCCCCTCTCGACCCAGCGCGCGGGTGGCCTCGTCGTAAGGCACGTCCAGGTAACGGTCGCCGTATTCCTCCGCAAACTGCCGGCCCATCTCCACGACGTAATCACCGGCGTAGCCATTCTCCGGGAACGGCTCGTCTTGCCCCAGGGCCTGCGCGTAACGGGCGTAGAGGCTCTCGCCGAACACGCGCACCTGGGAACCGGCGTCGTTGACGTAGTACTCCCGCTCGACCTCGAAACCAGCCGCCGCCAATACGTTGGCGAGCGTATCGCCCAGCACCACGTTGCGGGCGAAACCGATGTGGAGCGGGCCGGTGGGGTTGGCGCTCCCATACTCGACCTGCACCCGCTGCCCCTGCCCTATTTCCAGGGCGCCAAAGGACTCGCCCTCCGCCAGGATATCGCCGACCTGGCTCGCCAGCCAAGCCGTGTCCAACGTCACGTTGATGTAGCCCGGCCCGGCTACAGCAGTCTCGCCAACGAAATCGGCCGGAGGGAGATGAGCCACCACGTGCTCGGCGATCTGGCGGGGAGACATCCGGGCCGCCCGGGCCAGTTGCAGGCACGTGGGCGAGGCGTAATCCCCGTGCTCGACCTGGCGGGGCCGTTCGACGAAGACGTCCGGCACCTCGAATGGTGGCAAGGCCCCCACTTCCTGCGCCGCCCGTATGCCGGTTTGAATCAAAGCAGCAACCTGATCTCGAATGAGTTTGGTCATAGAAACCTCGACTGTGAATGAAAAATGATGGCTACGGACTGACGATCAATTCTTCGCGGAACCGGCGGACCAGGCGCTTCCGGTCTTCCGGGGATATGAACGCGCCCCCAATGCCGGTCAAGATCGTATGTTTGATCTGATCCAACGACACACCCATCGCCAGCATAGCCGCCATATACTCGTCGGTCAACGTCGTATCGCTGACGCTGGGATCGTCGGTGTTGATCGTTACCCGCAGGTTCAAGGCGAGTAGATCGGATAGGGGATGTTGCCAGAAACGCCGCACCACGGCGGTCTGCAAATTGCTCGTCGGGCACACCTCCAACGTCACCCCATGCCCCCGAATCAGGTGCACGACGTCGGAGTTCTCGATCGACCGCACGCCGTGCCCGATCCGCTGGGCTCCCAGGAGTTCGATAGCCTCGCGGACGTTCTCCGCGCCTCCGGCCTCTCCGGCGTGCACGGTGACGCCCAGCCCATCGGCGCGCGCTCGTTGGAAAACATCGGCGAAGCGCCGGGCCGGGTAACCTACCTCGTCACCGGCCAGGTCCAGCCCCACGACCCCTTTGTCCTTATAAGCCTTGGCGATCTCGGCAATTTGCAAGCCAATTTCCAGATCCTCATCCCGGCCAATCTGCAAGATAAGGTTGGCGTGTAAATCGTGGTCTTCCTGGGACCGGGCAACCGCGTCGCAGACCCACTCGACGACCTGGTGCAACGAGAAATCCTGGCGCTTGGAAAGCGCGACCGGGTTGAAACGTAACTCCAGGTACTTGATGTTATCGGCCGCCGCATCCGCCACGGCTTCGTAGGCTACGCGCTCCACCGCTGCCTTGGACGTGTAGAAACGACGCAGGAAGGTGAACTTGGCCAGGAACAGGTGAAAGTCCGGCCGGTCATCGGTCGTCACCGTGGCAAAGCGACGCAAGTATTCGATGTCGTAACTGGGCAGGTCGATGCCGTGCTCCAACGCAATATCAGCTATTGTCTGGAGCCGTAACGAGCCCTCCAGGTGGCGATGCAAATCCACTTTGGGCAGAGCGTGCAACTGGGATCGCAGTCCAGATATGCCGTTTGGCTTTTGTGATTGATTGATGATCATGTCGTTCGTCTCAAACCGATACATTGCTTGTAGCTGCCTGACACTTTTTTGGCTAAACCTCCCGCAGGGTAAAAAACAACGTAGTTACACCTTGCTTCATTCACGCCAACTGCGGCGGTTGATACCTGGGAATCGAAAAATAGAACGTGCTCCCCTGCCCCGGCATACTTTCCACCCAGATCTTTCCTTCGTGCGCATCTACGATCCGTTTGACTATCGCCAGACCGAGACCGGCGCCCCCAAAACGGCGTCGCGCAGATCCATCGACCTGATAGAAACGTTCGAATATATGGGTTTGTTGGTCCTGAGGAATACCAATCCCCTCGTCAGAGATCGCAACCTGGATGCTCGTTTCAGTCTCCTCGATAGATACGACAATCCGCCCACCCTCAGGGCTAAATTTAATCGCGTTCTTCACCAGATGATCGAAAACCTGCACCAGTTTATCCCGGTCTCCCAATGCCAATGGCACGTCATCAGGCCACGCCTCAATCAGGAAAAGTCCGTTTTCCCCTGCCAAAGTTGCATATCTCTCCAGACACTGTTGCGCCAGGTCGGTCAACGATACCGGTTCTCGCCGACACGGCGTTCGATCCACCTGTTCGAACGATACAATGTCGCTCACCAATCGGGTGACGTGATTTGTCTTCTCGGCGACGATCACCAGATAATGTTTTTGCAAGTCGCTCAATGGCCCGGCGTGCTCCTCCAGCAGCAGATCGACGTAACTCTTCACAAACGTCAGGGGCATCCGCAGTTCGTGAGAGACGTTCCGTACAATCTCCCCCTTGAGCCGATCAGCCCGTTTGATCTCCGTGTACGCCTCCGCTAAATTCTGGGCCCGTTGTTCGAGACTGGCATAGAGCCGGGCTTTTTCGATAGCGACTGCAGCCTGGGCAGCCGCGATGGTGAGAAAATGCTCATCCATCTTGCTAAAAGCATCTGGTTGATCGCTGTCAATCGTAAGCGTGCCGATAATCCGCTGCTGTAACATCAAAGGCACAGTGAGTAAAGACCGCACCGATGGATCAAAGGTAATAAATGATTCGCATGCCAAGATGTCCGGCGCGTAAATCGGCATGCCATCCTGGGCGACTTTTCCCGCAATCCCCTCGCCCAACTGCAACTCGAACGCCTGCACCCACTTTTCATCAATGCCGGCCGATGCTCGAATTTCCAACACAGCCTTCTCGGCGTCTAACAGAGCAATGGAACACCCACGGCACTGCATCGCCCGTTTCAACGATTGAACGATCGACTCCAAAACCTCCTGGACATCGAGACTGACTCCCACTTGCTCCGCCAACTGGTAGAGGGCCGAGACCTCCTCCAGACGTCGTTCCATTTCGTGGCGCAGACGGGCATTTTCGACGGTGATGGCTAATTGTTGGGCCACCCAGACCAGCAACCGCTCGTCACCCGCTTCGAAAGCCTCTGGCTGCCGACTGGCGAGACAGATCACAGCGATGACCCGGTTCTGGTTGCAAACGGGAACCACCAACGCAGAACGTATGCCGGGCATTGGCGCATCACACCGGGGGTCACAGGTTACGTCGTCCACCCGGAGCGCCTGCCCATGCTCGACGACCCATCCAAGCAAGCCCGGGTCCCAATCAAACGCCGCATCCCCTTCGGCCGGATGGCTCAAGGGCTTGAGGATACCCTGTTTCTCATCGACGATTAGCACTGACAAGTCATCACAGGCCAGGCTATGTTGAATGGCTTCGATAGCCTGACCAACCATCTCCTGCAAGCAATGGAGCGACAACGACAACGACAACGATGTCGTCGTTGTCGTCAGTATTTCGGCGAGCCCTTTCTGAGCATTCAAAGATTCAGACCTCAAGACCAACGTCCCGCGTCAGCCGGGAACCATAACCCGGCCTCCACCTCCCAGCTGATCTACTAGATCCGCTCTCGGAGAATCCACCCCCAATAATACCAAACCAGCACCAGATCGAGCGTCACTCCAGTCGCAAAGGGCAGATAAAAACTGACCAAGGAAAACCACGGTTCCAATAAAAAGGGTAACGCCGCTTCTGGCGCCAGTGCCGTGATGCCACGCACCATCTGACTCATCGCTGCCAACGTCACAAGAGCACTGGCAAGCCAAAACCATCGATAATAGTTCGCCATCTTGGTCACCGCGCCCAAACGACGACTAAAATTGGCAAACAAAAGTCCCATGTATGCGACAGCCAACAACCCTATCGCGCCTAAAGGTGTCGTGATCACAATCATCGCCGTTCTCCAGTCATAAAATCTTGCAAACGCAGGCCCAAAAAGACCAGTAACGCACCACCGGAGAAGAGCAATAAATCACCGGCTGCATATCCGGTAAACTCCCTGCCATATCTTAGATACACGATCACGCCACCTGCCAAAAGTAAAACAGGCAAAACAAGGAATTGATAGCCAGTGATTTGCCCCGAAGTTTTCTCGTAAAAATAGGCGATGCGTCCCAGGAAAAGGAGGAGCACTCCAACCCCAACCCAAGAGTAGATAAGCAGCACAAACTTGATCACGTCCACGACTTGAATCCTCCTCCCTGCTCACGCAACTAGCGCCGGACAAAAGCTTGTACGAACGAATCGACCATACGCCGGGGACTGCCACTCATAATCCCCTCACGGCCCTCGAAAGGCGCATGAACCTCAATGCCCCGAGAGGTAATCTCAAATTGATGGATGGTTTTATCGTGATCGCTGCCGCGCATCTTGAGCACCAAAAGCGCCTTGTGAATAGCGCTCTCTATTTCGACGTAGCGTAGAAGTGTGTAAGAATCCACCAGGAACGTCAGGGCATCGTCCGATCCATCAGACTCCCCCAACAGGGCGGCGTTCTCGCGCGTCAGTACGGCGGTCAGCCCCTCGCGTTTCAATCCGTTGACGAAGCCATAGACGATGCTTCGCAGCTGTGCAGGGTCGGCGCTGAGCCGCTCGAAGTGGGAGAGGCTATCGACGAGCACGCGCTTCGCGCCAATCTCGTACATCAACTGTTGGATCCGTCCGCCAACCTGTTCCAGGTCTGTTTTGGTGACTTCTGGGCTGGTCATAACCACACGCAATTTTCCCTCTTTTTCCATCTGGCGAAAGTCCCATCCAAAATTGGCTGCGTCCTCGTAATACTGCTGGGGAAATTCCTCGAAGGTCAAGATCAAACCCGGCTCCCCACAAGCGAGGATGCCATGATAAATAAATTGCATACCCAACGTCGATTTACCCGTTCCGGGCGCCCCTTCGACCAAATTGGCCGTTTGGGGCAAAAATCCGCCGCCCAACATCTCATCCAGTCCCGGGATCCCCGTCTTTATCCGCTCCATGAGCCCCTCCTCCTTAACCTAGTATACGCATTCATCCATATAGCTACCTTGCTCAAATGCTCCAGGCTCAACTGCTCTCCGCCCTCACTGCCGAGTGCCACGGATAATGTGATAGATGGCCTTGACTCGGAACTGTCGATCGTCGGACGCCTTGACAAACGATTCCAACAATTCCCTGAGATCACGATCTGGTGACAGGGAATAGACCACCATATCACCCAATCGGTTCTCTTCCAATACACCATCTTGAGTCAATTCAAGCAACTCGTTTTGAATTGCGTCCACGCTGCGACCAGCATAACGAGCGATATTATTGGCGGTATCTGTCGTGTGGGGGTTATCGTGAAAAAATCGGACCAGATCCCACTTGACAAAGGAGTTGACTTTCGACTGCAAGAATTCCAGCAGTTGGGGGTTCATGTCCGCCATCAAGCGACCAGTTAAATCAAGGTCTCTATCGTTTATTTCTTTCTTATTCATTCCATCCTCCTGCGCCCCATGTTATGGCCTGTGAAAAGAAAAGTGCACGCACCCCAAACGTATCATCTCAATAAACCGGGGCAAACTCGCTCGGGCCGGTCTCCTGACCGTGCCCGCTGTGGCTCGGTCGGGAGACCGGCCACAGCTCCCCAACTTATTGAGAAGATACCACCCCAAACCTTATGCGCGTCCGCTCTTCTGGTCCGAGCGCAAATGACAATGCTTGTACTTTTTGCCACTCCCGCACCAACAAGGATCGTTACGGCCCGGTAATTCATCAACAGATCGAGGAGTAGGAGCCTGGCGCACAGGCTGCTGTCCCTGCACCAGGCTGGGTCGACTGGCTTGTAATCGCCGCCGGGGTTGGGGCTGGGATTGGGGCGCCTCCTGGGGCATCCAATACACCGTCCGTGCCACTGACCTTTGAATGCGAAGCATCAAACTCTCGTACATTTCGTGCGCTTCTTTGCGATAGGCGACTAACGGATTTTGTTGGCCGTAAGCCCGCAATCCAATCCCCTCGCGCAACGCCGAGAGGTCGGTCAGGTGCCGCACCCAAAACCGATCCACCGCTTGCAGCATCAACTGGCGATCGCGGAAAAGGCGATAAGCATCCTTGAAGGCGTCCTCAACTCGTCCCTTCAGATCGTCCGGGAGCCGTCGTATCGCTTCACTCAATCTGTCTTCGTCGAGTCGCTCTCCCAATTGCTCTACGACAAGCTGATAAATCAAGCGGTGCGCCGGGTCCGAACTATCGGCCAACACCTGCAACGTCACGTCCTCCCGCGCCGCTCGCCGGAAGATCTGGTGCCCCAGCGAGTCGTACCCTTCGTCGTAGAAGCGTTCGGCTTTTTCGTACAATTGGGCCGCGATATCCTGCGGCGACTCCAGATCCGCCCACCGATGATAATCGAAATCCGGCGGCAAGGGCAGGAATTTACGCAACTCGCCGTACAATCCCCGCACATCCCAATCCTCAGGGTATGGGCCAGGCGTGTGATTGGCCACGACCCGGTCGATCTCATCCTCAACCATTCGCAACACCTGATCACGCAGGTCAGAGGCGCTGAGCACATGGCGCCGTTGCGCGTAGATGACCTCCCGCTGTTTATTAACCACGTCATCGTATTCTAAGACGTGCTTACGGATGTCGAAGTTGTATCCCTCAACCCGCATCTGGGCCGACTCGATCGTCTTGTCCAGCCACGAATGTTGGAGCGGCACGTCCTCCCCCACACCTATGCGCCCCATGAGCGCCTGAACCCGTTCGCCGCCAAAACGGCGCATCAACTCGTCCGCCAGCGAAATATAGAAGCGAGACGAACCCGGATCCCCTTGCCGACCAGCGCGCCCGCGCAACTGATTGTCGATCCGGCGTGCCTCGTGGCGCTCGGTGCCCAGGATGTGCAGGCCACCCCGCGCCAACACCCGCTGTTGATCGACAGTGCAATCGGCGATCGCTTCTTTCAAAACGTGCGCCCACGGTTCAGAATAGACCGTCGTCACGTCCTCTCCCTGGCGCAACAGATCGATCGCGCGGATCCAGTCCGCCTGGGGAATCTCGGTCAAGTCGATCCCCTGGCGACGCATACGCTCTCGCGCCACCCCTTCTGGGTCGCCCCCCAGCTTGATGTCCACGCCACGCCCCGCCATATTGGTGGCAATGGTCACCGCACCGGGGCGTCCCGCCTGGGCAATGATGACCGCTTCCTTCTCGTGATATTTGGCGTTGAGAATCTCGTGGGGGATTCCCCGCCGCTTGAGCATCCGCGAAAGGCGTTCCGACGTCTCGATGGCGCTCGTACCCACCAACACCGGTCGCTGGGCCTCGTGCAATGCCTTGACCTCATTGACCACGGCGCGAAACTTGGCCTTCTCGTTGTCATAAATCACATCGGGGAGATCGAGCCGCTTAAAATAACGTCGTCCGTTGCCATCGGCCGGTTCGTAGGTCGTCAACGTCACGTGCTGAGGCCCAAAGAGATCATCGACCTGCCCGTTTAACACGCCGGCAAACTCGACCTCCTCGATCTCCTCCAGATCACGCTCATGTGATTCCATATCGCCATAGGTCGCGCGATATTCGACGTTGGTCGGAAGGACGACGACGTCCAGATCATAAATACTCTGGAACTCCTCCTCTTCCGTCTTGGCCGTCCCGGTCATACCAGCCAATTTTTCGTACATGCGGAAGTAGTTCTGGAACGTGATCGTGGCATAGGTCAGGCTTTCACGCTGGACCTCTACCCCTTCTTTCGCCTCGATCGCCTGATGCAGCCCTTCGGAAAAGCGCCGGCCGTGCATCAAGCGCCCGGTAAATTCGTCGACGATGACGACCTCACCACTTTGATCGACGATGTAGTCCCGGTCGCGATGGTAAGTGACGTACGCCCGCAGCGCGTTATCGAGATAGGGCAACATGTGGGCGTGCTCCGGATCGTACAGACTCTCATCCGCTCCCACCTCCGGCACCATCTGCTCGACACGCTCCACACCCTGATCGGTCAACGTGACGACCTGGGTTCGCTCGTCCAACACGTAATCCCCATCCGGCGCCTCCGCTTCCACGCTCTCCATGCTGCTGGGTTGCAAGCGGGGCACGATACGGGCAAAGCGCTCGTACAACTCCGAAGACTCCTCGGCTGGCCCGGAGATGATGAGCGGCGTGCGGGCTTCGTCGATCAGGATGTTATCCACCTCGTCGATGATGGCATAATGAAGTTCCCGCTGCACACATTCGCTCAGGTCGCGCACCATGTTATCCCGTAGGTAATCGAAGCCGAACTCGTTGTTGGTGCCGTAGGTCACGTCGGCCCGGTAGGCCTCCCGCCGGGAAACTGGACGCAGGTTCATAAAACGATCGTCGGCCGAGGGATAACCCGCATCGAATATAAAAGACCCCATATCGGGATTACCCGCTGAAGACTGAATCACCCCCACCGAAAGCCCCAGGGCGTGATAGATCGGCCCCATCCATTGAACGCCTACTTTCGAAAGGTAATCGTTCGGCGTCACCAGGTGAGCGCCCCTCCCCGTCAGCGCGTTGAGGTAAAGCGGCAAAGTCGCCACCAGGGTTTTTCCCTCGCCGGTCTTCATCTCGGCAATGGTACCCTGATGGAGAATCATACCGCCAATCAATTGCACGTCGTAATGGCGCAGGCCAATAGAGCGCTTGGCCGCCTCGCGCACTGCAGCGAACGCTTCCACCAGGATATCGTCCAGCGTCTCCCCATCCTGCAATTGCTGGCGAAATTGCTCCGACTTGGCCCGCAACTGCGCATCACTCAACGCCTCGAACTCCGGTTCCAATCCGTTGATCACTTCGACATAGCTCTGCAAACGAGCGATCTCACGCTCGCTGGCATTGCCAATAAATTTGCTAATCAAACCTCTTAACATTCACCAATCCTCTGACACGTTATCCATTGACCAATACGAACCATTATACCTTGCCCATACCTCAAATGCAAGCTTCCCCGATTTCTGCGCTTTTCGAGTTGACTATTCCTTGCCATAGTCGAAACGCTTGAGTATAATAGCACATACGTAACTGCTGCTCAGGCCAGTCCCTTGCTGCGATGGAGAGTGGGAATTTGGGTTGTTTGGCGGGTGCTTCGCACCCGCCAAACAACCCAAATTCCCGCCCATCCGCTGCAAACGGGCGCTAGGCTGAGCAGTTACGCACATACAACAAAAAGGGCGCACAGGATATAACAGTCACGTTTCTCACAAATAAGGAGTAAGCATCATGAAAATAGATCCCCAAGCACGGTATGCAGAATCTCACGAATGGGTCAGGCAGGATGGCGACGAATTTGCCTGCGGCATCTCGGATCACGCCCAGGAATCGCTTTCCGACATCGTCTACGTCGAACTCCCGGAGGTCGGAGACGTTTTCGAGCAGGGAGAAACCTTCGGCGTCGTCGAATCGGTCAAGGCCGCCTCCGACGTTTACATCCCGATGAGCGGTGAGATCACCGCCATCAACGAGGCGTTGGAAGACGCGCCGGAGACCCTCAACGAAGACCCCTACGGCGCGGGTTGGATCATTCGCTTCGAGCCATCTGATCCCAACGAGTTCGACGAATTGATGAGCGCCGAGGAATACGAAGCGTTCGTCGCTGAAGAAGAAGGATAAAATAATCGAATCGCCAGAAAAGACCAGGTTTGCACGGCGTTTCCCCGGCTCGACCGGAGAAACGTCCGTGACCTGGTTTTTTTCAATCCCATAAAATTGGAGGTATCCACTATGCCATATATACCCCATTCTGAGGACGATCGCCAGGCCATGTTGGCCGCTATCGGCGCGTCCTCGATTGAAGATCTGTTCGGAAATATACCGGAAAGCGTCCGATTTCCCGATCTAGCGCTGCCATCCGCCCTTTCGGAGATGGAAACCCGCTGGGAATTGGAAATGCTCGCCGGGGTCAATCTGCCGGCCGCCCAGGGCCCTTGCTTCCTGGGCGCCGGCGCTTACCAACATTTCGTCCCCTCGCTCGTCGACGCCGTCATCAGCCGGGGCGAGTTTTACACCGCCTACACCCCTTACCAGCCCGAGGTCAGTCAGGGGACTTTGCAGGCGATGTTTGAGTACCAGAGTATGATCTGCGCGCTCACCGCTATGGACGCATCCAACGCCTCCCACTACGACGGGGCGACGGCGACAGCCGAAGCAGTCATCACTGCCATCAACGTCCACCGGATGAAACGGCGCAAGGTCGTCGTCTCACCCTTCGTCCACCCGGAGTATCGGGCCACCGTGCGCACCTACACCCAGGGCATGGGCCTGAGCGTCGTGGGAGACGAGGAGGCGGCGCTGGAGGCGGCGCCGGAGGCGAAGACAAACCTGGTGGATCTGCTGGATAAAGAGACCGCCTGCGTCATCGTCCAATACCCAGATTTCCTGGGCCGTTTCGAGGACCTGAGCGACCTGGCGGAGGCTGCGCACGACGTCAAAG
>Ga0129302_1002293_pt1 | contig 13779 bp, 8 predicted proteins | sample BlaSprsedimmetaG_FD_94476 | JGI IMG/M metagenome (GOLD analysis project Ga0129302, IMG submission 94476) | Hot spring sediment bacterial and archeal communities from California, USA to study Microbial Dark Matter (Phase II) - Blank Spring... | ecosystem: Environmental > Aquatic > Thermal springs... | reverse complement strand
TGGAAAGCGGTAGCCCGAGATAGGCCGCGACCAGGCGGCGGGTAGTCTGTGGGGCCTCGAACTGGGGCCAGTGTCCGGCCTTAGGCAGAATGCGCAGATCGGCGGTGGGCCACTCGTCGGCGATGACGCCCGCATCCCGCAGCGGCACGGTGTTGTCCTCCGCGCCCCAAATCACCAGCGCGGGCGGCTCGACTTGGGCAAGTTGCCCGCTTAAGTCGTTCGCACGCATCGCGTAATAGCACTCGGCACGCACCTTCCCCTGACCCGGACGGCGCGCATCCTCGCGCAGGCGCACGTAATCATCCTGCGTGATGTCGGTACGTTCGGCGAAAGAGGCCGGGCGCATAATCCGGTCGCTCAGACCGACGATGCCCCGTTCCACGAAGGAAACGATAAAACTGCCCAGGCCAAAGCGTTCCAGCAACGTGATCGGCGAGACGACGGCGTTGATGTAATTCGATAACTTGCCGGTGATCGTTGGGCCGAGTAGCACCATGCGTTCGACCAACGCGGGATGGCGCAACGCCATCGTCACGCTCGTCATCCCCCCCATAGAATGGCCGACCAAAACCACCGGGCCGTCGCTGACCTGCGCGATCAATTCCGCCAGCAGATCGGCGTATTGTGGGATCGTCGTGCGCTCCGGCAGACGCGGCGACTGCCCGTACCCCGGCAAATCCACTGCAATGACGCGGAAACGCTGGGCCAACAGTCCGGTCAACGGGGACATCGCGTACCACGAGCTGGACCACCCGTGGATCAACAGCGCCACCTGCCGGCCCGGCGTCCCCTCTTCGATCACGTGAATACTTTGCCCATTAATGTCGTAGTCAGACACAGCTTCCCCCTTCCCGGTTACGTCAACACACTAACATCATGATAAGAGAAAAACGCTGTATGTAAAATTACAAGCCGGTTACAGGTATAGTAGCAACTCTTGCGAAGATGTTGCGTAGGTTCTGTGTTTTGCAGACTCATTCGCAACCTTCGCAAGGTTTCGAGAATGCACGCTGCGCCTCCGCCAACGTCACTGCCGTGAAGGACACACTGTCGCCGGGCAAGCACTGCGCCAGTAACGGCAGATCGGCGCGCAGTACCGTAGCAATCTTGGGATAGCCGCCCGTCGTCTGGTGATCAGCCAGCATCACGATCGGCTGCCCATCCGGCGGCACCTGGATGCTGCCCGCGACCACGCCATCCGATACGATGCCGGTCGGCCCGCGATGCGCGATGGGCACCCCCTGCAAACGCACGCCCATCCGGTCGGCCTCCGGCGTGAGTCGATAGGCGCTGTTGAGGAACGTCGCTAAACCCTCAGTCGTGAAATAATCGTCCTGCGGCCCCAACACCACGCGCAACGTCGGCTCTGGCGTGTACGGCGGACGGCGATCCGTGGGCCACGCGCGCCCGGCACGCTGCATCACATCACGCGCGGCAGCCCCCCCCAGTGGAAGCCGGTCTCCCGCGCGTAACGCCCGCCCGTCCAAGCCGCCGAACCCGCCCGGCAGATACGTCGCCTGCGATCCCAAAAACGGCGGCAGCGCGATCCCGCCGGAAATGGCGAGGTACGCCCGCGCCCCACCCCGCCGCGCCCCAAACGTGATGATCCGCCCGGCGCGCACGTAGACGGTGTGCCACATTGGAACTGGCAGTGTTCCCACCCACAGATCAAACGCCGCACCGCACACCGCGATAAGACACTCACGCGACACACGCAGCGTAGGACCGGCAAGCGTGATTTCGAGCGCTGCCGCATCGGGCGGATTACCGACCAACGTGTTCGCCGCTGCAAAAGCCGCGGCGTCCAAAGGGCCGGAGGATGGCACACCATAACGTGCCCATCCCTTGCGCCCGGCATCCTGCACCGTCGTCAACAGGCCGGGGGCGAGGATTTCGAGCATCGCTGAATTGCTCATAACGACACAAAGCGCACGCGATCCCCCGCGCGCAGGGCAAATGGCTCCGCACGCCCCGGATCGAACAACGCGAGATCCGTCCACCCGATGATGCGCCAGCCGCCGGGTGTTGCCAGCGCGTAGACGCCCGTCTGTGCTCCGGCGATGCCAACGCTACCCGGCGGCACGCGCAGGCGTGGCGTCGCCAGGCGCGGCGTCGCCAGCGCCTCCGGCAAGCCAAGCAGATAGGCGAATCCCGGCGCAAAACCGAGCATCGCCACAGTGTACACGGGCTGCGCGTGTAATTCGATCACCGCCTCCGCCGATAACCCGCAGTACGCCGCGACATCCGCCAAATCCGGCCCCCATTCGCCGCCGTAGCGCACGGGGATTTCGACCAACCGGCTTTCGGACAAATCTGCCATCGTCAGTGTATTAAGCGCATCCGTCAGAGTAGCCCGCATCACGTCGGCGCGACTCACCTGCGGATCGTAGGTCACCAGCAGCGAACGGTACGTGGGCACCGTCTCGACGAGGCCGGGCACAGACCGCGCACGCAAGTGCACATCGAGCGCGTGAACCTGCCGGTTCAGTGTTTCATCCACCGTGGCACCAAATTCCACGGTGAACGCCGCCTCGCCGACGGGAAGGATACGTGGATAGTCAGGCATTGGCATTGAGTGAAGTGACAACCACACCCGCAACTTCGAGCGCCGCACGCAGCGCCGCAGCGATGGCGACTGCGCCCGGGGTGTCGCCATGGATGCAGAGTGTATCGATGTGCAGTGGGATAACCTTGCCGGCGATCACCGCCACCTCGCCGCGCGTGACCATACGGATCGCACGCGCCGTCGCCTGGGCCGGGTCGTGGATCACCGCGCCCGGTTCGCTGCGCGGGACGAGGCTGCCGTCCTCGCGGTAGGCGCGGTCGGCGAAGCCCTCGTAGGCCACGCGCAGACCCGCCGTCTGCGCCGCGCGCGCCAGCACAGAATCCGGCAATGTGACGACAATTAGGTTGGGATCGAAAGCTGCGACCGCGCGGACAATCGCCTCGGCGACGGCCTGGTCGCGGGCGGTGACGTTGTAGAGCACGCCGTGCGGCTTCACGTGGATCAACGGCACACCCGCTGCACGTGCAAATCCCGCCAACGCACCGATCTGGTAGAGCACAGTCGCCTCGACTTCGGCAGGCGTGAGTGCCATCGCCCGCCGCCCGAATCCCTGCAAATCCGGATAGCCCGGATGCGCTCCCACAGCGACGCCCTTCTGGGCCGCGAGCGCAACTGTGGCCTGTATCACCGAGGGATCACCCGCGTGGAACCCACAAGCGACATTCGCCGATGTGACGATATCGAGCATCGCCGCGTCGTCACCGAGCGTGTAGCGCCCAAAACTCTCGCCCATATCGCAGTTCAGATCAATACGCATCGATGCGCCTCGCGCTAAGGTGTAGTGGCCTCCAGACACACAATTGAGTATAAGCAACTGGTCATAGATGTCAAAAGGCCCCGGTTGTAATACAACCAGGGCCTTGGAAAATCTATCAAGTTTGTCTTAATCCGATGCCTTGAGTACCACCGCGCGACCGCGCACTTTCCAGTGCTTCATCTTGTGGAGCACCTTGTTGGCGTGCCGTTCGGCGACGTCCACGAACGTCTGTTGATGCTGAATGTCAATCGCGCCGATGGCGCGTCCGGGAATATTCGCCTCGCCGGCAATTGCACCGACGATGTCGCGCGGGCGAATGCCGTGCGCGTGCCCCACGTTGAGCCATAGACGTGCCATACCCGGTTCACGTTCGCCTTTGCGACGCGGAGGGCGAGCAGGCCGCCGGTCCCGTTTCTCCTGGAATTTCGCGTGCCGCTGCGGGCGCGCGGGCACTTCCCGAATCTCCTCGATAGGCCGCTGTTTCTCCTGCGCACGCGCCAGGCGGATTGCCGCCGCCGCGATGTCGCTCACCGCGTAGCCAGCAGCAACCATCTGCGCGACCAAAGCGTGCGCGTTGTCCGACGCGTTGTCCAATTCGCCTTCCAGTTGCCCGCCCATCTTGAGCAAGAACTGCGCATCGCGGCGCGCCAGGATTTCGGCGGGCGTAGGGAGTTTGGCGCGAGTGATCGGCTGCATCGTAAACGACTCGATTTGCTGCAAACGCCGTCGCTCGCGGGGTGTCACCAGCATCAACGCCACACCGCTCTTGCCCGCGCGCCCGGTACGGCCAATGCGATGGACGTAGACTTCGGGGTCGAAGGGTATATCGTAGTTGATGACGTGCGAAACGTCATCGACGTCCAGCCCACGCGCCGCTACGTCCGTTGCCACCAATACAGTCACTTGCCCACGGCGGAAGCGGTTCATCACCGTCTCCCGTGCCTGCTGGCTGAGGTCACCGTGCAACTCCTCGGCCTGGAGGCCACGCGCAAAAAGTGCGTCCGCCAACTTCGACGCCCCCACTTTCGTGCGGGTGAAGACCAACGCACTGGTCATGTCCTCCGTCTCCAACAGGCGGGTAAGCGCCGCAAGTTTGTCTTCCTCGTTGACGACGTAGTAGCGCTGCTCCGTCTCGGCGACGGTGAGGCGTTTGGGGTTGATCGTGATCGCTTCTGGCGTAGACATGTAACGGTCGGCCAATTGCCGGATCCGGCCCGGGAGTGTGGCAGAGAAGAGCGCCGTCTGCCGCGTCGATGGGGTCTCGCTGAGGATCGCCTCGATGTCCTCGATGAAGCCCATGCTGAGCATCTCGTCGGCCTCGTCCAGCACCAGAAAGCGCACCGCGCTCAGGTCGAGCACGTTTTTGCGAATCAGATCGAGCATGCGGCCCGGTGTACCGATCACAATATCGACACCGCGCTGCAAACGGCTGATTTGGCGGCTGTACGACTGCCCACCATAGACGGCGAGCACACGCACACCACGATGCCGCCCGTATTCGTACACGGCCTGCGCTACCTGGATCGCCAGCTCGCGCGTCGGCGCGACGACGAGGCCCTGCACGTGTCCGCGCGCTTCGTCGATTTGCAGCCCGTGCAGCATCGGCAAGGCAAAAGCCGCCGTCTTGCCCGTGCCGGTCTGCGCCTGGCCGAGAACATCACGCCCGCTCATCAACGCCGGAATCGCCCGCTCCTGAATAGGCGTCGGGCTTTCGTATCCTAATTCATCCACAGCCTGCATCAACGCCGGATGCAGGGAAAACGCTTGAAATTCTACTGTCATAAAACTCCCTCAAAAATAGTCGAATAGTCCTTAGTCAGGTAGTCGCGTGGACTTTTCGCCCCCGGAGTTATTCCACCAGAATAGTCCTACTTCTTGCAGAAAAAAAGGGCCTGCCAGTACCGGCAAGGCCCGAAAAGACCACGCACGTATAAGAGCGCCTATCGCGCCGACCAAAATTATACCACGGAAAGCCGAAATTACAACTTACCGAATCGGCACTTTCCCCGCCGCCTGCCGCTCCTTGATGACATCCGCCGCAATGCTCTCCGGCACGACGGCGTACCGCTTGAATTCCAGCGTGAACGTGCCGCGCCCCTGCGTCATGCTGCGCAGGTCGGTGGCGTAGCCACGCGCTTCTGCCAGTGGCAGTTCACCGTCCACGTTGCGCAGATGCCCGCGCACGCGCATCGTATTGACGAGACCGCGCCGCCGCCCGATGTCGGCCACGATGGGCCCCACGTATTCCTCCGCCGCGTTGATGTCGATGCGCATGATCGGCTCAAGCAGCGCCGGGGCCGCCGCGTGTACCACCTGCCGCGCGCCCATCCCACCAGCGATCTCGAAGTCCATTGTGGCCGAATCGACCTCGTGGTAGCGCCCGCCCAACAGCGTCACCTTGACATCGGTAACAGGATACCCCGCGACCACACCCTGCGCTAATGCGCGGCGCACGCCCAGTTCTACCGGACGCCAGAACTCGCGCGGCAATTCCGCGGGCGGGGCTGCGTGCACGAAGACTACGCCATCTTCGTCGGCTTCACCGCTCTCAGCGGCTTCATCACTTTCCCCCAGCGGTTCGATGCTGAGCACGATTTCGGCGTAGTGCCCGTGCCCACCGGATTGCTTTTTGTACGTCGTCACGACTTCGGCGCGCTTGGTCACCGTTTCGCGGTAGGAAACCTGCGGCGCGCTCACCTGCGGCACGATGCCGAACTCGGTGCGCAGCCGGTCCACGGAGACATCCAGATGCAGCTCGCCCATCCCGGATAGCGTCAGCTCGCCGGTCTCCGCGTTGAAGTTCTGGATCAGCGTGGGGTCCTCGTCACACAGGCGGTTCACAGCCTCGTGAAGCTTCTCGCGCTCTTTGGTCGATGGCGGCGTCAGCGCGACCGCGATCACCGGTTTGGGGAAGTTCATGCCTTCCAGCACGATCGGATGTTCGGGATCGCACAGTGTGTCGCCGGTCATGGCCGACTTGACACCGACCAGCGCCACGACATCGCTCGCCGCCATGCTATCAACCTGCTCGCGGCGATTGGCGTGCATCCGGTAGATGCGTCCCACCCGCTCGGACGTGTCGGCGCGCGGGTTGTAGGCCAGATCGCCGGCTTGCATCTGCCCGGAGAAGACGCGCACCCAGGTCAAATGCCCCACGTGCGGGTCGGTGACGATTTTGAACACCGACGCGCAGAATGGAACATCGAAGGCATCCGCACGCTCGATGATTTGCTCAGGATTGGCAGGATTGTGACCCAGTACCGGCGGAATGTCCACCGGCGCGGGCAGATAATCGACAATCGCATCGAGCAAGGGTTGCACGGCAATACGATTGCGTGAGGTACCACACAGCACCGGGACGATATCTCCGGCGATGACGGCCTTGCGCAGCGCCGCGCGGAGCGTGACCAGGTGGATGTCTTCGCCCTCAAGGCGCTGCTCAAGCAGGTCGTCGTCAGTTTCGCAGATAGCATCCAGCAGTCGTTCGCGCGCCTCGGCAACCTGCGTCGCCATATCTGCCGGCACGGGGACGCTTTCCGGCTCGTCGTCGCCATTGTGCCACGCCCACGCCTGCCCGGTGAGCAAATCGACGATGCCCACGAAATCCCCCTCGCTGCCGATGGGCAGTTGCAGGGGCTGCGCGTTGGGCGTCAGCCGCTCGTGAACCTCGCCCATCACGCGATGGAAGTCTGAACCGATGCGATCCAGCTTGTTGACGAAGATCAGGCGCGCCAGCTTCTCGCGGTTGGCGTGCATCCACACCGCTTCAGTCTGCGGTTCCACCCCCCCGACGCCGCACAGGATCATCACTGCGCCGTCGATCACACGGATCGAGCGCACGACCTCGGCAGTGAAGTCGATGTGACCCGGCGTATCGATCAGGTTGATACGATGATCGCGCCAGTGGCAGGCGGTCGCAGCGGACATAATCGTGATGCCACGCTCGCGCTCCTGCTGCATAAAGTCCATCTGCGTATCGCCTTCGTCGATGAGACCGGCGCGGTGAATCCGCCCCGTGTAGTACAAAATCGACTCGGACGTCGTTGTCTTTCCCGCATCCACGTGGGCAAAGATGCCGATGATGCGGACGTTTTCTAATGGTGCTTCCTTCTTCCTTGCCATAATAGCTTTCCTTCTTCTGTTGTGTCAGTTTAACAAATTAAGACTCTATCCAAAAAAGCATGCTGACGAGCATTTCTAGTGCGTCAGCGGCGAATTTTCGGATAGATTCTAAGGGGAAAATTATACTTGCGGCAGCGGACGTATCCGCCGCCTAAGTTCCCCACCCCTCAGATTTGCATTGCAGCAATCAGCGGCCAGCTCATGCTAACGCTGACCGCTGCGTCCATTTCATGACTTGTGTTATACTCCCAGGCACAAAAATACCTCGTGAGCAACACGAGGCCGGGAGATTGACCAAGAAACGCTTATCGTTCAGATTGCAAACAGATAAATTATAACACAAAGGAGATGCGCGTCAAGTTTTTTGTGAGATGGTGTAACAGCAGATAAGCGGCAGGGTCAGGGACCGGCCATAGCATCAACAAAAAGGAAACTTCAATGAAACGGTGGAAAGCGGATATCGCCTTGGTGGTGGTGACGGCCATTTGGGGATCGACGTTCGTGGTCGTCAAAAATGCGCTGGATGTTGTAGGACCGCTGGTGTTTGTGGCAGCCCGCTTCTGGATAGCCGGGGGCGCGCTGGCGGGACTTCTGTTCTTGCAGCGTAAAATAGCCCCACGGCCAATCGCCATCCGTGCCCGCGCACTCCGCGATGGTGCATTCACCGGCATTTTCCTCGCCCTCGGCTACGTTCCGCAGACCATCGGGTTGCAGACCACGGAGGCTGCCAAGGCCGCGTTCATCACCGGGTTGAGCGTGGTGCTCGTGCCGCTCCTGGCAGCGACGTTGCTGCGCAAGCCCCCCACCCGCGCCGCGACCTTCGGCGTGCTCATTGCCACCGCAGGACTTGGGCTACTGACACTGGATCTGAACCAACGCCTGACGCTCGCGCCTGGCGATCTGTGGGTGCTGCTATGCGCCATCAGTTTTGCAGCGCACATCACCAGCACCGCGCGCTTTGCTCCACACCACGACGTCCTGCCGTTCACGGCGACGCAATTGCTCACCACGGCAGCACTTTCGACGGTGGCCGCGCTGTTGTTCGAGCGGCACGCGCTACTGCCACCCGTATCGACGCTACCCGCCGTCGTGTATATGGCACTGATTGCCACGGCGTTCGTCTTCGGCATACAGACGTGGGGACAGCGCCACACTACACCCACACACACGGCGCTGATTTTCGCCTTGGAACCGGTATTTGCGGCGCTGTTCGCCGTCGCTTTCGCCGGGGAGATCCTCGAAACCCGGGAGTGGCTCGGCGGCGCGCTCATCCTGCTCGGCATGATCATTGCCGAGGTCGGTGGCGTCGTCATCAAGAAGCGGCGACGATGAACGACAGCTCAGATGCGTTGGTCTTCGAAAAATGCAATACCCCGCGAAAGGCTTCATCAATGTTATTTGGATTCTTTGACTTCACAACCAAACTCGCATATACTTAAAGTATAGTTTCTGACTTCTGAGTTCCGACCTTCGATAGCTTTCAATAAGGAGGATAACCATGGCGTTTCGTATGCGTTGGCCTACAGAATATGGGACGATTACCCAAAAATTTGGCGCCAATCCACAAGTCTACAGCAAGTTTGGCCTGCCCGGTCACGAAGGCATCGACTTTATGGCCCCGCACGATAGCGAAATCTACGCGGTCGCCGATGGGTTCGTGAGTGACGTACGGCTGGACGGCAGCATCGACCCCCTTGGCAAACCTTACGGCAACCAGGTCCGCATCCAGCACGATGACGGCTACGAATCGATCTACGCGCACCTATCGCAGGCCGTCGTCACCCGCGGGCAGTTCGTGAAAGCAAAACAGTTGATCGGCCTGGCCGACAACACCGGTAACTCCGATGGCTCCCACCTCCACTTGAGTCTAAAAAAACAGGGGGCAACCGCCGCAGGATTGACGAACTATCCCTACGACCTCATCGATCCCACCCCGTATCTGGAACCATTCTCCGGCAGCGGCGGAACAACGCCGCACCCACCGGCAGAGACCACTATCGACGTTCAAGTTGACAGCCCCGATGCTGGCTATCTCAACGTGCGACAGGCCCCATACGTCGGCGCTCCCCTGGTCGATCAAGCCCAACACAACGCCATCCTCGGCGCGCTGGAAGACGCCGACGTGGCCCGCAACAAGGTAGGCAAGTCTGGACAATGGCTCTGGGTGCGCTTGCCCAACGGCAACGTCGGCTACGTAGCGGCCTGGTACCTCAAATTCCCGCCGCCCGAACCCATCGAAGAAGAACCGGCGACAGTCGTCTTTGTCGTCGTCGATAGCCCGGATGACCCGCTCAAGCTGCGCCAGGGGCCGGGTATAGGGTACACGCAGTTGGCGCTGATGCCTCACGGAACGGTGCTCAAGGCGCTCGAAAAAGAGGCCGTGGTCAAACAGAAGGTTGGCCAGATGAACCAATGGCTCAACGTCCAGACACCCACCGGCCTGACCGGCTATACCGCCGCGTGGTACGTCAAGTTACAAGCCGGCGGCACGCAGCCCGTCATCCCCGAACCGAAGGAGGGCACACCGACCGGCTACGTCGTCGTCGAGAGCCCGGAATTCGGACTGAAGGTACGCGCGGGCGCGAGCACGGCCACGGAACAGGTGTGGTGGGTGCCGCACAAGACGGTCCTGGAATCGCTGGAAGATGCCGCCACGACCGGCAACAAAGTCGGCCAGATGAATCAATGGATCAAAGTGCGCACGCCCGCACGTTATGAAGGCTACGTCGCCGCGTGGTACGTCCGCCATCCCACCCAAGAAGACAACCGCAAGCCTGCTACAGAGATCAATTGCCCCACCGGCGTCTCGCCGCACATCTTCGGTATCCACGCGGTAGATATCGCGGACGACCCGCACACGAAGGGGGCGATTCGCGGGCTTTTCCAGGACAAGGGGAAGAAGGGGTGGATCTTCTTCACGCAAGTTTGCGGCAAGAGCGCGGCAAGTCTCCAGCCCAATAACGACATCCGCGCCTTCTTCTGGGAATGGGCCAGCCAGGGATACGGCGTTATCGTGCGGCTCAACCACGGTTACGAACCCGGCGGCACGCTCCCCGAATCGAAGTACTACGACGCCTTCGCCGCCGCTGCTGCACGGTACGTCGAGTTGTTCCTCAAGCGCACCGACGTTCCCGCTGAGGATTACACCTGGACCATCCAGATTGGCAACGAGCAAAACAACCCGCGCGAGCATCCCGGCGGCTTCCACAATCCCACCGAACACATCACGGCGGAGATGTACGCCGAAGCTTTCAACAAAACCTACGCCAAGATCAAAGCCGTGCTGCCTAACGCCATCGTTTGCCCTGGCGCGATCGATCCGTATAACTATATGGAATGGAAGACAGACAACAACTCGCGCATCCGCCCGCTGGATTACTACGAGAAGATGCTGGCGAACATCCACGCCCTCGACGGCATCATCCTGCACGCCTACACGCACGGCCCAAATCTCGCCGCCGTCACCCACCTGCGACGATTCGGGAATGGGACGGGGCCGCTATGGGATCACTACTACGACTTCCAGATTTATCGCCTGTTTATGGAGCGTATCCCGGCGAAGTGGCGCGACCTACCGGTCTACATCACGGAGATGAACCACATTCACCGCCCGGCCGGCGAGCACGATCAGGGCTGGATCAGCCAGAACGTCGGCTGGGTGCGCGAGGTCTACAAGGAGATCGACCGCTGGAACAAGATGCCTTACACGCAGCAGATCCGCTGCGGCTTGCTCTACCGCTGGTTCGGCGATCAGTGGTCGCTCAACGATAGACCCGGCATCCTGGAAGACTTCAAGATGGCGCTCAGCAGCGACTATCGCTGGCGCACCGCGGAGGTCGGTGCCTTCGATTTCGCGCCGAGTGCGGGTAAGGGAGTGAGCGCGCAGGAAGCGGAGCGCGTTGAAGAGCGAACGCTGGTTCACCCAGATAATCTCAAACGCATCTGGGGCATCGGGAGGAAAACCGAGAAAGTGCTCAACGCTGCCGGCATTTTGATCTATGAGCAGTTGGCGCGGCTGACGCCGGAGCAGGTCAAAAACCTGGTGGCGGAGAGTGGTTTACGAACGCGCTATCACGACTTATGGCCTGAGCAGGCGAGATTGCTCGCCAAGGGAAACCTGGAAGACCTCATTGACCTGCAAATCGAACTGGGGAAGAAAATACCCATATAAAACGTGTGATGGCACGGCAGAGACCGGCCATAGCTCAGTGAAGTCGGTTGAAAAGCCGGCGCGGCGATGAACCACGCCGGCTATTTTACGGTTGGTGAAACCGCAGCGCGAGGTAGGCCGGGCGATAAACTCCGTTGGGACGCAGCAGGCTGAACAGCGATTCGGGACGTTCTGCCCCCCACGTCACGCTCATGTTCAGGTTCCAGACGAAGAACGGCCCCACCCACGGGCGTTCGCGCATCAGGCGCGCGGCAGCCGTCAGGTATTCGGCCTGCTGCTGCTCCGTCACCCAGGTAGCATAAGGGTAGGCGAAGTCGGCAGGCAGGTTGGTCGAACGAATCCCATCGGCGGCGGGCCAGCCGAATTCCGTCGGCCAGAGCTGCGCGTCCACCCCCGCTTCGATCAGAATGGCGTGGTAATCCTCCAATGTATCCAGGAAGAAAAAGCTCGGGTGTTCGTTCCAGGCAGAGCGCGTGTGTGTGGCATCAGCCGCGCGTTCCCACGGCGGATTGGCGTAGCCGTAGGGATGGACACCGATCCCATCCACCCACTGCGCCAACCCCGCCTGGAGCGCTTCGCGCAGGAAGCGGCGGTCGTCGATGGCGTTCACGCCGTCGTCGATGCCGGTGACGGCGGGCGCGGCACTGATGATCAACGCTTCCGGGTCGGCCTGGCGTACAGCCTGGCTGCCCGCCGCCGTCAACGCGACAAATGCCGCCGGATCGAGTGTTTCGCCATACCACTCGCGCTGCAAATTCGGTTCGTTCCACAGCTCGTAGGCCGTAATCCGCCCGGCGTAGCGCGACGCAAGCACGCCCATAAAGCGCCCAAACTCAGCCGGGTCGCGCGGCGGGCCATTGTAGCCCGGTTCTGAGCGCAACCAGCCCGGCGCGTCCACCACGCCCAACAATAGGTCGAACCCGAACTCATTGCTCAACCGCACCAGCCGGTCCAATTCCACCCATCGATAACGCTCCGGCTCTTGTTCGAGGATCGCCCACTGCACCTGGATTTTGATCCAGCCAAAGCCCAAGCCCTCAACCCAACGCAGCACGAGGGCTGGATCGTCGGTGTTGGGATCAATCTGGATGCCAAAGGACGGCTTGGGAATCGGCGGCGGCAATGGGGTCGGCGGCGGGGTGGGCGTGAGCGTAGGGGGCAGGGTGGGCGTCGCCGGCGGCGCGATCAGCAACGGCAGGTAGACGGCATTGTCTCCATCCGTATCGTCTTCACGTGCAACGGGGGTTACCGTTGGCGGCAACGTCACGGTTGTCACCAGCGTCGGAGACGCGAGCGGAGGAACGACCGCCGGCGTCGATATTGGCGAAAGAGCTGCCGGTGTTGTCACAGGAGACAGGCCAACCGGCGTCTCAGTAGGCGTGCTTTCCTCTACCGGCGCGCTGAACATACAGCCCAGCACGGCGATAAGCAAGAGCATCCACAACCACTTGACGGATTTCATTGTAGTCCTTTCATCAAAAGCGCCGGATGGCCCGGCGCAGACAGTTTCCTGTCCAGCAAAATATCGCACTTAAAGACGCGTGTCGTAGAAGGTCTCCCTATCGATGCGCAGGTCGCCCATTCGCAGCGCCGCCACCGGCTTTTGCCCAGACCAAGGCGTGCGCAGCCAAACGGCGACGTCGCTAGCAGCATCGATAAGCCCTAGAGCCAGCGTGAAGCCATCGCGTCCTTCCAGCGCCACCAAGCGCCCCGGAGTGAAGTTATGATCCGGGAAAACGGCCAACTGGCGATAGACTAGCGGAAGACGCTGCGCCGCGGCGAAATAGGTGTGGTAACACGTCGCGCGATATGCCCTGCGCATCTCTGTCGTACGCGGGTGGACGGCGTCGCACACAGGCAGTTCCACCAGGTTCACATCCGGCAGATGGCACAGCGGCGCTAACAGTGGTTCAAGCTCCTGCGCATGCGCCAACGCCACCACTGTGCACGGACGAAACAAATCCACTTTCGTCCACTTGAGATTTGTCCCACCGCTTGCCGGATCGATCATGCCGGACGTATCGACGACAACTGCGTCCGCCTTCTCCCGCAGCACGAAGCGTTTCATCCGGTACAGCCCCATCAACACCGCCAGCATTGAGCCGGCGGGCGTGTTGCTACCGACGAAGACCTTCCGGTGCACCCCGTCCGGCGGAAATCGCC
>Ga0129302_1002292_pt1 | contig 13788 bp, 10 predicted proteins | sample BlaSprsedimmetaG_FD_94476 | JGI IMG/M metagenome (GOLD analysis project Ga0129302, IMG submission 94476) | Hot spring sediment bacterial and archeal communities from California, USA to study Microbial Dark Matter (Phase II) - Blank Spring... | ecosystem: Environmental > Aquatic > Thermal springs... | reverse complement strand
TGCTGCTTTCGCCTGGCGTAAAGAGGGAATCGAAATTGGCGTCATTCCAAAGCCTCAGAGAAAAGCTGCTCACTGCTTCGAGCCCCTCATTTTTTACGGTGAGGGTGGCAATGAGTGAGTCGGGGCGGGCAGACATTTCTAAAAAGGAATGGGTCAGGAAAAAATCTGGTGGCGTAATGCTGTTTCTGAATCCGGGACTACCATTCTCGATGATGCTGTTTTCCCAGATATTTTCAAAGAGAGTGCGGCGTTCATCACTATAGCCTTCACGATTGCCGGGGCTGGTGGTCATTTCGTCGTGGAGTGTTGTATCGCAAAAAAGCTGAATCAATTTAGCCGTTGAATTGGAAATGCCATATTGAAGAAAGCGGCTGTCATCAATGGTGAATCGCGGTGTACCTGGCGGAATGAAGGCCTCATATGCACCAGTGTAATCGGGGTCTAAAACCAGTCCGTATTGACCCGGCGCTAAAGTAGAGTCAGGAAAAAAGAGAATCCTGTCCATATCTTCATCATTACCGATAAACCAATTGCCAATATGGATGGTATCGCTGCTGATATTCACAATCTCAATATATTCATTGGTGTTTTCATCGCCCAGGGGGTCAAACATCACCTCATTGAGAAGAATCTGCGGCTGAGCTGACAATACGTGGCTCATTAATAGCAATCCACTTAGGGAAAGATATTTTTTGGGAAAGGACATACCCGGCACCCTTAACTTCAACTTAATATTGTAATTAATTTTTTGATAAAAATCATCTTTTTTCAAAACTTTTTTGATTTTGCCATGAATGATTTAAATTGCCTTATGAAAAAAACAGTGTTGATTCTCTTGATTTTTCGGTTTTCATTTGCTGCTGACTGGATTAAAATTGGCAGCCTTGCTTTCCACAGTGATTATCTTTATCGCGGTGAATCAGCGACCCGCCATCAGCCTGCTATCGCGCCGGAACTAACGTTTATGCATAGCCGGGCGCCATTGTTTTTAGATGTCTGGTTTCTAAGCAGCACGGGCAGGGACCCCTATTCTCAGCTCGATTTTATGCTTAGCGGTGATGTTTTTCAGACGGAGAATACAGTTTTAAGCCTCACTGCCATTGGGAAAGCCGCAGAGCTTTACACACAGGCAATTTATACTTTCGAGATGCAGGCATCCCTCACTGTATTTGCTTCTATTCCGATTATGGCCGAAATCAGTCAAGAATTTCTGGAAAAAAGCAGCTATCTCCAGCTCCAGACTGCTTACGATTTTGACTATAAATTGCCATGGACGCTGGGATTGCTGGCCGGCTATAATCTTTTAAAAAATAGATCAGATACCGATGGGCTGGCTGGGTTTTCTCTCAGCACCTGGCTGAAAATGGGCAGGCTCAGCATTGAACCCTATTCGGTGCTGCAGCTCAGTTTTCAGATAAATGAAAGGGCCACGCTGAGGGGCAGCCTGTCTGTCACGCTGGGGTATGAACTTTGAGAAAAGGGGCTGTGAGAATGTGGGAATTAATATTTAAAAAACTGCTTCTCACGATACTATTCATGACGATGGTGGTGACAAATTTTTCCTGCAAGGAGGAGCCAATGCCAGAGCTTAATTTTGAAAAAGTGCCGGAGTGGGCAGCGCAAATCGTTTGGTATCAGATTTTTCCAGACCGCTTTCATAATGGTGATCCCAATAATGATCCTGAGATAGCCTCGTTGCAGGGAAGCTGGCCACATGATAATGATTCAGCCTGGGAACTGCACCCCTGGGAGAGCGACTGGTATGAACTTCAGCCCTGGGAAAAAGCCAATGGCAAAGGAATCTGGCATAATATTCAGCGACGGCGCTATGGCGGCGATATACAGGGGATTATTGACAAGCTCGACTACCTGAAAGATTTGGGAATCGGCGGCCTCTATATCAATCCCCTTTTTCAGGCACCTTCACTCCACAAATATGACGGTGCATGCTATCACCATATTGACGTCCACTTCGGACCCGATCCGGAAGGTGATAAAAAGCTGATGGCGATGGAAAACCCGGCTGATCCCGATACCTGGGTCTGGACTGAAGCCGACAAGATGGCGTTAAAGCTGATTAGCGAAGCCCACAAACGGGGAATTCGCGTCATTTTCGACGGCGTTTTTAATCACATGGGAATTAATAGTTTTGCCTTTCAAGACCTGGTGAAAAACGGCAAAGCCAGCAAATATGCCGATTGGTTCACGATTAGCGATTGGAATAAACCGAGTCCCCTGGGTTTTCCTTTTAGCTATGAAGGGTGGTACGGTGTCCAGGAGCTCCCAGAATTGCGGGAGGATGAAAATGGTATCGTCTCGGGTCCCAAAGCTTATATTTTTGCTTCCACTCGCCGCTGGATGGACCCCAATGGGGACGGCAATCCAGCAGATGGAATAGACGGCTGGCGGCTGGATGTGGCTTTTTGCGTGGGACACCCCTTCTGGAAAGCATGGCGCAAACATGTGAAAGCTATCAATCCGCAAGCCTACCTTACCGCTGAAATCATTGAACCTCCGGAAAAGGTGAAAGCGTATCTCCTCGGTGATGAATTTGACGCTGTGATGAACTATAATTTTGCTTTTGCAGCTTCTGAGTTCTTCATCAATGATAAAACGCGCATCACAGCTTCTCAATTTGAGCAGGCACTGAGAGATTTTATAAATCCCTATGACCCCGAAATGCTCTATGTCATGCAAAATCTCTATGATAGCCACGATACACAGCGAGTGCTCTCGGCTATAGTCAATCGCGACCTGGGTCATTTTCGCGATTGGGGAGATTTTTTTGAGAAATCTCAAGCCGCAAACTATGCCTACAAAGTTCAGGCACCTGGCAATTATGAAAAAGCAGTTTTGCGGAATCTTATAGTTTTTCAGATGACTTTTCCTGGTGCACCGATGATTTATTATGGAAGCGAGGCGGGAATGTGGGGCGCCAATGACCCCTGCTGCCGCAAACCAATGGTCTGGCCGGAATTTCATTATTCTGCAGAAAAATTTAGTCCGGACCAATCCTGGCGCGAACCCGATGAGGTGCAGTTTGATAAAAAACTCCACGCTTTCTATAAAAAATTGATTCATCTGAGAAATGATACAGCTATGCTGCAAACCGGTGATTTTCAGTTTATTGTTGCTGATGATGAAAAAGAGCTATTTGGATTTCGGCGCTATGACAATACCGGATCAATCGTTGTGATCTTCAACCGCTCAGAGCTGATGCAGAGCTATGAGCTTCATTGGCGCTATGTCTATGGCCAAAAAAAAATCCAGGATTTCCTCACAGGGAAAAGATTCTCAAGAAATGGCGAAACTATCAGTGTGGAAATTCCGCCGCGGGGAGTTCTCATCCTTCACTAAGGCGAAGTCATTGCAGGATACTTGCACTGATTTGAAAAGAAAGATTGTTTTTAACAAAAAAATAGCCGATATTAGCCCGCTATGAAAGAAAGAGATGCAAATTGGAGATGAATGAGTATTAAGATACCGGTCTCGGATGCAATTAACCATATTTCTCAAAAAATGCACCCTAAAACGGTGCATTTTTTTTTGTTGATAAATAATAGCTGGAAAAGTGGAGGCGTTTCATGCACGAAACACTAATGAGTTTAATTCAATTACAAATGATTGATAATCAGTTACTTATGATTCAGGAGAAGCTGGGTGATCTGCCCGCGATGGTTCAGGGTCTCAAAGAAGAGATTCAATCAAAAAAAGAGAGCATCAAAACCAATACCGCCGCAGTGAGCGACTTACAGAGTAAGGTGTTGGTCAGTAAAGGAAAAATTCAGGACCATAAGGCTAAGCTTGAGAAGTATCAGGAGCAGCTCTATCTGGTGACGACCAACCGCGAATATGACGCGCTGACGACAGAAATAGATTATGCAAAGAGCCAGATTTCGGAAGCTGAAATGACGATTTTAGAATCTAATGAACAAATAGATAAGCTTGAGGGAAGCGTTAAGGTGGATGAAGCTGACCTGGCAGACCTGCTTGAGCAGCTTAAAGAGGCTGAAGAAGCGCTGGCAGACACGGTGAAATCAACCGAGTCGGAAAAAGAGCTGCTGGAAGACAAAAGAAATGAAGCCTTGAGCAAAGTCCCTAAACGTTTTTATCAGACTTATGAAAGAGTCCGAAAAGCAAGACGCGGTTTGGCTGTGGTGCCAATGGAGCGTGGGGCCTGCGGCGGATGCCATAATCGCATTATTCCCCAGAAAAGGGTTGAAATTCAAAAAGGGAATAAATTAATCGTTTGCGATATTTGTGGCCGCTTTTTATATTGGAACGATGATAATGGAGAATAACAGATAAGGTGAGAGAAATTCCAAAGCTAGAAAGGTGGTCGCCCCGATTTTATCGGGGAGGAAAGTCCGAACTCCACAGAGCAGAATGCCCCATAACGAGGGGAGTAGGTGACTATTGGAAAGTGCCACAGAAAAAAAACAATTTGCCGGGAGGCGAATTCAGGTGAAATGGCGAGGTAAAAGCTCACCGCTCAGCCAGCAATGGCGGAGGCAGGGCAAACCCCATTTGGAGCAATGCAAAAAAGGGAGTCCCCCCGCGGGAGAGTCTGGCTCGGGCTCCATTCCCAAGGTAGCAGCAAGAGCATTTTTGAAAAAAGATGCCCAGATAAATGACCGCCGTCCTGCTCAGGCGGGAAACAGAATTCGGCTTATTGACAGCTTTGGAATTTCTTTTGACTGATATGCGCTGGAAATATAAAGAAATAGATGATGAACTAATACTGGAACAGAGCCGAAATCTCAAAATCCCATATTTACATAGTCGTATTCTCTTAAATCGGGGCTTGGTTTCAGATGAAGAGATTGGGATTTTCTTTGATTGTCAGCTTACAGAAAATTCGGATCCATTTATACTTTCAGATATGGCGCAGGCGGTAGCCCGTGTCGAAGAAGCTATCTGCCGCAAAGAAAAAGTGCTGATTTATGGTGATTATGATGTTGATGGCATTACCGCTGCTTCTACACTTTTTCTTTTTCTGAGGCCCTATCTGCCGGAAATTGATTATTATATCCCTGATCGTGAAAGCGAAGGCTATGGTTTATCCAATAACGGGATAGACTACGCAAAAGACAACGGTGTGAATCTGATAATTACCTGTGATTGTGGAATTTCCGCCATCAAAGAGGTTGATTATGCCAAAAGCCTGGATATTGATATCATTGTTACAGACCACCATAAGCCTGCCGAGTCGCTTCCAGACGCCGTTGCCGTGATTAATCCCAAAAGGGAAGACGATGAGTATCCTTATAAAGAATTATGCGGCGCCGGCGTGGCCTTTAAGCTGCTTCAGGCTTTCAGCATAAAGCAAAATCTTCCACCCAATGAAGCAGAGCAATATTTAGATTTGGTGGCTATTGGTACGGCTGCTGATATCGTTCCGGTTGTTGGTGAAAACCGGTGGTTTATGAAAAAGGGTCTCAATATTGTTAATAATAATCCTCGCCTTGGGCTGAGGGAATTGATGAAGGTGGCGCGCCTCTCACAAAAAGAGCTTTCTGTAACAGAAATCGTCTTTATAATCGCTCCCCGAATGAATGCAGTCGGGCGCCTGGGAGAAGCCAGCAGAGCTGTTAAACTATTGACAACCGATGATTTATCTCTTGCCCAGGAATACGCTACAATTCTCGACGAAGAGAATCTTCGCCGTCGTGATATTGAAAAATTGGTTATGGATGAAGCGCTGATTCATATCCAGCATAAATATGGTGATAAAATTCCGCCAGTGCTGGTCTTGGCTGATGATGAATGGCATACGGGTGTGATAGGAATCGTCTCATCAAAGCTAAAAGAGCGCTTTCACCGCCCGGTTATTCTTATAGCAGTTACCGATGGCATCGGCAAGGGCAGCGGCCGTAGTATTACAGGTTTTGACCTCTATCAGGCGCTGCTTACCTCAAAAGAGCACCTGGACACTTTTGGCGGTCATACTATGGCAGCAGGGCTCACAATCCGTGAAGAAAATATTCTCGAATTTGAGCAAGCTGTCAATGAGTATGCAGAAGATATTATCACAGAAGAGATGTTGGAGCCTAGGCTCTATCTGGAGGCTGATGTTCATATTGCTGAAATAAATCGTGAATTGCTCGAGCTCCTTGATAAGCTTCGCCCCTTTGGTCCGGGAAATATGCGGCCAAAATTCAGTATCTCAAATGTACAGCCCCTTGCCGCCCGTGTTTTAAGTGGCGGACACTTAAAATTTAAGGTCAGACAAGATCATCAGGTCATAGATTGTATTGCTTGGAATCAAGGAGAAAGTTTCGAAATGCTTATGTCTGAGAGTCAGCGGATTGATCTGGCTTTTGTCCCGCAAATTAACCGATGGAATGGGCAAGAATCCATTCAGCTTGTTGTAAAAGATATCAGAGCACACGCAACAGGAGAAAATTATGAGAACTAAAATTGTGGGTCATGGATTTTTTGTGCCGGAAAATATCGTGACCAATTTTGACCTGGAAAAAATTATGGATACCAGCAATGAATGGATTGTTGAGCGCAGCGGTATTCATGAAAGACGATTTATTGTGCCTGATGGCGATGTCAGTACATCAGACCTGGCCGTGAAGGCTTCACAAAAGGCTCTGGAGATGGCAGGCCTCAAAGCAGATGATATTGATCTTATCATTGCCGCCACCCTTTCACCAGACTTTTTCTTCCCCGGTATCGGTGTTTTAATCCAAAGCAAATTGGCTTGTAAGGCTATACCTGCTTTTGACTTGCGGCAACAATGCTGCGGATTTATCTATGGTTTGCAAATGGCTGATCTTTTCATCAAAAGCGGTGTTTATAAAACGATATTATTAGTTGGAGCTGAAGTGCAGTCTCCCGGCCTGGATAAAACAACCCGTGGCAGGGATATTTCTGTACTCTTTGGCGATGGAGCCGGCGCTTTTATCTTGCAAAACTCTGATGACGGCTCAGACATTTTGGGCTCTAAACTCTATAGCGATGGCCGCTATTATGACCAGTTGTGGCTGGAGTATCCCCTTACAAAAAAGACTGGCCGAATTAGCTGTGAAGATATCGAGGCAGGGCGCCATCATCCTAAAATGAATGGCAGGAATGTTTTTCGGCATGCAATTACCAAAATACCGGAAGTCGTGTTCGAAATACTTAAAGAGCACCAGTTGACAGTACAAGACATCGCTATGGTCGTGCCGCACCAGGCTAATCAGCGCATAACCGAAGCTGTGGCTCAAAGGTTGGGGTTGCCAATGGAAAAAGTTTATTCCAATATTGCTAAATATGGCAATACAACAGCAGCCACTGTGCCTATAGCCTTTCACGAAGCCTGGGAAGCGGGGCTTTTTAAACGGGGAGACCTAGTCGTTACCACTTCTTTTGGTTCTGGTTTTACCTGGGGCGCAAATCTTATTCGCTACTGATTTTTTATCATTTTTGATAATTTTGAAGACAGTGCTGAAAAAACATTTAAATTACATATGAGATGTGGCGATGGACTTTGAATCTCTTCTGATGAAAGGGAAAGAGTTTGGTCTTTTTTAAAATAAAGAAAAGAAGGTATGATTGGAGCTGGGCAAGGCCGGTATTGATAATTCTTCTGTTTTTACTGCTTCTGACGGCTTTGATACCACGGGAAGCGCTGCGTTTGTATGACTATAAGCTTGGGGAAATTGCCCGGCAGACAATTATCGCGCCTTATGATTTTGATATAATGAAGTCAGAAGCTGAAATTCGTCAAGAAGAGAAATCAGCACTAGAAAAAACGGTTGCCGCATTTAATCATAATCAGGATATTTTAAATCAGCAGAGCAGAAAAGTTGAGCAATTTTTTCAGATGGCTCGCTCGCTTCAGCAGCGACATATTCAAATGAACATCACCGGAAAAGAGCGGGAAATGATGCGCTATACACCGGAAAAATTTCAGCCGCTGCAAATAAGCTTCCGTTCTGACAGTATCGCCTTTTGGCAGATTGTCGAGCAGCTTAATACACAGTTTGGTATTAACGTGGCGATGTTGCCGTTTGTGGAATTGTATAATCCCTCAGATTCCAGGCAACTTGACCTGATTCAGTTGGAAAAGGGGCTTATTAATATTCTCATCAATCTATATAATTCTGGTATTGTTGATATTAAGAAAAGTGATATTCCCTCATTAAAGATTGGGGCAGTTGACACCGGTGAGGAAGTCATTTTGAACAAAAGCGGCGTTTTGGAAAGGGAAGAGGCCGTCACAAGTCTGGCTCAGGATCTCATCGCCAGATATCCGGAAAGCCCTCACAGCAAAAAGCAAATGCTGGCCAATATTGCCCGGCTGTTTATAGAGCCCAACCTGATTTATGATAAGGAAAGGACAGAAAAGCGCCAGGACGACGCAACTTCACGGATTCCAATTGTGCAGGGCAGGGTGCTGAAAGATGAGAAAATTGTTGATGCCAATATTCGGATTACCGATGAGGTGCTGAAAAAGTTGAATTCTCTCAATTTTGCTGAGTCGCAGCGTCATCGGCAGGCTTTTGGCGTAAGAGCATTTCAAAGGATATTTTCAGACTTTCTCATATTGGCAATACTATACTCAGTCCAGATTATTTTTCTCTTTCTCTATAAACGGGAGGTGCTGAATAATCTGCGCCAGCTTGGTTTGCTTATCATGATTCAAATATTGGTAAGCGGTGTTGCCTTCCTACTGGTGGAGGTGTGGAATTTTCCGCTGGTGGCGGTGCCCATTCCCCTGGCAGCGCTGATGATAGTCATCTTTTTTGATGTGCAGATTGCAGTGATGAGCACCATTGCGCTGATTTTTGTGCTGGCACACGTTTTTGGCACCCATTTTCAGTTTATCCTGCTTCATATATTGCCCGCTTACGCTGGGATTCTTTTTCTGCGGCAAATGCGGAATCGTGAGCAGATTTTCACTACGATGCTATACATACTTTTGGCTTATTTTGTCACGGTTTCATCCTTGCAGTTGGTCGTATTCACCAGCTGGAAAGATTTTCTAAATCTCTTTTATTTTGCACTTCTTAATAGTGTGGTTAGCATTTTAGGCACTTATGGACTGGTAGGTCTTTTGGAGAAAATTTTTGATGTAACGACAGATATCACACTCTTAGAACTTTCTGATTTGAATCGGCCTATTCTGAGAGACCTGGCAATTAAAGCGCCTGGAACGTTTCACCACTCGGTAATGGTGGGCACAATGGTGGAAGCTGCGGCAGAAGCTATCGGTGCAAATAGCCTTCTCGCAAGGGTCGGCGCCTATTATCATGACATCGGAAAAATTTCTAAAGCAGAATATTTTATAGAAAATCAACAGGGTGAAAATAAACTGAATCAGTTGAAACCCTATATGGCAGCCAAAGTCGTTGTCAATCATGTTCGGGAAGGCCTTGAGTTGGCTGATATATACAAATTGCCACAGATTGTTAAAGATTTTATTGATACGCATCATGGCACGTCAACGGTAGCCTATTTTCTTGATCTGGCAAAAAAGGAAGCTGCAAATCCTGCAGATGTCAATGAAGATGATTTTCGTTATCACGGCCGAAAGCCCTTCACAAAAGAGACGGGGCTACTGATGATTATTGAGGCGATGGAAGCCGCTGTCCGCAGCCTCAAAAAACCAAGCTATCAAAATGTAGAGCAGATGGTTGACAAGCTGATAAAGACCCGGGTCTTAGCTGGAGAATTAGACGAAACTCCCTTGACTATGGCAGACCTGGCCAAAGTTAAAGTCGCTGTAATCAAGGATTTAAGCCGGATGCACCATGCCCGCATTGAATATCCTGAGGATGATAAGAACGCTGGAGAGACATTAAATGAGAAAAAATGATCTCCTTATCCGGACTTTTGACGATCGGAAAACTCGTTTCAGAGTCTATTGGGAGAGGCTAAAAACAGCAGCCAAAATGGTACTTCGCTTAGAAGGTATCAATAAAGCAGAGCTTAATCTGATTGCCTGTAGTGATGATAAATTACGTCAGATGAAATCGGAATATTTTGGTGTGGACCAATATACAGATGTTATAGCTTTCCCTTTAGAGCGCAATGATGGCTATCTGGAGGGAGAGATTTATTTCAGCCCCCAGCGTATCCTGGAAAATGCCGGCAAATTTGGCACAGCGTATATAGAAGAGCTGCAGCGGGTAATCATCCATGGCATACTTCATCTCCTTGGCAATGATGATCAGACGCCTGAGGAAAAAGCTGCGATGACTCAATTAGAAAACCGATATTTAACAAAAATGAAAATATCAGAACAATGACGAGCGAAATCATTCTTTTTTTGAGTTTAGTTATACTTTCTGCCCTTTTCAGCAGCAGTGAAACGGCGCTTTTTAGCGCTCGCCGCAAACTGCTGGAAACAGAAGCTAACGATGGAAATCCCGCAGCACGGCGGGTTTTGGCGCTTTTAGACCGTCCACGGCGCTTGCTGATTGTAATTCTTACCGGTAATATTTTTGTAAATATTTCACTGGGTGTGCTTTCCGCATCTATCGCCTACGATTTTGCCGTAGAATCTCAATTGCCGGACTTTTGGGTGGTTCTGATTGAGGTTTTAGTCCTTAGTTTAACGATAATAATTTTTGGAGAAATTTTGCCGAAAATTATTGCCATAAGAAATTCAACCCAATACAGTATGAGTATCAGTGGTTTCATCTCGATGATTAGCTATCTCTTATCGCCTTTGACAGAGCTATTTTATAGAATGACAAGCGGCATCGCAAAATTGTTTCAGGTTGGCAAAGAGCCTCTTTTCAACCGTACAGAGGACCTTTATGCCCTTGTGGAGTTGGGAGAAAAAAAGGGGATGCTACAATCAAAGGAGAAGGATATGATTACTTCTCTGATGAAATTTTCAGACACAAACATTCGTGAAATAATGGTACCGCGACCAGATATTATTGCCATTGATATTAATCAAGACCCCCAGGAAATCATACATTTTGTAGAGCAACAGCGATTCAGTCGATTTCCGGTTTATCAAAATGACTTAGATAGCATCGTTGGTTTTTTATTCACCAAGGATTTGCTGCCCTATATCGATCAGGAGACCGTTGCGTTCAATATTCGCTTTTTGCTGCGTCCGCCTCTCTTTGTGCCGGAAACCAAAAGCATCAGCAATATGCTGAAAGAATTTCAGCAGCGTAAGACAAAAATAGCTGTGGTGGTAGATGAATATGGCGGCACCAGCGGTATCGTGACGGTGGAGGATGTGCTGGAAGAAATTCTCGGCGATATTCAGGATGAGATGGATGACGAGGAACAACCCGAATTTGTTTGGAATTCTGCCGACGAGCTTAGTGTAGATGCAGGCATCAATGTAGAAGACCTGGCCGAGCTGCTGAATACAGCGTTTCCCGAAGAGCGGGAATTTGATACTTTAGGCGGGTTTATTATGGATCAACTGGGGCATGTGCCAAAATTACGAGAAAAAGTGCTCTGGAAAGGTTTTGAGTTTATCGTTCAAAAGATGAATAAGCGGCGGCTGGTATCAATTTTAATAAAAATACATAACAATCAGAACTAATCACGGCTGGACTTGACCGCTCTGCAATTGAATTAATTTTCTGGCGTGGAGTCTGAGCGTTTCGTAATAGCTGCTCTGGGGAAATGCCAGGAGAAAGTCTGTATAGTGCTCAATAGCTCTGGGATTATCATTCACAATAAATTCCAAATATTCTCCATACCTAACAGTAAAGTAGTCAGCATAGGGTCCATTCAACAGCGCCGAATAGTGCTCATTCCAAAAAAGTTCTTCCATATCTTTTTCTCCCAGGCTGCGGAGAATGTCGAGATGGCGCATTGCGGCTATAGCATACAGGGGGTTTGTGGCTCTCATTAAGGTGGAGAATCGCTCTTTGGCCTGTGAAAGCCGATTCTGATGCAGTTCGTTTTCACCCTGTAAAAAGATTTTACGATGTTCGCTATCGGCCAGAATTACTTTTGTTAGGGCTGCAAAATTTAGCAGATCATTATAGAGAAGGTGATTTTCTCCAAGGAGAGCCAATGCGGTGTAGATATTTTTTTGCAGAGAGTCCGTTTCTCCGAAGAGGTAATTCATCTGTATCTGTTTCAGTATAAGCGCATCTTCATCAGCGACGGGGAGTCTATATTTCTCCGGCGCTTCTTTCAAGATTTTCCAGGCAGCCTGACGGTTTCCAGAAGCTATTTCCACATCGATGAGCCGCTTGATAGCCTGCAGTTTGATGGCCGATGTGGCGCCCTCGGCAGCCAGGAGAAAATCTCTCCGCGCCTGATCAAAATCATTGAAAATATTGAAGCGAATCTCTCCGATACGATAGCGAGCCTCTTGGGCCGTATTTCCATAAAGCGCAGCCAGGCTGTCGTATAGAGAGATGGCTTTGAAAATAAGCTCTGCCTCTTCAGCGGAGTAGGGAAAGAAGTCAATTTGTGTCAGCTCATTTTGAAATGGCTGAGGAATAAGCTCGGTTCGGGGAAGCGCTTCCCTAAACTGCTGCTCATAGTTGGCGGCTAAAATGAAAAGAGTTTTGGATAATAGTTCAGGATTTTTGAGGGAATGCAGCGCTGCTTTAGAGATGATTTCGCTGGCGCCATAATGTTTTTGCAGGTGTAGGCCTTGCGCAAATGTGAAAACCTGTTCCGCAGAGATTTTTGATATATTTGCACTTACAAATGCAGCCAATTCATTGTGATGCCCTCCATGGTAGAGCAGGTCGGCCGTAAGCTTTGCGGCTTCTATAGAGATATCACCGCTGGTATAATGGGAAATTAGTCTCTCTGATAATGGATTTTTAGCAGGCAGGCGAAATAGCCTGGCTTTTACAATCTCGATTGGAAAAGCAGGATTATCAAGATGGCTTGTAATTTCGAAAAAGGCGCTTTCCCAATGCTGTCTTTCGATGAGCCAGGCTAGGTAGTCGGCTGCCAGAATCAGTGGGCTATTAAGTTCGGTGCGTAAAAAGTCCATCACGGCCTCGCCGTCCATATCGCCGGGATAATTTGCGCAGGTGAGGAAAATTGAACGGGCGATTTGTTCTTTTTGACGGGTTTTTGCCAGCGCCTGTCGCCAGATTTGTTTGGCTTCTTCGCTTTTGCCGGTGTGGGTTTTTATCCATCCCAATTCAATGGAGATAGTGGAATTATTCGTCTCAATTTTTTGCCAATCTGTGAAAAAAACGCTCCAGTTCCGGCCATTTTTGCTGGCTGATATAAAGGGCTTTGATACGATGACGGATAGCGGTGTTGCCAGCTTGTTCTTCCAACAGTTCTAGGTAGATTTTAAGGGCATTTTCCGGTTGCCTGAGTCGCTCTGCATTTATCGCCTGCTGATATTTTTGCTGGAAACTTTGAGATTGATTTTCTTTCCGCTGCAGAGTTTGACATTCTCCAAATGAATAAAGCGCCAGCAGGCTAGAAAGTAGAATAAAGATTTTTATCCGCTTACTCATTTTATTTACGATGCTGCTGTATAAAATATTTATCTGACTTTTTCAGAAAGATTTTTACGATTGCATCTCTGACAGCACAAGTATCTTTTAAGTGGATGTGTATAGTTTCATTTCTCAATGGCCATTCCCCATTTTTTTATTTGCTGTTAAATCGTTCCCGAAGCTTTTGGAGATAGAGCTCCATCTCTCTTTTTTCTTCGTGGGTCAGCTTGCTGTTTTGCAGTTCCCTGCGAATTTCTTCAATGAGGCTTTCGCTGTTTCCCAGGTCTTCCGGCAGTGACATAGGGCCTGGCCGGAAAATTGCCTCACCGGTTTTAGATTCCCGATCTTCTTTAAATTCCCGTTTGCGCACTGAGCGGGTGGCATCCAGCATTCG
>Ga0129302_1002287_pt1 | contig 13799 bp, 3 predicted proteins | sample BlaSprsedimmetaG_FD_94476 | JGI IMG/M metagenome (GOLD analysis project Ga0129302, IMG submission 94476) | Hot spring sediment bacterial and archeal communities from California, USA to study Microbial Dark Matter (Phase II) - Blank Spring... | ecosystem: Environmental > Aquatic > Thermal springs... | reverse complement strand
AGGTCAAGCTGATGAACGCCGAGGTGCGCGGGATGGTGGAATCGGTGGTCACAATGGCGTTGCAGGAATTCCTGGAGCGGGATTCGCGGGCGGCGCGCAGCATCGCCCAGAAATGCCTCACCTCGTCGCGCGCGCGGGCAGCGGCGCGTAAGGCCCGCGACCTGGTCATTCGTAAAAGCGCGCTGGAGAGCCTGACCCTGCCCGGAAAGCTGGCCGATTGTTCCGAGCGAGACCCCGGCAAAACGGAATTGTTCATCGTCGAGGGCGACAGCGCCGGCGGCAGCGCCAAACAGGGGCGCGATCGCCACTTCCAGGCTATCCTGCCGCTCCGGGGCAAGATTCTCAATACCGAGCGCGCGCGCCTGAACCGGATATTGAACAATAACGAAGTGCGGGCCCTGGTCTCGGCGCTGGGGTGCGGCATCGGCCAGGAGTTCGACCTGGAGAGCCTGCGCTACAGCCGCATCGTCCTGCTGATGGACGCCGACGTGGACGGCGCTCACATCCGAACGCTCCTGCTGACCTTCTTCTTCCGCTATATGCAGCCGCTGATCGAACACGGGCACCTGTTCATCGCCCAACCGCCGCTGTATCGCGTCTCGGCCAACCGGAAGACCGAGTACGTCTACACCGAGGCGCAGAAGGACGCAATGCTTAAAACGCTCAAGGGGAATAAGGTGAGCTTGCAGCGTTACAAGGGGTTGGGTGAGATGAACCCGGAACAGCTCTGGGATACGACGATGAACCCGGAGCACCGGACCCTGTTGCAGGTCACCATCGAAGACGCGGCGGTGGCCGATCGTACCTTCGACATGCTGATGGGCAAGAGCGTGCCCCCCCGGCGGCGTTTCATCCAGACCCACGCCAGAGAGGTGCAGAACCTGGACGTGTAGGCCGGTAGGTTGGTATATTGGTATATTGGTATATTGGTATATTGGTAGACCGGTCTATCAATATACCAATAGACCGGTCTACACGTCTAGCGATCTACCACCCCCGCATCACGAGCGGTAGATAAATCTCCTGCTGACCGATCCCGAAGAAGACGCCCTTGTTGGCGCTCATGCTGACGTTGCCGGCCCGGTCGACGGCCTGGACGAAGTAGGAGACCCGTCCGGCGGCGGCGGGGATGGTGCCCTCCCAGTAGCCACTCTCCTCGTTGTAAACCATAAAGGCGCTCTGCCACCTGGCGCTGCTGTCGTCCTGCATCGTCCGGTAGGTCACGATGACGCGCCCCACGCCGACCGGGTCTTGCACCAGCGCCCGGATGGCGGCGCTGTCTCCACTCTCGCCGACCTGCCCCTTGATTTCCCAGATGACGGGGCCGGTGGTGTCCGGGACGATCTCCGGCGCGTAGTAGACCGCGAACGTCATCCGCTCGAAGACCTCCTGGACGCCGCTCTGCGCGTCGCCCGTGTACCGCGCCGGCACGAGCGCCAGCCGGGCCCGCTCGCCGAGCCGGTTGATGGCGAAGGGCTTCTCCGGGAACCAGCCCTCGTACTCGTACTCGGGCTCGCTGAGCGCGGTGTCGGTCACCGGCCGGGCGATCAGCGGGTCGAAATCAGTGTGAATGGTGGAGCGTCCGGAGAGGAAGAGCAAGCCGCGCGGCGCGATCTGCTCGTATGCCGGCAGGTCATAACCCACCAACGGCTGCACCGGGCGCCCGGGGCTGCCCTGGGTCTGCCCGTCGGCGGCGTAGTAGTTGCCGATGAAGTCTCCCTGGAACGTGCCCGTCAGCAGCTCCAGGCTGGGGCTGATGGTGAAGGTCTGGGCAATCACGCCTGGCGACGAAGCGGTCTGCTCGGCCGCGGTCGCCATCGACTGTAGCCCCGTCGCTTGCACCTGCGCACCTCCGCTCCCCTGCTCCGCTGCTGCGTTGCCCATGCTCACGCGGTACGTCGGCAGGCCGTAGAGCGTGGCCTCGATCAGGGCCTTCTCGTCGTAGGTGCCAAAGCCGCCGCTGGGGGCGCTGCCCAGGTAGCGCTGCTTGGCTTGCTGCATGGCGTAGCCGACAGATACGCCGGTCTCCTGCGCCAACTCCTCCGAGAAGAGGTGCATGAGCTTCTCGGTGAAGGCGATCGAATCGTCCATCCCGTAACCGAAACCGGTGTTGGCGATCCACCAGCCGCCGCGCCGCGCCATCACCTGGGCGAAGTCGAGCTCGTAACCATCGTAGGCGAGGTCATCGGGCACGTTGTAACCGCTGTGGCAGCCCATCGAGAAGTTGAGCGTCCCGCTGAGGGAGGCGGTGGCGTTCAACACGTCCTGCGAGGTCAGGTCGCCGCTGCTCTCGTCGGCCGGGAAAGCGTTCCGGTGGTCGAAGTGGGCGTTGATGGATGCCACGTCCTGGCGCTTCTCCAGCCAGAGCTGCTCCAGATCATCCCGATTCCACGTGTCGTCGATCAGCGTGTCCAACGTCAGGCCGCCGGCGCCCAGCGTATGGCTGATGGCCTCGGCGCTGTCGATCAGGAAGTCGTAACCGGTGACCAGGCCGCTGTCGGCGTACAACAGCCCGCCGCGCGCCAGGAAGGTCTCGACGTGGGTCGCGATCTCGTCCGGCGTCTCCACCAGCCGGCCGATGGCCAGGTCCGGCGTCGGCAGTTCCCGCCCGCGCCACAGCACCGGGCCGCGGTCGGCGTAGAAATCGTCGCTGAGGATGTAGCCCTGTGCCAGGGCGGCCCAGACTGGGTTGTCGTATTTGAGCCCGGCCTGGAGGGCATAGGCCGACTCGTTGGCGATCTTGGCCGCGTCCGGCACGCGGTAGAAGGGCATCAGGCGGTCGTCGCCGACGACCACCAGGTATTGGAGGGAGGGATAGCGCTCGGCGTAATGGCCGATGACGTCGTCCCGGATGGCCCGCGCCACGTCGTTGGCGGACTCGGGGAGGCAGGCGTTGGCGTCCCAGGCGGCGTAGGCGTCGCTGACGACCGCGGTGTTTTCCACCGGCACGATGACGCCCTGAACAGTGGCATCGTCGGCCAATGTCTTGAGGTCTTCGACCATCGCCGCCGTCTCGGTGATGCCGTAGGCCGTATCCATCCGCTGCTTGTTCAGCAGGATCAGCGTGCGCGGCTGGGTGAAGTAGGCCGTCCCGCCGCCGCTGGTGACGTAGGTGCCGGTGTAGACGTCCATAGGTGCCCCTGAAGGATCCAGGTCAGTGGTCGTGCACGTCAGCTCCGGCAGGGTGCTGGTGATAGCCTTCAGGTGGTAGGGCTCGGGGCTGTGCACGCCGTTGTGGGAGAGGACGAGGATGTAGTAGTCACCGGGGATGCGGGCCTGCACAATAGCGATTTCATCGGTCTGATTGGGATTGGCCGATATGGCGCCTATGCGTCCAATAGCACCTATTCGTCCAATAGCACCTATCCGTCCGATGGCACCTATCCGGCCAATGGCGCCTATGCGACCGATAGCACCTATCCGACCAGTGGCATCGACATCCTCATCATCCTGAAGCTCACCCATATCCTCGGCCGCAGCGGTGGAAGTGACGGGAGGATAGAACACCACCATATCATAGTCAGCGGGCAGGTTAGTGAGCGTGACGGTCAGCATCACAGGCGAGCTGATGGGCAGCTTGAACCAGTCGATGTCGGCGCCGTGGAAGATGGTGGAGGTGTAGGTCACGCCGGCGGTGATGGGCGTGGCCTGGCGCGGGACGTTGTCCGGCTCGTAGGGGTGGGGCGAAGCGCCGGTCTCGCTGGCCGCGGTGACCAGGATAGCGGTGCTCGACTGAGCGACGTCACTCAGCGAACGCGCGGTGACGATGGCCCCGTCGGTGTCGCCGTGGGCCGCGTCGACCGGCACGCTGACCGAGATGATGGCTTGCCCGCTCGCGCCGGGCGGGATGGGCCCGACGGTGCTCGTGATGGTGCTCGTCCAGGCGGCGCCGCTGGCCCGCAGGAAGAAGGTGTCCGCCACGCTGCCGGCGTTGGTGATCTGGAAGGTGTGGGCCACCGTCTCGCCGGGCGCGCCCACCTGGACCGATGTCTCTGGATCGAGCTGCAGGCCGTAGGTGTCCCCGGCGGTGGTGACCAGGATGACGGAGGCGGAGCGCTCGGTATTGCCCTGCGAGGCGACGATGATTTGGGCGGCATTTGTGTCGCCGGCGGCGTCGGTCGGTATCTCGACCCCGATGCTCGCGACGGCGCTTTCGCCGGGCGATAGCGGGCCGATCATCATCGGAACCGTCGTCGTCCAGGTGCCTTGAGCGGCGACGGCGTAGGCGTCGGGGACGTTGCCGGTGTTGGTCACCTGGAGCGTGTAAACCACCTCCGTCCCCGGGTCACCCGATTGGGCGCGGGGGATGGCGCGGATCTGCAGGCCGTGGACCGAATTGGCCGTGGTGGTCAGCGCTGCCGAGGCGGATTGGACCGGGTCGCCCCGCGAGTTGACGTAGATCTCCATCCAGTCCTCGCTCCCACCTGCCGCCCCGACCGGCACGTCCACCATCACGGGCAGCGTGGCCCACGCCCCGGGCGGCAGCGGGCCGACTTTTTTCGGCAGGGCGAAGTTCCAGGCGCCGCCCTCGTGGTAGACGTCGAAGGTGTCGGTCACGTTGCCGGTGTTGGTCACCCGGAAGGCGTGGAGCACCGACGCGCCGGGATCTCCGGAGCGACTGGACGACGTTGGCGCGAGTTCGACGCCGTAGGTGGGGATGAGGCCAGCGTAGAACTCGTCCGCGCCCAGGTCGGGGGCGGCGCCGTTGGGGCGGGGTTCGCCGTCGATGTCGTTTGGCACGCCGGCGTCCACGCCCCGGTCGATGGCGGCCGATCCGTCCATCAGGTGGTAGCCGTCCCAATCAAAGAGCGGATCGCCGGTATACACGTTGGTCGCGGTGATGGTCCCGACCCCGCCCGTATCGGAGACATTGTCGTGGTACAGCACGCCGTCGAGCGTCACGAGCGTATCGGTCATCACGTAGACACCGGCGGTGTGGCCCGAGAAAATGGTATTGGTCAGCGCGACCATTGCGAAGCTGGCTTCAGCGTGGAGACCGACGCCGTCGCCCCCGGCGTTGCCGGCGATGGTGGTGTGGAACAGGCGCGGGGCCGAGTTGAGGATCTGAATGCCAGAACCGGCGCCGCCGGCCTGGTTCCCGATCACCACGTTATTGAACAGGGTCGGTGCGCTTTCACTTTCGACGCGCAGCCCGCCGCCATCGAACTGGGCGACGTTTTCGGCGATGACGTTCCCCTCGAGGATGGCGTCGCCATAGATCAGGTTCAACCCACCGCCGTAGCTGGCCTCGTTATCCTTGATCACGTTCCCATCCAGCATCGCCATCCCACCGGAGAGATAGATCCCGCCGCCATACAGCGCGCTGTTGTTGAATACGCCGTTTTGGTCGAGGGTGGGCGCACCGCTTTCGACGTACAGTCCGCCGCCGTTGCCGCTGGCCGTATTGCTGTACACGGTATTGCCCTCAAGGATGGCGTTGCTGTTGCTCAGGTATACACCACCGCCCTGGGCACTGGCGGAGTTATCGCGGATTCTGTTGTTGAAGAGGAAGATGTCGTGGTCGTCGGCCAGGTATAGCCCGCCGCCGACGTTGTGGGCGCTGTTGCCGATGAAATCGTTGTCCATCATCGAGATGGGGCTGTGAGTGTACAGCCCGCCGCCGCCTTCACTCGTTGTACCGCCCCTGGCGGTGTTGCCGATGAAGGCGTTGCCGGTCAAGGTGGCCGGGGCGTCGGAGAGGATAGCGCCGCCGCCGCTGCCCTCCGCCGTGTTGTGCTCGAACACATTGTCGGTCAGGGTCAGTGTCGCTGCCCAGGCGTCCATACCGCCGCCGTATGACGCCGTGTTACTCTGGATGGTGCTATTTGTCAGTGTGGCAACACTGTTGTAGTAGAGGCACATCCCCCCACCGCTGGACATGGCCGTGTTGGTGGCGACGGTGGAGAAATCCAGCTTAACGTGCGTGTTGTCGGCGTACAGCCCCCCGCCCATACTGGCATGGTTCTCAAGCACTGCATCATCAGTCGAATCGACAGTGCTGTGGTATGTCGCCAGGCCGCCGCCGTAACCGCCGGCTGTGTTGCTGAAGATGGTGTTATCGCTCAGCGTGGCGTGGCTCTGCTTGAGGACCAGCCCACCGCCGTCGCCGGGCCAGGCGTGATTGTGCTCAATGAGATTGTCGTGCAGCGCAGCGTCGGCATTGTGGAGGCCAATCCCGCCGCCGATCTCCGACGTGTTGCTGTAGACGTGGCAGCGGCTGATGGTGACGCCTGTCTCGATGGCGTATATCCCGCCGCCGATGCGATCCCATTCACTCCACCGCGCGTCGCCGCCGGTGACGTACAGGCTCTCAATCCCGACGTTGGCGCCCGCGCCATCGACGTAGATGCCCCGCCCTCCGCCGGCGGCGTCGATGATGGTGGGATAGGATTGCGGGTCCCAGGCGGCGGGATTGGTGGGGCTGTATCCGCCGCGCAGGGTGATCTCCCGATCGACGTAGGCCACCTGCCACTGACCCTCGCGCTGATCCGGCCCGGTGCACAGCCCGGCGACGTGAATCGTGTCGCCCGCATTGGACGCCGCATCGATCGCCCCCTGGACGTAGGTGTATTCGGGCGCATTGCCGTTGACCCAGGCGTGGCAATCGTGCATGAAGACGTCCAGGAACATCTCGCCGATGGCATTATCCCCCCGGGCCTCGACAGCGTTGCGCATCTTGTAAGGCAACGGGCTAAGCTGCGTGGAAGTCACCTGGACGCTTAGAAGGATCGTGGCCCTGGAGCCGGGGACGAAATCACCCAACGAGCAGGCGACGCTCGTATCCGCCACCGTACATTCCCCTTGTCCGCTCGTGGCCGCGATGGCTTGCTGGTAGATGGGCAATGTGTCAGTGAGCAGCACGTTGGCAGCGGTCACCACGCCGACGTTCTCGACCGTGATGGTGTAGGTCAGGAATTGCCCGGCGTTGAAGCCCCGTTGCGAGGCCACTTTGTGGATCTGGAGCGCGGCGCCGGGGCGCTCGTCGGCCCCGATGTCGTAGCCCAGATTGGTCGGGCGGGGTTCGCCGTCGATGTCGTGGCGCAGGCCGGCGTCCACCCCGGCGTCTATCGCTCCTGATTCTGCGCCGATGTGATAATCGCCAGACCATGGATCGAGAAAGACCGGATCTTCCCACAGGTTGATCGTTCCGGTGAAGATCGCGCCGTCGCCGCCCAAATCGGCGGCGTTGGCCCAGGCGCCGACGCCCCAGAGCGTGGCCTCCAGTGTGGCGGTGCTGCCCGCCACAACCTGAACGCCCGTGGTATGGCTGACCAGAATGGTGTTGGTCAGACCAACGTGCGCGCCATTGATGACGTATAATCCACTGCCCCCGCCGTTGTCGTTGCGGGCCAGGGTGTTGTGCCGGAATCGAGGAGAATAACCGCTGACGTACACACCGGAACCGTATTGCGTGGCCTGGTTCTCGGCGATGACGTTGTTCTCTATGCCGGCGGAACTGTTGCGCAGGTAGAGACCGCCGCCATTGTTGTTGGCAACGTTATCCAGGAGCGTGTTTCCTCCCAGGACGGCCTCGCTGGACCACGAGAGATATAGCCCGCCGCCGTCGTTGGCGTTGTTCCCGGTGAGACGGTTGCTGAGCAGCGCACCGCTGCTGGATTCCAGGTAGCCGCCGCCACCATAGTTGGCCGTGTTGCTGATGATCTCGTTACCCATGATCACCGGGTTGCCGTCTTGTAAATATAGTCCGCCGCCGTACCAGTTCGCGCTATTGTCGTCGATGAGGTTGTTATCCACCATCGCATAGCTGTCGGATAGATACAGACCGCCGCCATATTGGGCCATGTTAGCCGAAAAGGTATTCAAGTGTACGTGGCCATCGCTTCCGTTAAGGTAGGCCCCGCCGCCGTTGCTGGCCGTGTTGCTGAAGACTGGGTTGGCTGCCAGATAGACGTCGCTGTTGGATAGATACAGCCCGCCGCCGTAATAGGCGTTGTTGGCGTAGACCTGGCAATCGCTGATGGTGACCATAGCGTCGACGACGTAGACCCCGCCGCCAGAATCCTGCCATTCCCAGGGTCCGCCACCCAGGCCGGCCGCGTCGCCGCCGGTGATGTGCAGCCCCTCGATGGTGGGCGCGATATCGGCGCCGGCGACGTAGAGCACACGACCCAATTCCTGTGCGTCCAGGACGGTGGGATTCTCTTGGGGAGCGTACACGGTCCAATCGGCGCTGGTGTAGCCGCCGCGGATGGTCACGCTCTTGCTGACGTAAACCACCTGCGTGACGCCCGCACGGGCGCGCACGCCGGTGTAGACGCCGCCGGCGACCTTGATCACGTCGCCGTCGCCGGCGGCGTCCACGGCATCCTGCACAGTCGTATACGTACAGGTCATACAAACGTGCAATTCGGCGGCCGGTGCGCGAGGCGCATTGAGCGCCCCAGGAGCCGCTGGCGCCGCCGTGACCGTCTTGGGCCGTCCATTCAAGACCCATAGCAACCCCAACAACAATCCCAATCCCAGCATAACCGTGACGAACAATTGCTTGGCTTTCATCGTTCGCATCTCCTTTCCTGGCGTGTGTTGGTAGGTTGGTATATTAGTAAACCGGTATGTTGGTAAACTGGTCCTACCAGTCTACCGATCTACCAATCTACCAGCCTCTCCACCTGCGCCAGATCCCACTGCGCGCCCAGATCCTCAAAAATTCCCCGCGCCCGCTCCAGATACTCCCGCCACTTGCCACTTGCAACTTGCAACTTACCACTTGCCACTTGCAACTTGCAACTTACCACTTGCCACTCATGATACAAGCGCGCCAACTGAAAGCAGGTCTTACCCACCTCGTAGCGGCTGTTCAGCTCCTCTAAGATACGCAAGCTTTCCTGTAACTCCTGTTCCGCTTGGGCCAGTTCCCCGCGTGCCAGATGCACCTGTCCCAACACCCGGCGGGTGGCTCCTTCCTCAAGGCGCATCTCTTGCTCCTGGGATAACTCCAGGGAACGTTGCGCATTGTTAAGGGCTTTATCTAGTTCTCGTTGCCCTATGTAGGCCTCCGCCTGATGCCGGTACACCTCAGGTAAAAAGTCCCCAGAGCCAATCTGTTGGAACATCTCCAAGCTCTTTTTCAAGAGGGTCAGGGCTTCATCTGGGTCACCACGCCGTAGAGCCACTACACTCATGTTGTTGTGCAGTAAGGCAACAGCGTAGGTGAATTCCAGTTCCTGGCAAATCTTTAGACTCTGCTGGTAGTAACTTGTAGCTTGTGTTAAATCTCCCTGATCTAAATACGCCGAGCCTAGATTAAGGGTAATCATGGCCTGATGATGGACATCACCAATTTTGCATGTGATTGCTAAAGCTCGTGAATAATATTCAATGGCTCGTGACCAGTCTCCTTGATCACCTCGATCATAATATGCATTAGCTAGATTCATAGAAGCCTGAGCTGCACCGGATATATCCTCGATCTGCTCATAGATTTCTAAGCTCCTTTGACATAATTTGATCGTTTGAGCCATTTTGCCAAGACGATAGTATATCAATCCCAACAGGTAGTTGGCCCGAGCAATGGCTGAGTGCCCTGTTTGACCTTCTATCTTTTTGGCGATGACTAAGCTCCTGTTGCACCATTCAACGGCCTCACTGTAATTCCCTTGCCTTTGGTACACCCCGGCACCTAGTCGGTAGATCTGGGCTGTCTCAATGACTTCCATATCTTCCAGAAGTTCCAGTCCTTTACGCAGCCACTCGAACGCGGTATCATAATCGCTCTTCTTCTCATAGATCGCCGCCGTCTTCCGACACAGATCCGCCTGCCGCCGCGCCGCATCCCCCTCCGAGAAGCCCGCCTCCGGCGCCAACCCCCGCGCCGCCTCCAGATGGGCCAACGCCTCGTCGTACTTGCCCAATGTGTCCAGCACCTCGGCCAGTCCTTCGTGGGCCGCCAACTGCCGCCGACTCAGGCGCTCGCCGCCCGTCACCCGCTCCGCGTCCTCCAGCGCCTGCCGGTAGTGGTGCACCGCGTCCTCGTTGGCGTACATCTCCTGCGCCTTGCGCCCGGCCTTGAGGTGATAACCCATCGCCTTCCCCCAGTCCTCGGCCAGGCCGAAGTGATAGGCCAGCACCTCCCAATACTCGGTCAGGCGCTGGGCCTGCTGGCGCTCAATCGACTGACCGATGTGCCGGTGCAACTGCCGGCGGTCGGCGTAGAGCAGGCTCTCGTAAGCCACCTCGCGGGTCAGGATGTGGCGGAAGAGATACAGTAAGTCAGGAAGAGGGCCCTCCAGGATCTCCCGCCGAGAGAGCTGGTCCAGGCGCTCGCGCAGCTCCCCCTCGGCCTGGCGATGGGGGTAGATCTCGCTGAGCAGCCAGTAGCGGAACTCCTGGCCAATGACCGAGGCCACCTTGAGCACGTTGCGGCTGCTCTCGTCCAGCCGGTCGATGCGGCTCATGATCACCCGGTTGACCGAATCCGGCACCTCGACCGTCGCCAGGTCAGCCCGGGCGTGGTAGGCGCCGGTCTCCTCGTCCAGCGTGAGGTAGTTCTCGATCAGCGAGTGGGCCACGGCCTCGATGAACAGCGGATTGCCCTGGGCGTTCTTGAGGATCAACGCTTTTAGCTGCTGGGGCATCTGGGGCGTGGTGGGCAGAAGGGTGTCCAGCAGGCGCAGACTGTCCTCGTCAGAAAGCTCCTCCAGGCGCAGGTTGATGTGATGGGGCAAGTCAGCCGCCTCAAGCTTCAGCGACTCCTCCGGGCGGTGGGCCAGCGCCAGCAGGAACGGTCGCCCGGTCACCTGCTGAGCCACGTGATTGATCAGCTCGACCGAGGTCTCGTCGGCCCACTGAATATCGTCGATGGCGAGCAACAAAGGCTGTTCGCCGGCAATGTACTTCACCAACCCGCCCACCACGTTGAAGATGATCCGCTGACGGGTCTGGGCGTCGAGGGCGCGGATCAGCGCTGTTTCCTCGACGTCCAACCCCAGCAAGCGCCCCAACAGCACGGTCCAATCGCGCCAGGTCGGGTCGACCGTTTGTAAAAGGGTCTCGATTTTGTTCAGTTTAGCCTGGGTGGAATCGGCCGGGTCAAGGCCGAAGAGGGTGCGCAACACATCTAACCAAGGAAGATAAGGCGTGTGACGCCCGAAGGAGGGGCATGAAGCGATGATGCTCAGCGCGCCGTGCGTCTCGCGCCAATGATCGGCGATCTCCTCCAGGAGACGCGATTTGCCCAGCCCGGCGGTCCCGACGAGGGTGATGATCTGCGGCTCGCCCCCCAGGACCTGGTCGGTGCGGGTGTGGATCACGGCCCATTCCGCATCCCGCCCGATGATCGGTCGGCGCTCGCGCGCGCGCCGTTCCTGGACGCCGACGGCGTCGTAATTGGCCACCGGTTTCGACTTGCCCTTGACGCGCACCGGCGCCTGTTCCTGGAGCAGGAAGACGCCGGCCGATTGGCGGGCCGTGCCCTGGCTGATGAGCACCTGGTCCTCGGCGGCGGCGCCCATCAGGCGGGCGGCGAGGTTGACCTCGTCCCCCATGACCGAGTACTCCTGCCGGGTCAGCGAACCCACGTTGCCGGCGAAGACCAGCCCGGTGTTGATGCCGATGCGCTGTTTGAGAGAGAAAGCGCCGTAGGAGGTCTCCAGCTCGGCGAAGCGATCCATGGCCGTCTGCATATCCAGCGCGGCCCGCACCGCCCGCTCGGGATCGTCGATGTGGGCACGGGGCGCGCCGAAGAGCGCCATGATGCGGTGGCCCACGGCGTAGGTGTCGACCTTGTTGACCACGCCGCCGTATTTGTCGATGATCTCCCGCATCGTGGCGAAGTGGGCGTTGAGGATGGCGGTGATCTCGGCGCTGCGCGTCGCGCCCAGAGTCTCGATGATCTCGTTGATGCCGTAGAAATTGGCGAAAAGAACGGTCACCGGGCGGTACTCGCCGCCGATGGCGACGCGCTCTGGCTCCAGCTTGATTTTATCCAGCAGGCCGGGCGGCAGGAACAGCGAGAGCGCCCGGATGCGCCGGACCGTCTCCTCGATCCAGGGCCGGGGATTGTCCTCTGCAAGAGACGGCGCGCGAGCCAACGGATCTTCCGGCGGGCTGACGGGAAGGTCATCGGCATCCACCGGCAAATCGAGCAACTGGTGCAATTGGACGGAGCGATCTTTGGCGCCCATTTTATCCGCCAGCGCATCCTCGACGGCTCGAAGCGCCGCCTTTCCGCCGCTCGCCGCCTGGAGCGCCTTGCGCGTCTCGTCGTCGATGAATATCTCGCCGGCCGAGGCCCGGGATTCCGCCTGGGCCATCTGGGTCATCGCCTGGCCCATCACGGTGAACTCCATGCCCCGCGAGACCCCCTCCTCCGAAGCACCCAGGTGGGCCATGAAGAGCGGGCCTGTCCCCACCCCGACGCTCATGCGCAGGCGGAAGACGCCCTGGGACGTGGCAGTCTCCGAGAATTGCGCCATCGTCTCCTGCATCTCGAGCGCGGCCCGGCAGGCACTGAGGGCGTGGGCCTCGTCGCCGAAGAAGAGGAGCAGCGCGTCGCCGCCAAACTTGAGCAGGTCGCCGCCGTAGCGATCGGCCACGGCTAACAGGGTGGTGAAGAGGCGGTTGATGATCGCCGTCACCTCTTCCGCCCCCTCCTTGCCCAGTTGGGAGAGCGTCTCTGACATCGCGGTGAAGCCGGATATGTCGGCGAACATCACGGACCCGTATTTGAACTCGCCCCTGACCCGGCCCATCTCTGGGTTCTCGATTAACGGCGCGACGACCTGGCGGGGCAGGTAGGTCGAGATCGCTCGCAGAAGGGCGTCCAGGTGTTGCAGACAGGGACGGGGGTCCTTGATCGCGTCGCCCGATAGGCATTGGCGCTCAAGGGAGGCCGGCAGGTATTCACGGAGGGCTACGACGAGATCAGTTTCAGCAAGTCGGTTATTTGTGACTGGCATATGCTAGGGCCTTTGGTTGGTAGGTTGGTAGGTTGGTAGGTTGGTAGATTGGTAGGTTGGTGGGTTGGGGTGCTATAAATGGTTCTTGCAAGCTTATGTCGCCGTTTGCTGTTGGTTCTGGCGACCTGGCTTCATAGCGCTCTATAGACTTTGATTATAGCCTGGAGCGATTTTTTTGCAAGACGACACGGACGGAAAGCTTAGAGGTATCTTCTCAATAAGTTGGGGAGCTGTGGCCGGTCTCCCGACCGAGCCACAGCGGGCACGGTCAGGAGACCGGCCCGAGCGAGTTTGCCCCGGTTTATTGAGATGATACGCTTAGAGACTGTTTTAAAAGCAATACGGTTTAAATAAGCGCGGATCAGACTTCTGAAGTCTCAAAAGCGCTCGATTCAATGTTTTGACATGGCCTCTACGATCCACGTTTGTACAATGACCGTCTGCTACTGGGACTCAAAGGGACGATGAGCGAGGTGGAAATCCATTTGCTACGCCAGCGCCTGGACGCGGGGCGCATGAACCAGGTAAAACGTGGTACCTACCGCCAATGCCTACCCACTGGCTCTCTTCGTCTGCCAGACGGCACTGTCGTCAAAGATCCTGACGAGCAGGTGCGCCACGCCATCGAACTGGTCGTTAGCAAATTCAACGAGTTAGGGCCTAAACAACAGAATCCTTGTACAGCGAGCAAGAATTTGGTGGTCAATGGCTCCTTTTTGGCTCTGGCCGCGTATCAACCCAAGGTGATCAAGGTGAAGATGTCAAAGTTCAAACGAAAACGCAAAGAACACCACGCTGAGGGTGCAAAACGGAAAAGATGGCAAAAGTGACATCTTGATCCCTACATATGCGTGAAAAAATTCGCCCTCCCCAACATGTAGT
>Ga0129302_1002282_pt1 | contig 13826 bp, 9 predicted proteins | sample BlaSprsedimmetaG_FD_94476 | JGI IMG/M metagenome (GOLD analysis project Ga0129302, IMG submission 94476) | Hot spring sediment bacterial and archeal communities from California, USA to study Microbial Dark Matter (Phase II) - Blank Spring... | ecosystem: Environmental > Aquatic > Thermal springs... | reverse complement strand
CGATCCCTGCTTTCCGCTTTCCGCAACTCAAAAAGCTGGCGCGGTTTAGCAACTCCTGCATGAAATTGTTCGACGAAATCACTTTAAATCATGTTGCTTAATTGTCTCAATGACTTTGATTAACCAACACTTAATAATCTCAATCTCATTATCAGTAAATTTTCTATCTATTATAATTTTTAAGTCCCTGCCAGCTGATTTGAACAATCCTGTTTTTTCGGCACCGTCCCAAAGATCTTTTATATCTGATTCATTGACATCTAATTTTCTTAGGAAGCCGCCTCGACCCACAAGTGCAGTATAAATTGATTGTTTAAATACGGAGTTGGGGGGGTAACCATAACAGACTGCAACATGAACGCCATCTTTGTCCACATTCATGGAAAAACCTTTTGTACCCCAATGGATAGGGAGGTTATTAACCTCTCCCAATTTCAATATTTCAAAAAATACATACCTGCCATTTTCATCCAATGAATTTACAAAACTTTCTTTATCAACTGTTGGCAGTGAACTTGAAGTAATTTGTTTTAATTGTGTTAATTCTCTACCTACAACAATATCATATGACAACAGATTTTTACCGTCTTGTGTTTGGAAAAATGAAAACTCCAAACATGTAACCTTTATTCCTTTTTTCCTTAAAAATGAGGATGTTTGCCTTATCTCACTCGTAATCCTTTGACCTATTATCACTACTCGCTGTTCTTTATTAAAAGAAACTGCTTCATCTTCTGCTAATTCAAAATAGTTCTTATGATACTCGGCTATACTTAATGATTCATCGCTCATATAATTCTGAAGTATCTCTTCTAAATTATCAACATCCAAATCTGAAACGAATGAAGCATATTCTAATGCTTGGGCTAAAGTTTCTCTTGGTGTTCTATCACGTTTAAGTTCAATTGTTACAGTATTGCCTTCACGGTCGATCCCGAGTAAATCAATGAAACTGCCTAAATTTGTAGTAACTTGTCTGCCAATAATTAATAGTTTTCCGTCTTCTAGTATATCATCTGAATTGGCCTCAATCCAATTTTCAAGTATTTTTTCTTCATGCTCATTTTGGAAAGGAGTCTGGGAAAATTCTTCAAATTTACCGTTATCTTTGATACTAAATATTTTCATTTGTTACTTCCGTTTTATTAACTCCGAACAATTTAAATATAATCCAACTCCCTCCCGGATGCAAATTAATCTTTACCGGATGCATGGTGACCCCCTATCCCCGCTCACGGACAGCCTGTTCACGGACACCGGGAGGGACGGGATCAGTCCCTCAGATGCCCGCTTCCCGTCGCCACCCATTTATAGGAGGTGAGATCATTCGGCCCGACCGGCCCGCGGGCGTGGAGTTTGTCCGTTGAGATGCCGACCACCGCCCCCATCCCGTAATCGCCTCCGCCGGAGAGACGCGTGGAGGCGTTCACCATCACGGACGCGGAATCGACGGACCGGACAAATCGCGCCGCCACCTCGATGTCCTGCGTCACGATCCCGTCCGTATGGCCGGAACCGAAGGTGTTGATGTGATCGACCGCCTCCCGGAGTCCGTCCACGATCTTCACGGTCAGGATCGGCGCCAGATATTCCGTCACCCAGTCCTCTTCCGTCGCGGGTTTCATGGAGGGAACCCGAGCCCGCGTATCGGGACATCCCCGCAGTTCCACGTCTTGCGCGTCGAACGCCCGGACGAGAGCGGGAAGGAGCCGTTCGGCGCATGCGGCGTCGATCAGGAGTTTCTCGAGGGCGTTGCACACCTCCACCTTCTGGCACTTGGAATTGACGGCGACCGCGACCGCCATGTCCTCCGGTGCATCGGCCGCCAGATAGAGATGGCACAACCCTTCGTAATGTTTGATCACGGGGATGCGCGTGCCTTCGGACACGGCCCGGATGAGCGGCTTGCCGCCCCGCGGGATCAGGACGTCGATATACCGGTCCAGCTTCAGAAGTTCCGAGACCGACTCGTGTCCCGGCGTCCGGATGATCTGCACCGCATGCTCCGGGACCCCGTTTTCACGGCACACCGCGATCATCGCGTCCGCGAGCACGATGTTGGTCGAGAGCGATTCGGACCCGCCGCGCAGAATCACCGCGTTGCCGGCCTTCAGGCAGACCGAGGCCGCATCGGTCGTGACGTTCGGCCGGGACTCATAGAGGACCCCGATCACGCCCAGGGGGACGCTGATCTTCTCCACCTTCAGTCCGTTCGGGCGGACATGGCCTTCGAGCACGCGGCCGACCGGATCGGGCAGCAGGGAAACCTCCCCGAGCCGGTCCTGCATGTATCGGAAGACTTTGTCCGAAATCTCGAGCCGCTTGACCAGCGGCCCCGCCAGTCCGGACCGGCTCGCCTCCCCGACATCCCGCCTGTTGGCCTCGAGAAGGGCGGATTTGACTTCGAGCAGCTTACCGGACATCGCGGAAATGGCGCGGCCGCGGTCTTCCCCCGAGAGGGCGGACAGTCCCAGCGCCGCCCGCCTCGCCTGTTTGCCGATCCGTACAATTTCCTCTTTCATCAACCCACCCCGTCTCTGATCGACCGTCTCCGGATTCCGCGCCGGCCCGCCGGTTGTCTATCCGGACACCCTGTCCGGGAAGCGCGGGAAAGCACGGAGCCTTCCGGCTCTCTCTTATCGCTCTCTCCCCCGGATCCCCTCCGGGGTCATCGGAATGTATCGGATCGTCCCGTCGGAGTCGTAATGCAGATATTCTGCGCAAACCCGCCGTTCGTACCAGCTCGGCCCCTGGACATGATAAAACAGGATCCATTCTCCGGCGATCTCGGCGATGGAATGATGGACATTCCTGGATCCGTTGTCCATGAATACGCCCTTGTATTCGAAAGGACCGTACGGGGTCTCTCCGATGCCGTATGCCAGTTTGCCGTGCAGTTCTCCCGTCTTCGTATGGGAACAATAGGACACATAATACTTTCCGTTATATTTATGCACCCAGATCCCCTCGTGAAAATTTTCGATCTCGAGCGGGACGATCGGATCCTGCCGGGTGATCATATCCGCATTCAGCCGGACGACCCGGGGTGCGTTCTGTCCGAAATAGAGGTATGCCTGTCCGTCGTCATCCAGGAAAATGCAGGGATCGATGACGCGCGTGCCGGATTCGCCCCGGTGAATCAGCGGACCGCCCAGCGGATCCAGGAACGGGCCGTCCGGGCGGTCGGAGACCGCCACCCCGATCTGATCGTCCGCCGGATAATAAAAATAGTACTTTCCGTCCCGCCGGGCCGCATCCGGGGCCCAGGCCCAGCGGTCGGCCCAGGCGATGTCTTCGAGGCCAAAGATCACGCCGTGATCCGTCCAGTTCACCCGGTCGGCGGACGAAAAACAATGCCAGTCCGTCATGTCCCAGTAGGTGGAACCCGGAATGTCATGGGACGGATAGATCCAGACCACGCCGTCCCAGACGCGCGCGGAAGGATCGGCGTGGAAATCGGGCAGGATCGGTTTCTGGGCGAAGGCAAGGGAAACGTTCATGACCGCCCCGATCCAAATCCAGAAGAAACAGCGCATGGCTCCTCCCGTTTTGTGATGCCCGGATCCTCCGGGTTTTTCAACGATCGTGAAGCATCCGTAATCTTATAAATTTTTGGTTCATTGTCCAGAAAAAAGAACGGGGCTGATCGATCCGGACATAGCGCAATCTTCTCCCCCCTCCTCAAAACGGGAGAGCGCTGTCCCTGTCACCGATTGCCCATTGCCCATTGCGAACTGCCCGTTTTCCCATTGCCGGGTCTTTATGGAATTCATTCCGGCTAAAACCGCCACATGAGAAATCCTTCCAGCCGGGTCACCCCCCGACGATCAGCCACCAGAAACACCCCGGGCGTGGACAGCCTCCCGGATTGACGGACCAGGATCTCGACCCGCTCCCGCCGGCCGTCCGGCGCAAAGAGTACGGAAGCGTATCCATGGATCCGTTCGCTCCCGGACAGGAATGCGGACGCCGTACCCGTCAGGCCGGCCAGCCATTCCCCGTCCCTGCGGAGGAACCGGACCTCCCCCCCCGCCTGCGCCTTACCGTGGTGCCAGAGCCCGACGCCCGCTTCATCGGCCGCGCCGGGCCGGAGCGTCCAGCCCGCGCGGAACGTGGAAGACCAGCCCGGAGCCGGACGGACGATCCAGTCCGCCTCCATCCGTTTCCCCCTGAGCAGACGGGATCGCACGGACAGGACCGGGGACCGCCATGCCGCGCCGAGATCGCCCGTACACAGGGGGGTCAGGAGCCCGCGCGAATCGAACAGCCATCTCCCGGTCCGGTATTGCCCCTGCCAGGCGGAACGGACGTCCCGGCCGTCGCGTGCATCGATCCGGATGAAGCCGTTCGCGGGACCGTACCCGAACCACGCCAGGGACGCGGCCGACGCGCGCCAGCCGGACGCGGCCGGATGGCGCTCCGATTCCCACGTCCCGCTCCAGTGCCAGGAAGGAGAAAGCCTCCGGGCATGGCTCATCCCGAATGCGTCCGTCCCGCTCCGGTCCGTGCGGAACCGGACGGTCGTGGCCTGTCCGCCGTCCCGGTGCCGTCCGGTGAAATCCGCCCCGTTCCAGGATGCCGGGGAATAGCGGAGGGAGAGATTTCCGTCCCAGGGACCCCGGCCCATCCCGAACCGGCTGGTCTCACCGGATCCGGCGAGATCGGACTGATGTCCCGCCGAGACCCAGCCGTCCGCCAGGTCGCGCCGCAGCAGCCCGCCCCAGCCCAGATCCCGGCCGTGCTTCCGGAGATGAAACTGCCCCTGGAAATCGTCTTTGAAAATCATCGCCTCGGTGGAGGAATAATCCGTAAAGGGCGTCTCGCGGGTCAGCCAGAGCGTCTCATCCACGAAGAGCTGATGCCGGTGGACCCGGAGGCCGCCCTGTGTCAGCGTCCCTTCCTCGAAATACCGGACGCGATGCCCGGCCACCCGGCGTTCGAAATCGAACTGCTGGGGCAGATTCAGCCCCGGCCCTCCGGTCTGGGCGAACAGGCTGTTGAGCAGGCCGGACGCGATGCCGAAGAGACCGCCCGCACCGATGCCCGGGCCGGAGCGGGCGTCGAACGCCTCCATGCCCGCCTGCCCGAGGGCGCGGACGATCTCGTTCCGGAGCCGGACCCGTTCGGTCTGGGTCAGGTTCCGTCCCGGTTCCGGATCGGCGGAGCGTGACACCCGCTCCAGGACAGGAAGGTTCTCCCGGACGGTTTCGGTCCGGCGCACGCGTCCGCTCTGCGGCCCCATCTCGAAAATTCCGCCGTTTCGGACGGTGAACAGCACCCAGCCATTTTCCCGTCGATATGGGACGGATGCTCTGTCGAACCCGATCACGCCGGGATCGCTCCGGACCTGAAAGGCCACCCGTGTCTCCACGCCGTCTGATGCGGAGAGATGGCCGACCCATCCGGCGGGATCGAACACGAGCGAGAGCGTCACGGGCAGCGTGGAAGAGAAAATGTCTTTCCCGGCGATCCGGAGCCGCGTCGCCTCCTCGAGCGTCACGACATCCGGCTCCGGGAATCCGGCCCGCTGATAAACGGCCGTCCGGGCGTCGCTTTCCAGGACGCCGCAGGCCCAGTTCCCCTCGGCCGAGACGACGAGAATCTCCATCGGGGAATCGGAAAAGCGGACAAGCCGTGCGGTAGCCGAGACATCGGAGAAAACCGGCATGCCGGCCACGGAAACGGAACGATCGGGCGCACGCTGCGGCGCGAACAGGGTCAAAAGGCGCTGACTTTCAGAAGGGGGCAGCGCGACATGCGCGAGGGTGTGTTCCCGGGCCGGATCGGGACGGGTGTGCAGCCCGGTCCGAGCCTCGATGAACAGCGGCGCCTCGTCCGGCCGGATGAAATGGGCCCCGAGGCCGACTTCATCCCGGGTCCATCGGACGCGGTTTTGACCCAGGTCTTCGAAGGCGCCGGCGCCGTGCCAGGGGACGGCGAAATGCCGGGGCGATCCGGATTCCATCCGGTCGCTGACCACGAAAATCCGCCGTCCGGCGAACCAGACCCGGCGATGGATCACCGCGCCGCGGTACCGCGCATGGACCGAAGCCGCGGCGATGGAAGGCGCCGCGAAATAATCGCGCATCGTCCCGCCCAGCGGATCGCCCCGGACCGGATTCTGATCCGGCCCCAGGCCGTCCACCAGGACCATGTTGTGCGCCTGCGCCGAGGCGTACCACGCCCGGTTTGGATCTTCCACGCCGAGCGGGCCGTATCCGGCGTCGAGCAGCAGATTCTTCCCGAAGGCGTGAAGCGTGAACGCGCCCGGTTCGACATGATCGTGGCCGGAGAGATGCGGGCGTCCGGGTTCGCCCAGGAAGAATCCGAAAATCTCCGGATCGTCCCGGAAAACCGCCATGCCGCCGTGGGGATAGAACACGGCGGACCGGTCATCCGGAACGGAGAGGAGGGGACGTTCCGTGTAGGCGCAGAAGGCCTCGATCCAGTTCGGATCATCCTTCGGGGAACGGCCCGGATGGCGCAGGAAAAGACGCCGGACTTCACCGGATTCCGGAGCCAGACCCGCCGCGATGGGCTGATAGAGAAGCGCTTCGGGAAAGGCGTCGTCGAAATCGGGGACGGAACCGTCGGGCTTCTCGATGTCCGCGAGCCAGCGGTCGAACAGCCGGATCCGCGGATGGGACAGCAGGTTGACGCCGGCCGCGCTGTAGAGATAGAGCGCGAACGGATAGAGGCGCGAGGCGATGTACCGGGCGTAATACCCGCCCTCCCGGTACGAACCATCCGGTTCGATTTGGGCGAGCCCGGCCCGGATCTCGCCGAGCGCCGCGTCGAGCCAGACTTGAGCGCGCGGATGGTCGAGCGCCAGCGCCGCGGTCCCGATCCCCGCGCCGATGGCCACGGCATGGTTGTTCTTGGGCACGACGAAACGGTACAGCAGGAGTTTTTCGGTCTGCCCGGCCAGGCGTCGGACGATCTGTTCCCGGTCCCCGGGGGAAAGCACGGAATGGACGAGATCATAGGCCACGGCATAATGGCGTACCGCTTCGGCCGCCTCCATGAAATCGCCCCATCCGACGCCCATCCTGCCGCCTTCGAGATTGTAGACGGGACCGAGTTCGGGAATCCGGATAAGCGCCCGGACGGCCGTCTCGAGAAATACCGGTTCGGATGTGAGGAACCAGGCGAACGCATTGACCTTGGCGGCCTGGCTGCGCCGGAGTTCGTTCAGGAGGGGGGAGGCGGGATCCGGGCCGGCGGCCGCCGTCTCGAGGATCCGGTCCGCCCACTCCCGATACGGCGCGCGCCACCGCCTGAGCCGGATTTCCTCCGCACGGGCCGGGGGGAAGAGGAGCCGGGGATGCGGGCCGCCGAAAGGAATCCGGACGTCGGGCAGGGGAAGTTCCTGAACCGGCAGGATCTCGTCGATCGGCATCTCCCGGTAATTGGCCTTGAGGATCCCGGAAACCATCTCCTCACCGATCTGTCTGAGGAGCGGCGGCTGGGCCGTCTGGGCCAACGCTGATTCGAAAAAGACGAACGAAAAAAGGAAAACGATCGATTTACATTCAGCTCGCATGAGATTGAATCATCAATTTGAAATATCAAAGTGGATGGGGTGGACAGAATGGTTCTTCAAGGACCTGTCCGTCCACCCTGTTCACACCGTCCATCGAACCAGTGCAAGTAACCTTCTCCCGATTTCTCGGAATCGCCGGGAAACGCCAAGCGGCGTTTCAAATTCGATTATAGCCGCTGCATCCGTTTCACCTCGGCGATGAGCGCCGAGATGTCCGGTTCGGATCGCGGTGCCCCCCCGATCGGATCCTCGAAATCATCCCGGCCGAGCAGCGCGCGGAGGCTGTTCGCGACTCCGGCCGAAAGCGCGGCGGGATGGTATCCGCCCTCGAGCGTGAAAACGATCCGGCCGCCGCAAATCTGCCGGGCCGAACGGACGAGCGTTTCGGAAATCCATGCCTGTCCGGAACAGGTGAGTCCCAGTCCGGCCAGCGGATCGGCCCGGTGGCCGTCGTATCCGGCGGAAACCAGTATCATTTCGGGGGCGAACCGTACGAGAAGCGGGAGGATCACCTCGCCGAACAGGGCGCGGAAGCAGCCGTCCCCCGCTCCGGCGGGCAGGGGGATGTTGACGACCGTTCCGGACTTTCCGGTCTCGGCCGCCGCGCCGGTTCCGGGAAAGAGGGAATGCTGATGGGTCGACATGAAAAGGACGCGGGGGTCGTCCTCAAAGGCCGCCTGTGTGCCGTTCCCGTGATGTGCGTCGAAATCCACGATCGCGATCCGATCGACCCCGGCCTTCCGGGCGGCGCGCGCCGCCAAAGCGACATGGTTGAAAAGACAAAATCCCTTCGCGTAATCGGACATGGCATGATGGCCGGGCGGACGCACGAGCGCGAATCCGTTTTCGAGGTCGCCCCGGACAACCGCCAGCGTCAGATCGATCAGACTCCCGGCCGCGATCCGTGCGGCGTCATAGGAGAAGGAATTCACGTAGGTGTCCGGATCGAGAAACCCCTCCCCTTCACCGCTCGCGGACCGGACCCGCCGGACGTGGGATCCGGTATGATTCAGGAGAAGTTCCTCCTCCGAAGCGGGACGGGAGGATATTCTCCGGACGGCTTCGTTCAGTCCGGTCTCTTTCAACCGGCCGAGTACGGCAACAAACCTCTCCGCCCGTTCGGGATGGTCCGACCTGCTGTGTTTCAGGAAGACAGGATCGTACACGATCCCCGTCCGGGCGGCAGGATTGAGAAAAGCGATGTCGGCCGGATCAGGATATTCTGATTTCAGCATATATCCTTCTTAAAAAGACATTGTGGCCTCTGTGGACGGCACGAATCAGGCGGATATCAGGGCCCGCCCAGCACAAGAAATCCACGGATTCATCTTGCACTTGCCCTGAGCTGATCGAGGGGTCTCTTGCCGCTCGCCTCCGGCCTCTGGCCTCTTGCCGGATTCACTCACAATCAAATCAGAAGTGTCTCGGACGCGATGAACCGGCCCGCCACCTGATCCGCCGCGATACGGGCGGCGTGACGGATGGATGCGTCGGGAGATTCGTTCCGGTACAGGCGCCGGGCCAGATATGCGGCGAACAGCACGTCCCCCGCCCCGGTCGTATCCGATTCGCGTCCCGCGGGACAGGCTTCGTACGCGATTTGCTCCCCGGAGGCCAGCCGGAGGGTCCCGCCCCGCCTCCCCGAGGTGACGAGCAATTCATCGATTCCGAAGGTGTCCTGAAATGTCTCTATCTTCATGCGAAAGCGTTCGAGGATAACCGCCATTTCCTCCGAGTCGGCCTTGACGAACCGGGAGAGGCGGAGCGCCTCCGGGAGCCGCTTCGAAACGGCGGGAAAGACCCGGCCGTCCCGGATCTTGCGGACATATCCCTGTACATCCAGCGAGACCGTCTTGTGGACACGGGACAGGATGGCGAGCCATTCCGGATGCAGATCCGCGGGATGTAGCGGCCCGAGATGCACATGGGCGACGGATTTGAGAAGGGGCAAAAGCGGAATCAGTCGGACCGGATCCGCGAGACGGGGCGCCTCCTGCCGCCGCGAATCACCCGTCTGGACATTCACGAACCGTGTCGTGACCGGGGTCGGTCCGTCGCAAACAAGGATGTCGTATTGCCGAAACAAATTTCTCACGCGCCGGTCACGCGGGGCGACATTGCAGGCCGCCGCCGTCCGGATGCCGTGCAGGCGGAAAGTCAATCCGGCATAGGCGGACACCCCGCCGATTTTCCGGAAGCACGCTCCCTCTCTCACGATGGTGTCGTATGTCACCGAGCCGGCAATGATCACACAAGGCCTTTTCGTACGACGCACCGCTGGCCACTTTTCTCTCACCGGCATGATCCGACGCGATACGGCATCAACAATGATCTGAAAACCGGTTCGTGATCCATCGGAATTCAGACCATCGCGCGCCGCAGCCGGTTTTTCAGCCCCTTGATGTCCTTGCGGACCGATTTGAGCTGCTTGCGGTCTTTCGCCGCGATCGCCTGGTCGCGTTTCTTCTTGAGTTCCCGGATCTGCTCTTTGATCTTCTTCTTGTTGAGTCCGACCACTTCATGATGTTCATGCATGTCGATATGGAGTGCCGTACAGAGCGCTGCGAGCAGATGGTCCTTGTTCATCTGCGTATATCCCTGGACGGCCTCGTGCTCGATGCCCGCCGCGAGTTCCCGCAGCTCGGCCACCTTCTTGTGCTTCAGGTCATGATAGGTGTAATCCATCGGCTCCTCCTTCCGTGGGGTCTTGTGTTTCGATCTCATTCGGGGAATCGGACAGGTCGCGTCCCGCACTGACGCGCGGATTCGGTATGCGTTCCGGATACGCAAATCTGCAATCCCGAAGGGATGTACAACCGCTCCCCGGATGCCGCCGGATCATCTTTCTCCGTCCAGAGACTTTCGGGTCAAATCGCCGTAACTCGTAATAGATAATCCGTGCCCCTCAACAGGGGGCATGCAATAATCCGGCGATAACATACGCCATGCCGATCCGACCGTCCCCGAACCAAGTGGGTTTATCGGGAATAGGCCGGATTGGATCGCAAGGGAGACAGCCACATCTTATTGCCCGTCGTAGGCCTGAACTTCATCGTACTTGTATGTCAGTTCGACACCCGCTTCACGAAACAGGATCTCCGACTCGCCGCCGGCATGATACTTTCGCTCGCACACCACCCGCCGGATGCCGCAGTTGATGATCAGCATGGCGCAGACCCGGCAGGGCGTCATGCGGCAATACAACGTGGCGCCCTCGATCGAGACGCCCGTACGAGCCGCCTGGGTGATGGCATTCTGTTCCGCGTGCACCGTTCGCACGCAGTGCTGTGTCACGCTGCCGTCTTCGTGAACCACCTTCTTCATCTGATGCCCGACTTCGTCGCAATGCGCGAGACCGGCCGGAGAGCCCACATATCCCGTAACCAGAATGCGTTTGTCGCGTACGATCACGCATCCGCTCCGGCCGCGGTCACAGGTCGCGCGCGTCGCCACGATGTCGGCGACTTCGAGGAAATAATCATCCCATGAGGGACGCTGATGGGCCATGACCGCTCCGATTGGTTCCTGTCCTGTTCCCCTTTTCGTCATCGATTGCCATCCCGTCTCAAACAGGAAAGAAAGGTTTTCTTCGCCTCTTACCGTTCGCCTCCCGCCATGCGTCGGTGAAATACGATTCTCGATGTCCGGAATTACATCGGAAACAAACCACGCCTCGTTTCATGGATCACACGGTAAAATAATAAAATTAAATTTTGAGAGAAAAACAATGAAAAATATGCTGAAGTGGCTTTTCTTCCCTGAAACCGGGGACGCATCGGACCCGGGTCCCGCCCGAATAGAGACAGGCGTACAGGCCGCAATCCGCCGCGGCCTTCACGTTCTCGGCTCTGTCGTCGACAAACAGGCAAGACGCCGGCGTGAGACCGGCGTCCTTGAGGACATGCATATAGATCGCGGCGTCCGGTTTCCGCAGATGGAGTTCATGAGAATAATAACTTTTCCGGAACAGAGAAAAAAAAGAAAACCGCCGGACCAGAAAATCGATATGCATCCGGTTGGTGTTCGAAAGAAGAAAGAGTTGAATCCTGGATGCGAGCGGGGCCAACAGATCGATCATGCACTGAATCGGATAAAAAATGTCGGTCCAGGCGTGGGAGAAAAGGTCGAACGAATACCGGTTCCCGAATACCCGAAGGCTTTCGCGATAAAACAGGACATCGTCGATCCGCCCCAGTTCATACGCCCGGGCCGCTTCGGATCCCGAGAACCAGTTTAAAATTTCGTCTTCGGATTGACCGGGTAACGACGCGGCCAGTTTCCGGACTCCCCTGAGGGAATCCACCCCGATCAACACACCGCCCAGATCAAAAATTGCGGCCTCGATCACCGGTTTGTTCCCGGCGCATTGAGCCGACGGCGGTTTTGATCCCCGAACCAATCCGGCGTCACCGGATGACATAAGCGCCGGCATGAGAAAAAAATCACCCGTTATACATCATCATTCACGGAAACCGTGAATTTAGCCAGCATTTCCTGCTCGCTCTGCGCCAGCCGTTCGAGACGTTGCGCCATCGTACTGGCTTCCTTGATCTGATCGCTCATCTCGCCGGTCGAGACGTTGACCGCTTCGACTGCACCGGCGTTCTTCTCACTTGCCGAGGCGACGCTGTCCATGGCGGTGCCCACCTGATGTGAGAATTTTTGCATCTCCGTGATAGAGGTTGCAATCTTCTGGAGCCGCTTCTGGTCGACCTCGACTAGATTTCGGATTTCACCCAGAATCTCACTCGCCTGGTCGGTCTGCTCCGCGGATTTCTTCGCCCGCTTCAACCCGGTCGACATCACCTTTTCCACCTGTCCGATCGAGGTCTTAACCGCGTAGACCAGTTCCGTGACCTGCTTGGTCGCTTCCGCGGTGTTCTTGGCCAGTTTCCGGATCTCCCCGGCCACGACCATGAACCCCGCCCCGAACTCGCCGGCCCGTGTGGCCTCGATGGCCGCATTCAGAGAAAGGATATTGACCCGGGAGGCGATGTCGTCGATCAGATCGATGATGACGTCGATCTGATCGCTGTGTTTGCCGAGTTGCCGGACGATCTCCCAGGTCTCGCCCACCGAATCCTCGACGGTTTTGATGCTGCGCAGTGTCTCTTTCATGGCGTCGGTACCCGTCGTGACCGCTCCGGCCGTCTCTTCGGCCGCCTTGGCGCTTTTTTCCGCTTCGCGGCTGACCTGATCGATGTGGGTCAGCAGCGATTCGAGCGTCTCCCGCGTGCGTGACACCCCATCGTTCTGTGAGGCGATGCCTTCGGACACCCCGTTCATCGACTGGTTGATCTGCTCGATGGCCAGGCTGGCTTCGTAGGTGCTGGCCGCCAGGCTCTCGCTCATCTCCATCAGCATGCCGGCCTGCCGGGTGATGGTGAAGATGAGGCTCCTCAGACTCGCGGGTTCGCTGTTGGAGATGATGACGGGAATGCCGCGCTTCACCGCCGTGTTAATGATGGGTATCATCGCGTTGTTGGCGCTCACCATGGCGATGCCTGCGGCCTTCTCGTCGATCTGTTTCTCCAGCGTTTCCAAAAATGCATTGAGGATAAATGTTTTCTGCCGATGGCATTCTTCGGGGACGATCCATTCGGCCTGACAGTTGAATGCCTTCAATTTCTCACATGCTGCAAGCGCGCCCTCCTGTACAGGTTTCCAGAAATCGGAATCGTCGCGTCCGAGTATGACGAGCCGCAGGGGCCGGGTTTGGGGATTGGGTAGCGGTGCGGCGAGACGTTTCAGGGCATTCTCCGACTGAATCATCCCGCGTCCTTCCTCCCAGAAATCACGGTAGTTGTCACCCGTCACGACATCCATCCGCGTCAGCAGGCGCGGCACCTGCGGCGTCCATCCGGCGACGAGATGGTTGTACAAATGGATCAGGGGATCATGGCCCTGTGCGTACGGATCCTGGCCGAGAGTGGCCGTGATCACGCCCCTGGCCAGATACCGCATCGTCTCGTCCGTGAGGTCGTGGCCCACGATCTTGACCTGTCCGGTCCGGTTCGCCTCGGCAACGGCCCGCGCCGCACCCGGCGGCGTGGCCCCGTCGGTGACATAAATGCCCGCCAGCCGCGGGAACCGCTTGAGCGTCTCCACAAAATGCCGATAGGCATTCTCGACATCTTCCTGGCTCTCATGCAAATCGACAATCTCCATATCCGGATATTTTTGCCGGAGGACGCTTTCAAACCCTTTTCTCCTCAACTCGAGTCCGGAATGCTGAAAGGATCCGGAGGAAATTGCGATCTGTCCCCTGCCGCCGACGGCCTCT
>Ga0129302_1002280_pt1 | contig 13829 bp, 14 predicted proteins | sample BlaSprsedimmetaG_FD_94476 | JGI IMG/M metagenome (GOLD analysis project Ga0129302, IMG submission 94476) | Hot spring sediment bacterial and archeal communities from California, USA to study Microbial Dark Matter (Phase II) - Blank Spring... | ecosystem: Environmental > Aquatic > Thermal springs... | reverse complement strand
TTCCCCCGACCTCAATCCGATCGAAATGGTCTTCGCCAGGCTCAAGGCCCTCGTGCGAAGCGCCGCCCCGAGATGCGCTGACAGCCTCTGCAGCGCCATCGCTTCCACCCTGACCACCTTCAACCCGAAGGAATGTGCGCGCTATCTCCGGCACGCAGGATATGCTTCAACTTGATCGGAAACAACTCTAGCCGCGCGGCACCGTCGCCAACTGCGCCTCGACACGCGCGATGACGGCGGCGACCGCCGCCTCGATGCTCAGTTCGGTCGTGTCGATGACCACCGCATCCCCGGCGGGCCGCAAGGGCGCCTCGGCGCGGGCGCTGTCCCGTGCATCGCGTTCGCGCATCTCGGCCAGCACTTCGTCAAAGCTGGTCTCGACGCCGGTCTCGACCAGTTCCCGGTGGCGCCGTCCGGCCCGCACCAGATCGCTCGCGGTCACGAACAGCTTCACCGCCGCATCGGGACAGATCACCGTGCCGATGTCACGCCCGTCCAGCACCGCCCCGCCCTCGCGCCCGGCAAAGCCACGCTGGAACGCCACCAGCGCGGCGCGCACCTCGGGGATCGCGGCAACCCGGCTGGCGGCCTGGGTCACATCGGGGCGGCGCAGGTCGGACCGGCCCAGATCCCCGGCCGACAGGGTCCGCGCCGCCTCCACCGGGTCGAGCCCGTCCAGCATCCGCGCGCCCACCGCCCGATACAGAAGCCCGGTGTCAAGATGGGCAAAGCCGAAATGCGCCGCGACCGCCCGGCTGATCGTGCCCTTGCCGGCGGCGGCCGGCCCGTCGATGGCAACCGTAAACCTCATGCCCCCGCCCGCGTAAAGGCCGCCCCCAGCCCCTCCATCAGCGGCTCGAATACCGGAAACGAGGTGGCGATGGGCCCCGCATCGTCGATCGTGACCGGGCGCTGCGCCGCCATGCCCGCGCAAAGGAAGGACATCGCGATCCGGTGATCCAGATGCGTGGCGCAGGTTGCGCCGCCCGGCAACCCGCCCGGCCCCATTCCGATCACCGCCATCCAGTCCTCGCCCTCCTCGACGGTGGCGCCGCAGGCCCGCAACCCGGCGGCCATCGCCGCGATCCGGTCGCTTTCCTTGACCCGCAATTCCTGGATCCCCGGCATACGCGTCACCCCCTCGGCAAAGGCCGCGACAACCGCCAATACTGGGTATTCGTCGATCATGCTGGGCGCCCGCCCTGCGGGGACCTCGATCCCCTTCATGTCGGGCGAGAACCGCGCGCGCAGATCGGCGACCGGCTCGCCGCCCTCCTCGCGCGGGTTCTCGTAGCTCAGATCGGCCCCCATCTCGATCAGCGTCGTGAACAGCCCGGCCCGCGTCGGGTTCAACCCGATCCCAGACACGAGGACGTCCGACCCCTCGACGATCAGCGCCGCGCAGACCGGGAAGGCCGCGGAACTGGGATCGCGCGGAACCGCAATCGTCTGGGGCCGCAATTCCGGCTGGCCCGTCAGCACGATGACCCGGCCCTCGCCCGTCTGCTCGACACGCAGCGACGCCCCGAACCCCGTCAGCATCCGCTCGGTATGGTCCCGCGTCGCCTCCCGCTCGATCACCACCGTCTCGCCCGGCGCGTTCAGCCCCGCCAGCAGCACCGCCGATTTCACCTGCGCGGAGGGCACCGGGACGACATAACGCACCGGCACCGGCTCGGCCGCGCCCACCACCGTCATCGGCAGCCGCCCACCCGCGCGCCCGTAAGCCGCCGCCCCGAACAGCGCCAGCGGATCGGTCACCCGCCCCATCGGCCGCGCCCGCAACGAGGCATCGCCCGTGAAGGTCGCCGTGACCGGCGAGGTCGCCATCGCCCCCATGATCAGCCGCACGCCGGTGCCGGAATTGCCACAATCGATCACGTCGGCAGGCTCGGCAAAGCCGCCCACGCCGACCCCGTTCACGACCCATTCGCCCGGCCCCAGATGCGCAACCTCGGCCCCGAAGGCTCGCATCGCGCGCGCGGTATCCAGCACGTCCTGCCCTTCCAGAAGTCCCGTGATCCGGGTCTCGCCGACGCTCAGCGCGCCCAGGATCAGCGCACGATGGCTGATCGACTTGTCACCGGGCACCTCGGCCGCACCCGTCAGGGCCCCGGCACGACGGGCGGTCATCGGAATGGGGTCGCCATGGGCGGACATGCTGGGGCTCCTCGTGGCGGATCGCGCCCGACCGGATTAGCGAAAGCGGTGCGGCCCGTCCAGAAGCCCCGCGCGCGCCCTGTGCTTCTTCTTGGTCAAAATACCCAATTCCGACGGCCGCCCTCCGGCGCAACGCCGCGGGCAGCGCCTCAACGGCGGCGGAATGTCAGGTACTGCGGCACCCGCCCCTCGCGCAGCGCCTTCTGCTCGTAGCGCGTGGACAACCAGTCGCCCCAGGGCTGGCGCCAGTCGCCCGGCCCCTCGGCCAGCCAGTCGAACCCAGCCTTCGGCACCTCGATCAGGGTCTGGCGGACGTAATCGGGAATATCGGTCGCCACCCGCAACTCCGCACCCGGCCGCATCACCCGCGCCAGCGGCTCCAGGAAATCCGGCGTCACGAAGCGGCGGCGATGGTGACGCTTCTTGGGCCATGGATCGGGATAAAGCAGGAAGGCGCGCGCGATGCTGGCCCCCGGCAGCACGTCGAACAGGTCGCGCACATCGCCCGGATGGACAGCGACATTTTCCACCCCCGCCGCACGGATCTTGCCCAGCAGCATCGCCACGCCATTAATGTAGGGCTCGCAGCCGATGATGCCCACCCCCGGGTTCCGCCCGGCCTGGTGAACCATGTGCTCGCCCCCACCAAAGCCGATCTCCAGCCAGACCTCGCGCCCGCCGAACAGCGATGCCAGGTCCAGCGGGTGCCGCTCGGGGTTGACGTCCCAGCCGACCGGACCGGGCGACAGCGCGGCAAGATCGGAATCGAGATAGTTCCGGTGCCGCTCGCGCAGGGTCTTGCCATGCCGGCGGCCATAGAAATTGCGCCATTCCCGGCGCGGCATATCAGTTTCGGAAGGCGGCTCGCTCATGCGCCGCGCCCTAATCCGCGGGGCCCCGCGCGTCAAGGGCGCCGTCCCCGCCGGAACGCGAAGGGGGCGCGCGCCGCAAGGCGCGCGCCCCCCCGGGCGACGGGCGCAAGCCCGGCGCAATCCCCGGAATAGCGGCCCTCAGACCGTGGCCTTCAGTTCCGCCGCCAGATCGACCCGCTCCCAGCTGAACCCGCCATCGGCCTCGGGCGCGCGCCCGAAATGGCCATAGGCCGCGGTGCGGGCATAGATCGGCCGGTTCAGCACCAGATGCTCGCGGATGCCGCGCGGGGTCAGGTCCATCACCTGCGCCACCGCCCGCTCGATCACCTCGTCGGGCACCTCGCCAGTGCCATAGGAGTCGATATAGATCGAGAGCGGCTTGGCCACGCCGATCGCGTAGGACAGTTGCAGGCAGCATTTCTTCGCCAGCCCCGCCGCGACCACGTTCTTGGCCAGGTAGCGCGCCGCATAGGCCGCCGAGCGGTCCACCTTGGTCGGATCCTTGCCCGAGAAGGCGCCGCCGCCATGGGGCGCCGCGCCGCCATAGGTATCGACGATGATCTTGCGCCCGGTCAGGCCCGCGTCCCCGTCCGGCCCGCCGATCACGAAGGTGCCCGTGGGGTTCACATGCCACTCGGTCTTGTCGTGGATCCAGCCCTCGGGCAGCACCTCGCGGATATAGGGTTCCACGATCTGGCGGATGTCGTCCGAGGTCTGGCTCTCGCATTCGTGCTGGGTCGACAGCACGATCGAATCGACCGCCACCGGCTTGCCGCCCTCGTAACGCACGGTCAGCTGCGACTTGGCGTCGGGGCGCAGGGTCGGCTCGGCGCCGGATTTCCGCACCTCGGCCAGGCGGCGCAGGATCGCATGCGAATACTGGATCGGCGCGGGCATCAGTTCGGGCGTCTCGTCGGTCGCGTAGCCGAACATGATGCCCTGGTCCCCCGCCCCGTCGCGGTCGACGCCCTGGGCGATATGGGCCGACTGCTCGTGCAGGAAGTTCAGCACATGGCAGGTGTTCCAGTGGAACTTCTCCTGCTCGTAGCCGATGTCGCGGATGCAGTCGCGCGCGATCTCGCCGATACGGCCCATGTAGTTCCTGAGGCGCTCGCGGTCCGAAAGCCCCACCTCGCCGCCGATCACCACCATGCCGGTCGTGGCGAAGGTTTCGCAGGCGACGCGGGCGTTCGCCTCCTCTGCGAGGAAGGCGTCGAGAACGGCATCGGAAATCCGGTCGCAGACCTTGTCGGGATGCCCCTCCGAAACGGATTCGGAGGTGAAAAGGTAGTTCTGGCGGCTCATCTGGAAGTGCTCCGTTGGGACAATCTCCGCCACGCCAGGAAGCCGTTGTGGCGGTCCGGAGTTCCGCTTACGCCGCGGCACTGGCGGAATCAATGGCTATTTCCGGCGCCGGGTCAGCACAAGGGCCGCAAGCGCGGCCACCAGCACCAGCAGAACCGGCCAGTCGCCGGCGCGGATATAGGGCGTGGGCGGCAGCCCGGGGGGCAGCGGGGCGGTCACCTGGCCCGCGCTGTTCAGCGGCAGGCTGTGGGTGATCCGCCCGCGCGCGTCGATCACCGCCGAGACCCCGGTATTGGCCGCGCGCAGCAGCGGCAGCCCCTGCTCGACCGCGCGCAGGCGGGCAAGGGCCAGGTGCTGATAGGGGCCGGTCCAGTCGCCGAACCAGGCGTCATTGGTCAACTGGGCGATCCAGCGCGGCCGGACCGGCACACGCAGGTCCTGGGGAAACACCGCCTCGTAGCAGATCAGCGGCAGCGCGGCGCCAAGCCGCGGCCCGAGGTCCAGCACGACCGGCCCCGGCCCTGCGGCATAGCCCCAGACATCCTGCGCGGCGAGTCCGCGGATGCCGAACCGGCCCAGAACCTCGCCGAAAGGGATGTATTCGCCGAAGGGCACCAGGTGGTGCTTGTCATAGACATGGCTCACCCCGCCGCCGGGTCGGATCACCGCAAGGCTGTTGAAGACCTCCGGCCCCTCGCTGCGCTGGATGCCCAGCATGACCGGCACGCCGCCGGCTTCGTCGGCGATCAGCGCAAGCGCGCCGCCTGTCTGTTCCAGCATCCAGGGCACCGCGGTTTCGGGCCAGAGGATCAGGTCGGGCGGCGGGTCCGAGGGGGCGGCGGTCAGGTCAAGCAGCCGCTCCCAGAACAGGCGCTGCATGTCGGGCCGCCATTTCAGGTGTTGCGCCGCATTGGGCTGGACCAGGCGGATCTGCGGCGGGTCCGGATCGGCCGGGATCGGCACGTCGAGCCGCAGCGCGCCCCAGAACCCGGCGCCCGTGACGATCAGCGCGGCCAGCGCCGCCCCTGCCGCCCGGCCGGGGCCATGGGGCAGCAAGAGCGGCAGCGCCACAACCAGCGTGGTGAACAGCGTCAGCCCGTATTGGCCTACCAGCGCGGCCAATTGCATCTGCGGCGCGCCGATCCAGACATGCCCCGGCAGCGCCCAGGGAAAGCCGGTCACGACATATCCCCGCGCCAGTTCCATCGCCGCCAGCGCCAGCGCGAAGCCCAGCGCCCTGCGGCGCGGCCCCTGCCCGGCCCAGCCCGCAAATGCACCCGCCGCGCCCCAGAACAGCGCCAGTCCCCCCGCCATGCCGATCATCGCGAAGGGGGCCATCCAGCCATGGGCGCGAAGGTCGATCAGGAAGGGTTCGACGATCCACGAGAGCGCCAGCGCGAAATGCCCCACGCCCCCGGCCCAGGCGACCGGCGCCGCCTGTCGCGGTCCCGGCGCACGGGCCACCAGCCAGGTCAGCCCCGCCAGCGCCACAAGTGCCACGGGCCAAAGCCCGAAGGGCGCCTGCCCCAGGGCCGCCAGCGCGCCCAGCCCCACCGCCGCCACCGGCGCGCGCGCCAGCGCCTGCACGATCCGGGGCCGGTGGGCGGACATTCCCTCAGCCGGTCGTAGCGGGCAGCCGCACCCGCAGCCGCTTGATCCGGCGCGGGTCGGCGTCGACCACCTCGAACTCGGCCCCGCTTTCATGCCGGATCACCTCGCCGCGCGTGGGCACGCGGCCGATCAGCATGAAGACCAGCCCGCCCAGCGTGTCGACCTCTTCCTCGTCCTCGCCCTCGACCAGCCTCAGGCCGACCTCGGCCTCGAACTCGTCCAGCGGCGCACGCGCCTGGGCCAGATAGACGCCCGGCTTTTCGACCGCCCACAGCGCGGCCTCTTCGGTGTCGTGCTCGTCCTCTATCTCGCCCACGACCTGTTCGATCAGGTCCTCGATCGTCACCAGCCCGTCGACCCCGCCATATTCGTCAATCACCAGAGCCATGTGCATGCGCTGGGTCTGCATCTTCTGCATCAGCACCCCGATCGGCATCGAGGGCGGGGCGTAAAGCAGCTGCCGGACCATGTCCTTCAGCGCGAAATCCGCGCCCTTGCCGTTGAAGCCGTAGCGCAGGGCGAAATCCTTGAGGTGGATCATCCCCACCGGCGAATCAAGCGTGCCGTCATAGACCGGCAGCCGGGTCATCCCGGTCTCGCGGAACACCCGCACCAGATCGTCGCGCGAGATGTCCAGCGGCACCGCCTCGATCTCGGCCTTGGGGATGGCCACATCCTCGACCCGCAGGCGGCTGAGATTGCCGATGCCCAATGGCACCTGCGGCCGCGCCGCGGTGCCGTTCCCTCCCTGTTCGTCCGAATCATCCCCGATGGCTGGCCTGATCGCCGCCACAAGCCGACCCAGAATGCCCCGGCTTTCCAGATTGTCGGTCTCCAGCGCGCCTTGCGCAGCGCTAGACGACCCGTCCGTCTCGTCGCCCATCAATCCTTACCGAAATGCGCGGGCTCTCGGCCCGCCCTCAGCCATATGGGTCAGCCACCCCGAGTTTTGCAAGTATTTCCACCTCCAGCCCCTCCATCAGGGCGGCATCTTGCGGACGGATGTGGTCATACCCCAACAGATGCAGGCATCCATGTACCACCAGATGCGTGACATGATCGTCAAACGGGATGCCCCGCGCCTGGGCTTCCCGCGCGCAGGTCTCGTAGGCGATGGCGATATCGCCCAGTTCGGCCTGCATGCCGTCCGGGGGCTGTTCCGGGCCCTGGGGCGTGCCGCCATCCGCCTCGGCCGCCAGATCCTCGGCGGGCCAGGACAGCACGTTGGTAGGTGCGGGCTTGCCGCGGAACTCGGCGTTCAGGGCGGCGATGCGGGCGTCGCCGCAGGCCAGCAGGCTGATCTCGCAAGCGTCCGGTTCCAGCCCCAGATGGGCCAGCGCGGCGGCGCAGGCAGTCTCGGCCAGGGGGGCCAGGCTCTCCGCTTCCCAGCGCGGGTCCTCGACGAGAATCTCGACACTCATGCGCAGGGGTCTAACGGGACGGGCGGCGCAGGCAAGACCCCACCGCCGCGGCAAGGTGGGGCCCGCAGGACCGGAGCATCCTGCGGACCCGGGTTCCGCGCCCGGTGCGGGGGCTGGCGGCCCATGGTCGGCAAGGGGCCGCGCGGAACCGTCTCTCGGGCGCGGGCGGTCAGGATCCCGCGGGCCAGGCGAATTCCGGACGCAAGCCTTCGTAGACAGGGCGGCCGTCATTCGGCTTGGGCACGCCGGTCTTGGGATCGTAGAAGGCGTGATAGCTCGCCTCCAGCCCGCGGGACTGATAGCCCATCAGGTTCGGCACGATCACCCGGATGCGGTGCTGCTTGTCGTCCAGCATGATCGGCGCGCCGCAGGTCTTGCAGATGCACGGTTCCAGCGTGCCGTCCGGATTCTCGCTGTTGAAGGGCTGGCGCTTCATGTTGTTCTCGTTCGTGGCATGCAGATCGTCATGCTTGAAGAACACCACATGGATCGTCGGCTGGCCGGTCACGCGCTTGCAGACCGAAAAGTGACAGATGTGATTGTCGATCGGGTCATGGTCGGCCCAGGTGCGCACATGCTCGCACCCGCCGACAAATTTGTGAGACATCTTTTCCTCCCTCCCTCGGACGGCGAGGCCGCCCGCTGTCCCGTGCTGGTCCCAGCCGGGATGGAAAAGGATAGCCCCCGAAGCGCGGGCCGGTCGATCCAGACTTCCGTCTGCGGTGGTCCGACCCGAGTCGGCCGAGGCGGCGGCTACCGCCCCTCGCCCCGCTCGTGATCCGCGTCATAGGCCTCGATGATCCGCGCGACCAGCGGGTGACGGACCACGTCCTTGGCGGTGAAATGGCTGAACGAGATCCTGTCGATCCCCGAGAGCAGCCTTTCCGCATCGGCCAGACCGCTGGCCACCCCGCGCGGCAGGTCGACCTGGCTGCGGTCGCCGGTGATGACCATGCGCGAGCCTTCGCCCAGACGGGTGAGGAACATCTTCATCTGCATCGTGGTCGCGTTCTGCGCCTCGTCCAGCACCACGAAGGCATTGGCCAGCGTGCGCCCGCGCATGAAGGCAAGCGGCGCGATCTCGATGCGCTTTTCCTCGATCAGCTTGGCGGTCTGCTTGCCCGGCAGGAAATCGTTCAGCGCGTCGTAGAGCGGCTGCATGTAGGGATCGACCTTTTCCTTCATGTCGCCGGGCAGGAAGCCCAGCCGCTCGCCCGCCTCGACGGCGGGACGGCTCAGAACGATGCGGTCGACATGGCCGCCCACGAACATGTTTACCGCGACCGCGACGGCCAGATAGGTCTTGCCGGTGCCCGCGGGCCCGATGCCAAAGCACAGCTCGTTCTCGTAAAGCGCGCGGACATAGGCCTTCTGCGCCTCGGTGCGCGGTTCGATCAGCTTGCGGCGGGTGTGGATCTCGACCCGGCCGCGCTGGAACATCTCGAGCTGGTCGCCCGGCTGCACGGCCGTCCCGTCGGCGGAATCGCCCAGCCGGATCGCCCCGTCGATATCGCCCGCATCCACGGCCTTGCCCGTCTCGAGCCGCGCGTAAAGCTGGCGCAGCACCTGGGCGGCCTGCCCGCGCGAGCCGCCCTCGCCGACCACGGCCAGGCGGTTGCCGCGGCGCAGGATATGGACGCCGAGCTTGTGCTCGATCTGGGCAAGGTTGCGGTCGAACTCGCCGCACAGGTCGATCAGAAGGCGGTTGTCGGGAAACTCGACGAGCGTCTGATGCGCGTCGTCCATATCCGTCGGGGGGGTCAGGGCGCTTATTCCCAATGACGTCTCCGTTGGCTGAAGGCCGCGAAAATATGGTGCCAACCGCCCGCCCAAACCGCAAGCGATAGCTGCGTCATTCGGCCCGATTGATGTAAAATTTGCTTAAAGGGCGGGTCGGTCGCCCGGAAAACGACGGCGGGCGGGATCGTCCGGCGCCGAAAGCCGGGATCAGGAGGCCCTTTTCAGCGCCTTGATCTCGGGCCGTTTCAGCGGCTTGTCGGCCAGCCCCCGCAGAAGCGCGGCCAGATCGGGTTCGTCCACGCGGCGCGCGGCGGCGCTGACCTTGAACCAGCGCCGCGTGCGCTGGCTGCGTTCCTTCCAGTCGCGCTTGAGCTGCTCGACCAGCATCGGGAAGACCTCGACCCGGCAGGGCAGCGCGCTGCCATCGTCGAGGATCTTGTCATAGCGATACCGTCCGATCGGCTCGGTGCCGACATGGCCGATGGCGCCTGCCTCTTCCAGCGCCTCGATCTCGGCCGTGCGCCAGGGCTTGCTGACATCCATCCGCCAGCCCTGGGGCATGACCCAGCGCCCGGTCCCGCGCGAGGTCACCATGAGAACGCGCAACCTGCCCTTCGAATCCCAGCGAAGGGGCAAGGCGGCGATCTGCGCGCCTGTCGCGGTTGTGGCCTCGTCTGTCATATCCGGCCTGCTCGGCGGGCATGGGCTGCCCGTTCGGTCTGGTTGCGCAGGGACGTCATGTAAGTGCCCCTGCGACATTTTCACAGGAGTCGATAATATTCGGTTGATCCTTACAACATGAATCGCCCGGCGACCGGTCTTTTCCGGCCTCAAGTGCCGTCCGCGCGCGGGAATCGCTCAGCCGATGGCCAACCGCCCGGCCAGCGAGTTCGGCGCGGTGGCCAGAATCTCGACCGGCGCGATCCGGCCCAGCCAGTCCTCGCCCGCCTCGACATGCACGGCCTGCAGATGGTCGGACTTGCCCACGACCTGCCCCGGCATGCGGCCCGGCTTTTCGAACAGCACGCCGACAACGCGCCCCACCATGGCCTGTTGTGCCGCCTGCTGCTGGGCGTCCAACAGCGCCTGCAACCGGGCCAGCCTGTCGGATTTCACGTCCTCGGGCACCTGCCCCGCGCGCTCGGCGGCGGGCGTGCCGGGGCGGGGGGAATACTTGAAGGAATAGCACTGGCCATAGCCGACCTCGCGCACCAGAGCCATGGTCGCCTCGAAATCGGCTTCGGTCTCGCCGGGAAAGCCCACGATGAAATCGCCCGAGATCAGGATATCGGGCCGGGCGGCGCGGATGCGCGCGATCAGCGCAAGGTATTGTTCGGCCGTGTGCTTGCGGTTCATCGCCTTGAGGATGCGGTCCGACCCCGACTGAACCGGCAGATGCAGGTAGGGCATCAGTTCGGGACAATCGCCATGGGCGGCGATCAGGTCGTCCTCCATGTCGTTCGGGTGCGAGGTTGTATAGCGGATACGCTCCAGCCCCTCGATCCGCGCGAGTTCGCGGATCAGCCGGGCAAGCCCCCAGGCCCCGTCGGCGCCGTCGCCGTGATAGGCGTTGACGTTCTGGCCCAGCAGCGTGAGTTCGTGCACCCCGCGCGCCACCAGATCGCGCGCCTCGTCCAGCACTCGCGCAGCCGGGCGCGATACCTCGGCGCCGCGGGTATAGGGCACCACGCAGAAGGCACAGAACTTGTCGCAGCCCTCCTGCACAGTCAGAAACGCGGTCGGCCCGCGCGCCGCCTTGGGGCGGGTGCCCAGCCGGTCGAACTTGTCTTCCTCGGGAAAATCGGTGTCGAGCGCCCTGCCCCCCGCCCGCGCGCGCGCCTCAAGCTCGGGCAGGCGGTGATAGCTTTGCGGGCCGACCACCAGATCGACCAGCGGCTGGCGGCGCAGGATCTCCTCGCCCTCGGCCTGGGCGACGCAGCCTGCCACGCCGATCTTCAGGTCCGGGTTCGCGGCCTTCAGCCCCTTCAGCCGCCCGAGTTCGGAATAGACCTTCTCGGCGGCCTTCTCGCGGATATGGCAGGTGTTCAGCAAGATCATGTCCGCCGTCTCGGCCGTGTCGGTCACGACATAGCCCGCGGAACCCAGCGCCTCGGCCATCCGCTCGCTGTCATAGACGTTCATCTGACAGCCATAGGTCTTGATGAAAAGCTTTCTGGGCGTGGTCATGGCGCGTTCCCGACGATCTGACGGGCGTCCTACACGAAAGCACCCCCCTGCCGCAACGCTTGCATGGGCGGCGGGTTTGTCGGAACGTGACGCGCAACCTCAAGAGGCAGCAGGAACCAGCCCATGGCGGCAGAGCGGTATCAGGGTCTGGACGATTTCCTGAAACGCGGGCGCGCGGCGCTGGCGCAGGGTCCCGTGGCCCTGATCTTCGTCGAGGACGAGGCCGAGGTCGAAAGCACGATCCGCCACCATGCGCGGCTGGGCTTTCGCGCGCTGGTGCTGTTCGCCCCGGACGAGCTGGTGCTTGCCCCCGAAGCCGCCGCGCTGGTGCATCGCGTGCGCCATGCCCCCTGGGACGACGGCGCGGTGCCCGCCGCGGTCAACCGGGTGATCGCCGCCGCGCCGGGGGTCTGGCTTTACTACTGCTACAACGCCGAATACCTGTTCTACCCGTTCTGCGAGACGCGGAGCGTGAGCGAGATGCTGGCCTTCCATGCCGAGGAACGCCGCGACGCGATGCTGACCTATGTGATCGACCTCTATGCCGCCGATCTGGGCCAGTATCCCGATGCCGTTTCGCGCGAAACCGCGATGCTGGACCGGTCGGGCTATTACGCGCTGGCCCGGCCCGACCCCGCGAACCACGGCCACCCCAAGGAACGTCAGCTCGACTTCTTCGGCGGGCTCAGGTGGCGCTTCGAGGAGCATGTGCCAGAGGCCCGGCGCCGGATCGACCGGATCGCCCTGTTCCGGGCGAAACGCGGGCTGCACCTGCTGGAGGGGCATGTCTTCGACGACGAGGAATACAACACCTATGCCTGCCCCTGGCATCACAACCTGACCGCAGCGATCTGTTCGTTCCGCGCGGCCAAGGCGCTGAAGACCAATGCGGGCTCGACCTTCGACATCCCCGATTTCCGCTGGCAGGGCTCGGTGCCCTTCGCGTGGAATTCGCAGCAACTGATGGATCTGGGGCTGATGGAGCCCGGGCAATGGTTCTGAGGAGCACCATATGAGGATCGAACGCCGGGAATGGGCCGTGTTCTGGTTCACCATGACCTATGTCGCGAGCTTCACGATCTGGTTCTTCTTGCGCGGGAATTACGAGTTCATCTGGTATGTGCTGACAATGCTGGGCATGATCGCGCTGGCCGCGCTGGGCCTGCGCAAGGCGGAATTCCCGGCCGCGCTGCTCTGGGCGCTCAGCCTCTGGGGGCTGGCCCATATGGCGGGCGGTGGCGTGCCGGTCGGTGACAGCGTCCTTTACAACTGGATGATCTGGCATATCGGCGGCGAGGGCGAGCTTGCCATCCTGAAATACGATCAGGCGGTGCATGCCTATGGCTTCGGCGTGACGGCCTGGATGCTGTGGCACCTGATGGTGCGCCACTACCCGGCCACCGAGGGCAGCTGGACCGCGCTGACCTATCCGGCCTTCGGTGCGATGGGGCTGGGGGCGGTGAACGAAATCATCGAGTTCATCGCGGTGCTGGGTATCCCCGACACCAATGTGGGCGGCTATTACAATACCGGGCTGGATCTGGTCTTCAACGCCATGGGCGCGATCGTCACCGTTGTGACAATCGCGCTGGTCCGTGGCTTGCGGTAGGCGTCAGATCCGGCGCAGCCGGATCACCACGTCCACCTTGGAGATCTCGGAGCCGGGAGGCGCTTCGGGCAGGCGCGAAATCTCGATCGAGCCATGCGGGGCATCGCTCAGCCGACCCTCGTCTTCCCAGAAGAAATGCGGATGGTCGTCGACGCGCGTGTCGAAATAGCTTTTCGTGCCGTCGACCATGACTTCCTGCATCAGGCCAGCCTCGCAGAAGGCCCGAAGCGTGTTGTAGACGGTCGCCAGCGACACCCTTTCGCCGGTGCCACAAGAGGCCGCGTAAAGGGCTTCGGCCGTCACATGCCGATCCTTCCCGTCGCCGATCAGCAGGGCGGCGAGACTGATGCGCTGGCGCGTCGGGCGCAGACCGGCCTTGGACAGCCAGCGGCTGCTGCGCTCGATCGCGTCCGGATGGGTGGGATTGTCGTTCAACTGTGCCATATCGCGGTATATGGTCCTGCCCAGTCGAGAATTCAAATGATTCCGGATTGCAGCGGCGCTTTGGCGCGGCATATGCGCACTATTGCCACTCGCCGAGGGCCGGTGCTACAGGGGGCGAACCGCGAAATTCGCCTTACGCAGGGGGCTGCGCCCGCATGACCGACTACCCCACAAGCTTCGACCGGGACGATCTGCTGAAATGCGCGCGGGGGGAACTGTTCGGCCCCGGCAACGCGCAACTGCCCGAACCGCCGATGCTGATGATGGACCGGATCACCGCGATCAGCGCCGATGGCGGCCCCCATGGCAAGGGCCATGTCGTGGCCGAATTCGACATCCGCCCCGACCTGTGGTTCTTCGCCTGCCACTTCCCCGGCAACCCGATCATGCCGGGCTGCCTGGGGCTGGACGGGCTGTGGCAGTTGACCGGCTTCAACCTGGGCTGGCGCGGCTGGCCGGGGCGGGGCTATGCGCTGGGGG
>Ga0129302_1002271_pt1 | contig 13876 bp, 11 predicted proteins | sample BlaSprsedimmetaG_FD_94476 | JGI IMG/M metagenome (GOLD analysis project Ga0129302, IMG submission 94476) | Hot spring sediment bacterial and archeal communities from California, USA to study Microbial Dark Matter (Phase II) - Blank Spring... | ecosystem: Environmental > Aquatic > Thermal springs... | reverse complement strand
GGTAGGGCTTGCGCAGGATGCGCAGCGCGTGCGGCGACCACGCCCGCCAGCCGTCGGGCAAGGCCCAGGCATAGGCGTGCAGCGATGCGCCATCAGGCGTGAGGGTCATTGAGAATGTGTTGTTACGGGTGTTTGTGTTGTTCATAGGTTCTCCTATTATTTTGGTAGACGGTAGACAGTAGACGGGTTTTCTGTCCTTGTCTACCGTCTACCGTATTCCGTCTACTGACGTTTCACCTGCCGCAGTACCTCACGGGTCATCATCCGCCCGCCGAAGAACGGCGTGAGGCGGTCCCAGAACAGGAAGCGCAAGACGTAGGCGTAGAAGCCTATGGCCGACATCACGGCGAAGCCCAGCAGCCACACTGAGATGCCGTAGAGTGTCGTCGCACCCGGCTCCGGCGTGCCGCTGACCAGCAACGTGGCGATGCGGTAGGCAAAGAGCAGGCCGGCGTTGCCCGCGAGGAAGAAGTAGATGTAGTTCGTGGTCGCCGCGCGGTCGTCGGGCTTGAAGTAGGCCAGCGCCGCTGCCGCGCCCCACATCGGGGCCAGAACCCAGCGCAGCGCGCCGGGGGCCAGGACAAGGGCCAGGATATGTAAGGTCAAGATCAAATATGACATTGTGTTTCCTCCTGTGTATGAATGTGTATGTTTCGACAGGATTCACCGGATAGCGCATCTTTTTATCCTGTGCATCCTGTCAATCCTGTCCAAGAAAACGAAAAAGGGGAGGACGCGGGATAGTTCCCGTGTCCTCCCCTTTTATTTCCTTCCGGCTACGCCGTCAGGACGCCGCAGGCTTGGAGGTTCCTGCGGTTTGGAGCCGAAACCCCGGACTTTTCGTGCCTGGATGATGACGCTGTATCCAGGCTTATATCTATTATACCATATTCAAACCCTGAATTGCAAGGGGGGATCGGATTTTCACTCAACCCGCACACGAGTGGCCCACAGTGGGCCGCAAAATTTCTCATTTGAACAAATCCATCTATAATGAAACCAACATAAAAACAAATTGCCCCGCGATGTACGGTATATATATGATATAAGGAGTAAATTTCGTGGAAAAAAATGATTGTGCATCTGAGGCACCAGTTCCTGAGCAGTTGGACCACACGATGACGTCGATCACCATCCCCGATCAGCCGAATGCGATCGAGATCGGCACCGCCCCGCTCCCCGACGCGACGGCCCCAGAGGCGTGGCACTCGCAATATGGCAGCCAGTTCGCTCGTAACGTCACGGTTGCGACGCTCACGCCGTTCCTGCCCGATCCAGCCAGCGCCAGCGGCGCCGCGGTCGTCGTTGCGCCAGGCGGCGGTTTCCGCACGTTATCGATGGAGAACGAAGGCTGGGATGTCGCCCGTGCTCTGGTCAAGCGCGGCGTCGCGGCATTCGTCCTTAAGTATCGCCTGACCCAGACGCCGGCGGACATGGACGAATTCAAACGTTTGATGGACAAGATGTTCTCGAACACTGAGCGCCGGCCTCCGCGGCCCGATCCGGAGCAGATGAAAGTTCACCTCGCGCCGCAGCTCGAGGACTCGTGCGCCGCCTTCGCCCTGATCCGGAATCGTGCCGCCACGTGGAAGATCGATCCGGACCGTATCGGCATGGTGGGCTTCTCAGCCGGGGCAATGCTTACCCTAGCGACTGCGCTCGTCGGTGAGAACGCCAGGCCGGCGTTCATCGGCAACATCTACGGGCCTCTGGCTTCGATGACCGTTCCGGCCGACGCTCCACCGCTGTTCGTCGCGCTCGCCGCCGACGATCCCTTCTTCGCCAATAGCGGATTCGGGCTGATCGAGAGCTGGCACGCGGCCAAGAGGCCGGTCGAATTTCACCTCTATGAGCAAGGCGGTCACGGCTTCGGCATGTACCCCAAGGAAACGACCAGCACTGGCTGGTTCAATGCCTTCGTGAGCTGGCTCGCCATGCACGGGATGCTCAAGCCCAAGGCATAATGGTGTGTGGGATAAGCGTCCGGCCGCAATGACGTCGTTTGCCGGACGCTTGCCTTGCGACATGCTGACACCGGTCTTGCCCTGGGTCTGCGACGATTGATGCGCAACAGGTGAATGCCAGTGAGCAGCACCCGGTACACGTAGAGCAGCGTCTTCACGCGCCGTGGCGACTCACCCTCGAACTCACGCAGCTTGTTCCGCTTGGCAATGCGGCTAGTCCGGTGCCATCTCCTGCACTTCCCACGCATCGGGAAACATCGTGGAAAACCACAGTTCGACATATTTCAGACGCAGCGGGGTAACCTCATCAAGGCCGGTGCGTGTCGCATAGCTGTAATGGAGCAGGCGCAGGTTGACATCGGGCCGCACAGCGCGCGTCTGCGCGTACAGCCGTTGCACGTCACCCATCGTTGTCGTATTGGGGCAGATGCAGATCAGCGTCCCCTGATAGCCCAAGTCGCCCCACAGCAGGCGCACAAAGTCAGCATAGGTGGGTACAACTTCGTGAAAGGCAAGCAAATTGTGCCCGTCGCAGTCCTGGGAGAGCGGCGGCCCGAAGAAAAGCACGTCATAAGCCAGGAACTGCCGCAAGGTTGCCGGATCCAGCACGTCCCCGCAGGTACACGCGATGTCTCTTGCCTGGTTCGCGGCGACAATGTATGGGGCAATGTCTAGGCCACGATAACTGACATCGGGAAATGCCTTGCGATACGCCGTCCACTGCCGCGTGCAATCCCCGCAACACAGTTCGCCAATGGCGCGCACAGCGGGCAGCAGTTCACGCAGCAAGGTCACCCGCTGCGCGATGGTCTGCGCGTTGGTGCGGGCAAAGGCTGGCGCGGTCTCAACCGCAAGTCGATAAGGGGTGGAGCGTGATGAGTCGGGGGACATCGGTATAGCTCTTCAGTTGAAATCTTGGCTCAGGATGCGCGCCGGTGTGACCACAAGCAGCACGTTTGGTTGATTGCTGGTGGATTCAGCGTACTGCCGCGCGGCGGCTTCATCTGTGTAATAGCGGCGGATGATGCGCCAGCGTATGTCGTCCAGGCTGGACGCATCGGCTGGCAAGAATTCAGCCACGCCGTAGACGATCACGGTGCGATAATCGGGATGCCCGCCATCGATGCACAGACTGAGACGTGGGTCGCGGCGCAGATTCCGGTATTTAGCCGTCCCGGTGGTGATGCTGATGTAGAACTTGCCCTCTTCAAACAGATACCACACCGGGCTGAGCTGCGGTGGCCCATTGCGGGTATTTGTGCCCAGTATTGCGTGTCGGGGCGCAGCCAGGAAGGTGGCGATTTCTGTGGATGTCAATGTTGGCATAGGTTTTCTCTTCTTTGCATAGCATCACAGGACGATCATCTCTACAGATCTGTCATCACGCGCGCCGCCCCGCCAACGTTGAGGAAACACAGCGCCGGGCGCGGGCGCGCGCCGAGTAGCCGCTCTGCCGCATCCAGGTAGCGCGTCACTTGCGCGCGGTAGTCCGTGGTATCCAGCAACGTGGTCAATGCCGTGGAATCGGCGACGTGGTCGGTTTTAAACTCTACGAGCGTCCATTGCCCGTCGTCACAGAACAGCGCGTCGAGAGTGCCGCGCTCTAGCACACCGTCCGGCGTCGCCAGCGTGTAGGGGACTTCGTGAAGACGTTGTACAGCGCCGTCCATTGCTGTGTACAGGTCGGTAGCCTGGAAGCGCGTCAGCATCCGCGCCGCGCGTTGAACGGCGTTATGCAGTTCGGCGGCGTCGGTGATGCCACGCCCGCGCGCTTCAGCTTCGGCCCAGCGCGCGAAGAGCACACCATCGGGGAAGAGCCATTGTTCCAGCGCGCCGTGAACCAGCGTCCCGACCACCCAGGCCGGAGCCGAGGGACGGGCCTTTTCTGGAACCACGCGCCATACCCGGCGGGGCGGATCACGGTGCTCGGCCTCGGTGTCGGGATCAGTCGTGGACGGTGGGGGGATGAGCGGAGCGAGTAGCGGCAAGCTCTCCGGCATGGCTGCCTGCGCAGGCGGCGCAGTAAACACACCCGCCGCGGCGATCTCTGCATTGCCCTCATAGAGGGCGCAGGCCACAGGCTGCATGCCAGCATACAGCGCCATTTGTTGTACCGTTTCCCCTTCAGGATCGCACGCCGGCGCGGATGTGCTGAGGTGCAGCGCCGTGTCCAGCCGTTCCAGCCAGCCGTCAAGGCCAAGACCATCCTTGCGCGCGCTCACCGTCCCACTGACGATGAGCATATCCTGCGCCCGCGTCGCTGCGACGTACAACAGCCGGTCAGATTCCGCCGCCTCCTGGTCCGCCGCTGCCTGCTGCGCCAGGCGATAGGCCAGCGAGGTGGCGGCAGGCGCATCGTCATCGCCAGTGCTTTTCAGTGGCGGGACGACGCCCAGAAGCGCATCCACCATTACGCCACGCCCGCCGCGCGCAGCCTTCCCGGCATCGCCGATGACGATAACGGGGAATTCCAGCCCCTTGGCCGCGTGGACGGTCATCAGTTGCACCGCGCCTATGCTCAAGGTGTGCGCTTCGCCCTCGCGGGTGCCCGCATCGCGTAGTTGCGTCACGTAGTCCAGGAATTCACTGACGCTGACGATGCCGCTGGTGTGCGCGTCCGTCAGCAGTTTGGCGAGGTTGCCCGCGCCCCGCGTCTGTCCCGCACGCAATAGCGCCGCGCGATAGTGTGTCGCGTCCAGGAAGGCTTTGAGGAGCGCGGCCACCGTCACCCGGCCCGCCTGTGCGTGCAGACGTTGGATGAGGGTGACGGCCTCCTTTGTATAACGGGCCTCGTCTGCCAGGAAGTCCAGGGGTGCGCCGTTGAGCACCGCCCACAGCGAGGGTGCTTTTTGCGCCGTGCGTTCCTCGGTCAGGCGATAGAGCGCCAGGTCAGAAAGGCCGCACGCCGGTGAGCGCAGGAGGCCCACCAGGGCCAGGTCGTCGGTGGGATCGGCCAGCACGGTGAGCGCATTGAGGACATCGCGCACTTCCGGGCGTTCATAGAAGCCACGCCCGGCCACGGTGAGGAAGGGGATGCCGGCGCGTTCCAGCGCGTTCTCGTAGGGGGCGAAGGAGGTCGAGGCGCGGCAGAGAATGGCGATGTCGCCGTAGTCCAGGGGGCGGGTGTGGGCCTGGCCAGTGTCAGGATCGCGCGTCTCCAGGTGCACGCTGCCGCCTTCCACCAAAGCCGCCAGCCGCGTGACCAGTGCTTCCGCCGCTTTGTCCAGTGCGCCGCCGGCCTTGCTGCCCACGCCCAGATGCAGTTCGACGAAGGGCGGCGTCAGTCCGGCAGGGGGCGATTCACGGAAGTGTGTGAGCGCGGCGAACGGTTCGACGTAGGGCCGCGCCGGGTCTTCGTCCGCGCCGAGCACCGGTTGCAGCAAGGCATTCAGGGCGGTGACGAGGTCACGATGTGCGCGGTACGAGGTATCCAGGGTGAATGCCTTGCCCTGGTCAGCGATCTCGCGACGGGCGGCGCGGAATACGGTGACGTCCGCGCCACGGAAGCGGTAGATGGACTGCTTGCCGTCGCCGACGATGAACAGCTTGCCCGCGTCGCCGTTGAGCAAGGCCAGCAGGTCGCGCTGGCGGGCGTTGGTGTCCTGGAATTCGTCCACCAGCAGCGCGCGCACCTCGGCCTGCCAGCGCGTGCGAGCGGCGGGATGGTCACGCAGCAGCGCCAGCGCCCCGGCTTCCAGGTTGTCGAAGTCGAGGGCGTGGCGCAATGCCAGCTCGCCCAAGCGCGCTGCCCACACGGCGCGCTGGCCGGTTCGCCGCAGGAGACGATACTGCCGCCGGATGCGCACACGCAAGCGAAGCTGCCAAGGAAAGAGTGGCCCATCACGCCCGCGATGGGTGACGATGCCCGCCAATGCTGGCGGCTCGCAGGTTGGTGTGTCAGGGTTGTCTGCTGGTGTCTATATGAAAACGAGTAGAACGATGACCCAGAACAACCAGATCGGGACTTGCGCGTATCTTGATTTTGTGGCAGACTTCATTTAGAATTGCTCCGGCAAGTGTGAGTAATGCAACCCATACTTTGCCACAAAAGGGGCGATTCCGCCAGTCTTGCTCTCTATTCGATTGTTAATGTGCGAAATCTAGGGACAACGACGACAATCGCTGTCCGGCGTTTGCTTCGTCTGACGACCGAACCTCCTCACTTGCCTATTTGCGCGTTTCAGGTATGGTTCTTCCCAACAGCTCTCTACCAGGAGGAAACCTGATGCAAGCTTCAATTCTCACTGTCGACGACGAGTTGACCTGCGGCTATCGGCTGGGCGTCAACTCCCAGACCATCGCGCGCCGCCTGACGTTCCTGCACGTGACCGCAAACGACATTCCAGAGACTATCCAGCGAGGATTGCGCGCCACACTGGACGCTGCCAACGTCGTCGTCACCGGCGGGCATTGTCGAGCACGAGGCCGTCATCGCTACCTGTTCCCCCCAGGAGATGCTCCGCCTGACGCCCGCCCTCCTCGCCGAGTATGCCGCGAAATTGCAGCAACTCAAATCGATGGGTGCAGTGGCGCTCGTCCTGGCTCTCGAGCATCGACTGACCGACGGTCACTACTGGATCAACATACCCGTGGGGGAAGGAGTGCCCTTTATGGGCTAATCGAACACACCAACTACATCGGTCGGGAGCGCTATGGCGGCGATCACATCATCTACTGCGGCGACTATTTGCCGGCCGGCCACCCTTATTTTGAGTACAGAAAAGAAGAATTGCTCGAGACCTATCTGCCGGACCTGGTCAAGATCAATCCCGACTTTGACCTCGACTGGATACGCGCCAGCTGGATGTTCACCGAAAAGTACGCCCAGCCGGTGCCCACGCTCAATCACTGGCGCAACATCCCACCGCCTCAAAACGCCCATTCCCGGCCTCTGGATGGTGAACATGAGCCAGGTCTATCCCTGGGGGCGCGGGAGGAATTATGCAGTGGAGATGGGACGGCAGGTGGCGCGGGAGGTGGTAGGTGAAGAAAGTTGGAACGACCAAAAAGATTCGCGTGCTATTGGCGGATGACCACCCCGTGACGCGCGTTGGCATCCGCGACATCCTGGAGAAAGCCCCCGACATTCAAGTTGTAGGTGAGGCCCAAGACGGCATAGAAGCGCAACGACTGGTCGCCGAACTTGGTCCGCACATCCTTTTGCTCGACCTGGCCATGCCTGGCCCGCGCCCCTCTGAAATTGACGCCTGGGTGCGCGCCCACCACCCGGAAACCATCACGCTGGTGCTGACGGCCCACGACATAGACGCCTACCTGGCAGAGATGACTGAGACGGAGACTGCCGGGTTCATCGTCAAAGACGAAGCTCCCCACAGACTCGTGGAGGCGATCCGGCGCGCTGCATTGGGAGAGATTCTCTTCAGCCAGGAACAACGAGACCGAGCGCGCCACTGGCGTGAAGAAGTGGGTGAGCGCTGGGAAAGTCTGACGGAACAGGAGCGGAAAGTAGCGGTGCTGGTAGCACGGGGGGAGCAAAATCAGGAAATTGCCCAGGTCCTCTGTGTCACCGAGAAGACAGTCGAGAAGCACATGACCAACGTGTTGAGCAAGCTGGCATTGAGATCACGCACAGAGGCCGCGCTATGGATAGTGAGAAATGGTCTGGTGAAGTCAAAGCAGGATATGGTAGGGAAATCTCTACCATGATAAGGTAGGGATTTCCCTACTGACAAACCTCCTGGCTTGTGGTAGACTGTATAATAAACATCATCGGAGAGTCTGGTGAGTAAAACCATCAACCGAAGGAGGCCTTGAAATGCGCAAGTTTGTTTTGATATTCGTTTTGTTAGCCCTTACACTGAATATGCTTACAGGGATAGCAATTGCTCAGGAATTACCGCCGGAAGCCTTGAACGAGCACACACCAGATGTTGAACAAGCTGAGCGCCCACAGACCTGGAAGGTATACAAATCACCGTTATTGGCGCTAACCCCAGAACCTTCTCCACCAATACCACCAGGCAATGTGATACAAGAGTTTGAACATTGCGAAGATGTTTATGTGATAGATCAGTGCTTCGATGGACATATGGACACCGAATGCCGCTACTGGTGTTGTGTAGGTTGTAGTTTTATTCCAGAATGGCCGGCCAAACTTGCATGTATTTTGGGTTGCAATGGAGTTTGCTGGGTTCCCAGCTACTGTGTAGGCCACTGGGAAAGGGTCTGCGGGTAGTTTGGTAATAGGGCAACTGCAAAGGAGCTAGAAGCTGTAGCCACAAGACAGGGATTAGCAAGTAAAACTGTATGCTGTCAGCCTGATGGTCAAAACTATCAGGCTGACAGGAGCTTTTTTTAGCTGTTACGAGGGAAAAATCGAACTATGGATTGGGACGTTTTGTTTGGGTGGTATACATTACTTTGCTCGATGTTAGGATGGCCCGGGCAGAAAGTTCTAAAGCGTATCTTGGGGCCGACCAAGATTTGTGTGCTCGGCGCGATACTGCTTCTCGCCAACCTGTTAGTTTTTTTGTGGCACCCCGATCTGTTTATTCACTCTTCTATGGGGCTAGAGCTACGTTTTGTGCTTTACCCAAGCCTGCTCCTCGGACTTTTGAGTTGCTATGATTGCATTCGTTACCAGGTGTACCGGTTATTTCGCAAAGAAGGAATCGAGACAGATATTTCTACGTCAAGCGCGGCGAAACTCAGGTGATGTCGCCGGAATTGGCAGGGCTGGGGGCACGGTATTCAAGAACAAGCAAGTCCATACCGGCTGGTCGGTGACACATTGTACGAGACATACCGAGACGAGGATTACCTGGACTTGTACTCGCCGGAAGGGAGAGCTCAGCGCCCCCAGCGCGCCAGGCGATCCAGGCTCTCGGCGGCCTCCGGGGTGATGCCGCAGGCGGTCCACTCGAAGTAGGGAGAGCGCCAGGCTTCCACCGTCAAACGCCAGGGGAAGGCACTATCCGCATCATCGGACAGCGCCAGGCGCAGCAAATCGAGCAAGGCTGCGACCGCCGGACTCGCGCGCAGCGGTAAGCCGTCGAGGATGTGGACCGGCACGCCGAACTCGTCCGCCGTCTGTTGGATGAAGGGGCGGTACGGCTCGATGTCGCGGGCCAGCAGCGCCGCATCGCTCAGGCGCAGACGTTCACTGACGACACGGGTCTTGAGCCACCGCAGCGCGGCGCGCACCTCGGCCTCGCGGTCGGGTGCAGCGATGAGCGTGACGGCCTCATCAGCGGGACGTTGCGCGGCATCGGCAGTGAACAGCGTCGCTTCCAGGTGTATTAGCGCGGGCACGCGCGGATCGGGTGTCACGTGCGCGGGCAAGGGTTCCGCTGTGATGCCCAGGGCGGTTTCCAGGCGGCGGCGCGTGCGAGCGAAACGGTGGTGGATCAACGCGCGCCCATCGTCGCCGGGGCTGCCGGTGAGGGTGATGACCAATTCACCCACGCGCCCAGCCAGGTGTCGCAGCACGTCCACCTGCACAGAGGTCAGGTCGTCAAAGCCGTCTACAAAGAGATGCGACCAATCACGGCCCACATCGGGATGACTGGCGAGGGCTTCCGCTGTGAGCCAGCCTAGCCCGGCGAAGTCGGCCCAGCCTTCATGTTGCAGGCGCTCCTGGTAGGCGGTGTAGAGCTGCGCCAATTCCAGCAGGCGCGGTTCGCCGCCCATTGATTTGACGGCGTGGGCGAAGGCGTCAGGCGGGACGCCGCCGGCTTTGAGTTCACGGACAAAGCCCTGGACGACTTGCGCGAAGCCGGGACGGTTGCGCAGCGGGGCGTAGTGCTGCAACGGAGCGTCGGCGATGAGCGCGCGCAGCAAACGGTACTGGATCGGTTCGCTAAGCAGGACGTAGACTTCCCCGGCGGCGCGGAGAATCTCACGGTAGAGCGTGTCGAATGTGCCCACGCGCACACCGAGCGCGCCGCCCGTTTCGGCCAGGCGACGCTGCCACGCACGCACCTGAAGCTGCGTCGGCACGACCACGCGCGGCGTGGTCGTCAGCCCGGTGCTCAGGGCGCGGGCCTGGGCGACCAGGTAGGTGGTCTTCCCGCTGGCGGCGGGGGAAAGGTAGAGGTGGGTGGGCATCTTTGGCGGTTATTCCTCCAAACCTTCTGCGATTGTCCTCAAAAGGGCGTTGCGTTGTCAACGTTTGCTCATAGTCTAGTGCAAAACACATCAATGCACAAATCAGCGTCTATCATCGCTTGTCTGGAGCTTCCTACTGTGATTCGTCTTCCAGCTCCCAAATCGTAGCATTTTTTTTCTCTGGGCTTCCAGGTGCGGAAATCAAGCCAGGGCGAACGCACCGCTCGTCCGCCCCGGCAATCTTAATCGTTTCTATTGTTCACTTCGCCGTGATTCAATTCCGCAAAACCAGCGGCAGATAGATGTTCCACTGTGTTACATTGCTGACACATCCACCTGATCCGGCTACCACACCAACGCTGCCTGGCGCACTCCAGAGACCACCTTCATTGCGGGCTTTGACGCTGATGTAGTACGTCTGACCTGCCAGGAGGGTGAGCGAACTGCGGTCGATGGAAGTCTCCGTCGTGTTCGTCCAGTTGACCACCTCGATGCCGCCGGATTTCGTGCCGATCGCGTACTGATAGAGGGTAATCGCTGAATCCGGGTCCTTGGCGCTCCATTCTGCAGACAGGGCGTCAGGAGTTTCCGCAGCGCAGGCCGTGACCGATGGCGCGGGCGGCGGTGTGGTATCGGCGATAGCGCCGGCGTAGGCTACGGTGAAAGCAGTAGTATCGTGCGGCGCAATTTCCATGCTCCCAACGCCATACGCACCAGTGACAGTTAATGAGTAAGTGCTTGGTGGGACCAGCGCATTGAAATCATAGGTGACGCGATATAGATCAGGAGTGACCCAGCCAACAGTGGCAAAATCCGTGTTGACTTCCCACGGAGCGTATGCCTCTACTGTTGCTAAATATCCCAAATTCTGACTATGTCCTCCTATGGCATAAAGTTGACCATTGTTCGCGGCCACTGCCGCCAGCCCCGAACGCGCTGTAGGCATGTCTTCACGAGTCACCCAACTATCTGCCAATGGATTGTATTCTTCCACTGGCGCGACAATTGTAGTGGTAATGGTTCCTCCGATAGCATAGAGCCTGCCATTGGGGGCTGTCACCGTACTTAACCCGTAAAGACCTGTGGGCATAGGCGCACGTGCTCTCCACATATTTGCTGAAGGATTATATTCCTCTACCGTTGCTACTCCTTGAGAGAACATGAAATAGTCGGATCCTCCAACAGCGTAGAGCTTTCCATCTGGCGCGGCAGCCAATCCTAATTCGGCGCGTGCAGTGGGCATCAATGCGCGCACTGTCCATCTATTGGTCGCGGGATCATATTCTTCTAAAACCGCCAAGACGTCGGTATCGTTTTTCCCGCCTACAGCATAAAGCTTGCCGTTAGGAGCAGCTGTCACAGCCAGTCCATAGCGTGGGGTAGGCATAGGCGTGCGAACTGTCCACGTGTCCGTCGCCAGATCGTATTCTTCTACCGTTGCCAACGGCCCATTATTGAAGCCACCAATGGCATACACTTTGCCATTCGAAGCGGCGGCCGCTGCCAGCCCATAGCGCGCGGTAGGCATAGACGCGCGCGCCGTCCATCGGTTGGAGACCGGATCATACTCTTCGACTGTTGCCAGCGGGCCGGCGTCAGTCGTTCCGCCCATCGCATAAAGTTTGCCATTGGATGCCGCGACCGCTGCTAACTGCGTGCGCGCAGTAGGCATAGGGGTATATGTGCTCCAGCCTCTCTCAGGGGTGATAAAACCTAGCACCGGCGCAACTTCTCCGTTCATCTCCCGACTGAACAGCACATCGAACGTCACCGTCTGAATTCCGACCGGGCTTTCCGGCGTGAGGGTAACCGCGCGGATGTAAGCCGGCGCAGCGGTGTTCGGCGCGGTCAGCATCGGATTGTAGAGTACGACGCCGAAGTTGAAGTCGTCGTTGCCGTCGAAGATGCGCTGTTGGATGATGGCCGTGTTTGTAGTACCCCACCAATTATTCCGCGCGTCTATTGTAGGAAGTGCGCTGCTGGGGACAGTGTTCTGAAGGTCGTACTGTCCCACATTGCCTTCCAGATTGTTACCTTCGAGTGTGAGCAGATGCCCCGTAATCCTGAGCGCGCTGCCCCGATTGCCTGTGAGCGTATTGCTGATAACGGTTGCCGCATTCACCGATAGGCCTACTTCAGCATTGTTGGCAATCAGGTTCCCCTGCACCAGGCCACTCGCCACAGCGATACCATTTTGATTACCGACAATCCGGTTATTTATGGCGTGGATGTTTGTCGCTCCCATATCGGGCAAAAGAATTGTGCCTGCGTAACCCATAATGCCCCACTCGGATGCACCTGACACATCGTTCCCACGCACCTCCGAATTTTCGCCAACGATGATGCCTCCACCACGCACAGTATTGGATAACACCGTCGTTGTACTCCGAGCCGTGATGCCGCCACCCTGGACGACATTCTGTCGAACTAAAGAAACTCCATCAATGTAGATTCCTCCGCCTGCAATCACATTATCTGAAATAGTGCCAGTGCTTCCATTGAAAACTTCAACACCTCCACCAGAAAACACATTGGAACTGATGGTGACCGGTCCTGTCTGAACTATGAAACCTTGTCCGGCGATCACATTCCGATGTGCATTCACCGCGCCTGCAAGGACTACAGCCGTGTCAACTCCCGAAATAGTGCTATCCATTAACCACAATGGCGTAGCACCCAGGCTACCACTCATAGACTGAGTCACCGCAGTTGTTGCACCAAGGTTAAGGTGAGCCAGGTAGGGAGTCGCTGAAAGCAACATGATACCACTCCCCTCTATCAGCACATGGCGCAAGAGGTTACCCGACAAATAGTGCCCATTCACATCCGCTTGGGCATCTACGCTCGTATCGCTAAACCGGATACCCTGCCAACCATTAGCCCCGTTTGCCATCATTCGAATTGGCTGCTCTGTCGTACCATCTGCCAACAACGTCCCGCCCACGTTCAGGCCATAGGTGTCATTGAAACGCACCTCCGTTCCCGGCTGAATGGTCAGCGTCACACCCGGCGCGATGCCAATGTTGCACGTGGCGATGTAGGTTTTGTCACTCGTCCAAACGGTGTCTTGCAGAATCGAACCGCACACTAATTCTTCGCCGCTGCGCGTGGTGACGGTGAACGTGTGTGTTGCCGAATAAGCGCCCTCATCGGCGCTCACCGCGAGGGTAAAAGGAATCGGGTGGTTATACTCTGCGCCTGCTGCCACGGTGAAGGCATAGATTGGACTACTCGTCCCTGTCGCGCCGGAGGCCAGGGTGCCATAACTTGCCGTCGCCTGGCTCGGCGTTACGTAGGGATCAGCGGTGCTTAACACACCGGTCACGCCAGCCGCATCCCACCAGTCGTTGCGCAGCGTCACGGCCAACGTCGCAGATTCCCCTGGTATGAGACGACCAAGGGGATCGCCGTTCACGCTGATTCCGGCCACAGCGATGGCAGGTTGTGGGGTCTGCATCGCCCGCGCCGCATTGACGCGCCCATAGCCCAATTGCCCGGCATAAGTTGGATTCAGTGTATCAATCGGATCCGCCGTTTGCAAAATCTGATTGCGTACCATTGTCGCGTTCCACTCCGTCGGCGGGTGATGGCTACGGATCAATGCTGCCACCCCGGCGACGAACGGCGCGGCCAGGCTTGTGCCATTGCCCAATCCCCAATCTCCGCCCAGATACGTCGTGTTGATTTCTACCGCCGGCGCACTGACATCCACCCACGCGCCATAGTCGCTGAAGGCTGCCTTCGTATCCACAGCGGTTGTTCCGGCCACTGCTATAACGTTATCGTAGGCTGCTGGATAAAACGGTGTGCTGACGTTATCGTTGCCGGCGCCCGCCACGACCACT
>Ga0129302_1002270_pt1 | contig 13880 bp, 11 predicted proteins | sample BlaSprsedimmetaG_FD_94476 | JGI IMG/M metagenome (GOLD analysis project Ga0129302, IMG submission 94476) | Hot spring sediment bacterial and archeal communities from California, USA to study Microbial Dark Matter (Phase II) - Blank Spring... | ecosystem: Environmental > Aquatic > Thermal springs... | reverse complement strand
TCTCTTTGCAATGCTCTTTATAGCGATCGAGCGGGGCGAGAATCTTTCCTTTGAGTTCTTCCACCTTGGCTCCATCCACAGCGGGCTCGGCGCCTTTCTCGACAATATAGCGGATGGCTGATTTCCCGGATATTCGCCCTTCCGCGTGGGAACCGGAAGAAAATTTATGGCTCGAAGCACCGGAAGCATCACCGGCTGCGAACAACCCTTCGACAGTGGTCATATTAACATAACCCCATTTATACGGGGTATCCACATCTTCCGGACCGCTTACCCACGCACCGGAGGCACCCGAATGGGACCCGATGAAATAAGGCTCGCACGCCGCAATCTCCGAGTGCTTCTCTTCGGGTTTGACATTCTGTGCCGCCCAGAGGTGCGCCTGTGAGATCGTCATGTCCAGGAAGTCTTCCCAGGCCTCGGATTCAAGTTCCTTCATCTTTTTCTTGAAAGCCTTCGGATCATCTTTGAAGGCATCAGCAATCTTGCCTATCGCCTCGGCCGTCTCCATATACAAAGGACCCAGCCCGGCTTCGACATCCAGCATACCGAGATAGTTTCTCAGGTTGGCCGGAATCGGCTTGGCAAGGCCGTAGGGAGCCCAATTCTGAAGCTCATCCTTGCGGACGGCCATATATTCTCCGCCCTCAGCGCTTATAGCCCTCGATTTGAACAGAAGGAACCAAGCGCCGACAGGACCGTAGGCATCTTTGAATCTCACCGGTATAAAACGAACTTCCTGGCAGGTCATTTCGGCACCGGCCTTGATCGTAAAATAGGCACTTGAGCCGGTGTTGAACGGCGGATACCAGCTCCGGCCGAAACCTTCACCAACCGACCGCGGCCGGAACACATGGACCGCGCCGCCTGCAGCAATGATCGTGGCCTTGGCTTTGAATACATAGAATTCTTCTTCACGGGTGCTGAACCCGACTGCCCCTACACATTTATTCCCTTCCACGAGCGGCTCGACGACAAAGACACGCTCGTAAATTTCACCCCCGGCCTCGGCGATGGCATTTTTAGCGGCCTCCGCGATTATGATCTTGTAGGATTCCCCGTTGATCATAAGCTGCCATCGTCCCTCATGAACATATTTCCCTTCCTCATCCGTCCATATCTTGAGGCCCCATTTTTCGAACAGGTGAACCGTTGAATCCACATGCCTCGCGATATTGAAAACCAGGTCCTCTCTGGACACTCCCATCAGGTCCTGGCGAACATACCGGACATAGTCCTCCGGGGTGTTTTCCCCGTCTCGAATCCCTACATACTGGTTGATGGCCGAAAGGCCCATTGCGACCGCACCACTGCGGTCCAGTGCCGCCTTATCCACCAGGGTGACCTTTAAACCGTTTTTTTTGGCCCAGTAGGCGGCCTCTGTTGCTGCGCCGCACGCTGCAAAGCCGCCGCCAACGATCAGGAGGTCAGTTTTCACTTCTACAGTTTTGTAATTCGCCATGTTTCCACCTCCTTTTCTATTTCAATGCCGGTACGGCGTCGAGACCCAACGATGCCGGTTCGGTGGCCAAAGCCGGGTTGTTCAGGTCATCATGTGCCGGGTAGCCGCCCAATGGCTCGGCGGTTCCTTCCGCGTTGGTCCGTATAGGGAACTTGAAGCGCTTGATCGATCCATCACGGAATTTCACTGTCCACATAATGTCCTCTGATCCGCGAAGCGGGGTACAGCTCGCGCCGAGCGGAATGAAATCTGCGTATCCGCGGACATCCATGGCCTGCTGCGGGCAGATCTTGACGCAGCACTGGCACTCCCAGCACATTGAGGGGTCGCGGTTGTAAGCTTTCATCGTATCCTTGTCGAGCACCATCAAATCGTTGGGGCAGATATACATGCAAGCGGTTTTGTCTTGCCCCTTGCAACCGTCACACTTATCAACAATTACATAACTTGGCATTAGAACACCTCCTGAAATAACAAATTAAGGGACTTGACTAAAAATAAATTTTCAAAGAAATACTGATACACCTCCTTCCTGACACAATGATTCCTATTTCTTCACATCGCCGGTAGCCGCTCCATGCAGCTTCACTTCCACCTTTTCCTCCAGATTTTGATAGTAATTTTGAAGAATTTTAACCACTTCCGGCCTGGAAAATTCCGCCGGGAGTTCTCCCCCCTCAGACAGAGTCTTGCGCACCAGGGTTCCGGACAGCAGGAGGCGGTCGTCTTTCCCATGGGGACAGGTTCTCATCGAAGCCATCCCCATGCATTTATAGCAGTGGAATGTCCAGTCGATATTCAGGTTCTGACATTTCAGGGCGCCTTCAGGGATTTCGTTGAATATCTTCTGGGCGTCGAAAGGTCCGTAATAGTCTCCCACCCCGGCATGGTCCCGCCCGACGATCAAATGGCTGCAACCGTAGTTCTGCCGGAAAACTGCATGTAAAAGCGCTTCTCTCGGTCCGGCGTAGCGCATTTCCATCGGGAACCCCCCCTGCACCACTGTTCCCTTGACGAACCAGTTGTCCACCAAAGCCTGAACAGAACGGACCCGGACGTCGGCCGGAATGTCACCGGGCTTGAGTTTCCCCAGGAGCTGATGGATATAAACCCCGTCCATCACTTCGACGGCTATCTTCGCGAGAAATTCATGAGAACGGTGCATCGGGTTGCGAAGTTGCAAGGCAGCCACCCGGGACCAGCCCAACTCCTCGAAAACCTTGCGGGATTCAGCCGGACGCTGATAAATCTCTTTAAAATGTTCCGGGAAATAACTCTCGCTGATCACCTTCACAGGGCCCGCCAGGTTGTATTTTCCCTGGGCCATTACCTGGGCCACTCCCGGGTGATCAATGTCTCTGGTCCCGAAAACCGTCTTACATTCGTGCTCTTTGTCGATAGTGTATTTCTCACTTATCTGCATCGTCCCGATGATCATACCGGTTTCGCTGTCCAGAAGCGACACCTCATCCCCCTTGTTGACATTTTCATCATCCGTGGACAGCGTGATCGGCATCGGCCAGAAGATCCCGTCCTCCATTGTAAATTTGTCGCAGACTCCCTGCCAGTCCGCCTTTCCCATAAATCCTTTGAGTGGTGTGAAGGCACCGATCCCGAGCATGATAAGGTCCGATGTTTCCCGCGTGGTCATCGAAACCATTTTGAGGCCTTTCGCGCGCTCGGCCTCGGCTTCACGCGCCTCACCCTCAAGCAACAAAGGCATCAAGGTCTCTTCCCTGCCATGAGGTGCTATAAGCTGAGCCATAAAATTCTCCTTTCAATATGATTACTGCGAGATTAGGTTTATATTTTTTATATTATTTTAACGACTTTTATTTTTGTGCTTCTTGAAAAATATATGGTCCAAAATATCTTTTAGAGATTCCTGGCTTATCGGCTTGCACATGTAATAGACTATCCCCAACGCCCTGATCTCCTTTTCCAGTCTATCACTGCTCTCGAACGCCATGGTGACGATACCGATTTCCGGACGAGTCTCCTTCAATTTCAAAATCACCTCCCTGCAATCCATATCCGGCAATGACACATCCAGCAGCACCAGGTCGAAAGGTTTGCGTTGTACTACGGACAGGGCCTCCAGACCCGAACCAACCGCCGTCGCATGGTACCCCCACCCCTGAACAAGCCCGGCTATATTTGACAGCAAAGGAGCTTCGCTTTCCACCACCAGCACATTCATTCAACAGGATTTCCTTTCCCGATTCAAAGTCTGAATCTATATTCTATAAGTACACAGCAACACCTGTGCCAACCCGGCCGTCAAAATGTAAGTTGCTTGATTTACTGGTGATATTAACTTGAAGAGAAGGAAATAAATCAGCACCAAAAAGAACGGAGTCGGGCATTAACACCCGATCATTCGAAGATTATGGAAGGTAAGTTGCTTAAAAGATTATACAATAATATTTCAGGAGGAATTGCCCGATTTTCGGTATTTAAAGACCGAGTTTTTGCATTTTCGTATACAGGGTTTTTGGATCCACCCCCAGCAACCCGGCAGTTTTCCCCCGGTGCCAGCGGCATTGGTCCAGAGCATTCTTTATAAAACGTTTCTCGAAATCCTCTAGAGCCCCGCGCAGTTCGCCGACCTGCATCGGTTGCTCCGCCAAGGTTTCCTCTTCTTCCTCCTCCCAATTCTTGAGCCCCATGTTCTTGGGAGAGAGAAAATGGAAATTTCCCACTGCCAGGTAACGTTGGATCACCCCCTGCAGTTCCCGAACATTTCCCGGCCAGTTGTGCATGTAAAACATGTCCATTACCTTAGCCGGTATCGATGGAATTTTTTTGCCCTTGAAGTACAAACGAAGAAAATGTTCCACGAGCAGCGGGATGTCTTCTTTCTTTTCACGGAGCGGGGGAAGCACAATAGGCAGAATGCTTATCCGGTAATAGAAATCCTGACGGATCTGGCCGGAACCCACCATGGCATTAAAGTCACGGTTGGTGGCGGCTATCAGCCGGAGCCTGGAATAGCGCTCCTGGGTATCGCCGACCGGCGTGTAAACCCCCGCCTCGAACGATCTCAGCAGCTTGACCTGCATGTTCACTCCAAGCTCCCCCACCTCGTCCAGGAAAAGGGTGCCGCCGTTGGCCGATTCCAGGTACCCCGTCTTATCGATATGGGCACCGGTAAAAGCTCCACGCCGATGTCCGAAGAATTCGCTTTCGACAAGACTTTCCGGTATCGCGCCGCAGTTGACCGGGATGAAAGGTTTTCCGGCCCGTGCGCTCATCTCGTGAACAGCCCGTGCAACAAGCTCCTTTCCGGTTCCGGATTCACCCAGAATAAGCACATTGACATCAGAGCCGGCCGCCTTGAGAATAAGTTCATAAACCTTCTGCATAGGGGGGCTCTTGCCGACTATTCTACCAAACTTGTAACGTTCCTTGATGCTGGATTTCAGCTTGATATTCTCACGCCGGAGATACTCGGACTCCTCCTGGATCGACATCTCCCAGTGGACTTCCTCGGTTACATCCCTCATAGTTGCAAGAATCGCCGGTTTGTTCTTGAGATCGATCAGGCTCCTGTGAACCGAAACCCAGAATTCTCTGCCGCTTTTCCTCACACAAACGCCTCTGAGGGCACCACCCAGTGTTTCATCCTGTTCGCCCGGGTCAAAGACCCGTCGGAACAAATCCCGAAACTCAACAGCGAAAAGGTCTGTTGTCCTCATACCACGCAGCTCATCGATGCCGTATTCAAACACCTCGGTAAACGAATGATTCGCGAAAAGGATCAAACCTTCCTGAACCATGACGGCGCCGTCAGCGATGAATTCGGTAACACTCCTGTAAAGCCTTTCCCTCTCCTCAAGCGCCTTCTGTGCCTTGACCAGGGCACTTACATCCCTCAGGATAGAGAGCTTCGAAACACTGCCATCAGCGTTGGTCAAAGGAGTAGATACTACGTCATAGGTTCTGCCGTTGCACTGGAAAAACCACTCTCTCCGGACTTTCCCTCTGCCCACCACAACGCGATCGAGCATACATTCTTCGCAGGGTGTGGACCGGCCTTTGAAATAATTGTAGCACAGGCGACCGTCCAGTGGGCCGAATTCACGTTCCAGGGCGGGGTTGGTGTATTCTATCACAAATTGATCGCTGACTTTGTAAACCCCGTCGTCCATCGACATCAAGATCGAAAGGATATTGTCTCGCTCAACCCTTAAAGCTTCTTCAGCCTGCACCCTTTCAGCGATTTTCCCGAGCCTTTCGGCGATCGCTCCCAGCAGATAATCCTCCTGCTCGAGGAAAGGCATTTTTCCGCTCTCAGGGCATTCGAGATAATAGGCTTCCAATTTTCCAGCCCACTCGCCGTGGACATGGATATCACAGCTCTGCTTCCAGGGTGTTTCCCGGAAATTACTGGTCTTGAATTCCTGGTACCCCATTATGACGCGGGCACACGTGATTTCGGGATACTGCCAGGATGGCGGAATCAGCTCAGCCACCCCCTGAAGGATTCCTTCTATAGTTATTCCAGGCCGTTCCCGGAGCTCGGAAATACCGTAAAGGCAGTTAAGCTCCTTGACCCTTTTGTCATGCTCGTATGTGCGCTCTCTAAGTGACCTGATCTTCTCCCCGAGTATCCTCCTGAGAGCCCTGTTTTCCGAGGCCAGGTCACCTCCGGCGGCAGCGCGATGGAATGCCCGGGCCTGATCGGCGATATCTTTTTCATTAATCGGAAGAGTCATCAACACGTCTGCGCAGGATGTAGAGGATGTAGGCATCGAAGCCGCTGCTCCTCCTTCGCCTGCCACCAGCATGATGACCGGCAGGTTTCGCGTACAGGCATCCTTCTTCAAATTCCTGCATATTTCCATAGCCTCTTCGCCGAGAGACTCCCTGTTCACAACTACAAAATCGCAACCGTTGCCTGCCAGTTCGCGCGCAGCCTCAGCCGCGGAGCCGACATTCACCACCGATGTGCCGGGAATAGCGCTCGACAATGCAGCAATTACAGCCGAAATCGTCTCAGGATTCCGGTCGACCGCCAATACAGTTCCCATAATTCTCTCTCAATAGCTTCTCTCAATGATATATTCGTTAATTTCAAGAAGGCTTTCCCTGGCCGGGCAGGCCCGAAACATCTCGAGGCATCCGGCTGCCCGCCTGGAATATTCACCGGCTTCCGAATAAACCCTGTCGAGCGAACCACACCGCCTCACCAGATCTATCACATACTCATAGTCCGGTTTTTCGGACGAACGCTGCCCGAACGATTTAATTATCATGGCCTTTTCGTCATCTCTGGATTTTTCCAGAGTATAGATCAATGGCAGCGTAACTTTTCCTTCCCTGAGGTCTTTCCCGACAGGCTTTCCAAAAACCAGTTCCGAAGATGTATAATCGAGAAGATCGTCTATAAGCTGAAACGCGATTCCCATATTGATTCCGAATCTTACAAGGGCCTCTACGGTATCGGAATCCACTCCGGCCAGTAAAGCCGGCGAAGCACAGGCCGCCGATATCAATTCGGCGGTCTTAAAGGTGATTATTTTGAAGTAATCCTCTCTGCTTAGGGACAAATTCCCGGTATTCGTCATTTCCAGGATCTGACCTTCGGTCATACGCGTGGTCGTTTCAGCAAGGATCCTGAAAAAATCCATGTTGTTGGCCCTGAGACTTATAGACGAGGCCGTGCAATATAAAAAATCACCGGCGATCACCGCAGCATGGTTCCCCCACAGGTGATTGACAGAGGGCCTTCTCCGCCTTACCTCAGCATTGTCCAGCACATCATCGTGCAGAAGAGAAGCTGCATGCACATATTCAAAAAGGGTCGAAAGTCTATATGTATCTTCCCCCTTGTAACCGCAGAGTTCAGCGCACAGCACGAAAAGCAAGGGCCTCAAACGTTTGCCGCGACCCAGCAGCGCATAACAGCCCATCTCCTTTGCAAGGGGCTCTTTCGAGGTCAGGACATCATGAAGTTCGAGGTTTATTTTGTCTATATGAACCTGAAATTTATCAAAAATTTTGTCGTCGGCATCCATATTTAATATCTATTTCAAAGCCCCCCGGCAACCTCGAACAACCTCTGCAGATCCAGTCTGTTTACACAATCCGTGAACAGCTCCCCTATTAAAATATCGGCGTCGCCGCGCCCGAGAACGTTTAATCTTCTGGCAGTCCCTTCTATAGACCTTGTCACTTTCATTTCACCATCCACAAGCAATTTGGCATCATATGCAATTCGCCCGGTCCAGTTTTGTTTAACGATATCGATGAAAAAATCCTTTACCACGATGACCACCACAGGGATATCGTCCGCCGTCCCAGTTACCGATTTAAAACCATCGGCCGCGAATTTCCGTTCGAATGCCTCCCGCATCAACCCCGGCACATCGAAAATTCCTTCGGGCCTCACATCGTCAACTGCAGGACCTACTGACAACGAGACCATCTGAATATTGCCGCCCTGCTGGGCTGCAGCCGCAGGCCCGAAAATATTTCCACTTCTGCGGGCATCTTCAACCTTCAGATCTATTTCTTCCAGTTCCGGAAACTCTTCAACTGCCTGCATCAAATAGGAAACATTGAGCCTTGGGAGGGACGAGCAAGCCCCACCCATCAGGCAAATCAGCATGATCCCCGATATAAGAATGAAATTCCTTGAAAACCTCATAGAATTCCCTCCACTGCCCGCTCAAAGATCAAACTTGAGCAGGTTTTTCCCCTTCCTGTGGCGCGGCTGTTTCCGATTTTATAGAGGAATATGATTTAAGTTGTCAGGATACCTGAACAGATCTCGATATTCAAGAAGTACTTTCAAATAACGGACATTTGCTCTGCCAATTGCACGGAATCTGTGCTATAAATGGAATCGGTATGGTTCCCGGCATATATTCATATGCCCATTCCAAAATAATGCTGTAATTTTGAACGATACGGCGGTTCCACCGCAGACACGCTGCATTCGCGCGCATTTAACGGTCGGTTCCCCGAATTAGATGCAAAAATGGAGGTTTTTATGGGAACCGCGATTGAAAACTCGATCCCTGCAGTATTTCAAAACCAAGCCGGCAGATACGGGGACAGGACATGTGTCCTTTACAAAACCGGGAGCACCTACAAACCCCTTTCCTGGGCAGCCATGCAAACCATGGTTCAAGACCTGGCCGGCTTTTTGATCTCCCGGGACATCCGCCCAGGCGACCGCATCGCGATTTTTTCCCCAAACCGCTTCGAGTGGTGGATCGCCGATCTTGCTGCGCTTTCCATCGGAGCGGTCGATGTTCCAATCTACGCAACCAATTCTGCAGAAGAAGCACGGTACATCCTGGAGCATTCAGAAAGCAGGCTGTGTTTCACCGGAGACGAAGAACACCTGCAAAAAGTCTTCGACCTCCGGACACGCCTTCCCAGGCTTCAAACCATCGTTCCGTTCCATAAGCCTTCTCTTTCCGATGGTTTAATCGTTCCTTTCGACCGCGCCCTGGCTGAAGGAAAAAGGGCTGAGAGCGACTCACTGTTCCAAGCCGGGCTCAAAGCCCTTCGCCTGGAGGATACAGCGACGATCATTTATACATCCGGAACTACGGGGCCGCCCAAGGGAGTCATGCTTTCTCATGGAAACTTTCTTTCAAACGTGAACCAGATCATGACGGATTTTTCTGGTAGACTCGGACCCGAAGACCTGTTCCTCTCATTCCTGCCCCTTTCCCACGCCCTGGAGCGCACTGCGGGTTTTTACCTGCCGATTAAAATGGGCGCGACCGTGGCCTTCGCAGAAAGTTTTTTAACGATTCAAGAAAACCTGCAGGAAATAAAGCCTACGATCCTTGTCAGTGTACCAAGGCTTTATGAAAAAATTCATACCGGTGTCCTCTCAAAGGCGAAAGACGCTTCCGCCATAAAAAAAGCTTTGTTCACGATGGCGATGAAATGTGCGGTCCTTAATCTCGAATATGTCTGTAATGCCAAAAAAAGGAAGGGCCTTTTTGCGCTCCGGTACGTGCTCGCCGACAAGCTGGTTTTCTCTAAGCTGAAATCCGCCCTGGGAATGGAAAGACTCAAATTCGCCGTCTCCGGCGGAGGAGCGTTGTCTGTGGAGGATGCAGAATTTTTTTTGGGCATCGGCATCGTCGTTCTGGAAGGCTTCGGGCTCACTGAAACCAGCCCGGTCACCCATGTCAACAGACCGGACCGAATATTGCCGGGCTCCGTCGGCCCCCCCCTCAGCGGCACCGAGGTCAAAATCGATTCTTCCGGTGAAATCCTTATAAGAGGCCCCCAGGTGATGAAGGGATATTATAAGGAAAAGGCAGCGACCGGAGCCGTGTTCACCGAAGATGGATTCTTCCGCACCGGAGACATTGGAGTAATCGATGAAGAAAACTGCCTGACGATAACCGGAAGGATAAAGGAAATAATAATCACCTCCGGCGGCAAGAGCATTTCACCGCAGAATATCGAAAGCAGCCTCAAAGTCTCTAGATTCATCGAACAGGCATCCGTGATCGGAGAAAAAAGAAAATACCTTTCAGCATTGATCGTACCAGCATTCGATGAACTGGTTCAATGGGCTTCGTCCGTGGGCATTAAAGCTGAATCAACGGCATCCCTCATAAAAAACGAACGGGTTCAAAGGCTTTACGAACGGGAAATAACCGCATCCAACGCTGGATACGCAAGAGCAGAACAGATACGCAAATTCACCCTCCTCGCCCATGAATGGACACAGCAGACCGGGGAGCTGACCCCAACACTCAAACTCAAACGGCACGTGGTGGAAAAAAAATACGCCGGTCTTATTGAAGATATGTATCCTCCGGAGATTTAAAAACAGGCCGACCGTCTCAAAATCGTAAGAGGCATAAGGTATGGAAAAAACCCCTCCGGAAGTTCTGTACTAAAACTCAGGAGAGGTTTTATTTTTTTAAGTAAAATTCATTAATATATAGCGTCAAATTTAGTCCGTCTTGATCCCATCCCATATAACAAGTATCAAGGCCCCATCCTCTGACTCGAAGGGACCATGGCCTTCCCTGGGGCTGAAAATCTGGAAGGAACCTTCGGAAAAAACGCGGCCCTCGCTCATGTAAGACCCTTTCAAAACAAAATGTTGTTCCGTGTAAACGTGGGAATGAGACGCCATTTTAAATCCTTTGGGAATTTTGAGCACGATGGTTCGCCCGTCTTTATCGTCCCGCAGGGTTTTCATGAAGGTGTCTTCAGGATAGTCTTTTGCTTTCTCCCAGCCTAAGTCATCGAAGATGTTTATTAGATTTCTCATGGCAGCTCCCTCCCTTTATTTGGGTTTAAAACGGAAGAAATCCCTTTACCGGAGCTAACATGATAAATTATCAAAAAAACTTATTTAAGCGTCAAGGAAAATCCGTCAAGCAACCCCAATTTTCCGCATTAAAAGCGGGTTCATGGAATTCTACGGCCATAATGTCAATGGCACCATTCTATAGCCAACGGGAAGCTCAATGAAATCCGGAGACAAGCTGGATCTGTCAATTCGATCCAGGGTCATGGCCCCCATGTTCCTGCCCGATAAGTCCACAAGTTCAACCGGAATTCCCTTCACATCAAACGAAACGAGCTCCGGCAGGGCGAGACCGAACAATCCAGTCACAACCATGCTCTTCCCGGCGAGCCCTTCACAAAAATCAAAAAACGCACACATGGTTTCGGCATCCTTGTCCGAAACCTTTATTGCAGCGGCATCGACGAAACAGATTTCAACCACGGGCTTTGCTCCACGCATGATCTGCACCACCCGGCAATTCATGCCCGCCACCTTTTTTTCCCCGGTTGAGGCTACGCTGGTCGGCACTACCGGCCCCGCCGCCCTGGCTATCATGTCAAGGGGGATACCTTCTCCCAAAAGCTTTTGCCATTTCTTGCGCTGATCCGGTGAAAGGCCGCCGATCTGTTCCCCAAGACTCTGCACCAGGGGCAACAGGTATCGTGCCTGCTGGTTGATGCGTTCGATCTCCTGCTCATCCACTGTCATCATCGTGCGCTTACCATGGTCAACAATGACCAGGCCTTCTGGATCCCTTCGATACAGAATGTCGATCTGCCCTGAATATCCTGCCCCCTTAAAAAGTATCCGGTCATCCTTGATCGCAGCAAACCCGATCGTAGATTCCGTAACGCCGGCTTTTCGGGCCACATATTCCAGCAAAATATCCGCGCTTGTTATAGACGGGAGCGCCGATGTGAGGACAAAGGCAAAACAAAGTACAATGAAGTTCATCAGGGATTTATTTAATATCATATTTTTTATTATAATAAATTTTTATTGCAGCATCTTGATGGTGGATCAAAGGGTTTTACTCACGTGAAAAACCTGATTCGGCTAAGAAGTGATTTTTTCAGCCATACCGAGCAAACGTTCATGATCGTAAAGCCCCTTAATCAAATATTCCGGGATACCTGTAAGCCCCACCTGTGCTCCCGAAAGAGCCCCCGTAAGTGCTGACCTCGCCATATTGTTCCCCCCGCCGTTCAGGGCCGACATGACCGCCTCGTAAAAAAGTGTTTCGAAACGGGAAGCGTAATAATAGGCGGCAGGCAGCATGAACCCAAGGGTGCAGGCCAGTCCGAAAAGTGAGCATGCAGCGGCCGCGGGATCAATTCTGATGCCCGGATCTCGAGCCGCGTTGTATGACCATGAAGGCTGCAACAGTGCGTCGGCAAAGGATATTTCTTCCTTTGGATTTTTCTTGGGAACCTGAATAACCAGGTCAAATCCTTTTTCCCGGGCAAACTTAAAAATTGCCTTTGATACCTCCCCAATGTTGTATCCGTTTATAAGGCCGGCGGTTATGAGGCCTAATGCCACGGACTGACCGGCTATGAAAGGATCACGATGTGTCAACAGCACATTGGACGCCAGGAACTTCATAAGTTTTCCAAAATCGTCGTAATATCTCGCAGCCAAAACAGGGGTTCGAATTGCCGCTTCGGCTGTGTCCGACAGGCTCCCTGCCTCGGACCAGGGTAGCCCGAGTACCTGCCTTGCCTGCCAAACATCACGCATGGCGTGATCTGTGTAGCGCCCGCCCCGAGGGGTACCATCCAGGGTATCAAGAAGAGAATCAAGACGCGCCGTGAAATCGCCTTCATCATACCCTCCCTGCTCCGCCACAGACTCCAACAGTATGGTTACCACCTGTCCGGTTTGGGAGTTTTCACCAGCTTCGAGACCGGAGTGAAATCGACCAGGTTTGGGCCGGGTGTAATTATCGACCCATTCTCCATAATCTTTTCGCAACTGACCGAGGTCATAATACCAGTGAGGGCCTACTCCCAGGGCATCCCCCACGAGTGTTCCCATTATTGCGCCCATAGCCCTGTCCCTTTTTTTATCCATGGCTTTGATCCTCTTCTCAATCTCACTCCCTGGTCTCCGGCCGGAGCATTCCGAGCTTACGCATCCTCGCTCTCAAGGCGACGCGTTCATTTCTCAGAACACCCCATCCTCCCATGCACACACGCGATTCCTTCCCTCGCGTTTTGCCTTGTAAAGGGCATCATCGGTCCTTTTTATGATTCGATCCACATCATCGTTTCCGGCCTCAGCCCTGAATGAGGCGGTGCCGAAACTGGCGGTGACCGCGATTTTCGCACCATCCGGCCGGGAGATCACCATTTCCTCTACACCGCGTCGCAGTCTCTCCGCAATCGATCGTGCCTGCGCTTCATTGGTGTTGGGAAGACAGGCGATAAACTCTTCCCCGCCGTAACGGCCCAGGAAGTCATAGGGCCTTGCCGGTTTCATCAACCGTCGACTGAATTCCTGAAGTACCTGGTCCCCCGCCTGGTGGCCGTGTTCGTCATTGACCATCTTGAAGTGGTCGATGTCCACCATGATGATGGACAGAGGGGTATTCTCCCGTCCGGCCCGCTCAAGCTCCGCCTTCAACCTCTCCATAAAGGCCCTTCTGTTCAATATGCCCGTCAACGGGTCCGTGCTGGCCAGCTGCAGGATGCGCCTTTCCAGATCGATGATTCTCCGGCCCACCCTGACCCGGTATCTCAGCTCATCATGGTTGAAAGGCTTGACAAGGTAATCATCCGCTCCGGCCTCCATTCCCAGAATCAGGTCCTCTTTTCCCGTCTTTGCCGTGACGATGATGAAATAGATGTATGCCGACCCCTCCCTGCCGCGTATCCGGGAGCATAATTCAAGCCCGTCCATGTCGGGCATCATCCAGTCCGAAATAACGATACTCGGCGCATCCGATTCCTGAAGCGACTCCCATGCCTGGTTTCCGTTTCGGGCGGTCACGACCTCGTATCCCCAATCCTCAAGAAAGGCCTCCAACACCCTCATGGAGACGGGATCGTCTTCAACGATAAGGATCTTCATGCTTCAACCTCCTTGAGGCTGATCCGCAGGGAGGACTCCAGGGCTTGAAGCTCCTTCAAGAGG
>Ga0129302_1002266_pt1 | contig 13894 bp, 13 predicted proteins | sample BlaSprsedimmetaG_FD_94476 | JGI IMG/M metagenome (GOLD analysis project Ga0129302, IMG submission 94476) | Hot spring sediment bacterial and archeal communities from California, USA to study Microbial Dark Matter (Phase II) - Blank Spring... | ecosystem: Environmental > Aquatic > Thermal springs... | reverse complement strand
GGCGCGAAAGCCTCGTCCAGACGATGCGTCAGATCGCCGGAGGACAGAGCCGTCAGACCCCGCCCCAGCCGCTCCACCGCAACCGCCTGCTCCGCGCGCGACCGCTCGCGCTCGGCATCGGCCGCTTCGGCGGCGGCAAGCTTGTCGCGGAAGGCGGAGAGGCTCCGCCCGAGAACCCCGAACTCGTCTCTCCGGCTTTCGACCTCGATCACCGTGGTGTAGCGTCCATTGGCCACGTCGTTCATCGCGCCAAGCGTGGTTGCAAGGGGCGCGGTACTGCTGCGCGCCAGAAAGTAGGACGTTGCCGCCAGAAACAGCAGGCCGACCGCCAGTGCCGCAAGCGCGGTATTGCGCTTGGCGGCGAGGTCGGCCTGGATATCCGAGACATAGGCACCGGAGCCGATCATCCAGCCCCAGGGTGCGAAGGCAGCAACATGGCCCATCTTCATTTCCGGGATGTCAGTGCCCGGCTTGTTGAACCAGTAATCGATCCGGCCGGCGCCGTCCCTCTTCGCGATCCGGTGCATTTCCTGGAAGAGCATCAGGCCCTTCACAACCCGGAACCCGGACTGATCCGCGCCGATCCAGTCCGGACGGAAGGGATGCGCCTGGAAGACCGGATCGTCGTCGAAGGCAACGAAATAACCGTCTCGCCCGAACCGACAGGTCGACAGGGTCTGGCGGCCCATGTCCCGCGCCGCTTCGAGCGACAGCGTGCCCTCGGCAACCTGGCGGTCGAGATCGGCCAGTTGGTTGATCGCTGCATCGGAAGGGGCACCGAGTTCGGCCTCGCGCATGTCATAGGCGATTTCGACTTCCCGCAGCATCAGGAAGCTCGCCAGCGCCAGGGACAGCAGCAGCGCCAGAACGACGATCGCATAGATCCGGATGGAACTACTGTGGAGCATCGGTGTTATGGTTCGTCCCTTTCGATGGCGGGCCGGATGATGGTCGGGGTGACCGGACCCCATGATGAAGTCCGGGAGTGCGGAGTCTGCGTCGTCGCCGTCGCGAGGCAAGCCGGGGTTCGGGACCGCGGCGCCGCAGCCCCGGGATCGCGGCGGCGGCCGATCTGCGCTGCGGCTGGCTGCTGTGGCATGCGTCCGACCTCCTGCTTGTTGACGCCCCACGCGGGCACGCATTCTCCCGACAAGGCCATGGCAGGGATTGCCATCTGGTTACCCGGGCCGAATCCCGGTCTGGAAACTGCGACAAAATCGATCAAAAGACGTCGATATGGCCGCCGGAATGGGGCGCCTCGCGGCGGGTCGGTCCGCCGAACAGGGTGCGCAGTTGGTCCAGACGCAGATCCTCGAGCACGCTGCCGGGAATGCAGGTATCGGCGGGCGTCGCGCGGGCCAGGCGCTCGGCCAGCGGACCCAGATCGTCGAGGATCTGGATCACCAGGTCGATAAGCTGCAATTCGCGCGCCCCGCCCACGGAGGGTGCGGGCGTCCCCGTGCGCGCGAGCACCGCACGTTCATAGCGACGCAACAGATCGACGGCATGGCCGAGCTCATGCCCCAGCCCTCCGAGCAGACGCGCCAGGTCGAGCGGCGCGGCCTCGCCGGGCAGGTCGATCCGGACCGGCGCGGTCACAACCGGCCTACCACGGCCTCGATGGCCTTCTTCATGGTGGCGGTGGTGAAGGGTTTCTTGACGAGGTTGTTCAGGCCCAGTTGCTGGCCTTTCTGGATCAGTTCGGGCGTCGGCGTGCCGGTCACCAGGATATAGCCGATGCGATGGGTCGACCGGTTGCGCCGCAACCCCTCGAGCAGTTGCAGCCCGTCCATGCCGGGCATGTTGTGATCGGCAAGGACAAGGTGGACCGGGTCGGCGACAAGCCGGTTCAGCGCGGATTTCCCGTTGTTTTCCGCGCTGATCTGGAAAATCCCGATCTCCTCCAGCGACTGGGTGACCAGGCCGCGGCTGACGGCCATATCGTCCACGACCATGACGCGAAGCGAATCCTTGAGCGACATCTTCAGTCCTTTCCTTCTGGTAACGATGGCCTCGGCGCGCCCTGGGCGCACTTGCGGTAGGCGGTGACCCCGGCGGTCTCGAGCAAGCCGGTGGCCGGGCCGGTCACCCGCTCGGAATGGCCGATGAAGAGCATGCCGCCCGCGGGCAGCTTCTCGGCGAAGCGCAGCCAGAGCGATTGCTGGGTAGCCTTGTCGAAATAGATCGCCATGTTGCGGCACATGATCGCGTCGAACAGGCCCGGCATCGGCCAGGGGCCGTTGATGTTCAGCTGCCGGAAGGTGATGAGCGGGCGCAGCTCGGGGCGGATCTGGCGCTGCGCCTTGTTGCGCTCGGCCGGGTCGAAGATGCGCGCCTCCCAGTCGCCGGGCGGCGTCTTGCAATCCTCGGCCGGATAGCGCCCCTCCTCGGCCCGCCGGAGCACGAACGGGTCGAGATCGGTGGCCAGGATCTTGATGTCGAGCCGGGCGGCCTCGGGGCAGAGCTTCAGGACACTGCCCGCCAGCGAATAGGGTTCCTGCCCGCTGGAACAGCCCGCCGACCACAGCCGCACCCGCCCGCGATTGCGCGCCCGCGCGATCAGCGGCGGCAGCACCTCGTCCTCGATCTGGGTGAAATGGTGATGCTCGCGATAGAAATGGGTGACATTCGTGGTGAGGGCCGAGATGAAGTGATCGCTCTCCTGCTCGAGATTGGCCTGAAGATAGGCGTGATAGGCGCTGAAATCCTCCAGGCCGAGGACGACGATCCGCTTGCCCAGCCTGGACTGGATCATGGCCTTCTTCGAGGGTTCCAGATGCAGCCCGTATTCCGTCTTCGCGAATCTGGCGATCCGGACGAAATCGCTTTCGACGAATGGGATGTCCGCGGAACGCCGGAAAGCGGAAGAGGCACGCTGCACGGTCATGCGACTTCCCGCAATGCGCTGGGCAGCAGCACCGAGGGCGATAGGATGCGCGACATGCCTTCCTCGATCGAGATCAGGCCGAGGATGCTGTTGGGCAGGTCGCCGTGTCCCATGGCGGGTGCCTCGCAGATCTGCTCGCCGCTGACGGTCAGGATTTCCGACACCGAGTCGACCAGCAGGCCCACGGTCTTGTCGCCCACGGCGACAACCATGATGACGTGACGGGGCGAGGCGTCGCATTTGCCCAACCCGAGCCGCGCGGCCAGGTCGACGATCGGGATCACCGCCCCGCGCAGGTTCATCACGCCCAGCACGGCGCTTTCCGCCTGCGGCAGCGCGGTCACCGGCGACCAGCGCCGGATCTCGCGGATCTGCGTGATCTCGATGCAATAGCTCTGGCCGCCCGCCTTCAGGGTCACGAACTCCAGAACGTCGTCCTCAGACCATTGCTGCGGTCTTGCCATGCTGCATCTCCTCTATCAGCGCCACGTCCCGGCCGAGATCTCCGGCAAGGGTTAGGATGGCATCTGTGTCGATGATCAGGGCGATACGGCCATCGCCCAGGATGGTGGCGGCCGAGATCCCCTCGATCACGCCGTAATTGCCCTCGAGGCTCTTGACCACGACCTGCCGCTGGTCGGAAATCTCGTCCACGGCAAGGGCGACATGGCCCGAGCGTTCCGAGCGGATCAGGATCAGGATATTCTCCGACGATATCTCGTCCCCGCAGGTGAAGCCGAGCAGGTTGCCCAGATGCACGATCGGCACATAGGTGCCGCGGATCGACAGCAGCCGACCCTCGCGGCCATAGGGCACGATATCCTGCGGGCGCGGGCGGATCGTTTCCAGCACGCTGGAGAGCGGCGCGACCAGCGTCTGGCCCGCGGCGTGGATCACCATCCCGTCCATCACCGCAAGCGTCAGCGGCAGCGAGATCGAGAACAGCGTGCCCTCGCCCGGGCGGCTGGAGATCGTCACCTTGCCGCCCAGCATGGTGATCGCGGTCTTGACCACGTCCATCCCCACGCCACGGCCCGACAGGTTGGTCACCTTCTCGGCGGTCGAGAACCCGGCCATGAACAGCAGGTTGTCGATCTCGGGCTCGCTGAGCTTGGCATCCGCCGGCACCAGGCCCTTGGACACCGCGATCTCGAGGATGCGCTTGCGGTTCAGCCCGGCACCGTCATCGGCGATCTCGATCAGCACATCGCCCGAACGATGCGCTGCCGAAAGCCGGATCGTGCCCATCACCGGCTTGCCCGCGGCGATCCGTTTCTCGGCGCTTTCGATGCCGTGATCGACGGCGTTGCGGATCATGTGGGTCAGCGGTTCGGCAAGACGCTCGACCAGGGTCTTGTCGATCTCCGTCCCCTCGCCTTCGGCAACCAGGACGACCTCCTTGCCCAGTTTGTCGGCGGCCTCGCGCACAATGCGCTGCATCCGCTGGAACAGGGGCTTGACCGGCTGGGCGCGGATCGCCATGACGCCTTCCTGCAACTCGCGGGCGAGATACTGGTAGTCGTCCAGATCGCTCATGATGTCGGAATTCGAGGCCAGCCCGGTCTCCTGCAGTTTCTGCGCGATCACCGCCTGGTTGATGATCAGTTCGCCCACCGTGTTGATCAGCCGATCCACCCGTTCGGGATCGACCCTGAGCGTGGTCTGCGGCACAGGTGACGCGGCCTTCGCGGCGCCCTTCGCCGGGTTGACCGGTTCGGCGGCCACCGGGGCGCGCGTTTCGGCGGACACCGGGGCGCGCGTTTCGGCGCCAAGCGCCAGCTCGATCGGCGCCGGTGGCGTCTCGCGCGGGGCGGCGGCGCGGAACTGCACCTGCGGCGGCGCGGTCTCTTCGGCCACGGACGGGGGCGAGAGGTCCGGCACGGGTTCGGCCCCGTCCGCGCCGGGATCGTCGACCGCCTCGATCTGGCAGAGATCCTCGAGGAACATGAAGACGTCGCGCACGGCATCCTCGGTCACCTGCCCGCGCAGCGTCAGGTCCCAGTTGAGATAGCACCGCTCCGGGTCGAACGCGTCCGCCTCGGGCAGCGCCGACAGGTCGCAGCGGGTCTCCAAATGGCCGAGCATGGCAAGTTCGGAGAACAGCAGGACCGGGTCATGGCCGTTGCGGAACAGATCGGAGGACGCGGTCAGCCGGATGCGGAAGCAGGTCTCGCCCGCCTGCGCGGGCGCCGTGTGCTCGTCCCCCTCCTCGCCGAGCGGGTCCAGAACGAGCGGCTGGAACCCGAAGAAGTCCATGTCCGCCGCGGCGTCCCCCGCGTCCTCCGCCGCCGTGCCCGACAGCTCGTTCAGTTTGTCGAGGATGGCGGGCATCGCTTCGGGGATCTCGGTGCTGTCGGCCTGGGCAAGTTCCACCAGGTCGGCCAGCATGTCGCTCGAGCGCAGGATCGTGTGCAGCGCATCGGTATCGGGCACCAGCTCGCCCGAGCGCACCCGGTCGAGCACCGTCTCGAAGCAATGGGCGAAGGTGACCAGGTTCTCCAGCCCGAAGGCCCCGGCCGCGCCCTTGATCGAATGCACCGCGCGGAAGATCGCGTTCACCGTGTCGTCGTCGGCACTGCCGGCGATCATGTTCTGCGAGCCTTCGGACAGCTGTTCCAGAAGGTCCTCGCACTCGGCGAAGAAAGTGGCCTTGAGATCATCGCGGGACATGGTCAGCGCACCCCCGTCACACGGCGGATCACGCTGATCAGGCCCTCGTCCTCGAACGGCTTGACGATCCAGCCCGTCGCCCCGGCATTGCGCGCGCGTTCCTTCAGCGCGGGGCCGCTTTCGGTGGTCAATACCAGGATCGGCACGCGCGCGTTCACACCGCCGCCGCGGATCGATTCGATCACGCCGAACCCGTCCATCTTGGGCATGTTGATGTCGGTGATGACCGCGTCGTACTGGTCCTGCTGGAACACGTCGACGCCATGCACGCCGTCATTCGCCGTGGTCACCGAGAAGCCGGCCGAGCTCAGCACCTCGCACACCATCTCTCGCATGGTCAGGGAATCGTCAATGGCAAGAATGTTGATCATTACTGCACTCCTTCGGTGCCGAGAATCGCCTCGCCCAGGCCAAGCAGCCGCAACCCCTCGACGAAGCGCTCGGAGGGCTCGACGATGTCGAAACTGCCGCCGCCGGCCTCGACATGGCGTCTGAGAAAGGCAAGAAGCTGGGCCGCGAGCGCGGTGGGTGCATCGGCCCCGTCGGCGTGCAGGGTCACGGCATGCGGCCCGCCCCCCAGCACCGCCTTCACGATCTTGCCGGGCGCGTCGGCCCGGGCGGGATCGCGGATATCGAGATCCAGGTGACGATCAGGCTCCATTCCGAATCCCCGTTTTCCTGTGTGTCAACCAATGTCTCTGTCTGTCTAAGCCCGCGAAGCCTAAGAACTGGTGAACATGTCCCGTCCGGCCCGCCCCCCCACAAAGGCACCCCGCGGAGCCCCTGCCTATCGCCGCCCGATGGGCCGGTTTTTGGGCGGCGGATGGACGTCTCGGTGGCACGGGCATGTCATCGCCGGCGCGGGGCCCAGCCTGTCGGGGGGCCAGGGGCCGTCGCCGGGAGGGGCGGCAAGCCGATTCGCACGGGTCATCCGGGCCGATCCGGGGAATGCGCCGCGCGGGAAAGGGCCAGAGGCCGAAACGGGCGGACCCGGGACGCGTCGGGGGGACAGCCGGTCCGGGGGGCATCATGGTCGAACCGCCCGCCGACGTGCCCCTGCGCCGCATGCGGGCGACCGGCGCCGCTAGGCCACCGAGGCGCGCAGCGGCACCGCCCCGTGAGCGGCCGCATTGAAGCGCGCCACCAGCGCGCGCAGCCGTTCGCCCTCGGCCCGGAGCGTGTCGCTCGCCGCCGTCGTCTCCTCGAACATTGCCGCGTTGTGCTGGGTCACCTGGTCGAGCTGGCCGACCGCGATGTTGATCTCGCCCAGGCCCACGGATTGCTCTGCGGCCAGCTTGGCGATCTCGCTGACCCGGTCGGTGACGCTCTCGACCGCCGCGACGATGGCATCCAGCGCCTCGCCGGTGCGCCCGACAAGGCCCACGCCCAGCTTGACCTTCTCGCCCGAGGACGAGATCAGCGCGCCGATCTCGTGGGCGGCCTCGGCGGTGCGCTGGGCAAGCGCCCGCACTTCCGAGGCGACGACGCCGAAACCGCTGCCCGCACCGCCCGCCCGCGCCGCCTCGACGCCCGCGTTCAGCGCCAGCAGGTTAGTCTGGAAGGCGATGTCGTCGATCACATGGACGATCCGCGCGATCTCTCCGGCCGAGGCGTCGATCTCGCCCATCGCGTGCACCGTCTCGCCCACGATCTGCGCGCCGGACTGGGCCTTGCCGATGGCATCCCGGCCGATCGCGTCGGTGCCGCGCGCGCCCTCGGCGGTGGCGCCGATCGAGGTGGTCAGATCCTGCAGCGCCGCCGCGGTCTCTTCCAGCGTGGCAGCCGCATTCTCGGTCCGCTGCGACAGCTCATGCGCCGAGCCGTTGATCGCGGCGACGCTGGCATTGATCGTCTGGGCCGAATCCGTGATGTCGGAGATCAGTTCCCCAAGGCTGGCAACCGTAGCGTTGTAGTCGCGGCGCAGCGCGTCGTGGCCTTCGCCCAGATCGGCGTCGATATGCGCCCCCATATCGCCCGCGGCCAGCCGCCTCAGCCCCTCGGCCAGGGTGTCCACCACCGCCTTCTGATGCGCCTGAGCGGCGTCGCGGTCGCGTTTCAGCGCATGTTCCTTGGCGATGCTTTCGCGGAAATGGACCAGCGCCTCGGCCATCTGCCCGATCTCGCCGCCGAGCTTGCAATCGGCCTGGAAATCGAGGTCGAGATCGCCCCCGGCCAGCCGCCGCATCTTGGCGATCATCCGCAAGAGCGCCTTCGAGATCTGCCCGCCGAACAGCACCGCAAGGCCCAACCCCGCCAGCAGCGCCACCGCCCCGGCCCCGAAGGCCAGCAGGCGCATCTGCCCCGCGATCGCCAGATAGGCGCTGCGCGGCACCATGACATGCACGAGCCCCGCGGTATTGCCCGCGAAATCGGCCACCGGAATGATCCGCGCGGCATAGCTCTGCCCGGCGATTTGCAGTTCGCGCGCGGCGTTCGCCTCGTCCTCGGCCGCCTCTGCCGCAGCGGGCGTCAGCAACGGGTCACCGGCGATGGTGGCCACCGCGCGCTGGACCGTGGCATCCGTGGCCGAAAAGCCCGCGATGCTGTCATCGGGCAGGATGTAGAATTCAAGCTGCGTGTCGCTGTTGCGCACCAGCCCCTGAAAGAACGCCGCATCCAGATCGAGCCCGATCTCGACCGTGCCGACATGCCGCCCCTGATGGGCCAGGGGGCTGATGCCGCGAATGCCCAGCCCGCCCCGGCCGCGTTCCAGACCGGCCATCGGCGCCTTGCGCGCATTGGCCTCGATCACCGTCTTGCGAAAAGCCGACAGGTCGTCGCCGAACCGGTCGGGCTGATGCACCCGGAACAGCGAGGTGGCAGGCGGTTCGTGGAACTGGAACTGCACGATGCCGTGCTCGGCGCGCATCTGCGCAAACCCCGGCACGAACAGCGCGGCCAGCCGGTCGCGGTCCTGCGCGGCGGCGGCTTCCTGCACCTCGGGGATCGCGGCGACAAGGGCGGCGGTGGTCAGCGCGCTGCCGATCCGGTCTTCGATCGCCGCCTGAAGGCGCAGCTCGAACTGGTCCAGCTCGCGCAGCGTGCCGCGGTCGATCAGGCCCTTCATGCCCCAGAGCATCGGCGCCAGCACCAGTCCGGCGGTCATCAGGACCGACACGGAAATCGCCAGGATAATTCTTGTTCTGAAGGACATGGAACGCTCCCCCTTGTCCGGGACCGGGCGCCGCGAAACATCGGCACGCGCGAGGAAGCATTCAGAACAGATGTTACTTCGGGCTTAAGCCGCCTGCCGGGGATCCTTCAGATTTTACCGATCCCGCGCTGCGGGGCGCCTCAGACGCCCAGATAGCGTTTCAGAACCTCGGGCCGGGCGCGCAGATCGGCGGCGTCCACCGTCTCGCGGCTTTGGCCATTCTCGACAAACACCACCCGGTCGGCGGCCGACAGGACCGCGTCAAGCCGTTGTTCCACCAGCAGGATCGCGACGCCCTCGGATTTCAGCCGGACCACGACCTGCCTTATCGCCTCGATCATCGAGGGTTGCAGCCCCTCGGTCGGCTCGTCCAGCAACAGCACCCGCGGCTCAAGGCACAGCGCGCGGGCGGTCGCCAGCATCTGCTGTTCGCCCCCGGACAGGGTTTCGGCGCGCTGGCCCATCCGGTCGGCCAGCCGCGGGAACAGATCCAGCACCCGGGTCAGCACATGGCGCGGGCTGTTCCGCGTCATCAGACCGATTTCCAGGTTCTGCGCGACCGTCAGCTCGGCAAACAGCCGCCGCCCCTGCGGGATATAGCCGATCCCGCGCCGGGGCACCTCATGGGCGGGCAACCGGCCGATATCCTCGCCCTCCAGCGCGATCCGGCCCGCGCTCAGCGGCAAGAGCCCCATGATCGCCTTCATCGTCGTGGTCTTGCCCGCGCCGTTGCGGCCCAGCAGGCAGGTGATCTCGCCCGCCCGCACGGCCAGCGACAGCCCGCGCAGCACCTGCACCGGGCCATAGCCCGCGTCGATGCCCGTCACCTCAAGCATCCGCGCCGGTCCCCAGATAGGCCGCCTGCACCGTGGCCGAGGCATGGATCTCGGCCGGGCTGCCCTCGGCCAGCACCTCGCCGAAATCCAGCACCGTGATCCGGTCGGCCAGCGCCATGACCACGCCCATGTTGTGCTCGATCAGCAGGATCGTGGTCTGTGCGGCCAGATCGCGGATCAGCCGCCTGAACGCCGCGATCTCGCCCTCGGCCAGCCCCTGCGTCGGCTCGTCCAGGATCAGCAGGCGCGGCGTCTGCGCCAGCCCCATCGCCAGTTCCACAAGCCGCTGGTGGCCATAGCTCAGATCGCCCGCCAGCGCGCCCGCATGGGCGCCAAGACCCACGCGCTCCAGCACCGCCGCCGTCTCGCGCGCCACCGCGGCCCGGTCGCCGCCCAGCCTGCGCCGCGCGGCCAGCGCCACGTTCTCGGCCACGTCGAGCCGCGCGAAGACCGAGGTGATCTGGAACGTGTAGGCCATGCCCAGCCGCACCCGCGCATGCGCCGGCAGCCGGGTGATGTCGCGCCCGTCAAACACGATGGCCCCCGATGTGGGCGCCACCCGCCCGATCAGCATCGAGACGAAGGTGGTCTTGCCCGCCCCGTTCGGCCCGATCAGCGCCCGGATCTCGCCCGGTTCCAGGTCGAAATCGACCTCATGCACCGCGCGCAGCCCGGCAAAGGATTTCGACAGCGCCCGCGTGGACAGCAGCGCGCTCATGGCAGCCACCGCAGCCAGCGCCGCCGCACCTCGCCCATCAGCCCCTGCGGCGCGAAAAGCGTCAGGAGCACCAGCGCCACGCCCGCGACCAGCATGTAGGCCGGCGTCAGCCCCGACGAGATGTCGATCAGGTAGAACATGAACAGCACGCCGAAGAACGGCCCGATCACCGTTCCCGCGCCGCCCAGCAGCACCCACAGAAGCGGGAAGATCGAGAAATGCACCTCGGCGAAACTGGCGCCGACATAGCCGAACATCAACCCGTAGGCCGCCCCCGCAGCGCCCGAGAACAGCCCCGACATCACCACCGCCGCCAGCTTGTGGCGGAAGATGTCATAGCCCAGCAACTCGGCCCGCTCGGGGTTCTCGCGGATCGCGACCAGCACCCGGCCAAAGGGCCGCCGCACCAGCCACAGCGTCGCGGACAGGCACAGCGCGAACAGCCCCAGCGCCAGCAGGAAACGGATATCCGGATCGGTCAGGTCCAGCCCGAAAAGCACCCGGTCCGCCCCGGCCAGCACCAGCCCCTCGTCGCCCCGCGTCCAGCGCGCGGCCAGCAGGATCGCGAGGTAGAACGCCTGCGAAAACATCAGCGTCACGATCATGAAGGCCACGCCCACCGTGCGCAGGGCGAGCAGGCCGACCACCAGCGCCAACCCCCCGGCCGCCGCGATCCCGGCCAGAAAGGCCAGTTCCGCCCCCAGCCCCAGATGGTAGAGCGCCATCCCCATCCCGTACATTCCGGCTGCAAAGAACATCGCATGGCCAAGACTCAGAAGCCCGGTATAGCCGAACAGCAGGTTGTAGCCGATCGCATAGCAGGCCAGCACCATGATCCGCGCCAGGTTACCATGGTGATAGACCGGCAGCAGGAAATGCAGCGCCGGCAACAGCGCGAGCAACCCGCCATGCAGCGCAAGGATCCGGGCAGTCATCGCTCAGGCTTTCCCATCAGCCCCTGCGGGCGGAACACCAGCACCAGGGCCACCAGAAGCGTCGCGACGATCTTGGCCAGCGTCGGCGAGAAGAAAACCGACAGGATGCCATCCGACAGCCCGATCAGCAGTGCCGCGATCAGCGTGCCGGACAGGCTGCCCAGGCCCCCGATGATCACCACGATGAAGGACAGCAGCAGCGCATCGCCCCCCATCAGGTAATGCGCCTGCTGGATCGGCACGATCAGCACGCCCGCCAGCGCCGCCAGCCCCGCCCCCAGCCCGAAGACCAGCGCATAGACCCGCTCCACCGGGATGCCGAAGGCCTGCGCTGTCTCGCGATCCAGTTGCGTGGCGCGCATCACCAGCCCGATCCGCGTGCGCGTCATCAGGACCCACAGCAAGGCCAGAACCACGACCGCCGCCCCGATCACGAACAGCTTGTAAGAGGTGATCGACAGCCCCCAGGGCCAGTAGAGCGACGGGCCGCCCGCGCCCCATTCGACCCAGGGCAGCGCGATGCGCTGGTTGAAGGGGGCCGCCACCGGCCGCGCATCCGGGCCATAGCCCATCAGCGTCACCTGCTGAACGATGTAGAGAATCCCGATGGTCGCGACGATGGTCCGCTCGGGGTCATAGCCCACCCGTTTCAGCACCGTGACATCGGCCGCTACCGCCAGCGCCGCCACGATCAGCGGCACCGCGACCAGTACCGCCACGAACCCCAGGGCGCCCCCGCCCGCCATGCCCGCGACGACAAAGGCCAGCACCGCGCCCAGCATGTAGAACTCGCCATGCGCGACATTGACCACCCGCATCACCCCGAAGACAAGGCTCAGCCCCGCGGCCATCAGCGCCAGCACCGCGGCCGTCACCGCGCCTTCCAGCGCGGCCAGCATCAGGTAGGGACCGAACTCCATGCGGTCGCGTTCTCCTGTCGGGGGGACGGGCGGCGCTCAGAACGGGCGCGCGGTGTAATCCACCTCGTCGGGATAGAAGGTCTCCTCCAGCGGCACGGTGCGCACCACGTCCAGACGCCCGTTTTCCAGCCTGGAGACATGCTGTTGGCCGAATACCTGGTGCGTCCGCCCGTTGAACAGCTTGGCGCCCTGCGGATGCTCGTTCGATTCCGCCATGTCGGTCATCGCCTCGACCGCCTCGACCAGTTTCTGGCGATCCTGCGGCCCGGCATAGCCCGCCGCGTCCATCCCGCGCTTGATGATGTAAAGCGTCTCCCAGCAGCCGAACATATGGGCATAGGTCGACACGTCGCGCGGATCGCTCGCCGAGGCGCCATTCTCGTCGATGCCGACTTCGGCGCGGAAATGGCGGTCGAACTCGGTCTGGTCGGGCTGGACGTAACGCGGCATCCCCTCCCAGAAATAGGTGCCTTCCAGGAAGTCGAGCCCGGGGCTGCGCAGGTCCACCGCCTCCAGGCTATCGATGAAGCCGAAGATCGCCGGGCGCGAGGGGCCGAAGAACTCGCCCATCTCCTTGACGAAGGTCAGCACCGCGGGGCCGACCATGACGTGATAGATCACCTCGGTCTCGCGCGGGATGCGGGGGAAATACCTGGTGAACGAGGTCTCGGTGGGCGGGATCGCCAGCTTGGCGATCACCTCGCCGCCCTGCGCCGCGATCGCCTCGGAGAAGAAGTCGCGATGGTCATGGCCGAAGGCGTAATCGGGAAAGATCATCGTGACCTTCCTGCCCAGCGTCTCGGCCACGAAGGGCGCCACGGCCAGAACCTGGCTTTTGACATCCGTGATGCCGGGCTGCAACGTCCAGCGGTTCAGCATTCCGCTGGCGACGTGATGACCCTCGGAGACCGCGAAATAGGGCAGCTTCAACTCGCCAGCCCGCGGGGCGGACCCGATCACCACATGGCTGAACAGCGTGCCGAAGGCCACGTCCACCCGATGCTGGTTGGCGAATTTCTCGACCACCTCGGCCCCGCGCCGCGGGTCGGTGCCGTCATCCTCGGTCACGATTTCCAGCGGCCGGCCATTGATGCCGCCCGCCGCGTTGATCACCCGCGCCGCGGCCTGCGTGGTGCGGTCATACCAGCGCCCATAGGCCGCCCCGATGCCGGTCGCATGCATCTGGAACCCCACGCGGATCGGCGCGGCGCTCTGGGCATGGGTGTAGCGCGCCCAGAGCGGCAGCGCGGCAGCGGCGGTCCCCGCCCCGGCCAGCGTCTTCAGCGCGGCGCGGCGGGCGGGATCGGCGGGCGTGGCGCCCGGTTTGGTCGGATCTGACATGGCTTCATCCCCCGGCAAGGAACGGCGTTGTGGCGCCTTGTGCGCCAGTCTGTCGGGCTGCGCGGGCTTTGTCCATGTCTGACGGTCCCGCGGCGCCGCAGAGCCCGCCGGAACAGGGGCCTGCCCGCCCTGCCCCGACAGAAGCGCGGCCCGGCGAATCGGTGACGCCCGGCGGCATGGAAATCAGGTTGCGCGCCTGCGGCGCATTGCATTGTCTCGCCAGCGGCTTGCGCCGCTTGCTCGGATCTGCCTCCGGCGGGGATATTTGGGGCCAGAAGAAGGACGCAGGCCCGCCTATTGGGGCCGACAGTCGCAGCCGGTCGGCAGGCCCTTCTCGTCAAGCTCGGGCGAGCAGCATTGCTGCCCTTCCTGTGTCGTGCAGCAATAGAACTCGCGCCCGGCCACGCCTTGCCCGGGCCAGGGGCAGGACGCG
>Ga0129302_1002265_pt1 | contig 13897 bp, 9 predicted proteins | sample BlaSprsedimmetaG_FD_94476 | JGI IMG/M metagenome (GOLD analysis project Ga0129302, IMG submission 94476) | Hot spring sediment bacterial and archeal communities from California, USA to study Microbial Dark Matter (Phase II) - Blank Spring... | ecosystem: Environmental > Aquatic > Thermal springs... | reverse complement strand
TCTGCCAAATATCGCGTGCCGTATCGCGCGGATGTGTTGAAGTCGTAAAGAATAGCATCAGAAAATTCCGCGAATTCGCCAAATAGCCTGCTGAGGTTCGCGCCGGTCTGTGGCATGATTTGGAGGAGGCCGATAGCCCCCGCCGGGCTTACGATATGCGGGTCGAACATACTCTCGCGCCGCGCTACGGCGAACATTATCGCAGGATCGATTCCCTCTCGCTCGGCGCACTCGAAAATTAAATCAGCATAGAATGTTGGATATGCCAAGCGAATTACCTCGGTTGGCGCGGATGCGTATCCGCCCATATCGCGGACGAGGGCGAGCGCAATATTATATGCCGAGCCTGTAAGCCCCCATTCATAGGCAACTGCGAGGAATGCCAGCCGCAGTGAGGGCGTCATCGAGGTTTCATCCATCCACGTGTCAAGCTCCGTCCTCGCGCGCTCGACAAGCCCCATCTCCGCGAAGATTGACGCGCGCAGACCCGCGCCGGAAGACACGGACAGCATGGCCTCGCGATGTCCTAACTCCGAGAAAGCCTCGCCCGCGAGGTCGATTGCCTCGCGATAGGTCATCCACTTGCGCGAGCGCGCGTGGAGCGGGTCGGGAAGCGCGACATCGGTGAGTATTTCTGTCGCGTAATACTTATAATAATGCCTCGTCGATGAGCGCGAAACCTCTTCGATAGTGCCTCTGCCGGCATCGTCACCGCCTGCTACGAGCGACAGTCCGCGCCAAAAAGTGCCTGTCTCGGTGAATGTTTTATCGGAATATATTTCGGGAATTCTCGCGAAACGGTCGCCGGCTGTGGTGAACTCGCCCCTCATGAAATTCGACAGCCCAGACCACATCGCGCCGTTGTCGCCGTAAGTATGCCGCGGAAATTTTGTTGACAAGCGCGTGGAATAGTCGGCGACCAGTGTGTAGTTCTTTTGGTCACGGCCGAGATTCACGCCCTCCCATAGCGCCTCGGCCTCGGCGTTGGTGCCCGCGCCAAGAGAAATCGCAGTATCGAGGTGCTTTTCCGCCTCGACGAAGCGGTCGAGCTTGCGCATGCAATAGGCGATGCCAAGCTCCGCCCACGCGCGATTGTAAAGCTTTTCACTGATAATTTTACGATAGATGGTAATTGCCTCGTTATGTCTGCCTCGCCGCGAGAGCGCACGCGCCCGATAGTAATACGCCTCCCCCACATTCGCCTTCACGCCGGAAGCGATGTAGCGCCCGAGCCAGTCGTCGGCGGATGCCCAATTTCTCGAATCCGCCGCCGTCCTGCCCGCCAGATATAGATTTTGGCCGAGGAGTTTGCCGATACGGTCTAAAGCTCGCGCCGCGGCCAGAATATTCGCGCTCGTGCCGTCTTTGACGACAGAGCCGTAAAGCTCGACGGCTCGCGCTGTGTCGCCCGCGGAGAGGTGCAGTCCCGCGCGAATGAGGCGCACTCCCGAGTTGGTATATCTTTTGGGATATTTCTTGACAAGCTCGTCGAACGCCGCGAAAGTCTTCGGCCAGTCGCGCTTCTCCTTGTGAAGCTCATAGATCTTCGCCAGCGCGCTCTCCTCGAGCTTTGGGGACTTCACTCGCCGAAAGAGCGCAATGGCGCGTTCGAGTGAATCGGTTTGCGCGAGGGATACAGCGTAGTCAAAAATGATGTATTCATATACCGCCCAGGCGCTGTCATCAGAGAGTTTGGCGAAAAGCCCGCGCGCCGAACGATGGTCGCCGAGCTGTGATTTTGCAAACGCAAGAAGATAGTCCTCTTTCGAGGTTCGTTCGGGAAGTTTTTCGAGGATTTCCACAGCCTCGCGCCACCGAAAACGCGACGCCCGATTCGCCGCAGAAGTATCTACATCGAACACGCGCGGAGACTCGAAGTCGTTCCATCGGCGGTGTTCGCCCTGCGAATTTTCCGCCAACGGCTTGGGATTGTTGGATTTGGGAGCGGAATCAGCGTGTGAATTATCAACAAGTTCTTCGCTCGAAGTCGTCTCGCCATGCGGGGAATGTCGCGTGTAAAGCGGCGACCTTTCAAATTTCAACCCTCCGCAAGAGAGAGCGAGAAGAATTGCCGCAAAGGCCACACCGGCAAATGCTATCCGCTTATCCATACATTATCACCCCCGAAAATTTCCCTAAGGCCGGCAACGAGTTCCCGGCTTCCATTGTTGTCGAACTCGGCGGAAATTGCACGCCATGTGCGTTCCTCGTCCACGATATGTAGCCTCAGGCGCATATCGCCCTCGTGCTTGGCGAGGAGTTTCTTTGCCTCTTCGATTTCCTCGGGGGCAATGCCCACATCGATGCGGACATGCACGCATTTCACGAGCTTCTCGCGAACTTCTTCGAGAGGAAGAATATCGTCTGCTACAATCTTTGCGCCGCGATTGTCCTCCTGAAACTTGCCGCGAACGAGCACCATTGCGTCTTTTTCGATAATGCCGGAGCATTGCCGAAAAGTCTCCGGAAAGAATACTACTTGCGCCGAGCCGCTGGCATCCTCGATCGTGCCGAACGCCATGGGATCGCCCTTCTTAGTAGTGGTTTTCTCCAGCGATGACAGCGTGCCAGCGACATCGACGGACGAATTCACACCCTTCTCGCCGATTTCCCCGAGCTTGACGTTCGTGAAGGCGGCTATTTCATCCTCCCATCGGCTCAGAGGATGGCCGCTGAAGTAGAAACCGAGCGCCTCTTTCTCTTTATCGAGCTGAACTCGCGTCGGCCAAGGCTCCGCATGGACAATCTCGGGATATTTGCTGATAGTCTCGTCGCCTGCGAATAGGTCGCCCGCAGATGACGCAATGTTGCCGCTTTTGGTCTTGGCCGCCCATGTAAGCGCTTCGGGGATTGTCGCCAATAGCTCCGCGCGGTTCTCGTTCATCGAGTCGAACGCGCCCGCGCAAACCAGCGAGTCAAGAGCTTTGCGATTGAGTAGGCGAAGGTCGATTCTCTCGCAAAAATCGAAGATGTTCTCGAACTCGCCGTCCTTCTCGCGCGCCTCGACAATCGCCTCCGCCGCGCCGGAGCCGACATTCTTCACCGCGGCGAGAGCATAGAGTATCTTGCCGTCCTCGACATCGAAGACCGCCCGCGAGCTGTTGACATCGACCGGAAGCACCTCGATGCCATGCTTCCGAGCGTTGTCGATGAACTGCGAGAGCTTGTCTTGGTTGTCCATCTCGTTGGTCATGTTCGCGGCGGTGAACTCGTTGCGGTAGTGGGCTTTGAGGTATGCCGTCTGATATGCCACCACCGAATAGGCCGCCGAATGTGCCTTATTGAAGCCGTATTCGGCGAATTTGACCATCATGTCAAAGACTTCCTCGGCGACTTTCCTGTCAATCTTCTTCGCCTCTGCGCCTGCAACGAAATCCTCGCGTTGCCCCATCATCTCGGCATGTTTCTTTTTGCCCATCGCCCTTCGCAGAATGTCCGCCTGCCCGTAGGAGAATCCCGCCATCTCACGTGCGATTTGCAGAACTTGCTCCTGATAGACGATAATGCCGAATGTCTCTTCGAGAATCGGCTTCAAAGACGGGTGCGGATATGTGACCGACTCGCCGTGCTTACGGTCTATGTAGTGATCGATGAACTTCATCGGGCCGGGGCGATACAGCGAGTTCATCGCAATCATGTCCTCGATGCGGTCGGGGTGAAGCTTGCGGAGGTAGCGCGTCATGCCATCTGATTCGAACTGGAATATGCCCAAAGTGTCGCCATGGGAGAGCAAATCGAACACCGCCTTGTCATCAAACGGTATTTTTTCGACATCGACAATCTCGCCGCGCGTCCTCTCTATCATTTTCTCCGTCTCCGAGATGACAGACAGGGTTTTCAGGCCCAAAAAGTCCATCTTCACCACACCGATTTTCTCGACGGACACGAAGTCGAATTGGGTTGTGATTTCGTCTTTGTTGGTTTTGAACAGCGGGACATAATCCGTGAGCGGGCCGGGAGTGATGACTACGCCTGCGGCGTGTTTACCGGCATGGCGCGGCAAGCCCTCGAGCTTGAGCGCATAGTCGATGAGCTTTTTCGCCTCGTCGTTTTCGTCATAAATCTTTTTGAAATCGGGGATTTCCTCGAGCGCTTTGTCAATCGTCATGTTGAAAGGCACGAGTTTGGATATCGAATCGACGAAATCGAACGCCTGCCCGAGAACTCGCCCGACATCTTTAATTGCGCCGCGCGCTTTCATGAAGTTGAACGTGATAATCTGGCAGACTGCCTCCTCGCCGTATTTCTCGCGGACATAGTCGATGACCTTCTCGCGGTATTTGTCCTCGAAATCTATGTCGAAGTCCGGAAGTGAGATGCGCTCGGGATTGAGGAAGCGCTCGAACAATAGGCCGTATCGAAGCGGGTCGATGTTCGTGATGCCCAGCGCATATGCGACGATACTGCTCGCGCCGCTACCGCGCCCCGGCCCGACGCGGATGCCCTTCTCCCGCGCCGCATCCGTGAAATCCGCGACGATGGCGTAATAACCCAAGAATCCCATCTTGCGGATAACGTCCAGCTCATAATCGACGCGGGCTTTGACCTCCTCGCTCGGCTCGCCGTAAAGGCGGCGGATTCCCTCGTTCGTGCGCCTTTGGATGTAGTCCCAAACATCCGTATATCCCTCGGGGATGGGGAATCTCGGCAAAAGCGCTTTATACGGCCCGATATCGAACGAGCACCGCGACGCTATCTCGCGCGTGTTCTCCAGCGCCGATGGATAATCCGCGAACACGCGTCCCATCTCCTCCGGCGAATGGAAGAACATGCGGTTGCTGGAGAACTTCATGCGGTCGGTGTCGGCTCTCGTCTTGCCGGTCTGGAGGCACAGAAGTAAATCGTGAAAGTCGTAGTCCTCCGGGCGGAGATAGTGCGCGTCGTTCGTGGCGATGAGCGGCAGGCCGGTCTCCTCGGCAATCGCAACGAGCCTCGGGAGCACGATCTTCTCCTCCTCAATGCCGTGATCCATAAGCTCGACATAGACATTGTCCTTGCCGAAAATGTCGCAAAGCTTCCCCAGTGCTGATTTCGCGCCGTCATAATCATCGCGGAGAAGGCGATAGGGCACTTCGCCCTTGAGGCAGGCCGTCGATGCGATAATCCCCTCGGAGTGTTGCGCCAGAAAGTCCATATCGACGCGCGGCTTGTAGTAAAAGCCCTCGGTGAAACCCGCGCTGGAAATTTTGAGCAGATTTTTGTATCCCGTCTGGTTTTTTGCGATGAGAAGCAGGTGATAACCCGCGCTCGGCCCCTCGCCGGATGGCGATTTGTCGTGCATATCCCCCGGCGCGATGTATGTCTCCTGGCCGATTATCGGCTTGACCCCGGCGTCCATCGCGGCCTCGTAGAAGGGGATAACGCCGAAGAGCACGCCGTGGTCGGTAATAGCCAGCGCGTCCATATCATAGTCCGCCGCCAGCTTAACAAGCTCTATAATTCGGCAGGCGCCGTCCAACAGCGAATATTCTGTGTGATTGTGTAGTGATACGTAAGGTTTCATGTCTTCACCGGTCAAAGAAAGAGAATAGCGACAAGCCCGACAATCGCGCAATACGGGCCGAACATCCATAATTTATTCGATTTCACCGCGTTTATCAATAGCTTTAATGAAAAATAGCCCACCACTGCGGACACCACCGCGCCGGGGATGTATGCCAGCCGGAAGTCCGCCGAATAAAAAATCAGCTCGTAACAAATCGCGCCCACGAATGCCGGCACGGCAATTAGGAAACTGAAGCGCACTGCATCGGCGGGCGCAATCCCTACCAGATTGCCCATCGCGATAGTCGCGCCGGAGCGCGAAATCCCCGGAAGTATTGCAATCGCCTGCGCGACGCCTACAAGCGCAGACCGCGGAACATCAATGGACTTACGGCTACGGCGCATGAATGCCGTCGATGAGACTATCACTGCGGTCGCGACAAGAAGCCCGCCCACCGCGCGGGAGTTCGAGAACAGCGGCTCGATGAAACCTTTGAGAAAAAACCCCGCCGGCGCGATTGGCACGCTCGCGATTGCAATGAGCAATAATTGCCGCCAGGCCGATTTCCGCGCGGCCAAATCCCCACGAAACGGCGCCGTCGCGAGCGTCATGAGGTCTTGCCAATAGTAAAGGACGATGGCGACCAGCGTGCCCACATGGAGGGCGACTTCGAGCGCAACACCGGGGCTTTCGAGACCGAAAAGCCCCTTCGCCACCACCAAATGTCCCGAGCTGGACACCGGCAGAAACTCCGTCACACCTTGGATTATCGCGAGAATGATGACTTTAAGCAAAGACTCCACGAGGCCTTTCCGGTTTCGGCGATTTTTTCTGCCGAATTTTGTTTCGCTATGGATTACGCCCAAAAGATATTATATTTGTTTCAAAATGCAATCTGAAATGAGCGGGTTTTTGGGGAAGAGAGCTAAAAGGTAGAAGATAAAGGCTGTAGGGGCGAGGCATGCCTCGCCCGCGCGGGGCGCGGTAATTGAAAATGATGATTATTTGTTAATCCCCCCAGCCCCCCTTTAACAAGGGGGGATTATCCGTAGGGGCGAGACGCTGACCGCAGGGAACCTCACCGGCGCCTCGCCCCCACTTGACAACATGATTATAATGTAATGCGTTTCACAACTCACAACCACCGAAAGGCAAATCGATGAGAATCCTCATCGCCGACGACGAACCTAAAATGGGGCTTCTCCTCGCCGAACGATTAGAGGACGACGGTCATTTCGCCAAAGCCGTCACATCCGGCAGAGACGCGCTGGCCGAGCTTTCCAACGGATACGACCTGCTCATCACCGACCTCCGAATGACCGACATCGACGGCGTGGAGCTGACGAGACGCATAAAAAAACTCTCGCCGGAACTGCCGGTCGTCCTGATGACCGCATTCGCGGGCGTGGAAACGGCGGTGTCGGCGATGAAAGCCGGCGCGGAAGACTACATCGTGAAACCCTTCCCGCTGGACGAGATGGCCATACTCGTGTCGAAAATCGATGAGGCGCGGAGACTTCGCGAGGAGGTCGGATTCCGCCGGTCGAGCGATTTACCGGAAGGCTTAGTTGTCGGGCGCTCGAATTCAATGCTTGCCGTGATGGATATGGTAGCAAAAGTCGCCCAAACCGACGCGACCGTCCTCATCCTCGGCGACACCGGCACCGGCAAAGAACTTATCGCGAGGGCGATTCACGCGCAATCCCCGCGCACAGGAAGCGCGTTCATCCCTGTCAACTGCGCGTCGCTGTCCCGAGGAGCTTCTCGAAAGCGAACTTTTCGGCCACGAGAAGGGCGCGTTCACCGGCGCTCACAAATCCAAGCCAGGGCGATTCGAACTGGCCGACGGCGGCACACTGTTTTTAGATGAAATCGGCGAGCTGTCGCCGGCAATTCAGGCCAAGCTCTTGCGCACACTTCAGGACGGCATCATCTCGCGCGTCGGCGGAATAAACCCAATCAAAGTAAACATCCGCCTTATTTGCGCGACAAACCGCGACATCGAAGCCGAAACGATGGCCGGAAAATTCCGCGAGGACTTGTTCTACCGCATCGCGGTTTTCCCGATAAAGCTCCCCGCGCTCGAAGAGCGAATCGATGATATGCCGGAGCTTTGCGCGCACTTTCTGAAACGAATTTCGCATAACGCTGGAATATCAACCACGGCGATCGAAATGCTAAAATCCATGCGTTGGCGGGGGAACATCCGCGAGCTTTTCAATGTGCTCGAACGGGCGGCAATTTTGGCCGGTGGGGAAGAAATCGGCATCGAACATCTTCCGACAACCGCCAAGTCCCCCGCCGATGATAATCCCCGCACGCTCGACGAAATCGAGCGCCGCGCGCTCATCGAGGCGATTAGGCGCTCCGGCGGCAACAAATCCAAGGCCGCGAAACTCCTCGGAATCACGCGCAGAATGGTCTATTCGCGCATGAAAAAACTCGGCATTACCGAAAACGACATCACAACATAGCACGAACTGGCACCGAGATTGCATTTTGGGTTATGGGTTATCGGTTTTGGGTTATGGATTAGAGAGGTAATAGCAACCCCGTAGAAGCGCACCTATGTGTGCGCCCGCGATTTACAAAAAACAATGAGGTTCAATTATGGCACATAATCACAACTCCGACGGCGACGCAATTCTTGACCGCGAATTCCCCGTGCTCGATAAAGGCTTCGTCCGGCTGGTGGACTACCTCGGAAGCGACGAGCGCATCGTCCAGTCGGCGCGCGTCTCATACGGCGAGGGCACGACATCGTTCCGTCGCGACAGGCAACTAATTCGATACCTATATGAAAACGAGCACACGTCGCCGTTCGAGCAGGTCGTGTTCACTTTCCACATCAAGCTCCCAATTTTCGTCGCGCGCCAATGGATTCGCCATCGGACGGCACGGCTGAACGAGGTCTCCGGTCGCTACAGCGTCCTCCCCGATGAGTTCTACATCCCCGTCAAATCGCGCATCCGCGCGCAAGACAATGTCAATCGTCAGGGAAGCGCGGAGGAACTTCCGCCCGAGGCGCAGGAAACGGCAATCGCGGACATAGAGCGCGCCTGCAATTCCGCGTTCGAGGCATATCACAAGCTACTCGATCATGGCGTTGCGAGGGAGGTGGCGCGCATAGTCCTCCCGCTGAACACATACACCGAGTGGTATTGGCAGATGGATTTGCGCAACCTGTTCCACTTCCTCAAGCTCCGCCTCGACGAGCACGCACAATGGGAAATCCGCCAATACGCCGAGGTCATCGCCCAAATTGTAGAAAAGATAGTGCCGATTTCGTTCGAAGCATTCCGCGATTACACTTTGAGCAAAAGACCGTAGCGCCGCGAACCGCATTCGCCCACCCACGTTAATAAAACGGGTCGAGACGGTGACAACAGGGAATCCCACGGGCGTGTCCTCGTCGTTATTTACTGTCATTGCGAGGAGTTAAATGACGAGAAATCTCGTTCGCCTATTGATCGCTAACACTCGAAATGACAGGAAATAGTGAGATTGCTTCGGCCTTCGCTCTCGCAATGACGTGAGAAGCGTCGGAAGTTGATAATTTGGGAGGGCGCAAAGCATTGCGAACCTACGCCAATTGCCCAAAACCCATAACCTAATACCTAAGATACCTTCGAAGTGCGATTGTGCTTCCCAGTGCGCCGAAAAGGCCGCCCAGAAGGACAATCGAGATGTTTAGCGGGAGTGGGAGCGGGATGATAGCCGGTAGAATATATGCCACGCCCTGTGTGAGTGCCCAGAGAATCCCCCATGCGAGACCGCCGGAAACGAGGCCGTGAAGCAAGCCTTCGAGGAGGAATGGCAGGCGCACGAAGTTCCGCGACGCGCCGACGAGTTGCATCACGCGAATGCTGTCGCCGCGCTGGGAGATGGCCAGCTTGACGGTGTTCGTAATTATTGTCGTGGCGGCGATGAGGAGGATTATCCCCCAAATCGCGGTGAGGGTCAGGGAGATTCGACTGGCTCGCGCGAGGCCGTGGGCTATGCGGTTGGGCGCGGAAAGCTCGGCGACAAGCTCGTGTCCGCCGAATTTCGCCGTGAGGGAATCGACGACCGTGCCCATCACCAAATCCTGCGATAGCTCGACGCGAATCGACGGCGGGAATGGGTTTCGCGGAAGGCCGGCGATAAGCTCCTCGCCGTATTCTTTGACGAACTCTATCTTCGCGCGTTCGGCTGTGACGAAATCGACCGATTCGACGCCTTTCTCTGACTTTATCGACTCGACAAGGCTCGAAGCATCGGCCTTGGTGGTGCCGTCGATGAGGAAGAATTCCAGCTGAACCTGCCGCTTGAGGCTACCTATCGCGCCGCGCAAGTTCAATGAAATCAGCATGAAAGCGCCGAGGATGACCATCGCGATTGTGATTGTCGCAATCGAGAGGAAAGTGACGAAACTTCTGCGCCAGAATGACGACACGGCCTGCCCTATCGCAAAAAATAGCGCCCTCATCGCGCTTCCCTCGCCCTATCGCCTACGAGGACGCCGTTCTCCAGCTCCAGAACGCGCATCGGCGCGCGGTCGATGAGGTCGGTGTCGTGCGTGGCCATGAGGACGGCGGTGCCCTGCGAGTTTATGTCGAAGAGCAAGTCCATAAGCTCGTCGGTGGCGCGCGGGTCGAGGTTGCCGGTAGGCTCGTCGGCCAGAAGTAGCGCCGGCGAGTTGGCGAGCGCACGCGCTATTGCCACGCGCTGTTTCTCGCCGCCGGAGAGTTCGTGGGGGAATGACTTTGCCTTGTGCGAAAGCCCCATCTTCGCCAGAAGGTCGAAAGTTCTCTGTTTGATGAATTTGCGCGGCTGGCCGGTCACTTTGAGCGCAAACGCCACATTCTCCGCGGCGGTCATATCGGGGAGCAGGCGGAAATCTTGAAAGACGACGCCCAACTTGCGCCGGAGCTTGGGGATGTCCTCGTCGCCGATGTTTTTCGAGTCGAATCCCGCGACCTCGACTATGCCGGAGTCCGGCCTTTGTTCCATGAAAATCAACGACATAAGTGTGCTCTTGCCCGCGCCGGATGAGCCAACCAGAAAGGCGAACTCGCCGTCATCCAGCGCGAAGCTCACGTCGGAGAGGGCTATCCAGCTTCTGCCATATGCCTTGCCGACCCTATCAAATTTCAGCACAGCCATGATAACAAGATATACAGCGAGGCTCAAACGGTCAAGGCATATTTGCCCCGCTGGAAGAATTTAGAGCGAATTTGTGCGGAACTACGGCTAATAGCGCAATATGAGCGCCATCCTGCCGAATGCCTCCAGCTCGCCGTCGTTCATGAAGACTACGCGCCCGCCCTTATCGAGAATCTCCTCAATAATCTCGTCCACTGCGTCATCGATGACATCCGGCGCGGTTGAATCCTCGGCGGCGGTGATGTTCAGGCCGCTTTCGTCAACCCGAGCGGGATAGTGGAAGCCCTCCTCGACGAGGAGAATTCTGCCTCTGCCCTCGTGCGCCGCCCGCCAGATTTCGCCGATTGTCGAGACATACTTGCGCTCGCCGATGGCATTATCCAGCTCCTCGAGCATTTGCCTTCGCTCCTCGGCAAAATTCGCCTTGACGAGCGGCCAAACCAGCTCGCCAATCTCGTGCGCGGGCGTCTTGTCATGACTGCCGGTGAGCGTGGTCATGATTGCGTCCTTGTGCGCGGAAATTTCCTTGTAAAACGCGATGTATCTGTCCACGCCGACAACGACGAGCGGCAGGGGATCGAATTTCAGGAACGGTGCGAGCGCCTCATCGACCTGCCGGAAGAAGTTGCGGTGCTGGTCGTCGCGATACGCGCCGATATTGACGCCTCTGCCGCCGGGCAGTGGTCTTTCGCCGCCGGGGCCTTCGTGCACGATGGGGAATCCGCCGTCTTTGATTTCAGAGAGGTCGTCACGGCAGGCCTCGAAGAGGCGCGTGGGCTGTTCGCTGAGGACGAGCACCCAATAGCGCGGCGAACGGTTGAGCGCGAAGACGAGGTCGCGGGTGAAGAAGTCCTCATCGATGATGACGCGCTCGGGGATTGTCACCGGCAGTTTGAATGCGCTCGAAAAGTCCTCGCTAACGCACAGCACGAGGCCGTCCTGAAGGTGCTTATAGTCGATGCCCTCGGCGAGTGCTTCGAGGCGCTGGAGCACGGTTTGCGCCTCGCGCTTGGAGAACTCGCCGAGAAGGCGCGTGCCGGCCTCTTGGACGAGATTCTTCACGCGGACGGGGTCTTGCTTATTCTCTGGAAACGAGCGGTGCGTGGGAAGCGTGATGGTAACGCAAGGGTATCCCTTGAACTCCTGCAAAAAAGTGACATCGTGTCGGTTCATTGTTATCCTTTCGTGGGCGTTGTCTTCGACTTTTTCTAATGAGATTAGCTATTGCCGTGCCAAAAAACAGCCCTCCCTATCATGGGAGGGCTGTTCGGGTAGAATTTGCTACGCAAATGTTTCTATCGCATATCGATGAGAAACTTGAGGGTCGTCGCGAAGCCGAAATCGCGGGAGTTGGCGAGGCCTTTGGCGAATTCATTTTGAATGTAGAAATTTTTGCCAATCATCGCGCCGAAAAACAGGCTCATCGCCGTCTCGCCCTCGACGATTCTATTGCCGAAGACCGGACCGCTCTGCGCGCTCATGTATTCCGCGCCAATCCCGAAGACCGCTCTTTTATCGAGGCTCTTGAAAAGGCCGAAATGCGCGCCGAAGCTCACATCGCCCTCGGATGGAATGACTTCCATCACCGGATGCGCGACGAGGGTCAGGCCGCGTGAGTGGAAGATATTTGGGGCGGAGATTTCGAGAGCGAGTTCTTTCTCATCGAAATTGTTCACGCAAGCGGCCATTGCATCGAGCGTGTATGCGCCGTCTTTGCGTGAGAGTAAATTGTATGTTGCGCCAAGCCAAATCTCGTCGAACGCGAACTCGCCGCGCCCTTTTTCCGACGAACCGCCGCCAAGAAGGAGCGAGAGCCTGCCGTCTATGCCATAAAATGCATTGAAGCTAATGAGAAATTCGTCCTCGGCGGGATTCTTCGATTCGTTGACGGAGTATTCCCCGAAACCATCGAATGCGAGTGTTTTCGCGGGATATACCATCGGTCTCTCGGCGAGAAAGAGGTATGTATCGAAACACGCGAGAACTCCAGAGGTGATGAGAGCGATAACTAATGCTGTCCTGATGAATTTCATAGCTTCCTTTCTGTTTCAGTGGCTTAACATTCGCTATATTTGGCTTCAAAGTCCAATATTATACTCCACCATTCAGACAATGTCAATGCAAAAATTTGCTATGGCTTAATAACACAAGTTTAATAAGAAATTTGAAAAAATGGCACTTCATGTGCATCATAAAGAAAGTTATTTGAACTCTTTGAGAAATATGTCTTGACATTTGATTTTGGTTTTGTAAGTTTAATAACTCGTATGATATAGGGGTTTTTTTATGGGTTACTTGCTGAAAAAAATAGGGATTGCACTTGTGTTCATCGGTCTCATCGCGCTTCTTGGTTGCGAGAAGAAGCCCGTAAACGGCGACGACCCGGATCCCGACCCCGATCCCGACCCAGACCCCGATCCTCCGGCCTTCGTAGTCGAGATTACTCGCCCGTGGGATGGCGATACGGTTTATCAATTCTTGAAGGTATCGGTGGAGGCCGACACAGCGCTCGATTTCGTCGAGATTCGCTGGAATGATGATTTTGCGGTGGATAGCACAAAACCCTATATGATGAGCTTCGACATCTCGTCGTTGGAACCGGGGTTTTACGACATAATCGCCATCGGGCACGCGGGCGCGGAATCGGAATCGGTTTCTATCGAGGTTTTCGTGGGCGACATCGCCTGCGATCCGGGCGAGCCGGTTTTTATTGGCGGCATCGAAATTCCCGAAGGGAGTATCACTCGGAGCGCTTCGGGATGCGTGCTGGGGCTTTATCTGAGTTCTATGGGTCTCTCCTCTGCGAACTGCCTCGATGGAATCGAGATTCACGGCAAGACACTACGCTGGCTATTTCTAAATAATAATAATCTCGCAGAAATCGACCTCTCGCCATTGGCGGGGTTTAATTCGCTCGAACATATCAACCTCTCCGGAAACCGTTTATCGTCTATCGACCTCTCTCCGCTGTCGAACCTTCCGCACTTCGAGACGCTACTTCTTGCTGATAACGAGCTGGAGTTTGTGGATTTGTCCCCGATTGGCACCTGCAGAAAATTCGTAAATTTAGATTTATCGAACAATAATCTAACATCGCAAGATTTATCCCCCTTCAATGATTGCAACGAACTGAAATATTTGTATTTGAAGGGGAACAATTTTGCCTCAATCGACTTGTCTTTCATCGCGAATTGCTCCCGCCTAATTGAATTGGACTTGAGCGACAACCAACTGGAAATTATTGACATTTCGCCGCTTTCCGGCCTC
>Ga0129302_1002260_pt1 | contig 13907 bp, 8 predicted proteins | sample BlaSprsedimmetaG_FD_94476 | JGI IMG/M metagenome (GOLD analysis project Ga0129302, IMG submission 94476) | Hot spring sediment bacterial and archeal communities from California, USA to study Microbial Dark Matter (Phase II) - Blank Spring... | ecosystem: Environmental > Aquatic > Thermal springs... | reverse complement strand
GGGAGAAAGAACTGTTAAATGGTACACTTTTGAAGAAGCTGTTGAGCTAAATAGTAAAAACCCTAAGAAAATTTTTATTGATGTTTACACTGACTGGTGTAGCTGGTGTAAAGTTATGGATCAAAAAACCTTTAGCCATCCCGATATAGCAGATTACCTTAACGAGAACTACTATCCAGTAAAGTTTAATGCAGAATCGCGCGAACCAATAACCTTTAGGGGAATGGTTTTTAACAACAGGGGCGAGGGTCGAAGAAGCCCTCACGAACTTGCTGCTGCACTGCTACAGGGCAAAATGTCGTACCCATCGGTTGCCTACTTAGATGAGTATAATCAGCTATTAACCTCAGTGCCGGGGTATGTTACTCCAGCCCAAATTGAGCCAATTCTTGTTTTTTTCGGAGAAGATCACTACAAAACTACAAACTGGGAAGACTTTCGAAAAACGTTTATTGGCAAAGTAGTGGAATAAGGTTGGTTAGCTAGTTATTTCGCCATGAAATACTTGACCACTAAAAACAAGGTGAATTTTTCAATGCAGAAAAGGCTACCAACGATAGCCTTTTCTGCATTTTATATAAGTACTACCTAGTAAATAAAATTATTTGCCAAAGCTGTAATCGGCAGGAACCCTAACCAACGGTCCGTACTGATTTACAGTTAAAGTACTATTAAACAGTTCGCCACTTGAGCCAGAAATTCTTACATTTACAGGAACAGGTATGCGATAGTAAAAAGCATCGCGCTTTTTATCATCAATTTCAAGTGCAAGATTATTAAGCAGCCCCATGCTTTTCCACGTATTTTCTGTAGAAACCTCAATAAGCACGGGGCTTCCACTTAAATCGGAAGCGGCTAGTACACCCTTCGATTCGGAGAATCGAAAAAGTATTGATCCACCATTCTCTGCATTAGAGGGCAAATAGCTTAGCTTATGCTTTTTCTGATTAGTAAAATACTTTCCAACAAATAGTGACAAGTACTCCTGTTCGAGCCTATAAATTTCATCAAAAACTTCTTGAACAGCCGATCCTTCACAAATGAAATCGGCATCACCAGAAATTAGTTCAAACCGACGTTTTCTAAGAGAGAAAATGAAGTTTGCAGCTTCTTTTGCTTTTTCCTCTAACGATTTTTCAACAATAACATCCTTATGAACGGGAACTCGCACAAAGGTACTATCCTGAAATACCCTAGAATAATGTGTAATCCGTTCAGATGCGATGAAAGGTGTGTGTGATAAATCTGAAAAATTAGTCTGGATATCATAATCAGAAAAATTTGACTCTTTAGAAAAATGGCTAAAAGCAACACTATGCATTGGAATGATTAGCCCTTGTTCAGTAAGTTTTATGTTTAAAAACTGAGCTTTACTCTCCGTCTCAACTACAAATAGTGAATTTAAATCGGGAATTTGGCTTTCCTGAACACTTACAGATACAATACTCCACTTAACCTGATCCTGAGTTTCAACATTATCAATTCCTAAATACTTTTTTGCAAATTTTGCATATGGCCCTGAGAAGTACGCATGCCGTTCGGCAGTAACCTCAATATTAAGCAAAGTTGCAGGTAGCGCATAAATAAGCCCTTTTGATGAAAGCCCTTGAACCTGATCAGCGGGAGTAACTGTTGTAGTTTTTTTGCTACATGAGCAAAATATAGCTCCCGCTAGTGCTAACAGAAAAATTTTTTCGAGTCTCATTTCAAACTATTTATTTGTTAAATCTTGTTTTCCGTATAAATCGGCTAAAGCAGGGCTTAATCCAGTTGCGATATCGCTAGCTAAACTTGTACCTCCTCCTTTTCGCTTAAGTGCTATATCAGCAGCTTTACCATGCAGAAAGACTCCCAAAATAGCCGCATTTATCGAACTTAAACCTTGCCCAAGCAGCGATAAGACAATTCCAGTTAACGAATCGCCGCTTCCACCAGTTGCCATTGCCGGATTACCCGTTGAGTTAAAAAATACCATCCCATCGGTATTAACAACCTGACTGAATGCCCCTTTAATTACAATTACAATTCCAAGTTTTATAGCCACTCGCTTTGCCGCCTCAACCCTTTCGTAGCCTGAGCCATAATTACCGAATAAGCGGCCAAACTCTCCCAAATGTGGTGTAATAACTGAGCCTTTTGGCAGCATGCTCAACATTTCGGGGTTATCAGCCAGAATATTTAACGCATCGGCATCAACTACTAATGGCTTTTTTGCTTGCTTTAAAAGATGCTTAAAGCCTTCAACTGAAACGGCAGCTTTCCCAAGCCCAGGGCCTATTGCTATAGCAGAATACTTATTGTTTAGAGCAACCTGAGAAAACTTTTCCGGATTGCTATCGAGGCTAACAATGGCTTCGGGTAGGGCTTGCTGAATAATGGGTAAAGCATTATTAGGTACATGAAGCGTAACCAAACCTGCCCCTGCCTTTAAACACGATTTTGCTGTAATTATTGCAGCACCGTACATTCCTTTGCTGCCTGCAATAGCCAAGCAATGACCTCTAACTCCTTTGTGATCGAACCTGTTTCGCTGTGGTAGCAGGGTAACCGCAGTAGCCTCATCAACATAAAAATAAGGCGAAATAGTTTGCCCAATGGCATTTGGATGCAAGCCAATATCGACTATCTGCCAATCACCTAAATACTTATCGTTCTCAGGAAAAAAGAAGCTTAATTTTGGAAACTGCAACGTAATTGTATGCGATGCCCTAAATACTATATTGCTATTTGGATTTGGGTTAAATTCGCCATACAAACCAGAGGGAACATCAATAGCAACTCGATATCCTGAAAATTTATTCAAATGGCTAACTAGCTCCTTAGCAATACCATCAAGCGAACGGGTAAGCCCAGAGCCAAATAAGCTATCGACCACTACCCCATTTATGGGGATGGATGGAAAATCGGATACATTTGCAATAAATTGCGGACGAACAATACCTTGGAACTCGAGCCGTTTTATGTTAACAGCATTATCGCTTGAGTAGCGTTCGGATTTTAGGATAAAAACCTTAACGTGATAACCAAGCAAAACCAGAAGACGAGCCAGAGCAATACCATCGCCCCCATTATTGCCTGGGCCAGCAAAAACAAAAACTGGTTTGCTAGCAGAGAACATCTTCACAAAAGCGCGCATTATTGCAACAGATGCACGCTCCATTAAATCGATTGATTTTATGGGCTCCTGCTCAATAGTAAAACGGTCAATCTGCCTTATTTGGGCTGCAGTAAAAACTTTCATGGTGAAGCATAAATAGTAGAACAAATATAGGGTTTTTAAAGAGGAATGAAATAGCCTGAGTTGGATATTAATCCTTAAAATTGGTAACTTGCAGTGCTAAATTTTCAAGCATTGGCCTATGAATACTTTTTATTTGGCAACGGAATTCATACCACTAATAGCCCTTTTAAAGGCTTTACGAATTGCCAGTAGTGGAGGCGAAGCACAAATGCTAGTTGAACAAGGCCTTGTAACGGTTAATGGGAAACCCGAAAACCGAAAAAGAGCAAAACTCAGAGATGGAGATATTGTGAACTGCAATGGCATTGAAATAACTATAAAAGCAAAGCAACTGTAATGAAATATTGTTTATCAATACTAATTGTTCTCCAGTGCTTTTGGGCCAGTGCGCAAAACAAGTATTTTATTGAATTTACCGATAAAGATGAAACCCCGTTTAGCATTGATAACCCGTATGAGTTTCTTACGGCCAGATCGATTGAACGACGTGTAAAGCAAAACATCGCCATTACCAACAATGACTTACCCGTGAATCCAGAATTCATTGAAACCCTCAAGACCAATGGAGCCAAAATTCTGTACACACTTAACTGGCTTAACGGTGCTGTTGCTGAAATTGATAATCAAAGCATTTTAAGCGCAGTGGCCAGTCTACCTTTTGTTAGCCAAACCATTGAAATATACAATTCTGCCGCCTCGAAAAGTTTACTTCCGGAGTTTGATATCCTATTAGCTGCACCAAAAAAACAAAAAAACGACAACTACTACCAATACGGAGCATCGGCACATCAAATTGAAATGCTGAACGGGAACATATTGCACAATAACGGCTATAGAGGCCAAGGCATGCTAGTAGCAGTTCTCGATGCTGGATTCAGCAATGCAAATAGCATCTCGTCGCTAAGCCACTTATGGACCAACGAACGAATTGTGCTTACAAGGGATATTGTAAATCCCCAATCGAACATTTACGAAGAGCACTCACATGGAACAACAGTGCTTACCGTTATGGCCAGCTATTTGCCTGGCGAGCTAGTTGGTACTGCCCCCGAGGCGAGCTATGCGCTAATTCGTTGCGAAGACGCCGACTCGGAGCAGCTAATTGAAGAGTACAACTGGATTTATGCCGCCCAAATTGCCGACAGCATTGGTGCCGATGTGATAAACTCATCGCTAGGTTACTACGAATTTGATGATGCAGAGCAAAACCACACCTATGCCAACATGGACGGGATTACCACACCCATTGCCATTGGGGCAAACCATGCCGCTAGCAAAGGCATGCTGATTGTAAACAGCGTTGGAAACGAAGGCCAGAGCAGTTGGGGAAAACTTATTACGCCATCAGACTCACCAAATGTATTGGCCGTTGGCGCAGTTGATAGCAATGGCGATATTGCCTTTTTTAGCTCATTAGGCCCTTCGTCCGATGGCCGAATAAAACCCGATGTTGTAGCATTGGGATACGGCACCGCTGTTCAATCGGCTACAGGCCAAATAGGGACATCAAATGGCACTTCGCTTTCTGCGCCAATAATATCGGGATTTTCTGCATGCCTTTGGCAAGCAAAACCAAATGAAACGGCAAGGGATATTCTCGATCTAATTCTTTTATCGTCAAGTAATTTCACAACACCCAATTTCGAACTTGGCTATGGGATACCCAACTTTGCTTCAGCCATCAATAGCGTCGACAAACTGTTCGACGAGAATAAGCTATCAATATTCCCGAATCCAAATAATGGAAGATTCTCTGTTTGGCTCCCTCAAAATAAAACATCTACCTACAGCATACTTGTTACCTCTGCCCATGGGGCTGAAGTTATGAGAGAAACATTCGAAACAAATTCAAGTATTTACTCCTTTTCAATTCCCAGCACCGAATCGAGCGGGCTATACATTGTTAACCTAATGGTAGGCAGCAAAAACTACTTAGGAAAAATTATTAAGATTAACAGCCTACCATGAAGAACGGAACCCTATCGCTATTCGAGCTAAGCACAAAAATTCAAAAAGCCCTTGAAGCAAACCTCCCAACAATTGTTTGGGTTACTGGCGAAATCAGCGATTTAAAAGAAAACCGATCGGGACATTGTTATATTGAGCTAGTTGAAAAACAAGAGAATACCGATCAGCCAAAGGCAAAAGCACGAGCAACTATTTGGTGGCGAAGCTACCGAATGCTCAAACCCTTTTTTGAAACATCAACAGGAACAAGACTAGCCTCGGGAATAAAAGTGCTCGTTCAGTGTAATGTGAACTATCACCCAGTTTATGGCCTTTCGCTAAACATCATTGATATTGACCCTACCTACACCATTGGTGATATTGAGCACAGACGACAAGAAACCATTAATAGGCTTATTGCTGACGGTGTGTTTGAAATGAACAAAGAGGTAGATTTTCCGTGGGTGCCAAAAAAGGTTGCCGTTATATCATCGTCAACCGCAGCAGGATATCAGGATTTTGTACATCAGCTTAGTAACAATCCGTTTGGTTATGTGTTCGAGCACAAACTATTTAACGCCACTATGCAGGGTGATAAGGCTGAAGTATCGATTATTGAGGCACTTGATCGTATTCACGTTGACATAATAAATTGGGATATAGTTGCAATTATCCGTGGTGGCGGTTCGCAGGTAGATTTGGGGTGCTTTGACAGCTACCTACTTGCCAACAATATTGCACAGTTTCCCATACCAGTTGTTACTGGGATTGGCCATGAGAAAGATTATTCGATTGCTGATATGGTTGCCCATACCAGGCTCAAAACGCCTACTGCTGTTGCCGAATTCCTTGTAAACCGCTTTAGCAATGCCGAGAATTGGATGATTGAAGTGAAAGAAGATTTTGGTGATGCTGTATTCAAACTTGTAAACGCAAACACGCAGCTTATCCAAAAATTTCAGCTCAGTATTGCCCCTATACTACTAAAACAAATAGGTAACAAAAAAAGCGAACTGCATAAGCTAATGCTAACATGTGACGGTAAAACTGCTTTGCGCGTTTCAAAAGCATCATTCAAACTCACAGAAAGCAAACAAAGAATAAGGCAATCCATAAAAACAACCTACAGAAATGAGATAAATTGGCTGAATACGCAAATAAAAGACCTACAAAACAAACCTATTGAACTGCTAAAACGTAGTAAACATAGGCTATCGCAGCATGAGAGAAACGTCAGTGCACACGATCCAGCTAATATCCTCAACAAAGGTTTTTCCATTACTAGGCAAAATGGTGAAATTGTACGAAATGCATCTCAAATTAAAGTTGGATCAAGCATTGAAACAACATTTGCCAAGGGAAGTGCTAAGAGCATTGTTGAGAAAAAACAAAACAGTTAAAACTTGAATTGTAAGCAATTAATACATATATTTCAAAAAAAAATATATTGTGACATATAAATCATTTTTAGTTTGCATACTTTTTCTGCTCGCCCAATTTTTGGGCTTTGCTCAAACCGTAAATCAGCAAAAAGACAGCATACTTGCGCATATTGATACCGTAGAGACAAAGGATAAAGTTTTACTTTACGATTCCGTTTCACGTTTATACTGGGACATTAACCCCGACTCAAGCCTGCATTATGCCAAACTTGCCTTTGATTTCACTAAAAAAACTAGAGACAAGCTAAGTATTGGCGATGCATACAACAGCTTAGGTAACGCATACTTTGCTTTAGGCAATAGGGATAAAGCTCTTGAAAACTATGAGAAATCGCTTCAGCATCGTCAAGAAGGAGGCGATAAGCTAAAGGTTGCCTATTCGCTTAACAACATAGCCTTAACTTATAACGAACAGAATAAGTACTCTGAGGCAATAAATGCCTACAAAGAGGCAGCCAGCTTGTGCAACGAGCTTGACCAATACGATGATGAAGCCTTAATGCTAATTGGCATAGCCGAAACCTATAATATTATTAATAACAAAACGAAAGCGCTCGAATATGCCATAAAAGCAGCAAGCCTTTTTATTCACATTGATAATAAATATGGATTGGCAGTAGCATCCAACCTAATTGGGTATTTGCACAAAGATTTGAATAACAATACATTAGCACTCGAATACTATAAAAAGGCAAACCAGCTATACATTGAGCTTAACAATAGCTATGGTATAGCAACAACTATAAACAATTTGGGTACTGTTTACGATGCGTTGGGGCAAAATGATAAAGCACTACAATACTATCAATTGTTTCTGCAAATGGCCATCGAAAGTAATAATGCTAGTTTGCAGGGAACGGCCTATAACAACATTGGTTTTCTGTACTCAAAAACCAAGCAATACGACAAGGCGCTAGATGCATACAATAAGTCGCTTGCCTTGAGCCAAAGCAACAACGACTCGCTAAGCATTATGAATACGAATAATAATATTGCCTCAACATACCTTAAAATGGGGCAGTACAACGCTGCTAAAAAATACGTAACCACAGCCCTTTTATATACACCGTCAGAACCCGACCTATACTTTCTTGCCGAAAGCCACGAAATTCTTAGCAAAATATATTCAGCTGCAAAAGACTACCAAAAAGCTTATTACCATCAGTTGGAAAATAAGCGAATTAACGATAGCCTTTTTAACTTAAAAGCTAACGAGCAGTTTGTTGAAATGCAGGTTAGGTTCGAAACTGAACGCAAAGAGAAAGAAATTGAGCTGCTTAAAAAGAACGATGAGATTAAGAACCTTAAGTTACAAAAGCAAAAAAACGCAAACTTTTTGTGGATTGGCATACTGCTCCTCTTCGTAGGAATTGGTATTATAGAATACTTTAACCTACAGCAAAAGAAGAACAGCAATAAGCTATTACACGAAAAAAACCAACAGCTTGAAATTGCCAACAAAAAGCTTATCGAGTCGGAAGAGCACCTTACCGAGCTGAACGCGACAAAGGATAGATTTTTCACAATTATTGCTCACGACTTAAAAAACCCGTTTAACGCACTACTTGGCTTAAGCGAATTGCTTAACAAAAACTTCAATACATACACAAAAGAGCAAAGTAAGGACATAGCTGAAACCATACACGAAACATCGCAAAATCTTTACAAACTCCTCGAAAACCTTTTGCACTGGTCAAGAGCGCAAACAGGACGTATAACCTACACACCCGAGCTACTCCCATTACACAAAGTGGTTAAGCAAGAAATTGAGCTGCTTACAACCCTCTCGGAAAAGAAAGGGCTTAAAATTATTAACCGAGTTGAGGAATCGTTAGTAGTTTATGCTGATATTAACCTTGTTTCAATTATTATCCGAAACTTACTAAGCAATGCCATTAAGTTCTGTAATCCTCAAGGAAAAATTACCATTGCTGCGGCAAAGCAGGACAATATGGTAAAGGTTAAGGTTAACGACTCGGGTATAGGCATGAGTCAAAATGAGATTGACAAGCTTTTTCGCCTCGATGAGTCATTCTCATCAAAAGGAACTGCCAATGAAGAAGGAACTGGACTTGGACTAATTGTTTGTAAAGAGTTTGTAGAAATGAATGGTGGAACAATATACGTGAGTAGCCAAAAAGATACTGGGAGTACTTTTACCTTTACCCTACCCACAAGCAAACGACCTGTAAACGGATAACCTAAACCCTAACTAACCCTGCTTAAAATGTTAAAAATTGGTTTACGCCTCATAATTATAGCCGCACTTTTAGCAATCGCAAATTCAGGTTTTACTTTAATAGCCAGCAATCAACCAACGGAAAAACGAAAAGATGCTATTGCTAGCATTAAGATGTATATACACGAAAACCCACGCAAAGCAATATATTTAGCTAACAACTTAACTGTAACCGATAATATCGATACTCTTGGGCTTATTGCAGCGCTTAAAGCTAACGCCTACTTAACACTGGGAAAACCCGACTCAGCCTTACTCGCAATTGATTCAGCTTTGCTTGATAATGAGCAACTCTCAAAAAGTACACATTTTGAAATTGTTAAGCTTAAGGTAAGCCATCTTGTTAGCCTAAATAGCTTTAGCGAAGCAATTGTTGAGCTGAATAAACAGCAAAAAGAATACTCAAATTCAGAGAATATATTGCTAAACGCAAGAATTACCAATCTAAAGGCTGAGGTTTACGAGCAGCAAAAAGAGTTTCAGAAAGCGCTAATGATTCTTAAAAACGGATTATCTGAGCACGAAAATCAAAACGCTACAAGCATCAACGTTCTTTTTTACCGAAGTATTGGGAGCCATTACTTTAAAAGGGGAATGTATAGCTATGCAAACGAGTGGTACAATAAAGCCCTAACCGGCTACACCGAGCTTTACGATACCCTAAACCAAATATCAATACTAAAAAATATTAGCCTTGCAAACAGGAGTTTAAGCCAGTTTGATGATGCAAACTCAAACTTAATTCAGGCCCAAAGTTTAGCAATTGCTAATGATAGTCCCGAGGAGCTTGCTGATATATACAACCTTTTAGGCAGCCTCAAACTCCGATCGGGAAAGCCAACCGAGGCGCTTGAATACTACGAGCAAAGCCTAATTCTCCGTGAAGATTTGGAACTGCTTTCAAGTACAGCATCAACACTCGAAAATATTGCACGAGTACAGCGCGACTTAGATGAATTTGATAAGGCGTTGAACAACCTACTTAAGGTAATTGAAATTAGGCAACAGCTCAACGACAAAAAAAACCTAGCATCGGCATACAACGAGCTCGGAAACCTATACGCTCAAAAGCAAAGCTATGCCGATGCGCTTATGAGCTATCTCACATCGCTAAAAATTAGGCAGGAAGAAAACCTTACAGAAGACATTGCCCGATCGCTAACAAACATTGGGCTTACCTACCGGAAAATTGGCTCATACTCAAACGCCTTAAAGTACCTTGAGCAGGCAATTGAGCTAATTGGCACTAGCAACGACCCTCTAAGCCAAGCCTATATTTATATAAACCATGGCAATACGCTCCGCGATTTAGGCCGTTCAGAGGAAGCCATTGAAAGTTACCAAGCTGCTCTCAAACTCAGGAAGCTTACCGGAAACAAACAAGCTATTGCCCAAGCCAACAAAAGCTTGGCATACGCATATGGCGATATAAAACAGTTCGACAAAGCGCAAGAACTCCTTTACAACGCCCTTAACATATCTAAAGAGATTGGCGACGAACTTAGAGCTGCCGATATTTACAATGAGCTCGGAAATCTTAGCTTTCAAATTGGTGATTACGAAGAAGCCGTCGAATTCTTTCAGCTAGCATCAACCCTTTACGCAAAACATTCCGATTTGGAGAAAAGGGCGCTATGCATCCGCAAAATTGGCGAGGCGCAAACAGCACTTGGTCAGTACCAAAATGCATTTATTCACCTTGAGCTAGCGCTCAGCTTAGCCAACAAAACCAACAACCTTAAGCTGAAAGAGCTAACCCTGCTTGCGCTGTACGAGTATCACCAAAGAAAAGGAGAATATAAAGATGCGCTTACCTTTTACAGAGAGCACTTTAGCCTACGCGATAGCCTAAACAGCATTAACAAACAGGAGGCCATTTGGCAGGCAAGCCTCGACCTTGAGCTAAACAAAAAGGTTGAGCAGATAAAACAAATTGAAACCGAAGTTGAGTCGTTACGCACCGAAGCCAAGCTAAAAACAGTTCAGCTTGAGCAGCAAAGGCTTTACCGCAAATTTATTAGCCTGATACTGCTATTTGTAGCAGTAATTGCTGGCGGTAGCATTTACGGGTACTTCATTATCCGCAAAAAGAATAAGCATTTGGGTGAGGCAAACGAAAAGCTTTCGCTCTCGGAAAAGGAGCTAAAATCGCTAGTCCAAACTAAGGACCGATTGTTCTCAATAATAGCCCACGACCTACGAAGCCCTTTTACCGCTCTCCTTGGCCTTACCGAGGTGCTAGCCAAGCAGGAGCTTAATCCGGCTGAAGTTTCGGAGTTTGGGCAACAGCTGCACCAATCGTCGCAAAAGCTGTTAACGCTTATCGAAAACCTACTGCAATGGTCGCGGAGCCAAACCGGAAAAATAAAACTCGAAAAAAAAGCGTTTACGCTAGCACAGCTAGTAAGCGAAATTGTATCGGTTCAGCAAATACAGGCCAACGCAAAAAGCATACGCATTGATGTTAACATTGATAAAAACCAAACCATTACAGCCGATTACGACACAATAGCAACGGTTATTCGGAATTTGCTGTCGAACGCAATAAAGTTTACCCCCGAAAAAGGATCAATAAAAGTAAGTGCTGATAAGAGCACAGGTAACACAACCATTTCGATAACCGATACAGGCGTTGGAATGAGCCTCGAAGAAACCCAAAACCTTTTCAGCATTGAAAAAAGCTTCTCGAAACAGGGCACTAACCAAGAAGCCGGAACGGGTTTAGGCTTAATTATCTGCAAAGAATTTATTGAAATGAACGGTGGAAAAATTGAAGTACATAGTACACAAGGCATGGGAACAACTTTTACCATAACGCTTCCATAATTGTAATTTAAAAATGCACAGATTAATGGCAAAGAAGAGCATAACATACGCAGAGGCAATAGCTGAGATTGAAGAAATAGTAGAAAAGATAGAAGGTAACGAGCTGGACATTGATAATTTGGCTCAGAATGTAAAAAGAGTGGCCGAGCTAATAAAATTTTGCAAAACAAAACTTAGAGCGACCGAAGAAGAGGTTGAGCATATTCTGAAAGATTTTGATGAGGAGTAAAAAAAATGGAGCTGCTACATATTCCTTAACAGCTCCAACTATTCTAAAAAATAGCTATAGCGAAAACTTGCCTGGCTTTATCATATTCTCAGGAGCCAGTATCCTATCGAGCTGCTCTTTCGATAGCATTTTATGCTCAAGCACCAAGTCGTAAACGCTTCGTCCGGTTTCAAGAGCCTCCTTGGCAATTCGGGTCGATTTTTCGTAACCAATTATTGGGTTAAGGGCAGTTACCAACCCAATGCTATTATGCACCTGGCTACGGCAATTCTCCTCGTTAGCTTTAATTCCATCAATACACCTGTACTTAAGGGTATTCATCCCATTCTTAAGCATTTCAATCGACTCGAAAAGGCTTTGCACAATAACTGGCTCAAACACGTTTAGCTCGAGCTGACCGCCCTCAGCAGCCATGGTAACTGTTAGGTCGTTACCAATTACCTTAAAGGCAATTTGGTTCACAACCTCAGGGATAACAGGGTTTACTTTTCCGGGCATAATTGATGAACCGGGCTGCATTGGAGGTAGGTTAATTTCGTTTATTCCGGTACGAGGCCCTGACGATAGCAAGCGTAAATCGTTACTAATTTTCGAAAGCTTAACTGCCAACCGTTTAACAGCCGATGAGTACATTACAAAAGCACCAGTATCCTGCGTTGCCTCAACCAAATTGCCTGCAAGTACAACTTCTAACCCCGATATTCGCCTAAGGTGAGCCATGACTTTGCTTGCGTACTCGGGCTCAGAGTTAATACCTGTACCTATGGCAGTTGCCCCCATGTTTACCTCCAAAAAAAGTTGTGCATTCTGGTTAAGCCGAACAATCTCCTCACTAAGCGTAACGGCGTAGGCTTCGAACGATTGACCAAGGGTCATAGGTACAGCGTCTTGCAGCTGGGTACGCCCCATTTTAATAATATGAGCAAACTCTTGCGCCTTTTTCTGAAACGATTCAATCAGCGTTTGTAAAACAGCCACTAGCTTTTCGTTTGAGCGGATAAGCGCAATTTTTATTGCCGTTGGATAAGCATCGTTAGTTGATTGCGAAAGGTTTACGTGGTTGTTCGGGTGACAGTAGTCGTACTGTCCCTTTTCGTAGCCCATTAGCTCTAATGCTCTGTTGGCAATAACCTCATTTGCATTCATATTTGTTGATGTACCAGCGCCACCCTGTATCATGTCAACCACAAAATGGTTATGAAACTTTCCGTTCTTAATTTCCTGACAAGCTGTTACAATGGCATTTCTAACCTCCTCGGAAAATAACCCAAGTTCGTAGTTGGCCTCTGCGGCTGCCTCTTTAACAATTGCCAAAGCATCAATAAGCGCTGGAAAAAAGTTTAGGGTTACTCCGCTTATATTAAAATTTTCAAGCGCTCTTAGCGTTTGCACTCCGTAGTAATACTCGAAAGGTACATTGCGGTCGCCAAGCAAATCGTGTTCAACGCGCGTTTGGCCTGACTCGTACTGCGCTGCGGGGTTTATCATCCTATTATTAGCATGACGCATACGCCTGGAAATTACCCTAGCAATGTTTGAGAATATTTTCAGCGTAGTGGTAGCATCCTTCGAGAAAATTTCGTTGTGCAAAACCAACACCGTTGTGTTAGCCATTGCACGTGCCGAAGTAGAATGAGGCGAATCGGTTGCCCACGAGCCTTCACCCAAAAAATCGCCTTGCCCAAAGTGAGTAAGCTTTAGCTCAACACCATAATGGTTGCTCTTAAATAGCTCAACCTCGCCATCGTAAATAATAAAAATGCTTTCGCGGGGGCCGTTTTCTTTAAACAGATACTCGTTTGCTTTGTAGGTACGCTGTTCAACGCCAGCAGTTAACAGCTTATACTCAGCATCGGTAAATCCCCTAAAAAGTTCAATTTTTTTGAGAAATTCGGTTATTGAAATATTATCCATTGGTTTATATTTAACATAATACAAAATTGTTAGTACGCAAAGGTATTGAACATTACGCATATTTAAGAT
>Ga0129302_1002259_pt1 | contig 13909 bp, 10 predicted proteins | sample BlaSprsedimmetaG_FD_94476 | JGI IMG/M metagenome (GOLD analysis project Ga0129302, IMG submission 94476) | Hot spring sediment bacterial and archeal communities from California, USA to study Microbial Dark Matter (Phase II) - Blank Spring... | ecosystem: Environmental > Aquatic > Thermal springs... | reverse complement strand
TATTGCACACCTTTAATCAGGTACAACGTATCCGTCATAACAGAATTATCACCAAACCGGCATGTGAGTCTTGCCTGAATTTGATCATTCACAGTTGAACCTGCAGAAATTCGGAGGCCTTTTTCAGTGGCTTTAACCTCATAAATCCTCAGGTCTGTTCCGGGGAGGGGTTTTAACGTGAACCATTGTGATTCGGTCCGGTTACCGTTTCCATCAATAACAATTATCTGAAGTCGTTTGCCGGAACTATTATTCCAGAGTATGTCACCCGAAGTATACACATCATTACCGGCAGGAATAAGCTGCTCAGTTTTGTTATCATTCCATCGAACCATAACGGAGTCTACGCCCTGTGAATCTTTGACCTTTACGTGAAAAGGACCGGAGTTACCCGTTTCCGGGATCCCGTTTGGAAAATAAGGGTCATAAATCACAGATGCGCCAAAACTGAGGGGAGCATGACCGGAACGGTAAGTTCTGGTATTATTATTCCAGAAAAAAACCGTGAGATCGCCGGATTCAGCACTGATTGTATCCGGTATGGTCATATTGATCCGGGAATCGGCACCCGGTTTATAAAGTATCCGTTGGATAACCGGTTGTTTTTTATCCAGTGAATCCCTGAAAGTAAGGTCCAGCATGGCCGATTCCGCCACATAACCAGGCATGGTAATTACAATCTGTTCACCGGGAGATGCATCCGGCGGTTGAATTGTTAAATTCCCTTTATTATAATCAAAGGGAAGAATCACAGAGGGATCACCCAGGATATTGTATTGATAAAAGCCGGTTTTAGCATGGGTCTGCCAGCCTGTTGTAGTAACATAAAGAAGTTTACCCAATTGAACCGCTTTACCGAAACTCATACCTTCCTGAAACAAATACTGATAGATTGCCTGAAGCATCAGGTAATCATTCACAACCCATCCCAGCCCGGAAGATCCTAAAAATGCCACCGATCCGCCGGGAAGACGGGTAAGTCCTTCCCCAAGACCCCGTTCGGTTTCAAATGCTGCCGTAAAACAGGTAAAGGATGTAATAATACAGGGTTTTTCCTCATTTTCCAGTGTTTCCACATCATCCAGCGTAAAAAGGCTCCGGTCCGCCCAGACAGCTCCGCCACCGTGACCTCTGAAATTTACAATGGGTTTCCCTGCATTGATCATGTCGGACAATGTAGCGGTCGTACCGAAAAAGGGCCCCGTTTCCGCACTGGGATTGATATAAAGCCGGTCCACCTGAACGCTGGCAGGGACATACTCGCTGATAGCCGTTTCTGTCTGGATTTTAAATTCATCCTCATACCCGGCAATCATAACCATCCGGTTAAGCCATTCACTAATTACAGGTTTTTCATGCCATGTTCGAAATTTATTTACTGCATTGTGCAATTGTTCCGCGTCCCTGATGGGGAGGCGGCCGATAATGATTTCCTGATACATATTATCATTGACATCACCATACCATGAATCGGTTACACAGGCACCATAACGATAAGTCTGAAAAAACTGTGTGGGAATAAACATGCCCTCTTCATAAGTTGACCGTCCTGTATGTCCCGCATCACCCACCAAAATGGCATAGCGGGGTCTGAAAGACCAGGTCTCCCAGGCTTCTTTCAAATAGCGCCTGATGGCATAAGGGGACTGGTTCCCCCAACTGTAATGATCATAAATCTGTGTAACATCCGCCACAACCGGTGTGAATCCCCGGGACCTTTGGAGATCAAGAAAATCATCCAATTCTTCAAGAAAATCCGGATGACTTATTACAATATAATCCCCTTGTTCACGGAGAGAGCCTAAAAGAGCCGGATCCCTGTAAATAACTGTATCAGCATAGACAATTCCCTCGGATCCTACTGCCGAATATAACTCTTTCCCGTTAAGGGATTCATCCTGAAATAAAACCGTATAGCCCCGGTATTTGGCGTCATAGAAAACCATATAATCCCGGACCCAGAAGCGATTGTTTTTTATAATCATCACATCCGGGCCTGAAAAACCGTTCAATTCATACAGATAAGTTCCCGAACCGGTTTCAGCAGGCGGTTTGAACCGTAACCGGTCGTCAGTTGCACGGAAATAACGGTCATATTCAATTTTCACCCAGTCCAGCATAACCATGTCAAACAACCGGTCAATGGTAGGATCACCAGACATAACCACTGTGAGAATATTATCACCGTTCTGCAGATGGCCATGTGAAAAATTCTGACCTTCACTGCTGATGAATTTCTCTTTCTGTCCGGTCCAGCTGTCCACGGAAATAAAACGGTTATTCAACAGGATGGTTACCTGATGCTCGGTAGATCCGTAGGTTATCCCCTGAAATCTCAGCTTTACTTTCACCTGGCGCTCAGAATTCTGTCTGGGGTGATCAAGCCGGATATTAAAGGTATCGGATGTTCCGGCTATGATCCGATTTCCAAAAAACCAGTGATCAGACACTTCTGATAAAAGATCCTGATCTACCTGAGACAATTTATCCCACCGTTCTGCACTTTCCAGATGAACAACGGCGGTAAAACTTTCCGGCTGGAAATCCACATTGCCCGTTACCTCACCTGATTCTTCCGCAAATCGAAGGCCTTTTGTACGATTCCATACAATTTGCAAAACATCATAAGGAGAGTGGGGATTGTGGAGATAATTACCATATGGATTAGCCAGAGAATCAACCCAGACCATGATTTTATCTTCTTTATACAAGCGTGACGGTGACCGTGCATTTATCCGGGCCGGTATTTCCATTCCCTGATGCCAGACCTGTATCATATCCGGCTTCATGTCCCGGAGCACGGCTCCTGCTTCGGCAAGCATCTCCCCCGTTATACAAATCATACCTGCTTTACTAAACCGTGTATTGATATACGGTCCGTCTGTAACATAACCTGAAGATTTGCTGAGGGACGGTCTTCTGTTCCGTGGGCTTTCCCTGTATTCACTCATTTTCCCGCTTGGATCTGTAAGGGTTAGTCTTAATTTTTTCACATAGCGGTATTGATTCTCCGATATGGGAATTACGGGAACAAATATGAGTGAAAAACCTCCACCCGGCACATTGTTCAAAGAATAAAAGGATTGGGTAAGACGTTTTTCACCATTTTCAGTCAGAATTTCCTCAATACCGGTTGATTGCTCATCGGCCGGTCTGAAATGTAGCTTATCAGAGCTTTTTTCCTCTTGAAGATGTTCAATTTGAACGGTAATATTCTTCAAATCACCGAAAAATAACTTCACATATGCGGATGTCCAAAAGCCGTTCACATCCAGACTTGTCCATCCGTTGTCATCGGACAAATCCCTGTAAGAACTTATTCGGGACGGATCCAACTCCCATTCAAGAGTAATTTTTCCGTTTGAGGATTCAATAGTGAGTTCTGCCCTGAGAAAAATCAAAGGCAGGAATAAAAGGAAAAACAATTTCACTATAGGATTCTTAAGCATTTCTACCTGACATATATTTGATCAAACTCGTTCTCAGAGCCGGTTCATCCAGTCCCCGTTTTAAAATACCACGGAAGGCAGTTGAAATCTTCCCTGATTCTTCCGATACAACAATAATAAAGGCTTCACTTTCTTCCGAAAGGCCCAATGCCGCCAGATGGCGTGTCCCGATGGTAGGATCCAAATCCGTGTTTTCACTCAGGGGAAGGATACATTTTGCTGCCACAATCTGATCCTGATAAATAATGGCAGCCCCGTCGTGCAGGGGTGAATCGGGGTTAAAAATTGACAGAATAAGCTGTGGAGAAATGGAGCCGTTTACCAAAATCCCTTTTTCAACAATAGATTGAAGACCCTGATCCCGTAAAACAACAAGAAGGGCTCCGATCCGCCGCCGTTGCAACTCCATTACGGAATAAATCAGTTCCTCCGTAAAATCATATGTTTCGGGTGAGAATAATTTACGAACCAGCGGATTTTGTCCTACCAGAAGCAATATTCGACGAAGTTCCGGTTGAAAAACAATAACAAAAAAGATGAGCCATGCCGCCTGAAGACTACCCAGAATCCATGACATCGCCTGCAGATTTAAAAGCCGGGCAAACGTTCCGAGAAAAATGAGTATTACCAGGCCGATTACCATCTGTTTCGCCCGTGAGTCCCTGAACAGGATATAAATTCCATAAATCAGAATTGTCACAAGTGTGATATCGATAATATCCAGAAGGGTGACTTTTATGTAGCCGATGCTAAACAGATCGATCATGCTCTGTTTCTTTTCATTTCATCAATGACCTTTACAGCCTGAACCGTTTCTTTAATATCATGCACCCGTAGAATGGATGCCCCGTTTAATACGGAAGTTACGGCTGCAGCCAGAGAACCGCCAAGCCGTTCCATCACATGGGATCCGTCAATTTTTTCTATAAAGGATTTACGGGAAGCTCCAACAAGAACCGGAATTTTCAGCGCCAGAAACTCTCTCAGATAGAGGAGTATATCCAGGTTGTGCCGCAGATCCTTACCAAAACCGATACCCGGGTCAATAATCAGATGATCTTTAGTGATACCTTCATCAATGGCAATCTGGACACTCTCTTCCAAAACACCCAGAATTTCACCTATCACATCACGATACCGGGGATTTTCCTGCATGGTTCGCGGGGTGCCCTGAATATGCATAAGAACTGCACCTGCACCATAACGATTCACAATCCGGGCCATGCGTTGATTTTTTCGGAAACCAAAAATATCATTAATAATATGAGCGCCGGCTTTCAGGGCTGCTTCCGCAACATCCGGTTTCGCCGTATCAACAGATATGACCGGACTAATATCTTTCAATCCTTCCACAATGGGGATAATGCGGTCCATTTCCTCACCTACCGGGACGTCTGACGCTCCGGGGCGGGTTGATTCACCGCCTGCATCAATGATTCCTGCACCTTCACGTATCATTTCTTCCGCCCGCCTTAGTGCAGATTCTTTTGTTGTATAGCTTCCACCATCACTGAATGAATCCGGTGTCAGGTTAAGAACACCCATTACTATTGTTCCACGGGATAGATCCAGAGTCTTACCATGGGCAAGTTTTACATGATTATTGACTGTTTCAAAAATCAGAGTATCCAGTTTTTTTCCAATACTGCTGATACCGAAGGGTTGTCTTTGAAGATGATTGATAATACGAAGATACTGGTCATCAGTGGCCATAATGAGGGCATCGGTTGTATCCACCTCATGGGTAATACTCCGTTGGTGAAGGGCACATTCTGCTCCCACAGCCAGGCATTCCTGTTTTAAAATATTGGCCGGAACCGGTTTGAGTTCTTTCAGAAGAATCGTTCTGAATCGCCCTTTGGGGATCATGATATTCATTCCACCTGGATTAACTCCCATGAGTTTGAACAACTCTTTTAATTCCCCGGAGGATTTGATATCCAGTTCACGGCAGCAGGACATTTTTTATTTCAACTCGCGTTTTATTGTTATTCTCTTCCGGTTTTTTTTCGGATTCAGGTTTGGGAGATTTTTTGTCTTCCGAAACGGTTTCTCCCTCCGGATGGGCGGAGACAACATTTTTTATAAGCGGCTCAATATCCACACCTGCGGTCTTGACAATATCCAACAGTTCATGACTGTCCAGCATTTCCTGAACAAGAAGTAAATCCGCCATTTTATGGAGCAAATCTTCATGATCTGTCAGTATTTTTTTTGCACTTTCATGTGCATCTGAGACGAGGCGGGTAATTTCTCCATCAATTTCCCGGGCTGTTTCTTCGCTGTAATCGGCCGTCCGTCCGAAATCCCGTCCCAAAAAGATTTCTTCATTCTGTTTCCCGAAAGTCAAAGGTCCGAGTGTATCACTCATACCCCATTCACAAACCATCTTCCGTGCCAGTGCAGTTGCCCGTTCCAGATCATTACCGGCACCGGTGGTAATATCGTCAAAAACAATCTCTTCAGCAGACCGGCCGCCAAGCAGAACCTGAAGCTGAGCTAGTATATATTTTTTTGAATAGTTATGTTTATCATCAACCGGCATCATATGGGTCACACCCAGCGCCCGCCCACGGGGAATAATAGATACTTTATGTACCGGATCGGCCTCGGGCAGAAAGAGCGCCACAAGGGCATGTCCCGATTCATGGTAAGCTGTAATCTGTTTATCTTTATCACTAATAATCATGGAGCGCCTTTCCGTTCCCATGAGAACCTTATCCTTGGCATCTTCCATATCCCGCATTTCAACAGATTTTTTTCCTTTTCGTGCTGCCAATAATGCTGCTTCATTAACCATATTGGCTAAATCGGCACCCACCATTCCCGGTGTGCCCTTAGCCAGAGTTTTCAGTTCCACGTCGGGGTTGAGGGGAATATTTTTCGTGTGAACTTTCAGAATACCTTCCCGTCCATTCACGTCAGGGACATCCACAACGATCTGACGATCAAAACGGCCGGGACGCAGAAGGGCTTTATCCAAAATATCAGGACGGTTAGTGGCGGCTAAAACGATCACGCTGGAGTCGGAATCAAACCCATCCATCTGGACAAGCAATTGATTCAGGGTTTGTTCCCGTTCATCATGTCCCCCTCCCAGACCTGCACCTCTTTGCCGGCCGACTGCATCAATTTCGTCAATAAAAACAATACAGGGGGATGTTTTAATCGCCTGATCAAAAAGTCCACGGACCCTGCTGGCTCCCACCCCTACGAACATTTCCACAAAATCAGCCCCGGAAATACTATAGAAAGGGACTTTTGCTTCACCGGCAGCAGCCTTTGCCAGGAGGGTTTTACCTGTTCCGGGAGGCCCCAGAAGAAGAGCACCCCGGGGAATTTTACCTCCCAGACGCTGGAAACGATCAGGATCCTTCAAAAATTCAATAATCTCCTGAAGTTCATACTTCGCTTCTTCACATCCGGCTACATCATTGAATGTCACAAGTGTCTTTTCCGGATTGAACATTTTAGCCGGACTTTTTCCAAAGCTGAAAATACCTTTCTGTCCGCCTGCATTTCCCTGCAAACGGCGCATCCAGAAAATCCAGATTCCGATAATCAGAACCCACGGGATAATACCAATGAGAATATCGGTCCAGTTGGCCGTTTTTTCCTTGAATGTATATTGAAGTTTATTCTCATCCCATTTTTCAAGCATTCCGCTGTCAACAAAAGGAAGTGTCAATACAAATTGAGTGAACTCATATTCCTTTCCACTGACAATAATTTTCCGGGGTTCCCTTAACACTCCATGAAACTGATTTCCAATAATTTCACCTTCCCGGACCAGGCCCGACTCCAGATACTCATTAAATTGCGTGAATGTTATTTCCCGCTCACCAATCGTATTGCTGGCAAACATATTAGCCAGGAAAATCACTGCAATGATAATGAAAATCCAGATAAAAGGTGTCTTGGGCGTTTTTTTCCAGTCGAAACCAGGTTCACCACCGCCCGGTTTGGAACCGGATGGCCTGCGGGGAGGCGGACCTGCAGGGGGTCTGCGGGGTGATGTCTTTCTTCCTGTATTCGCTGTTTTTTGCTGACGGGGTGTTGTATTCTTCCGCTCTTCTTTGTTATTCATGTTCTCTTTCTTTTTTTTATAACTTATTTTTCCGCTTCAAATGCATAAATATCCCGGAGGGTTCTGAATTTTTGGTCAAGATCCAGACCGTATCCGACGACGAACCGATTGGGTATAACGAATCCGATGTATTCCGGTTCCTTTTCAAGCTGACTCATTTCTTTTTTATAGAGAAATGTGACGACCCGAAGTGAATTGGGTGAATTTGAAAGCATGCGCTTTCTTAAAAAATTGATGGACAATCCCGTATCCACAATATCTTCCACAAGAATAACATCCCTGTCCGTAATCTGTGCACTGATGTCTTTCACAAGCCGGACAGTTCCGGTTGATGATGTGTGATGATATGACGAGATTTTTATAAAATCCATTTCTGATTCAATAGACATAGCCCGCATCAGATCGGCCATAAAGAAAAGGCTGCCATTTAAAACACCAATCATAATCGGTGGCAGGGGTGCATCTTTCAGGTCCCCGGATATTTCCTTTGCTATTTCTGAAACCCGCTGCTGAATTTGCTCTTCTGTAAAAAGACAATCCAAAACATGGCCTTTAAATTGTCCATCCAGATCAATGACCAGTTTTTTTTCTGATGATGTCATAATACTCCCTTTGAAGTGTGCACGTCAGTCTGACACTATTTTTTGTGTTTTGTGACACGGTATATTTTTTGCTTCTCCGGATCCCGGGGATCCAGATAATATCGTCACCTGTTCTGACGACCGGGTAATGGGGACGGATCACGGCGGGTACACCCGCATCCTTTAAAAGATCACTGACCAGATGTTTGCTCTTCCCCATGGGATCCATCCGGTCTCCCGGGCACCATCCTTGAATATACACTTTTATATGAATTAAATCATCCGTAAAAAATTCCTCAAAAGATGATGTATCCCACTGTTCCGGAGTTGGGGGATTATCCCATTCCAGTTTAATCCAGGGCGTCCATTGTACGCTTGTCCCCGGAACCCAAATTTGTTTTTTCCCTTTTTCACTATTCGAAGTGATCTGTATGCTGTCCTTGTCCACAATCCAGGTAAGGTTTTCAACAATTATATGGCTATTCCCTTTTTCTGCAGAATTGAGAAAATGGACAAGCCGACGGATTGATTCGCGGCTTATATGACGGCTTACCGGTTCATAAACGAGAAAAAACTCACGCATAAGCAAATATTGCTTGTCAGAATCGTATGATTTCCATTGCAACCGGTTCATCTGATAACCGGATGAATTTTCTGTGATCAGCGATTCCAACTCACCCTGGAGATAAGTTTTCAAAACCTTCCGGGACATTGCGGCAGATTCGGCAAGGCGGGACAAATGCAGGGTAACTTGAGGGAACCCGTTTTTTTTCAGATAGGGAATAACGGAATAACGGATCCGGTTACGGATGAAGTTTTCATCCCTGTTACTGTGATCCTCGGCATATACCAGTCCCCGTGTATGGCAATAGGTGCTGATTTCTTCCCGGCTATATTCAGCAAAGGCCTTCGGATCTTATCCCGGGATACATGGATTCCTGTTAATCCGTACAATCCCGAACCTTTCAGAATCCTGTATAAAACAGTCTCGGCCTGGTCGTCAAGGTGATGGCCCGTGGCAATTGCCCGGCATTTTTTTTCATCAGCCCATTTTTGAAGGCAATCATAGCGCAAGTCCCTGGCAATTTGCTCCAGATTTCCGTCTTGTGGAATGGAGAGTTTCTCTTCCAGCAGTTCCAGTTCCAGATCGTGAGCAATATGACGGCAAAGCATGGATTCGGACAAATCATCACCCGGCCTGAGTCCGTGATTCACATGGGCAGCGATCAACGTCCATTTCCAGGCTCGTGACAATTCATGAAGGATATAGAGAAGGGCCACACTGTCCCGGCCGCCGGATAAGGCAACAAGAATCCCGTCCCCTTTATTCAGGAGTTGCTCTTCGGTGATATACTGATGCACTTTTTGTGCAAGTTCTGACCATTCTTTCATAATAGAAAATAATAAACCGGCAGGTGTAAAACCATGATTACTCAAAAAGCATGAACATAGGGATTATATTTTTTTTCATGACCAACGGTTGTTTTGGGACCATGGCCCGGCCAGAGAACCGTTTCATCCTCAAGGGTGTAAATCTGGGAACGGATTGATTTCTCCAGTATTTCTCCATTTCCGCCTGGAAAATCGGTCCGCCCTACAGAACCGTAAAAAATCGTATCCCCGGAGAAAACACCCACATCCGTCATCAGTGCAAGGCCACCCGGTGTATGCCCCGGCGTATGGCGGAATGGCAGATCAAAATGTCCGATCATGAGTCTGTCTTCACTCCTCAGCCATTTGACAGGATCGGGCTGACCGTAATAAGGCATGTGGAATTGACGGCACATCACAGGCAAACTTTCCAGGACATTCTTTTCCATTTCATGGAGAAAAACAGGAATATTGAATTTTTTCATAAGAGACGGGGCTGTAACAATATGGTCAAGGTGTGCATGGGTACAAAAAATTCCCACCGGATTGTATCTCATATCATGCATATATTTTTCAATTTTATGCAATCTGTCTCCCGGGTCAATAATCAGTGTTTCACCCGATTCGGTTAAAAAGTATGTATTGGTTTGAAAAACGCCGGTAATCAGCGTATCAACATGAATCATAAGCTCTCACAAATATCTTGATATAAAGGTTTCTTTTTCAATCAATCGCTTTTTAAAAAGGATCCACTCCCCGATTTCCAGTCCGAATTCACCGAGGGTATCATGTTTTCCCTCTGCCGATGCATGAAAGTCTGATCCGCCGGTAGCCACACGCCCGGTCAACCGGGTAAAATTCAGCCATTCATCGGAAAGGGTGTCATTATGATTAGGGTGCCAGACTTCAATTCCGTCCAGATCGGGATTATGACATACATGCCTGACACTATCCCCATCACTTTTTCCCGGATGGGCAAGGATGGCAATTCCCCGGGCCTGATGAATAAGTTCCAAAGATTCGGAAAAGGTCATTTTTGCTTTCGGAACATAAGCAGGTTTATCATAATCCAGATATCGGTTAAAGGCTTCCGATTCGGATCCGACCCATTTTCCGGTAACAAGGGCCCTGGCAATATGGGGTCTGCCGGCAGAAGCTCCGGATGGAATATTTTTTTCCACATCTTCTGACTTCAGGTGAACCCCTAATTCCTGCAGGCGTTCAATAATCTTAAAAATTCTTTTATACCGTACATCCCTGTAAAGGTTAAGCCGTTCATTCAGGCGAGGATTCTCCGGATCAAAACCATATCCTAAAATATGGATATCATGCCCGTCATTCATCACAGAAAGCTCAACACCCGGAATGGCAATCCCCCGGTAATTTTTTTTTAAAGATAAAAAACCTTTTACTGTATCATGGTCTGTAAGAGATGCAACGGCAATCCGTTTACGGGTCAGATATCTGCCCAGATGGGCAGGGGAGTATTTTCCGTCTGATGCAGTAGAATGAAAATGCAGATCGGCATATTTAACCGCTTCAGGTCTGATATATCGAAGCATTATTCATCCTTATTTCAAAAGCTCTTTAATTCGGTCTGCAATATGGGTTGCAGACAAACCTGAAAGCTGTAAAAGTTCTGTACGTTTCCCGTGTGTTATATAAGTATCGGGAAGGGTCATATTAACAATTTTGAGCTTTTCTGAATCATCGTAAAAAGCTCTGATCTGCTGTCCAAGTCCGCCCGGTGCTGCATTTTCTTCAATTGTCAGGAGAATTTTATGAGATTCGGCAATTTGTTTCAGCATTTCCGTATCCATAGGTTTGATAAACCTGGCATTGACGAATGTAACATCGGGAATCACACCGGCAAGCATACGAAGGGCAAGTTCAGATTCATAAACCATGGAACCTGTTGCAATGATGGCAATTTTTTTCCCTTTCTGCAGCAATTCCCATAAACCGGGTTTAAGGATAACCGGTTTAAGGGAAGGATCATAGCGAACCGCCTCATCTCTGGGATAACGGATTACCCAGGGCATATTATCCACTTCGAGGGATGAATACATAAGGTTCCGAAGTTCATTGCCGTCTTTCGGTGCAGAAACGATGATATTGGGCAGCATAGACAGATAAGACAAATCAAAAACCCCGTGATGGGTAGAACCGTCCGGGCCTACCAGTCCGGCACGATCCAGACAGAAAAGGACGGGGAGTTTTTGAAGGGCTGTATCATGCATCACTTCATCCAATGCCCTCTGCATAAATGTGGAATAAATTGATACAATGGGACGCAGACCATTTGCCGCAAGTCCTGCCGCATAGGTCACAGCGTGCCCCTCGGCAATTCCTACATCAAAAAAGCGTTTAGGAAATTTTTTATCAAACTCGATCAAGCCGGTACCTTCCCTCATGGCTGCTGTAATGGCTACAATTCTATCATCTTTTTCGGCCAGCTCAACGGCTGTCTGACCAAAAACATTGGTATAGGCCGGTAATTTTGCCTGACTTACAATTTTTCCTCCCTGAATGCCATGAAAAGTCGTAGGGTCGTCTTCCGCTTCTGTCAGGCCTTTACCCTTTTTTGTCAGAACATGGATCAGGATGGGTGTTTTAATATCTTTGAGCCGTTTGAATGTGGTTACCAGAGCCTGAATGTCATGTCCGTCAACGGGACCAAAATACCGGACACCCAATTCATCAAAGAGAATACCGGGAACCAGAAGGTTTTTCAGGCTTTCCTCAAGCTTTTTCAATCCGCCGCGAATCATAAATTTCCCTATGGGAAGGCGGCTTGTCAGGTCCCAGACCTTATCGCGGATCCGGTTATAGATAGGATCGGACACAATTCTGTGCAGATATTTGGAAATTGCTCCAACATTGGGAGAAATGGACATTGCATTGTCATTCAGTATAGTAATGAGCTGTTTTTTCAGGGTACCCAGATTATTCAGGCCTTCGTAAGCCAGTCCGCCAGTGAGTGAACCGTCACCGATAACGGCAACTACCCTGTCATTTCGGTTTGTCAGTTCATTGGCTACGGAAAAACCCAAAGCGGCAGAGATTGATGTAGAGGCATGACCGGCACCAAAAACATCGTATTCACTTTCCTCCCGTTTCAAAAAACCGCTGATTCCGCCTAACTGCCGAAGTGTATTGAGTTTATCCCGTCTTCCGGTAAGGACCTTATAGGCATAGGCCTGGTGTCCCACATCCCATATAATTTTATCCTGAGGCAGATCAAAAACATAGAGCATGGCAATAGTCAGTTCAACCGCCCCGAGAGATGGTGCTAAATGCCCTCCTGTTTTTTTAACATTCTTAATAATAAAATCCCGGACTTCATCCGCAAGAATTTTCAGTTCATCAAAATTCAATTTTTTCAGATCATCCGGCGAATTTACATTTGGCAGATATTGATAATCCATAATACCTTCAGGCTATTGTTCACACATTTGGATAAAATATTCATGTATTCTCACATCATCCGTTAATTCGGGATGAAAGGCTGCTCCAAGCAGGTTGTTCTCACGGATCATAACCGGCCGGTTTTTCAATATAGCCAGAACACTCACATTTTTCCCCCAGGAGAGAATTTTCGGTGCCCGGATAAACACGGCATGGAAGGGATGATCATCAAAGGAAAGGGATACATTTTCCGTAAAGGATTCAATCTGTGAACCATAGGCATTTCGTTCGATGATTGCATCCAAAACACCCAGTTGACGAACCCGTGGATCTTCACAGCCCTTTCCAAGCATAATCAGTCCTGCACAGGTTCCGAATACCGCTTTTTTTTTTGAAAAAGCATAGAGATCTTCCCAGTCCAGACGAAAACCCAGCTGTCGTGTAATCACGGTGGATTCTCCTCCTGGAATAATCAGTCCGTCAAGGTGGTCAAGTTGTGCGGCATATTTAACAATAACAGGTTGAACGTCCAGTTCTTTTAACACATGTTCGTGTTTCAGATAGGCGCCCTGAATTCCAAGCACCCCGATTTTTGTCAATCACCACCCCCGTTTGGCAAGTTTTTCATCTTCCGTAAGATCTTTCGCAGGTTTGCCGATCATAGCATCTTTCAATCCTTTGGAGACTTCCAGAAGCACGGCAGGATCATTATAATAGGTCACAGCTTTAACAATGGCTTCCGCACGGGCGACCGGGTCATCCGATTTAAAAATTCCGGAGCCTACAAAAACAGCTTCTGCCCCCAGTTGCATCATAAGGGATGCATCGGCTGGTGTGGCAACGCCTCCGGCAGCAAAATTGGGGACAGGCAGTTTACCTTTCTGGGCAACGATTTCAACAATGGAAAATGGGGCTCCAAGACGTTTGGCTTCTGCCATAAGCTCTTCCTTATCCATCATCTGAAGACGACGCATACCCCGGTTCACTTCCCGCATATGACGGACAGCTTCCAC
>Ga0129302_1002257_pt1 | contig 13911 bp, 12 predicted proteins | sample BlaSprsedimmetaG_FD_94476 | JGI IMG/M metagenome (GOLD analysis project Ga0129302, IMG submission 94476) | Hot spring sediment bacterial and archeal communities from California, USA to study Microbial Dark Matter (Phase II) - Blank Spring... | ecosystem: Environmental > Aquatic > Thermal springs... | reverse complement strand
GTTGTGGAGAGGAGTATATACCATATTATCTCTTTAAGGAATTAAGGGGCACACTCCTTTCATCAGGAAAAATAAATAAAACTTACAGCGTTTCAAATGGAAGTGTCTTAAAGTATACACCTTCAAAATTTGTTGGACCTTTGAAAACCTTTCATTCGGATTTAAAAGTTAAAAAAATTGTTCAAAATTTAAAGCAAAAATATTCAGTATCACATTTTCACACCTTTTTACCAAAAACAAAAAAATTTCTAAAAGAAAAAAAAGTTCCCATCATTCTCACCAGTCATGGTGGTTTTCCTTGTTTTGAAAATTCACCGATTTGGAAAAGACCTTTCGCAAAAATGAGAATGCAACTTGAAAGGGAAGCAGTCAAACAAGCGGATGTTCTGGTTGCAGTGAATAAATATTTAGTGAGTGAATATCAAAAGTATGGAGTGGAAAAACAAATTAAAATAATTTATAGTGGCGCGGATATTAAAAAATTCAAACCTGTGAAACAAAAGTGGAAAATCCCTTTGAAAATAGTTTATCTTAGTCGGCTAAATTCACAAAAAGGTGTTTGGGATTTCATAAAGTTAGCAAAATCACTTCCGGAATTTAATTTTGTGATTATGGGTTATGACCCTGGTGGATCCACTCAAAAAATTATGAAAGAAATAGTGGGAGAAAAACATATTGAATTTTATCCGAATGTTGACGAAAAGACCAAAGTGGAGATTTTAGGAAAGTCACATGTTTTTGTCAGTTTGTCAAAAGGTTATGACCCAACCCCTAATGTTCTATACGAAGCTATGGGGAGTGGGATGGCCATTATTTCTACCTTGAAATTCTATCGCGAAGATGTTTTGGGAAAAAATGCTTTTTGGATAGAGAATTGGCAGGATGTTGCTGAATATCTACAGAAAACTGAAAAGCTCCGGATTTTTGGCCAAAGGATGCGGAAAATGGCTGAAAAAAAGTTCAATGTTGAGGGAATGGCAAAGGAATATAAGGCACTTGCCGAAAGTCTGGTGTGAAACTCGCTGCCGAAGGGGGAAAACCTGTGCGGGAAAATTTCCTGCCACTCGCCAAACCATTTATCGGAAAAGAAGAGAAAGAAGAAGTAATAAAAGTTTTAGAATCTGGTTGGATTTCGGCTGGACCGGAATGTAAACTATTGGAAGAAAAATTGGCAGAATACCTCGGAGTTGAATATGTTTTTTCAGTGAATTCCTGCACAGCAGGTTTGTTTCTTTCACTTTTAGGTTTAGGAGTTGGAAAAGGAGATGAAGTAATTTTACCGACATATACTTTCTGTTCATCCGCAAATGTTATTGAGCACTTGGGTGCGAAACCTGTTTTTGTTGATAGTGAACCGGGAACTATGAATATTGATGTCGAGGAAGTTCGGAAAAAAAATAGTGAAAAAACTAAAGTGATAATGCCGGTTCATTTTGCAGGGCAACCTGCGGATATGGATGAACTTATGAGTATTTCTGAAGAAAATAAAATTCCTTTGGTAGAAGACGCAGCACATGCTATTGGAGCAGAGTTTCAGGAGAAAAAAATTGGAAATTGGGGGGAGGTCACTAATTTTTCATTCTATGCCACAAAGAACCTTACAACTGGAGATGGGGGAGCTTTAGTTACAAACAATAAGGATTTGGCAAAAGAAATAGAGATTTTGAGGTTACACGGTCTTAGTAGGGATGCTTGGAAAAGATACGGAAAGGGAGGGAATTGGAAGTATGATGTGATTTCGGCCGGTTACAAATTCAACCTTACAGACATTCAAGCAGCACTAGGTGTAATTCAGTTGAAAAGGCTTGATGAATTTAACAAACAAAGAAAAAAACTTTCTGAAAAATATAGAAAAGGTCTAGAAGCTTTTGATTTTATTGAAGTTCCTCAAGAAAAACCCGGAAGAAAACACGTTCACTATTTGTTTCCAATTTTTGTTAGGGATTTTGAAAGGGATAAACTTATTGAAATATTGAAAGCAGAAAACATAGGAACTAGTGTTCATTTTATTCCAGTTCACAGTTTTGAATATTATCGAAACAAATATAAATATAGTGAAAAAGATTTTCCAGTAGCTTGGGATTATTCCAACAGAGAAATCAGCCTCCCTTTATTTAATGGAATGACAGAAGAAGATGTTGATGATGTAATTAGTGCAATTCAAAAAATTGCTGAAAATTATAAATTGTAAAGTTTCAAATACTTCTCAATAATTTTTTCCCAGGAAAAATCATCAATTATTTTTTTTCTCGCGGAACGTTCAATACTTCTGCGAAGTTTCAAGTTAGTGTCTAATTTGTTTAAAATTTCACGCGCTTCATCATAGTTGTCAAAAAAGAAGCCTGTTTTGCCATTTAAAATAGGTTTATGGAGGTCTCCAACGGCGCGTGTTAAAACGACTTTCCCGGCGGCCATACTTTCAGTTACAGTTTGTGAAATGCCACCAATGCGACGAAAAGGTAGGAGAATGTAATCAACTTGATTTAAAAGTTTTGGAATTTCTTTCCAATCTACTGGTCCGAGAATTTCAATATTATTCACTTTTTCAGCTTGTATTTTCAGTTGATCCTCAAGAGGACCATATCCAACCATCTTGGCTTTGAATTCAGGAAGTTCTTTCATAATTTCTATGAAGGTGTCTGGTCCGTTTTCCCATGAAAATCTTCCAAAGAAAAGTGCGGTTTTACCTTTGCGAGGTTTATATGAAAATCTTGAATAATCAATACCGTTGTTTATTGAGAAAACGGGTGAATTCACTCGATGTTCCCTTAGATGTTTTTCAATGTCGGTGCCCTCGGCAAAAATTCCGGTCACGTGATTCAAAACATGTCTGCTGTAAGTGGAGAGGAAGATGCCTTTGACTTTGCCAATCAGGAAAGGGCTCTGAGTGTATTTATGATAGTCCTTGAATTCATCAAAGGTGCGACCGCCAATACTGATGAAGCGAGGAACATTATTGAAGACTTGATTGATGATTTTACCGGCAGGCCATGGTGAATCAAAATGTATGATGTCGGGTTGAAATTCGTTTTGGAGGACGGATAACTTACGAAGTAAATCAGAATTAGTTGGAATAGATTGGGAAACATACGGGTGGGTACTCGAAGGAGATTTAAAAGCCAGATGCACTACCTTAACATCAACACCTTTTTTTCGAAGAAAATGAACTTGATTGTACATTTGGGTGGCCATGCCTCCTTTTTCCGGGAGAAAATGGCGACAGAGGAAAAGGATGCGGGTCATGATGGTCCAAGTAGGAGTGCTTTAAAAATAAAGGACGTTGAGTGAAGGGTGAAACTCCTGAAGAAAATCTTCCGGAAGTTGGGCAATTGGCCCCTACCGGTTTTCCTGAAAAGGGGATTTTGGCGGCTGGCAGGCTTTAGCGTGGGCGCGGGAGTCAAGTTCGGGCGAAATGTGATTTTGGCGTGCGATAACGCAAAGATAGGCAGGTATACCGAAATATCCCGCGGGGTTGAGGCCCGGGGTCTTGAGGAGCTCAAAATTGGGGAGTACACCGTTATTTCTGACAGAACTCTGCTTTTCGGGGATTCAAAACTTGAGTTTGGAGACAACTGTTTTGTAGGGGTTGATGCTATTGTAAATGCATCCGCGCCGGTTAGTGTAGGGGACAATGTCGCTCTTGCGGGTGCGGGAGTTCAGGTATGGACTCACTCAACCTGGCCGGAGGTTGTAGAAGGTTTTGGATTCAAGTTTGCGCCTGTGACCATCGGGAAGGATACGTATATCGGAACCGGAACCATAATCCTGCCGGGAGTGAAAATTGGAAAGGGGGTGGTTGTCGGAGCGGGAGCTGTGGTCACCAAGGACTTGCCGGATGGTGTGCTAGCTATGGGAGTTCCAGCAAAACCTCTGGGGCGACATAAAGGCAAAGCCATGAATCAAAAACAGGTTGCGGAGGTTACCGAAAAGTTTCTGATGGATCAAGGCTTCAACGACTTTTCTTTCCATCCAGATGTTTCCGGGAAGGTGGTTTTCACATTCGGCGACCTTCCAGGGATTAAGGGGAGTCTGTTTGACCTCAAGAATAAAGTTTGTAGGATAAACAACCGGGAAGGGGTAAAGGCCAGAAAACTCTTAAACCAGTATGTTGCCAGATTCCGGGAGGATGAAAAATGAGAGTTTTGGTCACTGGGGGGGCAGGTTACATAGGTAATGTGCTTGTGCCGACCTTGGTAGCAAACGGCCACGAAGTCAAGGTTTTGGACTTGTTCACATACGGAAACCACTTTGAAGCTGAGGCCAAAATCGTTAAGGGAAAAATTACTGACATTGAAACCGTCTTGGCAGCATCAAAAGATGTGGACGCCATTATTCACTTGGCAGCAGTGGTGGGGGATCCTTGCGGGAACCTCCTGCCGGACCAGACACTTTCAGTAAACTATTTAGCTACTGAAAACCTAGTCAAGGTGGCTAAACACCTTAACATCAAAAAATTCATTTTTTCGTCCACATGCTCCGTTTATGGTTTCAGGGACGGTACTTGTTATGAAACCACTGCACTTAACCCCATCTCAAACTACGCAAAAACCAAAGTGTTGGCGGAAGAAGTCATCAGGAGCGTCCCTGAAATAAACCCAATCATTCTGAGATTTGCAACAGTCTACGGGTTATCCCCTCGCATGCGTTTTGATTTGGTGGCCAATCTGTTAATTGCCAAATCCCTCTCGGAGAAAAAAATCACGGTGTATGGAAACGGCCTGCAATACCGCCCCCTGGTCCATGTCAGGGATATTGCAGGTGCTGTTAAGATGGCGTTGGAAAATGATGTTATGAACTGTGATGTTTTCAATGTTGGATCCAACGAACAAAACTACACTGTGAAAGCGTTGGCGGAGGAAATCCAGAGAAATGTCGAAGGGGCAGAACTGGCGTTCATCCCAGAAAAGGAAGACAACAGAAGTTATAAAGTGGACTTCAGCAAAATTTCCAAGTTGGGGTATAAAACCAGGTTCAACCTTGCTCATGCTGTAAAGGAAATAAAAGGAGCACTTGATGAAGGCATCATCACAGACTATCGGGATAAAAAATTCAGCAATTTCAAAACCATGTCTGAAGCCATTAAAAAATGCTAAAGAAACGTTTTAACAGGCCTAAACCTTAGTTTTTGAGTAAGTTGAGAAGGTGCTTGGTTGCTCTGTTGCTCGTCGTCCCAGTTTTTGCTTGGCCGTATGGCTGGAATCATGCCTTTGATGTTTTTTTGGAGTATGAGGGACAGGAAGTCACAAATTACACACTTGAACTGGATTTGGGAAAGCTGGAGTTAGAAGAGTGTGAAGGGTTTCTGGAAATTGACGGGGCGGTCTGGTTTGAAAATTGCTCGGAGGGAAAGGTGTGGGTAAAACTGCCGGTTTTGGATAGAAGTATGAATTTTACGGTTTATTTTAGGAGAGGGGATGGAGGGGGGCCGGAGGAGGTGTTTTATTTTTATGAGGGGTTTGAGGAAGAGGAGGTTTATGCCTGTACTGAATGCTATACTGGAAAAAATAACAAGTGGTTATTGAATGCCTCTTCACTATCTTGGGCAACTCACAAAAACGGGTCACTCATTCTGGAATGCAATAACGCCCATTGCACCTACACCACACCCCTCAAAATATCCCGTCCGTTTGATATTGAAATTAAAGGTCGTGTGAATATTTCAGATAATTGTGGGTCGAGTGATTATGATTTGATTTATATGGTTGGGGATGAGAGTTTGGCATTAAAACAAGTAATTAATAGTTATGATTTTCATCCCGCACACGATAACACTACTGTTTGGTTTGTGAAAAGGAATGAAAGTGGGGGATTTAATTTAGTTTCTGACGAACAAGGGGTGTTTAGGGAAATTGAAATGGTGGCTCGGTCAAGTTTGAGAGAAGGGGATATTGTTTTTTTGGGGGAGGGAACATATAATTTTAGATATGAAGTGAATGAAACGGATTTCCAAAATTTCTCACGGGTCGGCTTTGCATCACACGACGGCAAACAAACCATCGACTACCTCCGCGTCTGGAAAACCGCCAACGCCACAGTCAAGGTCGGGGAGTTAATGGTGGTCAACGAGACACGGGAAGTCGCAAACGCCACCAAAATGCCTGTTTCCTGGTGGATTTCGGAAGGCGGGAGGTGGAACGGTAGCTGGTGGATGGGGTGGCGGGTTATGAACTTTTCCACCCCGGCAGAACCTGAAGAGTTGGGTTTTTATGAGGAAGGGGGCAGGTGGAATGCCAAATGGGAGGTTTGGGACGGATGGGCCAACTTTTCAGGTGTGAATGAAACCTGCAGGTTTTACAGGTCGGAGGATGCGTGGGCGGAGGGTGTGAATGAAACCTGGGTCGGTATGGACAAAAGTAATTCATCCCGCATCAGGTTTGCTGGGGGGGCCCACGACTTTTCAAAGCAGCATGTTGTCGGGTGGGTGAATGGGGAAAGTGGTTGGGAAAGCTTTGGCGGGTCTGGTAAATTGAACGGAAGTTTGGTTTGGGTGGAATACCGGGGAAACGCGAGTGAATTTGCGGTTTGTCTGGCATCGGGAAAGGAGGTTTTTTATTCACCACCTCCACCAGCACCTTCAGCTTCGGGGGGTTCGGGGGGTTCCTGGAGCGTTGCTTCCTCCATTCCTCCAAAAGTGAACGAAGAAAATGAAAGTCAGGAAGTCTTTTGGGGGAAAAGTGAAGTTGAACCTGTGAATATCAGCGGGTTGGTGGATTATGTGGTTGTTGGGGCTTTGTGGGTTGACGATGGAAAGTTAGAGGTGGATGGGGTTGGACAGTTTTGGCTGGAAAATGGTTATGTGCTGACGGACGGGGCCGGCGGGGAATGGGAGGGGGAGGCCGAAGTCAGGACGGGAACTTACAGACTGGAGTTGAAGACGGCGAGTGGGGAGCGGTCGGAGTGGAACGGGACCGTTGTTGAGGATAAAGGACAAATAGAGGAAGGAAGTGGGGGCTTCATGGAAGTTTTACCCGTGGCTCTGGGACTGGGGTTGGTCGGGCTGTTCGGCCTGCTTGGGATCTGGTTTCTGATTTTGAAAGCGCGATGAAGGTTCCACAAAATGACAGAAACTACAGAGTGATCTGACGAATCTGGCAATTCTGGTCTGTCTAGTGCGTTAAAAGGCGCGGTGCCGACAACGTTCATCTTCGCAACCGAAGCGAATGGGAACACAAGTCTGGCTGGTGCGTTAGAAAGGCCTAGTGCCTCCTACGGGGCCTATAAACCTAAGAACAGATGAGGGAATTTTTTGGAGTTTAAGTTACCGGCACTGGCACGGGCCCCAAAAACCCTTTTAACCGGTCCCGAGGAAGATGGGCATGCCCGATGATATAGAGAAACTGCCGGGGGTCGGGCCGAAAACGGCCGAAAAGCTCCGGGAAGTGGGTTTTATTGATTTCATGAGTATTGCCGTGGCTTCCGCCGGGGAGCTGGGAGCCACCGCGGATGTCAGTGAGGCCACCGCCAACAAAATCATCCAGGCCGCCCGGGACCAGCTGGAAATGGGTTTTGAGACGGCAGAGAAACTGCTTGAGAAGCGGAAGGATGTGGGTTACATCACTACCGGCTCGGAGCAGATGAATAAACTGCTGGGACGGGGGGTGCAGACCCAGGCCATCACGGAAGCCCATGGACAATTCGGAAGTGGAAAGACGCAACTCGGGCTGACCTTGTCAGTCACCGTCCAGAAACCTGTTGATGAGGGCGGGCTCGGGGGAAAGGTGGCATTCATAGATACTGAAAATACTTTCAGGCCGGAGAGGGTGGCCCAGATTGCAAGGGAATTGGACATGAACCCTGAAGAGGTTCTGAAAAATATTTTTGTGGCCCGGGCGTTCAACAGTGACCACCAGATGTTTCTGGCAGAGCAGGTGAATAATCTGCTGAAGGACCAGAAAGAAAACATCCGGTTGATAGTGGTTGACAGTATGACCGGTCACTTCAGGTCGGATTACGCGGGGAGGGGAACTTTGTCTGTCAGGCAACAGAAATTGAACAGACATTTACATTTGCTACAGAAGATGGCTGACCAATACAATCTGGCGGTCTATATCACCAACCAGGTGATGGCCACCCCGGATGCCTTTTTCGGGCCGACCATGAAAGCCGCGGGGGGTCACATTCTGGCTCACGCTGCCACCTACCGTATGTTCTTCATCAAGAGTAAGGCCAACAAGAAGATTGCCAGACTCATTGACTCGCCGGATATGCCGGAGGGTGAGGTGCTGTTCCAGCTGACGGAGAAGGGCATTGAAGATGTATGAAAGGTGTTTGAGGCCGGGGCGGGCTCTTTGGGTTTGAAGTTTCCATCCTCTACACCGAAATTGCACCCGTTTCAGATTCATACCAATAACCATCGTTCTTTGGGTTTGAAGTTTCAAGCCTCCGCACCGAAGGCTAACAATTTGTTCTGCAAACACCTCTGGAAAGGGCCCGCAAGCTGGCAGATGAAAAGCCCCCTGCACCGAAGCCCTTTTTTGGGGTTGACTCCTGAACCACTACCGGCCCGCAAGCTGGCAGATGAAAAGCCCCCTGCACCGAAGGCTAATAGTTTGTTCCGCAAACACAATCCGACTGCTGGTTGTTTGAAGTTTCAGGCCCATGCACCTAATGACAATTACAAAAAACGGCCTTTAGGGTGCTTAAACCTTGGTTTGGAAGAGGTTTGTTGAATCCGTCATGGTTTGAAGGAGTTGCTTTGGTCAGACTTGAAGTCAGCACGGAGCTGGAAAGGGTTTGAATAATTCCTTGAAAACGCCGGAAGAACCGGGCGTGGGGCCAGCATGTAGCTGGAAAGGGAACCCGCGTCTGAATGAAGGAGTCGTTTTTCAGAATGGAAACTCAAGGGTTCAGTCTGTCAAAAACAGCGGTGTTCGTAAAGAATTAGTGACGTCTAAATGAAGAGATTTTCATTTCCACGGAGCCAAAACTGATTTGGTCTTTTCACCGGAGAAGTGATGACGTCTAAATGAAGAGATTTTCATTCTCTATTTTTTCCAGAGCGGCCTGGGAGAACACGGCCAGCCTGCCCATGTGAGTGCCGGGAGCCAGCAGTTCGGCGTTGAGGTTTCTGACAGTCACCACATCAATGCCGGGCACGTTGCGGGCGGCCTTCACCAGAGGGGCTTTGGAGTCCGACACAACCACCAGGGGTCCCTTGTAGGTTCTGTAACGGCGACCGCGGAGTTTGCCCTTACCGGCACGGACCTTCTTCTTGGAGGAACGGGCCAGCTCGTCGGACAGGCCAAGGGTTACCAACAGGTCAGTGAAGGTTTTGGTTTTGTCTATGGCTTCAAATTCATTCACAAAAACCAGAGGAGTGGCCAGCTTGTCGGTGATGGCATGTCCGCGTTCACTAACCATCTTCGGGTCGGCGGTTGCAGCCAGGGCTGACCGAATGGCCAGTCTCCTTTCTTTCAGGTTGATTTTGATTGACCAGATTTTTTCCGCTTTGGGCGGGTGGGCTGCAGGACCACCCACAGCCTGGGGCACATTCATAACCCTGCCCGTTCTGCGACCGGCCCGTAACATGAGGCGGGGCACGCGGGCAGCAGCGAGATTGTAGGAGTGACCAAACCCGCGACGGGTACCTTCAAACTTGGCGGACGACTTGCGACCGGCCATGTAGGAGGCTCCATGGGGCTGGACTCTGGCCTTCTGATGGGACGTAACCGCTTTTTTGACCAGGTCGGGACGCAGGGGGGTGTGGAACTGGCGGGGTAACTCTGTCTGGCCCGTCTGCTTGCCTTTAAGGTCATAAACAGGAACTTTCATATTTTCTTCACCTCGTTTTCGTAAATGAAATGTTTGACCTGATGGGTGGTCTGTCTGCCGGGGCGGGTGGTTTTGCGTAACCATATGGGTCGCTTGGCCGGACCTGCCACGGAACCTTTGAGAATGACGTAGTCAGTTTTAACCAGTCCATAATGAGGCCACCCTTTTTTGGGGTTGACTCCTGAACCACTACCGGAAAGGAGGACCTCCTTATTATACTCGGTGCGGGCATGGTAGCCGACCTGGCCAGCCATGGCCACACGCCAGTCAGTCCGCTTGGGAGTCCATGTACCCAGGGAACCAATTTTACGGCGGGACTTTTCAGTCTTTGCGGGAAGCAGAGGAACACCATAACGTTTGATTACCCCCTGCAGGCCGTGGCCGGTGGTGACCGCAGTCGTATCCAGAAAGGTCTGGCTGGAAAGGAAGTCGGAAAATTTCACAGGTTTATTGAGGTTGGTCTTGGCGAACTCCACGGCATCACCACCAAACCCCACTTCAACCAGGCCACCTTTCTTTTGAGGGAAGCCTGCCAGAGCGGGTTGGGTTTCCATAATAAGACGGGTGAAGTGGCTGGAGGTGAGTTCGGGAATCTTGTCCGGATTTGAAAAGTCGCCAACCACTTTGGAACCGTAGGGTGTGCGCAGATAAACGCGAACGGCCCTGAGCAGTAGAGGGGGCACTTCAAGCACGGTAGCATGAGTGGATTTCTCCTTGCCAACCAAGCGTGAATGTTTATCAGTTACTTCAAGGATGGCGGTGAAGGACCCAACTTTGTATCCCACAAATCCCAACAGACCTTCGGCGTCCGCCCAATTCCTGACCCGGGGTAGGATACGGCTAGCCCTCTTTCTGGGCACGAACTGTAAAGACCCTCTGCGGGGTTTATGGTCTTTGGTCATTTGAATCCCTCTGTTGTGTGAGTTACGACTCACGTCGCAACTTAAGCTTTATATGGGGGCACGGTTTTCCCTGCTGTGAAGCGACTCTGGAAAGTGATTTTACTTCTTTTAATAGCTTTGGGTATGTGGAAATACAGGATGTTTTTTTGGGAAGCGGGGGCCAGCGTTGTTCAAAATGTGGGCATTTTGCCAAAGGTTTTCATTTTAGGGTTGATTGGGCTTGCTATGGGTTTCGGAAGATGGCGGGTGTTTTTAAGGTCGTTAGGAAACAGGATTGGTTGGAAAAAGGAAGTTATGATTTATTTGTCGGGTTTCGCTGCTATTCCATCTTTTTTCAAATTCAGCGATGGGTTGCGTCTAGTCTATCTGAAGGGTGAGGGGGTGAATATGCCTGACGCCGTTTCTGTGATGGGGATGGAAAGGCTTACCGATATAGTAATGACATCTGTCATGTTGTTGCTGGTTATGGGCAGGAGTACGGGGGCTCTTGGAGTGTTGGGTCTGGTTGCTCTAGGGCTGGTCGGGCTGAAGACCCGGAGTTTCTGGTTTGAAAAACTAAACAGATTTGAAAAGGTGAAGAGGGTTGAGGAAGCGGTGGAGGCCACCCTTCAAAGTCTGAAAAGGCTGGGCCGGCCGGAAATCATGCTGGGTGCTCTTGGATTCACTTTGGGTATGTATGTTTTCCAGCTGATGGCCCTGGCGGCTGCTGTGGGAACAGGACCTCTGCAGGTATTGGGAGGTTACCTGGTGGGGTGGCTCACCATAACCCTGGCTCCGACGCCTGCGGGCATTGGCTTTTATGAGGCCACGGTGAGCGCAACCCTGGCCGGGGTGGCGGGAGCGGCGGCCGGTTTGGGGGCGGTGTTGGTCTTCAGGTTTGTGGTATTGTGGTTGCCTGTGGTACTCGGCCAGATAAGTGTAGCCCTTATGCGCGGTTGAGGTCGTAATATTTGCGCATGGATTGGTTACCCCATGAATAATCGCCCCGGATTTCTTCAACCTGTTTGACAACAAACAAACGCTCCTTCACCCCGCGGGTTAAGTGGTAGTAAACAAGACGGATGGAGATGGGGCCAAACTTTTCGGTGTAAAGTTTGTAGATGGCATATCCGTAGAGGGGGGCCGAATTGTTTTCAAGTATTTGGGCGATGCGGGCTCTGACGGGGTGACGCACCACCCGTTTTTTTACGGACGGGTAGGGCACCTCAATAATGAACAGTTCAGGAAGGTTGAGAGCAACCCGTTGCTGGTTGATGGCTTCGGCGGAACGGCGGTCGCTTTGGATGACAAAAATAGCCTTAAGAGTTGGGGATTTGAAATTATCATCAGAAAGAATGTTGGTTGCGACTTTGGGACCACCAAAGGTATGGGCGCGTTGGATGAGGTAGTCTGTAAAACCTTCGGCGGGGATTATTAGAAAGGACATTTTAAAAGGGGGTGGGGTGGGTTTTAAAAGTTTTCAATATGGAAAAAAGACACCCCTTCATTTCTTGTGGAGCTTGTGGAGGTTTGGGGTTTATTTATTTATTATTTTCTATATTGTAAATATATAATATATATTTCAATATTGAAAAAAAACAAAATAAAAAAGAACAAACAAAAAATAACCTCCACAGGAAATCAAGGTGTGTCTCCACAGGAAATTAAGGTTAACTTCCACCGGAAGCCATACCATCGGAATAACAAATTAATATAAATAAAGTTGGTGTGGTATCTATGTGAAAGACACAGTATCCCGGATTTTTGAGTCTTTTGCGTCCCGGAGTTCAATTTTCAGGGGAAAGGACGTTCTACAACTGTCGTATATTCCTGAAGCTCTTCCCCATCGCGAACAGGAAATCAAACAACTGGCAGGTATATTGGCTCCCGCTCTCCGAATGGAAACCCCTTCCCACATCTTCATATATGGCAAACCCGGCACCGGTAAAACTGCCACCACTCTGTATGTCGGTAGCGAACTTGAACGGGTTGCCTCTGAAAAAGAGTTACCTGTCCGTTTCCTTTATGTGAATGCCGGCCTCAAGAAGCTGGCTGATACTGAGTACCGGCTGTATGCCTATCTTTCCAATCTACTCGGAATGCCCTTCCCACACACCGGTCTTCCCACCTCTCAGGCCCTCCAGACTTTTGTGAATGCCTTAGACGCCCAAAAGAAGATAGTCATTCTGGTAGTGGATGAGATGGATACCCTACTCCGCAAAAACCCCGATGTACTTTATACTCTTTCCCGCCTCAACTCAGAATTGAAATTTTCAAAAATTTCCCTTATTGGTATCACCAATCACCTGGAAGCCCTTGAGGCAACTGATGCCCGCACCCGTTCCAGTCTATCTGAGGAGGAACTGATTTTTTCCCCTTATAACGCCGACCAGTTAAGAGATATTCTTTCGGCCAGAGCCAACGCAGCCTTTTTTGACTCGGCTCTTGAGCCATCGGCCATTTTGTTATGCTCAGCTCATGCAGCCAAATCCCACGGAGACGCTCGAAGAGCCCTGGAACTGCTCCGGGTGTCTGGAGAGCTGGCTGAAAGGGAGGGAGTTCAGCAAGTAACTTCCAGACATGTGACCCAGGCCATCTCCAAACTAGATGCCAACCATGCGGTGTCAGTTACCAAGACCCTGCCCCAGCACCACAAACTGGTGCTCAAGGCCATCCTTAACAAGACTGAAGGGGACTACCTTTTCACAGGCGACATTTATGAGGAATACGAAAAACTGGCGACAGGAATGGCCCTGCCCCCCCTCACCCTCCGCCGGGTCTCCGACGTTCTGAATGAGTTTGATACCATGGGGTTGATTTCCTCCAAAGTCATCTCCCGCGGTCGTTACGGCAGAACCCGGGCGGTGTCCACCCGTTCACTCAAGCACCTCCAGGACCAGCTGGACCGCGTTTTGTCTGATGTTTGAAACCCTCCGCCCGTTCTGTTATAAATCCCCATAAGCCATATTGTCAATGACCACCCTTGAAAACTTCCTGGCATCAGGGGACCAGAAGGACCAGCTGGCCGGTCTTTTCACCCGTGGGGTCCGCATGGTATATGCCGATGCCCTGGCCGAGCTGGCCAAACGCCCCAGCCTACTGGAAAAAGTGGTCAAAACCTCCCATCTACCCCCTGAAATCACTTTGGCCTTTCTGAAAAGTCTTGAAACCCCCTCAACAACAGTTCCAGAACCCGCAACCGGCCCGGAATCGGCCACCGGTCAGCCTTCCCAATCTTTCCGGGTTTCAACCACCCCTC
>Ga0129302_1002250_pt1 | contig 13930 bp, 10 predicted proteins | sample BlaSprsedimmetaG_FD_94476 | JGI IMG/M metagenome (GOLD analysis project Ga0129302, IMG submission 94476) | Hot spring sediment bacterial and archeal communities from California, USA to study Microbial Dark Matter (Phase II) - Blank Spring... | ecosystem: Environmental > Aquatic > Thermal springs... | reverse complement strand
TATCTCATCATCAGGCAGCATTTATGCCTAATCAGGAGTATGGCGCTTGGTGTGTAATATAAACGGTATCATGCCTTGCCTGATGATGAATGTGTGGATTATGACTTTTTCAGCAAGCCCTAAGTAGAATGATTGACTTAGTATTTTAAAAGTGTTACGTGAACTTAGTCTACGGAAGATACATCGTCAGAGGGTATGGCGTTCGCAATAGCTAATGAGCGAAAACAGTGAGCATACACCATCAGAAAGGTTGGGCCTTGCCGGTCTCATAAACATATTCATACGATCCCTTTCCATTCAGTCGTCATGGAACTTCTCCAAGATGCAAAATATAGGTTTAGCATTTTCCCTTATTCCCTTAGCGAAAAAAAAGGAGAAAAATAAGGAAGAAGCCGCCCGTTTCTTGACAAGGCATACTGAATTGTTTAATACCCACCCTTATTTGACGGGACCGATTATCGGATCTGTGGTGAGGTTGGAAGAACGGGGATCAACGGGATCGGATGATGCGGCACGTCGGCTCAAAAAGGCCCTCATGGGACCTTACGCGGCGATGGCCGATCCATTTTTCGGGGGAGCCTTGAAACCCTTGGCGGCGCTTGCTGCGGTCATGCTGGCGATGGAAGGCAATCTTGCGGCGCCGATAACATTTTTTTTGCTCTTTAATATGATGCATCTATGGGTTCGATTACGAGGCTTTGTGAATGGCTATCGAGATTATGAAGGCGGAATGAAATTTCTCAGAAGTTTGGACGTGCCTCAAATGTCCCGAAGAATGAGATGGATATCTATCGTGCTTCTCGGGATGATGACCTGCGTGATGCTTCCGATTCCGGCAATTTCGTCGATAGGGTCTTTAGGGTGGGCCAACACTGTGTCGAACATGATGGTGCTGATGTTCATTCTTGCCTGCTATCAATTATTGCGGAGACGCATTTCGCAAATTATTATTCTGTACGGAAGTCTTATTGTTTTTCTAATAATAACAGTGTCGTGATATGAAAGAAATGAAAACCTTTACATTGAAAAACGAACTGGGGCTGCATGCCAGGGCTGCCGCCATGCTGGTGGCGGTGTCATCGAATTTTAAGTCGAAAATACTGTTCGAACGCGATGGTAAAGAAATCAACGGAAAGAGTATTTTGGGTATATTGACGCTTGCATGTCCCAAAGGAAGTAGTATAACAATCAGTGCGGAAGGAGATGACGCACGCGAAGTGATGGAGCAACTCGGTAATCTCATCGAAGGCAAGTTCGGAGAGGATTAATGGAGGCAGGCGCGATAAAAAAAACAATTGTTCTCAAGGGTATCGGTGTATCTCCCGGCATTGTCAACGGTCGGGCATATCTTTTCAACTGTCAGGACCTTCCCACAACCTACTATAAACTTGATACGAAGGTCCTCGTGTCAAAAGAAGTCAAAAGATTCAGAAACGCCCTGAAGGCATCGAGCCGGGAGCTGCTGGAGATCAAAGAGCGAATCAGCAGAAAAGAGGGGATAGAACCGTTATTCGTTGATATTCACATTATGATCCTGAAAGACAAGATGTTTATTCGTGAGACCGTCGAGAATATCAGGGAACGCAGAGTCAATGCGGAATGGGCCTTGAAGCTGACGTTGGTAAAGTATCGTGACATATTCAAAAAGATGGGTGATGAATATATCCGGGAGCGGATCAATGATGTTGAATATGTGAGTGAACGGATACTGCGTAATCTATCCGGCAAATCCTGTGAGAAAATATCCGATATCGAGGAAGAAGTAATCATTATAGCCCGGGACCTGTCGCCTGCCGATACCATACAGATCAACACCGAGAAAGTCCTCGGTTTTGCCACCGATATAGGCGGCAAGACGTCCCACACAGCTATTGTGGCGCGGTCCATGGAAATACCCGCTGTTGTGGGACTGGAACGTGTTGCCCGGCAGATACAGACTGGTGATCACGTCATTATTGACGGAACCGCCGGTGTTGTAATTATTAATCCTGATCCTGAAATACTGAAGCGCTATGAAGATAAGAAAAAGCATTATCAGATCATGGCGAAAAATCTGATCAGGAACGCCGCCCTGCCCGCTGTGACACGGGATAATTACCGGGTGGAAATCGGAGCGAATATCGAGTTTGTTGAAGAGATTCCCTCGGCGGTGAGCCACGGCACCGATGGTGTCGGTCTCTACCGGACGGAGTTCATCTATGTCAACAAGGAGCAGCTTCCCACGGAAGAAGAGCATTTTTTAAATTACAAACGAGTGGTGAGCGATCCGGGATTAAAGTGGGCAACCATCAGAACATTCGATCTCGGCGGGGATAAATTTGTGTCTGATCCACGGTTGGCCGAAGAGATGAATCCCGCCATGGGATTGAGGGCAATCAGATTCTGCCTTCGGGAGGTTGACCTTTTTAAAGTCCAGTTACGGGCAATTTTACGGGCAAGTATCCATGGAAAGACGAAAATTCTCTTTCCCATGATTTCAGGGGTCGCAGAAATCCGGGAAGCGAAAAAAATTCTCTGTGACGTCAAAGAGGAACTTCGCAATGAAGGAGTTCCTATTGATGAGAACATTGAAATCGGAATTATGATAGAAGTGCCGTCTGCAGTGATGATGGCGGATAAACTTGCCGAGGAGGTTGATTTTTTCAGCATCGGAACAAATGACCTCATACAGTATTCTCTCGCCATCGACCGGGTAAACGAACGGGTGACTTATTTGTACGAACCTCTTCATCCGGCAATTTTAAGACTGATCAAGCACGTCGTGGACGCCGGACATGATGCGGGCATAAAGATCGCCATGTGCGGCGAAATGGCGGGAGAGCCTTTTTACTCGCTCATTCTTCTCGGGCTTGGTATCGACGAGTTGAGTATGACGCCATTGGCGATACCGCGGATGAAGAACATCATACGGGCTGCGACGCTGAAAGAATCGAAGAACCTGCTCGATACGGTCATGAGCTTTTCCATGGTCAAAGAAATTGAGGAATATGTTAGAAGTTATATGGTAAAGCGATTTCCCGAAGACTTCCCCATAAATAATGCATCGTACCGTTGAAGGGGTCGTAATCGGAACCGTCACTATGGTCAGTGAGCTGAATTCCAGCGATGATACGAAAATTAAAACAAATAATCGGCGAGTATTATCCAGGTTTTCTCTATGATGAAACCACATCGCCACTTCTGTGGGTATTTCATAAGGTGCTCTCCCGGGTTCAAATGACGGGCGAGTACATCGAGGACTTACGGGATTTGTCGCGAAAAGGAATTGTCGTTCATGCCCTGAAAAACAGCAGTCAACTCAACGCTCTCATCCTCTGGAATATCTCAAAACGGGAAGGTATTACCCGCCCCGTTTACTGTCATGGTATCAATATGATATTGTGGCAGCCGTTTACCAAGGCGTTGAGGTCTCTTCTTTCACTGTTTTTCTACAATCCCTATAAACGTAAGTTCTTAAAAGAAATAACAAAACAAAAACAGACCTCGGTTATTTACCTTCGTGGATCGGAATTTATCGGGAGTAATTACGAAAAAGATCCTCTTCTGGAATTGATCAGCGCCCAGAAAGAACTGGATGTGCCCATCTACCTCGTTCCGCAGTTGGTCACGTATGGCCGTCGGCGTGAAAAGAAAGACAAGACATTAATCGATTTGCTTTTCGGTGAAGTCGAAAATCCGGGGGCACTCCGCCGGATCATCAATTTTGCGCGGTTCTCAAAAATGGCCTTTGTGATATCAGCAGAGCCGGTCAATCTCAAGGAATACCTGGACAAACAGAGGGGATCATCGCTTTCGCCGGGAACCGTTGCCTATCTTCTGCGACGAAAACTGATCGAGCAGATCGATGAAGAAAAAAAAGCCATTGTTGGTCCTGTCTTAAAATCAAGGGAGGAGATTATCGAGATCGTCCTTCGCGATCCTCAATTGGTAACCTTCATGAAAGATATGTCGGATCAGGAAAATAAGACTTACGATGATATATTCAAGCAGTCGAAAAAGTACCTGTATGAAATAGCCTCTGACTATAATGAGGCGTATATCGGTATATGGAATAAGGTGCTCACATGGCTGTGGAACGATATATATGACGGTGTTGTGGTAGACAAAGAAGGGCTGGCGCGGATGAGAAACGTCGCAAAGAAGATGCCTTTCGTTGTGGTACCTTGTCATCGCAGCCACATTGATTACCTCTTCCTGTCGTATGTTTTTTATCACAACAATATACAACTGCCGTTCATTGCAGCAGGAACAAATCTTTTGTTCTGGCCGATGGGGCATATCTTTAGAAAATCGGGCGCCTTTTTCCTTCGCAGGACTTTCAGAAACGATATTCTGTATGGACATGTTTTTTCTCAATATATCAAAGTTGTCATGCAGGAGGGATTTCCCATAGAGTTTTTTATTGAGGGTGGTCGAAGCCGGACGGGCAAGATGGTCATGCCGAAATACGGCCTACTGTCAATGGTGATCCAGGCGTATCGGGAAGGAGCCTGTGATAATCTTGCCGTTATTCCAGTCTATATAGGATACGATACCGTCATTGAAGAGAAATCCTATCTTAAAGAAATCGGCGGGGGCAAAAAGGAACTGGAAAAAACATCATCATTATTTAAAAGTCGCAAGGTGTTACGGAAGCGATACGGCAGTGTTTATATGAATGTCGGAGAGCCGATTCTCCTGAAGGATTATCTTAGATCTCACGATCTGCCGATGGAGGAGATGAGCATGGCGGAACGACAGTCATTCTATCGGAAAATGGGATATGAGATCGTTGGTGAAATTAATAAAATATCGGTTGTTTCACCGATTTCACTTGTTGCCGCCGGCTTGCTGTGCCATTACCGACGAGGTATATCTCATGATGACCTCATGTCGCTGCTCGATGAATTTTACGATTATCTCGCCCATCGAAAGGTCCGTTTCGCCGCTACCTTTGCAAATAAAGAAAAGGCGCTCATCGAAGCCCTTAACAGGTTCGAATCGTTGGGACAGATAACCAGAATGGGTCCTGAAGAGGACGAGGACGACGAACTCGCTGAAACCATTTATTCAGTGGAGGATGATAAACGGATGAGTCTGGAATATTATAAGAATAACATCCTCCACTTTTTTGTTCCCCTCTCGTTCGTGGCAAATTCAATCCTTTCGACGACCGATGACGACATCCCGCTATCCAAAATCGTTGAAGACTATAGTTATTTCAAAAGACTCTTTCGTCATGAGTTTATATTTGACGATACCGTTGATGATATGGAAGAAGTCAACAATATCCTGTCATATATTCATGATAAAGGAATGATCGTCGGGCACGATATCGATGGTGAAGCGTGGATTGAAGTGAAGGGAAGGGGGCGAACCCTCCTGGTGCCCTATGGAGGGCTCATTCATAACTATATAGAGTCGTATTGGATAGCCATGAGAGGAACCGCGTATCTGAAGGATAAAAAAAGGCAGGAAAAGGATCTGGTTAAAAGAATTCAGAAACTCGGTGCGAAGATGTATAAAAAAGGGGAAATATCCAAGGCGGAGGCCCTGTCACGTTTGAATTTCCAGAATGCCGTAAAGTTTCTCACCGAAGCGGAAATATTGAAACCTGAAGGAGACGAAGAGGATAGTAGAAAAGATGCGAGGACCTTTTCTCTGACTGACGATAAAGCGCTGATGGAATCCCTGCGACATCGGCTTTTTAAGTTTATGTGAATAAAACGTTTCGAGTTTCGGGTTTCATGTTTCAGGTTGATCCGAGAAAAAGAAAGATGTCGCCATTCCGATGACATAGTGTCGGGAAGGTTACACACAAAACACAGACTGCACAGAAGACACAGAACATGCGGGGTCGGTTTGATCTCCCGTTGTGTTGCAAAAGGGGTTCGAGGATTCAAGTGTTTTTTTGTATTGTTCTTCTGTGGTAAATCCTCCTGCTGAGAGATACGTGTCCAGGCATAATCGATATAAAGGATCATCTAAATTTAAATACTTGAATCCTTCATGCATTTTACATGAATCCTCGAACCCTTGAACCGTGAAAAAGACATTAAATTGCAGGGAGATGAACAACTTTTCATAGGGTGTTTTGTTTTATCTGATGCTGTAAAATGCCCTGCGGCCTCGATAGACGGATGCTTCGCCCAGTTGTTCTTCGATGCGGAGCAGTTGGTTGTACTTTGCAAGGCGCTCACTCCTGGAAACGGAACCGCTCTTTATCTGCCCGCAGTTTGCGGCGACGGCAACATCTGCCATATAGGTATCCTCTGTTTCTCCCGAGCGGTGAGAAATGACCGTCGTGTATCCCGCCTCCTTCGCAGTTTCAATTGTTTCCAGTGTTTCGGTCAATGATCCGATCTGATTCAACTTAATCAGGATCGAATTGGCTATTCCCAGAGATATGCCTCGTTCGAGCCGCTGCCTGTTTGTGACAAACAGGTCGTCACCGACGATCTGAATCTTCGAACCGAGTTCGTCCGTCATGAATTTCCATCCGTCCCAATCGTCTTCAGCAAGACCGTCTTCAATGGAGATAATGGGGTACTTTTCAACAAGTTTGCTGTAAAACCGTACCAGCTCTTCCGCTGACATGGTGGGATTCTTCTCGGCGGCAAGGATGTATTTGCCATCCTTAAAGAAAGAACTGGCAGCCGAATCGAGGGCGATGACGATATCTTTTCCCGGTTCGTACTTTGCCTTTTCAATGGCCTGCATTATGACCTGCACCGCCTCCTCGTTGGATTGCAGGTTCGGTGCGAATCCTCCCTCATCTCCCACGCTCGTTGCATAGCCTTTATCCTTGAGGACACTTTTGAGGTTGTGAAAAACTTCACTGCACATGCGAAGCCCCTCCTTGAAATTCGGGGCGCCTACCGGCATGATCATAAACTCCTGAATATCAACGTTATTGTCTGCGTGCTGCCCGCCGTTGATGATATTCATCATGGGCACGGGGATATCCTTTGCCATGACGCCGCCGATGTACTTGTAGAGGGGAAGTCCCACGACTTCCGCTGCAGCCTTCGCACAGGCAAGAGAAACACCGAGAATTGCATTTGCACCGAGCCTGCTTTTATTTTCTGTGCCATCCAGCTCGATCATTGCGTAGTCGATTTCCCGCTGGTTGAGACAGTCCCGTCCCACGATTTCCGGCTCGATCTTGTTGATCACATTGTCAATGGCGGCGAGAACGCCTTTGCCGAGATAACGTTCGGCATCTCCGTCTCGAAGTTCAAGCATTTCATGCTCGCCGGTGGACGCGCCCGAAGGAACCGAGGCCCGACCTACGATATCCGAACTGAGCGTCACCTCCACCTCTATTGTGGGATTCCCTCGTGAATCAAGAATTTCCCGTGCATATACATCAATGATTTCAGTCATACGTCCTCCTTGTTATTTTCCATCCCCCGGATGGAAGATAGTTATGATAACGGGGAAATCGTCACCCCGCGGATACAAAATAGAATACGGACGGTCGAAGTAAACAGCAATGGAAAATCACGACACCACGTAATATGAAGAAAGAGATAAGCCGAATTGAGCGACCGCCGTTGATTTCTATCATTTTGCTGTTTGATAGAGGGATTTTTTGTGAATTCAGATCTAAACACAAGGTACCATATACGAACGACGGTGGATTTTCAAGGTGATAATGGCGGATAACGTAAATCATCCGTTGTTATTTGTCACGAGCGAGACGCCGACCGTCACAGACCTGCTCCTTTGCGTTTCCGGCTTTTATTTTACTGCCTGCGTCGGGAATGAAAAAGTCAAGTAGGGATACGTGACATTTGTCTGTCAATCCTATAAGGAGAGTTGATTCGCGAAGTATAAGGGTGGAGAAAACATCCTTTTGAAACGTTCATTCCGAACATGAGGGGTGACGAAGATGCGCCGAACTCCCTTGACATGGAGGCCGTTTTACCGTATACATCTAACCATTAATCGAAGAGTGCAGTGCCTGACAGGGTGCTGCGAGAGATAGTTTTATTTGAGATTACCTTATGACACCTTATTCGTTCTCGTACTCACGACAATCTTGAGGAGTGCGTCCGCTGTTCTGCTGAATAATACTTTGAAGTCAAGCTGTTACAAATGAGGTTCTTTCTCCTGTCTCAGAAAGAATTCGCGAGGATAGGGAAGTGAACACACTGTGCGTACTGTTATGGTTTTTTTCTTCGCAAAAGCAAAAACTGTTATAGTAAAAGCGATACATCATCGATGTGGATGGTTGCCTGTTTTTCTTATTGCGGCAATCGTTCTGATCTTTCAGGCGGGAGTACCGATCCCGGCACTATGCGCCCCACTCCATGGAGCGGATTCCATTCATGACGTTGGAGATAAACTGAGCCTTTTGTGGGTTATTCCTTTCGTGGGAATCCTCCTGTCTATTTCACTTGGTCCGCTTCTGCTGCCTCGTTTCTGGCACAGTCACTTCGGCAAGGTATCTTTTTTCTGGGCTTTTCTGTTTGCACTTCCCTTCTGGTATTACTATCGTGACACTGCAGTTTATCATATCCTTCATATTTATCTGCTTGATTACTTCCCCTTTATCATTCTTCTCTGGGGACTTTTTACCATTTCCGGCGGTATTTTAATCAAGGGATCCATCAAGGGAACACCATTGGTGAATACGATCATGCTCACTATCGGGACGATACTTGCATCATGGGTGGGGACCACGGGTGCCGCCATGGTGATGATTCGGCCGATCCTCCGGGCCAATCACAATCGGGAAAAGAAAGTCCACCTCATGGTCTTCTTTATTTTTCTGGTAGCTAATATCGGGGGCGCTCTCACGCCGCTGGGCGACCCGCCCCTCTTTCTCGGTTTCCTTCACAATGTGCCCTTTTTCTGGGTCACCACGGCCCTTTTCCCCCACATGCTTTTTATGGTGATTTTCCTCCTTGCAGTCTTCTACATCATGGATACTTATTATTATCGGAAAGAAAAGGACCGGCTGAAGAAGATAGGCCCTCTCAAACAAGAACCGCTGCGGGTTGAAGGCATTCATAATCTTTTCCTTCTTGCCGGCGTTGTTGGTATGGTTCTCATGAGCGGCAACTGGAAACCGGGAAACTTTGATGTGTTCGGGATCCACGTTCAGTATCAGAACCTTCTGCGGGATGTCGCGATTGTCTCCCTTGGGCTCATATCCCTGGCAACCACATCCAAGGGGATTCGGGAAGCAAACGAATTCGGATGGTTCCCTATAATGGAAGTAGCCAAACTCTTTGCGGGAATATTCGTCACCATCATCCCCTGCCTTGAAATCCTCAAAGCCGGTGCGGATGGGGCCCTGAGACCCCTTATCGAAGTGGTGCGAAACCCGGCCCATTATTTCTGGGTTACCGGCACTCTTTCCGCTTTTCTCGATAATGCGCCGACATATTTGACGTTCTTCAATCTTTCCCTTGGAAAGTTGGGCATGACAGAGGCGATGATTCCTGCAGCTCTGGCGGCCGGAACGGTGACGGCGAACCCTCAGTTTATTTCTTTTCTGACGGCCATATCAGCAGGGGCCGTTTTCATGGGCGCTACCACATACATTGGTAACGCACCAAATTTTATGGTAAAATCCATTGCCGAGGAGTCAGGGATCAACATGCCCACTTTTTTCGGCTTTCTCTTCAAGTATTCTATTCCGATACTGTGTCCCGGCTTCGTAGTCCTGACACTGATATTTTTTTAAAGCGGCACAGCCGCAACGATGCAAAGATTACCACATTCTCCGTGTGGTGGTACTGAGTATCCCATCGATCCTTGGATACCGGTTATCATGTGAAATTATGTTACGCGGACATTGATCAGTGAGCCTTCCGTTGCAATCATATGTCACGTACTCAAGGGTCGGGGTGGTCCGAGCGATTAGCATTGTTGATGCAAAAATAGACACAAAAATGAGAAAGGAAGGAATAGCGGTATGCTTAAGATGTTCAGCGATGTCGATATTAACAGGCCGTATTACGATGTTGTCTTCAGCGGTTCACTGGATCTCATCAAAGGATTTGTTATCGGATTCATTGAGGGCAATGAGTTGGAAGGAGAAGCAATCTTCAGTGATGAGCACCACGCCGACGATGAAGGAAAGTTCGGCCAACTCCTCCGGCTCATTGCGGTAAAAGACAAAACGGTCCGCGTTATTATCTGTTGTCGTTTTCATGAGCTTATCAGTCAGGCCCTTGAGAAACGAAAAGATGAGATTCCTATTGCCATTCAGTCGGTAAAGAAGATTAAAGGCGCATCTTTCGGTTTTCGCTACAAGACGTTTTCAGAAGAACACGGTGAAAAATTGAAGAATGTCTTCGGGAATCTACCGAAAGGCCTAACCATGGAATCGGGTTATTCACCGGAGGAAATTCTGAACCCGAAGGCGAAAGGTATCGAGGCATACGCACCGCTCCATCATTATGAACTGAGGGCGCGCGGCCGTGTCTCCGGACTCATCCGCAGCGTCATCGATTTCTACGGCCAGGTGGAACACAATAGTCTCGTCGAACTGGAACCCATAAAACTTGAATACGAGTAGCCTGTCCCTGAAAAGGCAATAAATATCATGAGCGAATATTCCGGGTACCCGGACCCTGATTTTTGTTGCGGTAGTCATAGATAACCGAAGTGATGAAAGAGTACAGCGATTATCCGAGAAAGCGAACATTCTATGCCCCCGATCCTGATTTCAGCAGACCGCTCTATGCGATGCCGCCGGACATTAGGGCACGTTTAGGGCGCCGGCTATCCTTTCTCTACGGTAATGATGGTGCGCGGGTGTATATGCCGGAGCTCGAGCGAATCCTGAAAGTTCACCATGCACACAAGCCCTCTGAGATGATCGAGAAGGAAGCCCGCTACGAGCCATCGGAGCGTTTTTCGGAACAGGATCTGATTCTGATCACCTACGGCGACATCATCAAGCGCGACGGTAAGAACACTCTGGCGACGCTTCATGAATTCGTCAATAATTTCAATAAAGGCTCCATAAACACCTTGCACATTCTTCCTTTTTTTCCTTATTCTTCGGATCGGGGCTTTGCCGTTGTCGATTTCAGGCAAGTGGATCCAAAACTGGGAAACTGGGATGACATCAGGAGAAAAAAGCTTCGCTATGATCTCATGTTCGATTCGGTAATGAATCACGTATCGTCCAGGAGTGAGATGTTTCGTGAGTTCATAAAGGGAAATCCCCGCTACCGTGACTTTTTCATTGCCTACGACTCCCCTGATGCTCTGACACCGGAGCAGCGGCGAAAAATTTTCCGCCCTCGAACCAGCGATATTCTGACCCCCTTTGTCACTCTTAACGGTCTTAAATGGGTCTGGACAACCTTTTCCGAGGATCAGATAGATCTCAACTTTCGAAATCCCGATGTTCTGCTGAACGTTATTGAAGGCATTCTCTTTTATATACGTCGGGGAGCGGATATCCTTCGGCTTGATGCCGTCACCTATCTCTGGGCGGAACCGGGTACGGAAAGTGTTCATCTGCCCCAGACACATACAATCGTCAAACTTGTGAGGGACGTGGTGGATGCGGTCGCCTCCGGGGTTGCCCTTGTCACGGAAACCAACGTTTCTCATAATGAAAATGTTTCATATTTTGGGAATGGTTTCGATGAGGCTCACATGGTCTACAACTTTGCCCTGCCGCCGCTTGTCCTGCATACATTTTACCGGGGCGATTCGCGGACCCTCTCGACATGGGCCGCCCGGCTCGAACCACCATCGCCGGTAACGACATTTTTCAACATCCTTGACACCCATGACGGCATCGGGCTTATGGGGGCCAGAGGTATACTTACCGGCACGGAAATCGATGGTATCATCAAAGAGGCGCAACAGCGCGGGGCTTATATTTCCAACAAGATGGCCGGAGATAAAACGCAAGAACCCTACGAAATCAACACGACATGGTGGAGTGCAATAAACGGGGACGGCTCCGGGGAAGATATGGACATGCAGATAATCCGGTACTGGGCATCCCGAAGTATCGCCCTTGTCCTCAGAGGCGTTCCCGGCGTCTATCTCCACGGGGTGTTGGGGAGCCCCAACGATCATGAACGGGTGCGGGTGACGGGGATAAAGCGGGAGGTGAACCGCGGAATCATCGACAGCGAAATCCTTGAACGGGAGTTCAATGATGATGTTCCCCGTCTTTCCCGCATTTTACGTTGTGCCAACCGACTCCATACGGCCCGAACCCGTAATCGGGCCTTCCATCCTCGGGGAGACCAAAAGATCCTTCATATCTCACCCTTCGTCTTTGCCGTAGTACGGACGTCTCCTGAAAAAAACGAGCATATTCTCGCGCTCATCAACGTGACCGCTGTTGATCGTCCCGTTGAAATATCCGGCGCTTCAGTGGGATTGTCATGCCGTCGCTGGCTGGACATTCTGAGCGGCCGTCGTTTCAAAACAGACGACGCAACACTGAAAATCACCCTCGCGGCTTATGAAGTGGTATGGTTGAAGCCCGACTGATGACGACAGAATATATCGTAATGGTAACGGGAATCGTGTTTTATAGATGCCGTATGAAAAGGGACTACTGCTGAACCCGTCGTCGACTGGTCGGTCACTTATTTACGCGCATGAAGTGCGTCTGTTTTTGCATTCCGAACCTGTTGTGTCAATCAATTTTGTTGACAGGAGATGTTCCGTCGTTGTAAATGACGGTAACATCGTCGAATAGAAGATCAATGCATGTGGGGAAATACGGGATATGGAGAACAGACACTAGATGCCGCTGAGGGCCTGGTATCGAAAACAGTCTGAGATAAGGAAGTCTTTACGAAAGACATATATTCACCGCCTTGTAGGAGACCGCCTTTTTTCCCAAGTGCTCTGGAAGATCGACAAGAGATCCATGGCGGGTGGTATGGCCTTGGGGTTGTTTATTGCGTTTACACCCACCATTCCCTTTCAGATGCTGCTTGCCGCCTGCGGCGCCATCTACTGGCGGGTAAATCTGCCTGTCGCCGTGGCTGCATGCTGGATCACCAATCCCGTAACGGCTGTGCCGATTTATATGGCCGCCATGCAGATGGGTAAGCTTATCGTTACTCATTTGCCCGTCATCGGCGACATTCTCAACGCCTACACCCCTAATAACGGCGCTTCACGGGCTATCAGAAGCGCTCTTAACCTGTGGGTAGGTTCGCTTCTTTTCTCATCGGCGGCGGCGATCGGCGCTCAGATCGTAATACGGTCGCTCTGGAATCTTATCCGTAAGCTGGTTCATAAAGTGAGCACTTCCAAGGACAACCCCGATGTCTACGGCGTCGACGGCTACGAACAGTAAATGTTTCTTTGAAGGATTATAACCTCATTTGATGTTTTTCTTCCGTACAAACAGTCTGCCTGTATGTCGATTCCCTCGGTCCGACTGTTCTTATCGGAGATAAACATTTCTTTTGCCTGTATCACAGCCCTTCAGGCGGTCAATTCATCGACCTTTAATTCTTGAACTTTCTCATCTTCACCGGTATAGTCGTACAATGTTTATTGCAGATGGGGGATAAACAGACATGGCTCAAATTATCGTCTTCCTCACGCTGGGAACAGCCCTTGTTCTGTTTGCCTGGGGTGCTATCAGGCATGATTTCGTGGCCCTTATCGCTCTCTTTATCGTCGTGCTTTTTGGCATTGTTCCGCCGGAAGAGGCGTTCCTTGGATTCGGCCATCCCGCCGTCATTACTGTCGCGTCGGTCCTTATTATCAGCCGGGCGCTCCAGAATTCCGGTCTCATTGAAATAATGGCCCAGTGGGTGACCCGATTCGGAACGAAAATGGTAACGCAGATTCTGGTCCTTACTTTCTTCGTGGGCGTTGCATCAGCCTTCATGAATAATGTCGGCGCTCTCGCCATCATGATGCCGGTAGCTATCCACCTGGCCAGGAAGAACAACTACCCGCTGTCCTATGTCCTCATGCCGATTGCCTTTGCTTC
>Ga0129302_1002249_pt1 | contig 13931 bp, 9 predicted proteins | sample BlaSprsedimmetaG_FD_94476 | JGI IMG/M metagenome (GOLD analysis project Ga0129302, IMG submission 94476) | Hot spring sediment bacterial and archeal communities from California, USA to study Microbial Dark Matter (Phase II) - Blank Spring... | ecosystem: Environmental > Aquatic > Thermal springs... | reverse complement strand
GATTGTATCCGCGATATCCTTATTATTATATGCAGTTGCGGGCCATAATCGCACTTACAAAGTGCTCCCACACTGCCGATCTGGATTTTAATTTTAATGTTTTGTAGTAGCGACGTCCCCGCCCCGGCCTTTACTCGCCTGGAGTTCAGTCGTTGTCAGTGGAGCGCAAGCGGAACGGTTGTCGTTGTCGTAATCGTCATCGATCTTTTTGGAGTGCCGAAAAGAAATTCTGGCCTGGCCCGCACTGCCGGTGTTGGTGTAAGTGTTGGTGTTGGTATCGGCGTCGGTATCGTCTGTTTTTCATGTAGCCCCTTCCGATTCCGGCTGCGCCGGGGGGGCTCCCCTCCGGCATCTTCAAATTTTGGGTTTACAACTCCAACAGGTTGAGGCATTGTTCCTTGTCGGAATACAGCGGGCCGTCCGGATTCTTTGAAAAGCTTGTTTTAAAAGGTTTTAATCCATATCAAAGCTCGAAGCGATGGATGCAGCAGGAAAAATTATATTTGTAAATCTAGACACCGGCGATGTCGAGAAAACAGCGTTTCCGGCCGAAGCGCAAAGGATGATGCTGTTCGGGCGGGGTTTTAATGCATGGTATTTCTCAATGACGGATATCGAAAAGATTGATCCGCTGGAGCCTGGAAGTGATTTGCTGCTTTCCTGCGGGATGCTTGCCGGGATGGGGGCGCCGGCCGCTTCCCGGCTTCACGTCACGGCCCGTTCTCCTCTCACAGGCCTGCTTGGAAGCTCCAATGTGGGTGGATCGACGGCCGAGCGGCTTGTGGGCCAGGGCATAAGGGCGCTGGTTATCCGGGGCCGTGCGGAGGTTCCATCGGTGCTCTGGATACAGGGGGGCGAAGCCCGGGTGGTCCAGGCCCCGGCGCTGTGGGGCGCCGATACCGTGGAAACCGCCCGGGTTCTTCAGAAAGAGGCCGGGACGAAGCACTCATCAGTGCTCGCTGTAGGTCCGGGAGGGGAAAACGGCGTTCGATTCGCCTGCATCATGGCGGGCGGTCACCATGCAGCGGGCCGTACGGGCCTGGGTGCCGTGATGGGAGCCAAAGGCTTGAAAGCGATCGTCGTCCAAGGGGTGCCGGGCGGAAGAGGACCGGCGGGTTCCGGCAGCCGGGCCGCCACGGCGGGATATGCAAAGGAAATAGCGCGTTTCCCCGAATTTCCATTTCTTTCGGCCCATGGAGGCGCCGGCTATTTGAAGTGGGCGCACGATGCAGGGATCATGTCTGCTTTCAATTTTCGCAGCACGCGTTTCGGTAGTATTTCACGACTCGACGGCCGTCTTTTAACCGCCGGCGTGATAAAACGCAGGGGGTGCCCACGATGCCCGGTGAAGTGCAAGGCCGAGCTTGAAATTCCCGGACTGCCCCGCCGTTCCGTACGGCCTGAATTCGAGCCGCTCATGGCTCTCGGCCCTCGGTGCGGCCTGTCAAATCTCGAAAAAGTCGTCCACCTTGACAATCTCTGCTCCCGCCTGGGGATCGATAACATTTCGACCGGAGGCGTGCTTGCATTCGCCATGGACCTCCACGAACGGGGTCTTTTACCCCGGCGGCCGGGCGTTGCTCCGGTATGGGGGGATGCGGAGGCCATGGAGAAAATTATCCGTCTTATCGTTCAACGGGAGGGGATCGGAGACCTGCTGGCGGAAGGGGTGAGGCGGGCGGCCATGGAGCTGGGTGGTGACGCCCATCGCTACGCGGCTCATGTAAAGGGCCTTGAACTTTCGGGATACCATCCGGGCGCCCTTCCGGCGACGGCCCTGGCCTATGCCGTGGCCGGAAGGGGTGGGGATTTCAACGACCTCTATCCGGCACTCGAGTATTCCCTTCCCAGTGAAACAGGTGGAAGCACGGCGGCCGGAGCGGCAGTTGACACGGCGGCCCTTGTCCGCAGGGCCATGCTCGTATCCTACAGCCTGGACTGCCTTGGCTTGTGCAAGGTACCGGTCTTGAGCCTCGGCCGCTCATGGACTCTCGACCGGGAAGCTTCCCTGGCTTCGGCCTTGACCGGCTTGGACCTCAAGCCCGAAGAACTGATGGCGGCCGGGGAGCGCACAGCGGTGCTTGAACGGATGCTGAATCTTCGCTGCGGTCTCGATGGTTCCGAGGACCGGCTGCCGGAGATATTTGATATGCCGGCATATCGTGCCGGGGCGGAAAAACGGGTTGCAGCCCCTCCAACTCTCGACTTTTATCGGCGGATGGGCTGGGACGATTCCGGGCGGCCCACCGCAGAGCTGCTCGAACGACTCGAACTTGTTGAATGAGGACGACATGAAAATGCAGGCGATTCCTGAATGCGCAATGCTGACAAAGGAACAGAAGGAACTTGTTCACCGAAACGTTACCCGGATATTGTCTCAGACAGGGATGCGTGTGCTTCATCCGGAGGCCGGTGAGCTGCTCAGGGAAGCGGGATGCGGTGTCAGGGCGGGCGATGTCTACACCATTCCGCCGGAAATCGTCGAGCGGTGCGTTTCCGGGGCCCCGTCCCGAATAACGATCTGCAACCGGTGCGGGGAACCCTGCATGGAGCTGGGCGGCGAAGAGGCTTATTTCGGGACGGGTTCGGATCTGATTTATTTCATTGATTCCAGGACCATGGAGAGGCGCCCCTGCGTGCTCGAAGACGCCCGGAACGCTGCGCGTCTCGCCGATGCGCTGGACCAGATGGATTTCATCATGTCATTTGCGTATCCTTCGGACGAAGAGCCTCACCGGGCGTTTTTGATGACGTTCAGGGCAATGCTGGAAAACTCGGTGAAGCCGATCGTTTGTACGTCGCACAATACCCGGGATCTAAAGGCCATGTGGGAAATCGCTTCGGTCATACGAGGCGGCGCCGCAAGACTGGCCGCCGCGCCCTATATCATCCATTACACCGAACCCACAAGCCCGCTGACCCATTCCTTTGAAAGCCTGGCTAAACTTCTGTTCTGTGCGGAACACCGAATACCCCTGGTTTACTCCCCGGCGCCCCTGGCAGGCGCCACGGCGCCGGTGACCGTCGCGGGCCACGTGAGCCAGGGCCTGGCCGAGTGCTTGTGCGGGCTCGTGGTCCATCAGCTGAAAACACCCGGGGCGCCTTTCATCATGGGTATGGGGCCGGCGGTGATGGATATGGCCACCGCCCAGAGTTCCTACAACGCCCCGGAATACTATCTGGCGTATATGGCTGCGCTTGATATGAGCAAATTTTACGGGTTGCCCAGCTGGGGGTACGCCGGCACAACCGACAGCCAGGTCCCCGACGGGCAGGCCGTGATGGAGGCCTCTGTGCTGACGCTGCTTTCCTGCCTCTGGCGGGCAGGCCTCAACCATGATGTGGGCTATCATGATTTCGGTCTCGCCGGCAGCTTCGAGATGGTGGTGATCATGGACGAAGTGATAAGCATGTCACGACGTTTTTCAGGCGGCTTTCCAATGGGCGAAGAAGAATTGGCCGCCGGGCCCATCGCCGAGGTGGGGCCGGGCGGAAACTATCTTGTTCACCCTCATACTCTTGCGCATTTCAGGACCGCCCAGTGGCGCCCTGAGCTGCTGAACCGGTCGGGCCACGACCGCTGGAAGCAGGATGGGGGCAAAAGCCTGCTCGACCGGGCGCATGAAAAGGTGGAGATCCTGCTTTCCGATCACATGGTCGAAAGTCTTCCGGCCGCCACTCTCTCCAAAATTGCTGAAATTACGGCTGATTTTGACGGATCATGAAAGGGGAAACGATCCTGTAGCTGTTATATACCGCTGGAGGGGCAGTATTTTGCTACCGCGCACCGGGTACATTGGTTTTACAACAGCGAGGGCGCAAGGGTGATGAGAATCCGCTCCAACCCGGGCGGGGCGGGATTTTGAATCGCAAAGGCCTTAAGGACATTGCGGAATTCTTCGATGTTCAGGCAGTCGAGAAGGTGTCGGCTGCGCCATTCGAGTGGTATATCTTTCGCCCACGGACCTTCGAGAATGAAACGGAATAGCCTTTTACGATGACGTAGTGCAGTCCCCAGGATGTCTTCGTTTCGGGCGCTCAGGGGGAAAATTTCCGGGACGGAGCTCAATAAGAGGCAAAAGGCGTTTCCCGCGATGGGCCTTGTGCCGGTTCGGTCTTCAATCAACCCCCCCAGCAAACAACCCCATAAATCCCCCAGGAAATGAAAAAACGCGACGCCCCCGTTTTCCATGGGTACGATCGGCACGGCATGGGTGTTGAGGCCGATGAAACGTGCGAAATCTTGAGCCAGGGCGGTGGATGTCGTAGGCCCCCGGCCGGCCGGAACTTTCAAAGCGGCCCGTGCGTCGGTGTCTGCAACCATGGCTTTGGACCGGCTCAAGGACCTTGAAATTCTGAGCCGCCTGCCGTTCAGAAGCACCGGCCCATCGTTTGCCGAAAACCTGGGCAGTGACCCGATCACCTGGAGGGTGTCCTGATCCACCAACTCGATTACCTGTTGGTTGCTATCAATATTTGTATGAACAAGTCCCCGTTCGAAGGCCTGCTCCAGCTTCTCCCCGATCCTGTATCTTCCGTGCCTTGAGGGATAAAGCCATCTCCTGGCCGCCAGATGCTCCAGCAGTTCAGGGAGTCTCTCCGGCCACCCGGTCTGTTTCAGCCAGCCGGGAAGTCTCGATCTCATCGCCCCGGCGGTGATCCATTTGTTGGGTGTTTGTTCGATCAAGCTCAGGCATTGCTGAGCCAGGACGGACGGGCGGAAAGTATAGTGTCCCTGCAAAAGGCGGCCTTTTCTGGCGGCTTCGATAAGATGTTCGTAACGGAGGCGCTCAGCATCGTTTTCAACCATACAGCATACCCGCGCCACACTGGAGCGTCTGTTACCACGGCCGATGCGCTGGAGCAATGAAGATACATCGGGAGGAAGACCCGCCAGAACTACAAGATCAATATCTCCGATGTCGATTCCCACCTCCAGAGTGGATGTTGCGAAGCACAGGCCGGCCGTGCCGGTGAGCATTCTGTGCTCGACGGTTTCACGTCTTTGCCTTGACAGGCTCCCATGATGCAGGAAAACGGAGCCCCCGAAAGGCCGGCGGCCCTTGAACGCCGAAAAAAGCCTTTCAGCATCGGCCCGACGCCGGACGAACACAAGTGCTTTCCGAACCCCGTCAGGTTGTCGGGTCAGACGATAAAGCGCCCCGGCCAGCCCGGCGGTGCCACCCTCGATATATTCGGCAAAGATGGGCCGAACCCCGGGTATCTGGATGATTTCCGCGTTATCACCAAGATATCGACGGGAGATATCTTCCGGATCATCCACCGTGGCAGAAGAGCCTATAACCTGGATATCCGGGGCGACCATGCGAACCCGCGAAATGAGACAGGCCAGCTGGTCTCCCCTGGGAGTGCCGGCCAGCATGTGCACTTCGTCAAGAACCATGAACCGGGACCGGGATAATATCGAGGGAGTGCGAGCGAGAATCGAATCCAGCGACTCAGGAGTCGTGATGACCATATGAGGTGGTTTTGGGCCTGAAATTTCCTTCCGCTCGCCTGTACGGCGCCCCGTGCGAAGCCCTATTGCAGCCAGGCGTGGGGTGATTCTCCTTGACAGATCATTTACCAGGGCTCTTGTCGGTGAAATGATCCACGCGGAGAGGTCTTCCCGGCCGGAAAGGATTTTTTCGGCCAAAGGGGCCGTGTAGGCTTCGGTTTTGCCGGCTGCAGTCGGGGCGATGAGAAGGACCGGATTGCCGGCCATTATAGAGGGAATTCCATGAATCTGCACCGCTGTCGGGGTGTTGAATCCGGCAAGCAGCGCATGCCAGGATCTAGGTATTAAGGCTTTCAGAGCTTCAATGTCGCTGGAATTTGTCATCGCCCGGTTGCGTTTAGACGCCTTTCAAGGTTTCTGAGCGTGGGCTTCAGTTTATCCGGACAATGCCTGGTTATATCAACAATTTCGGTGATAAATTTCAGTGCCTGCCTGGGGTTTTCAATGAGCCCGTGCAGGTGACAAGGCTCGATGACCTTTGCCATCAGTGAAGAAAGGTCACGGCCCGGGGCGAACCCGGAATCGGCGAGAGCATATAATGAAAGCACACGATTTGAAAGAATGACGTAGTCCGTGCTGTCGAAATGTTTGAGTTCGATGAAGCGTTCGGCGGGGAGAGCCTTTTCCAGGAGTAACTTTCCGTCCGGATCGTGGGTCAGGGCAAAGATACAGTAGAGAGGCTGGTTTTCACCGTATCTGTAGGCAAAACTTTGATGAATGGCCTGCCCTCCCCTGGGCAGGCCGTCAGGGTCGAAGCGAAGCATGGATGCCGGGAGGCAGGCCGCGGCGAACGTCTTGAACAGGATGTCCGAAAAAGTCCGATCCCGGCCTCGAAGCACACTGTAGAATTCCGCTTCGTCGACCATGATCGCCAGGCCTTTGTATCCGACCTGCCGGGCCAGTTCAGCGATCCCTCCGAGTATAAGTGTATAGAGATGGGTAACTGTACGGAAATCCTTCAGGGCATAAAGCCTTTTCCTTACTCCCGTCATGCTGCGAAGTCGATCTTCCAACTCCATGTTGCTCGCCACTTCCGAGCCCTCGATCCAGTCCACCAGGCGTTCTTCCAGATCGTCGCCCTTTTCGATTGACGGCAGAACGGCCATGTAGAAAAGAGCGGGGGCCAGATATGGATGGTAATCGGAATGGGATTTTCTGTTCCATCGGCGGATCAGATTCAAATCCCCCACGGCTTTCCGCAAAAGCGGCCCCAGGCCCCGGCGCTCCAGTGTCGGGTCATCCGGATAGCGGATGCCGCCCGCGAGCATGTTATAAATGCGTCGGGGCCTGTCGGCCATCACCTCGCGGCTGTCCAGGGTCGCCCGTGTCGAGAGGAAACCCTTTTCCAGGGCGAGAAGCTCGGCCATTTCGAGAAAATGAGTTTTGCCGGTTCCGTAATCCCCCAGAACAACCCTGAGCCCGCCGTTTTCGGCCGCGGATTCGAGGTCCCGGAGAATCACGTAAAGCTCCATATCCCTGCCTACGGTGTAGGTGTCCAGGTGAAATGAAGGAACAACGCCGAGACGAAGCGCCTCTATTGCCTGATGTGCCGTTATAGAGACCGAATCCGGATCGACGCCCTCAGCCGGTTTTTCCCGAGGGGTGCTTTCGGGTTTATCCGATGCAAATGAATCTTTTTCAGGCTTCTTTTTAGGCCTGGGGGCTCTTTTCTTTTGAGGAGAACCGGGACTGTCGGTTTTAGAGGATAAAACCTCTATCTCCTCTAAAGGGATTTCCCATCGCGTCCCGGGTATTTCCTCAAACTCGACCCTTACGATGCGACCGCCCCGGACAAATCCGATCACTTTTCCGGCTCCGAGTTCGTGATGGCGGATCGGATCACCTGCCTTCATCTTCAAAGGGGGGCGTTCAGGCATCCAGGAACTCCTCTTCATCATACTCGGACGATTCAAGGTGAGCGTAGCCACCATGAACTATTTTCACTGCTTCTTCCCGGGTGATCGGCTGCTGCCCTTCAGACTTCTGGCTGTAAAGAAAATCTACGTAGGTCTTTACAAAAAGTCTTCGGTGGCTGACTTCGAAGGTATATGCCGCCATGGTGCTTGCGATCAAGGCACGATTGCGGGCCTGGACATCGGCGTCCGCCTTCCAACCCAATGCTGTTTCGAAGATTCCCTGAAGTTTTTCGCCGATAGCTTCAAGAAAAGCCTCCGGCTCCATATCCAGACGCTCCAGATCGATCACCGCCGCCTGCGGGCTGCGTTGACCCAGAGGAACAGGGCTTTTCAGTCTCTGGTCCAGGGCTGGATAATCGGGGACCACATTTCTCATGAACTCAGGAGGAACGGCGTAAATGAAAAGTGTGGATGGAAGCCTTGCCTGACCGCACAGGTCGATCACCTGACGGAGGTTGTCGCCCACTGCGAGCATTTTTCTGCCGGTGAGCGAAAGGTTGCGGTCCACTTCGTCGAAAAGCAGTACGATCCCGGGCAGCCCATAGCCGGAAAAGATCTGCGAAAGGCTCCTGAGCATTTTGAACCCGGTGGATGAATCCACGGCCTCGAAAATGCCGAGAGGCCTGGTTTCGGTTTGGGGCACAGGTTCACCGAGAAGCCATGGCTCGATTATCGCCTCACGCGCGGCGTCCCCTTCGATATGGGCGGCCATGAAGGCGGCCGCTGCTTTGCGGAAGGAATGGCTTTCCACCGCCACGCGGCCTGCCGTCTGACGGAGCCATAACATGGTCCGCTCCTTGCCCATCGCATTCAGGCGGTCATCAGCCAGATCCCTCAGAACATCGGTGAGCCCGCGGGTCGGTTCGGCACCTTCATCGAGCGGCGGGCTCGTCAGGTTCACGGCGACGGCGGAGTAAACCTTAACCGGATCGTCGTAGGGGCATTCCCGCGGTGATAGATTGATCAGCGAGGTGAGAAACCCCCGTTTCCATGCCAAATCCCTTACACAATAAAGGAAATGAGTCTTTCCCCCTCCGTAATATCCCTGGACCAGTTTAAAGCTGGAACCTCTGGGGTTGTGCTTCAACCTGCTCAGGTACTCCTCGTTCAGGATATGCAGATAGGAGTTGTTGCCGACATTGAGATGGGTTATACCCTGCTCGGGTGGCTGGCCGGATTCCCCCACACGCTGTAGAATGTGCCTTGCGAGCTCTGGTTGAAGGGCTGCGTCATTCATATTACATTCTCCTGTATTAAGGCTTCCACATTGGAGAACCAGATGCTGAGATAATATTGGCCCTGTCCGGGGCTGTCTTCAACAAAGAGCACACCCTTTTTATCCTGCGTGGAGACACCTGTGGCGGTTCCGAGATTCAGGCGGCGGCCTTTTCTGGAAAGGATGCCGTTGCGCCTCAGCTTCGAAAGATCGTAGGCCATCCGTACACGTCCATAGTTCCGGTAGTTTGCGCTCCTAGGATCCGTGCGGAACCTGTCGTTTTGGAAAAACAAAGCCACAAAAGCCAGAAGCTCTGCGAGAGGAGCTCGTTCACCCATGGGAGCTTTCCGTTCGGACAGCCATATTTTATATGCTTTATACAAAGCTTCAAAGAACCGCTCGGAAGTCCATCCGGCTTCGAAGGTCTTAAGATTCTTTTCCACGGCGGCAATGATACGTTCCGGTTTTGCCGGCAGCTCTTCCACCGGCAGCTTTGCATAAAGAAGGGATGCAAGATTTTGTTCAAGACTCAACAAAACGGTGAAGCGGTCGACGGAAAACTCCATTGGATCGGTCGTAATGAGTCTGCAGTCGATTCCTTTGTTACCGGCGGATTCCTTCAATAATCGCCCGAACTCGGATTTCCGGGCCGCCGCACGCTCATGTTGGTCTGCCGCCGTCTTTTCCAGCAGTTCGGTGAAGTCTATGTCCAGGCCGACGGCGGCCGGATCAGCTTGTGCGAGCCGTTTGCACGCTTCTTCGACTTTTCCCGGGGAGTCCAGTGCATCGGGAGAGGCCAGAATCTTCAATGCTTTTTGCAGCATTCCAAGGTATTTAATCTTTTCGTTGACCCGGGTCAGATGACCTGCAGCCATTTCATTTATCATGATTCCTCCTTGTGCGTCGTTCCCCTGGTTTGCAGCCATCCGGTATTTACGGATGGGCACTTCCTATGCTTTCTCTATGCCGAGGCGTTTCAGAACCGTTTCCACTTTTGATGGTGGACGGTTCCCCCGGCATGCGGGGCAGGCTTTTTTGCTTAAAATAAGGGTCTGGCACGATTCACAAAGAACATGCAGGGCTTCATCGCAAAAACCGGGAGTATAGGTATCCCTTCCGCAAGCTTCACATGTCATGGAATCGAATTTTCTCGAAAGAAGGTTGTATACAAGGCTGATGCGACGCTTTCCCTTTCGACGCTTAACAAGCAGTTCACAGCGCTTCACCGGAATTCGGGCGAGGAGCAGTGCCATCGGATGAATCGTGAGCCGCAGCTTGTATTTGTCATTCAGTGCGTTCAGTTTTCGGGTTTTTTCCTCTTCGATCTGCCGGATTTTTTCTCTTCGAATCTTAAGCTCAGTCCCTTGCAGTTGCCGTTTCTCGATTTCGGTCTCCATTTCGCTTTTCAGGTTCTGAAAATAGGTTTCTATCCGGCGGATGTCCCGGACATGATGCCGGGTGATTGTTCCTTTGAATTCGGACAGGTGCTCGTCGGTACGCCGGAGTGCCCGGTCACAGGCCGCGATAAAAAGATTTTCAAGTGTTTGATTCCGGATCTCCGATTCCTTCAACGCCAGCGGCTGCCACTCGAGCGCCCTTTGAAAAATAAGTTCCGGCAGTTGAGGACAACCAGCCCCCAGGGACGAAATACAAACATGGTGTACCGTTTCCGACCGTTCGTCCGCGTCGGCGGTGACTTCGAAGGACCACACCCAGTAGTCCATCCAGCTGTCGTGACTTCCTGTAACCTGGTAGGTGGAGTTCGGGAATCCGAAGGAATCGGAGGGATTCGGTTCGGACTGCTTTCTGCCGGAAAGGGCGGGCATCCGTACAGAAGCTGTGCATCCCAGGTCACGCGCCATGCGTATCGCACGATCGAGGAGTTCGGTTCCGAAGCCTATGGGAATACTTGCCGTTCCTTCGTCCGTATCAATCATGCCGGAAATGGTCACAAGGGAATCAGGCAGGCCAAGCTGCCTGCGGGCATGATCGGGAAGAAGGGCTTCGAAGGAGTTTTCAGCCCGATTCCAATCTACGGCGCCGCCGCTTTCTTCGATCAGGGTGCTTGTAAACTGAAGAATATCGTTCATCATTTCTTGTGAATCAATCGGCTGGAAAGCTTTCAATTAAGCAAACGGATGAATCATACCTCATAATCGTTTGCGAAAATATCGATGTCAAGCTGCTTTATTTTATCATACCGCTGTCTTGCCGCAAGGAGTTCATCCCCGAGGTTTTCAAACGCTGTTTTTATTTCCTTTTCACTTTTGCTTTTGGCGTAGATGTCGACGATCCGTTCCTCGAACTCGGTTTCGTTATTCTCCTGGCCCAGGATGAGGTCGATTTCTCCTATTACGAGTTCGAACATGTTGATCCGCTTATCCAGCATTTCCAATATATGATGTTCCGCCGTCCCGGCGGCGCAAAGATTGTAGATGTGCACTGGACGGGTCTGACCGATTCGGTGGATACGCCCGATACGCTGTTCTATCTTCATTGGGTTCCAGGGTAGATCGTAATTGACCATGGTCGAACAAAACTGTAGATTACGTCCTTCTCCTCCAATCTCCGAGCAAAGCATCACCTCGGCGCCGTCCTGAAATTTACGCACTGCACGGTCCTTCTCTTCGGTGCTCATATTTCCTTGAAAAACTGAAAAGCCTATTCCCGTGTCGGAAAGCCTCGACGCTATCTCTTCCAACGTCGCCCTGAAACGCGAAAAGACAAGCACCTTTTCGCTGCTCATCTGCAGCAATTCCAACAGCCGGGCAGTTTTGGATGTGGCCGGCACATATTCGCACAGTTTCGCCAGTTTGGTTATCTGCTCTTTTATCCCGCCGTCAACTTCTGAATGCGCGGCCATTTTGAGCAGAGTCTTCCTTACGGCCCGCGGACTGGAGCCGGCTTCCTGAAGGAGAAGGCCGAGCGACAAGCGGGACATGTTGTATTGAAACCCCTTCCTGACCAGGTCGGTCAACCTGGTGTACAATTCCTTTTCGGCAGGTTCACCCTCCACAAGCACCGTTGAAGCGTGCCTTGGCGGGAGCTTGATATCGGCGAGAGCACGGGTATTACGGATCATGACCTCCCCGATCAGGTCTCTGAGTTTTTCCCGATTACGGGGCTGGGTGGGGTCCCCCCGCAGTACGAATTGTTTCCTGTAAGAGGTTCGAGTACCCAGTTGTCCAGGTTTCAGCAGGGTAACAAGGCTGAAGAGGTCCATCAGGTTGTTTTCCACCGGCGTCGCACTGAGCAGAAGCAGGAAACGGCTTTTCAATTCGTTGATAAGAGCCCATCCGGCCGTCTTGTCGTTTTTCACATGATGAGCTTCGTCCACGATTATCAGGTCAAATCCGATCCTGCTCAAAAGCGGTCTGTGGATTTTGTTTCGAGCCATCGCGAGAGAAGCTACGATGAGATTATGGGTTTTCCAGAAGTGTTCAGGGTTTTGTCTCAGGCCGGCTGTCTCGGTCGAAGTGGGTGACAGCCCGAATTTTGAGGACAACTCCTCACACCACTGGCTCATCAGCGCCGGGGGTGTCAGGATCAGTGCCTTTTTCACCATACCGCGCATCATATATTCCTTGAGCACCATACATGCTTCGATGGTCTTGCCAAGCCCCACTTCGTCGGCGAGCAGAACCCTGCCTCTGAATCTGCGCATCACCTTTCGTACGGTTTCGATCTGATACGCGAAATGCTCTACATCTTTCAAAGTGCTGAGACAGACCAGGTGGTCATAATGCTCCGCCTGCGAAAGCCGGGCCGTTTCGTGTGCGAGAAAATAGCTCCTGATATTAGAGCTTTCTCCGGATATAAACCGGCTGTGAAGGTTGAGGGGGCTGTGAATAAATGCCGAAATTTTAATTGCGGGAACATCTACTTTCATTGTCCGGGAGGGCCGATCGTCGGTTCGGGCCGGCCGGTCAACAACGTCTTTCACCGGTATACGAACCGCGCCGTTGTCTTTCACCTGCCTGTCGATTGATTTTTTTTTGGAACGGGCATTGTAATTTCGACGGCCGGCAGGCGCAGCTTTTTTTTCAGGAGTACCGATTTGGGCACGGCACTCTTCAGCGAATAACGTAATGTATCGTTTTGAATATCCGTAATTGTTCAGAACTTTTTCCGGAAGCAGGCTGATTTTTTCCAAAAGCGAAAGAGCTCTCTTATAATGGGCCAGTCGGTATTCATTTAATGCATATTCAATCCTTTCCCATTCCTGCAGCCGGTCAAATTTCCTGATCCGTCCGAGGCATCGGGAGACATCCTTGGGATGATATTGTTCTTCCAACAATATCCCGAGCATTAAACGATAGGCGGGCACATAGCGCGGGAACCTGGAGGTCAAATCCATAAGAATGTCCAGCGCTGCGGGGTGGTCCTCGTCCTCCCATTTCATCCGGGCGGCGTCAAGTATTGAGTCCAGATATTTCCGTTCCGATGAGCTTGATGTATTATGAATCATGGTGTTTCGGCCGTAAAAAAGAGATAAAGATTCAGTTTTCGCGGGACGGGCAGTATTTTGCTACCGCGCACCGGGCGTGGTCCGGTTTTCTGGCCTTGCATACGTCACGGCCGTGATAGATAAGGATATCTGAAAAACGTCGCCAGCGATCGCGAGGTAAAATTTCCATGAGGTCGGATTCTATCTTGTCCGGATTGCTGCTTTCGGAAAACCCCATCCGCGTGGCAAGTCTCTTTACATGCGTGTCCACGACAACGCCGGGGACGTTGAACGCGGCGCCAAGCACGCAGTTTGCCGTCTTTCTGCCCACTCCGGGAAGTTTTACCAGCTCTTCGAGTGTTTCGGGAACCCGGCCCTTGTAAAGGTCGATAAGCCCGCGGCAGCACCCTTTTATGGAGCGGGTTTTGTTCTTGTAAAAACCGGTGGGCCGTATATCGGCTTCCAGCTCCTCCACAGGCGCGGACAGGTAATCCTCCGGGCTTTTGTATTTTTCAAACAGTGTTTTCGTGACCACGTTCACCTGTTTGTCGGTGCACTGCGCCGAGAGGATGGTCGCTATCAGCAGCTCGAAAGGGGTGCGGTATTTGAGGGCGGTTTTTTCTTCGGTGTAAAGAGGGTCCAGGATTTCAAAAATTTTCGCGGCACGCAGTTTTTTCTCTTGAAGATCTTCCGATCGCTTTTCCTTGTCGACGATTTTACTCAATGTTTTTCTCCAGTGCCATGACTCGAAAGAATGATGCGGGCGAACATAGCTGCTCCTACCGGAAGCGCCGCATCGTTGAAATCAAAGCGGTCGTTGTGGAGGCTGACCGG
>Ga0129302_1002248_pt1 | contig 13931 bp, 7 predicted proteins | sample BlaSprsedimmetaG_FD_94476 | JGI IMG/M metagenome (GOLD analysis project Ga0129302, IMG submission 94476) | Hot spring sediment bacterial and archeal communities from California, USA to study Microbial Dark Matter (Phase II) - Blank Spring... | ecosystem: Environmental > Aquatic > Thermal springs... | reverse complement strand
TTTTTAGTCAGCATGTCATTGCGAGCGGAGCGAAGCAATCTTATCAAATATTTAAGAGATTGCTTCGTCGCTTCGCTCCTCGCAATGACATGCCTGTATTGCAGTTTACTGCGCTATGTATAAATTAATATTTAAAATGTCTATTGTTGAGATTCCGGCATTCTGCTTCGCTCCAGCCGGAATGACAGGTGAACTGTTACTAATATTTCTATTTTATGTTAGCAACATCCCGCCAGTACCGCAGTTTGCCAATGCCTGCCTGATCAGGACTGCCGTCAAAAGCCAGGCCATACAATGCCGGTTTTTGCCGAAACAACTCTTTTCCTTGGTAAACAGCTTTCGACACATTCACAACGGTATATTGCAGCTGATTTCCCGATTGATTGAGGAAAAAGAAATCAGCGTTGGATTCAAACTCGCCAAATTGGATTTTTCCCGATTCGTAAGTATATTTAGGGCGGCGGTAATCGCGAATCATATCCATACGCAGATCAGATTTAATGCCGCAGTGAACCAATCCTTTGCCGGTTTGAATTTCAACTGACATGCCTTTTTCCAATAAATCCGATGACGGCACATAGCGGATTTTTTCCACCCAATGGGTCGCATCCGAATCCGCCGGGTGAGGAATGAGCACGGTCACAAATCCGACATGTTGTCCCAACTCGAAATATTGCGCCGTGGTCTGTGAAATAACCCACTCATCCTGATAATAGCGTTTTGCCTGTTCCACCTGCTCCAAACGATAATGGGTTTTGGGGAAATAAATCAGCAATTGATTTTCCGTTGGCAATGGAACTCTGGCAAGCGAATCATAACAGGTGTCATACCAGTGATCACCCTGCGCCAAAATCTGGCGAGTATGCCACAGATTGGCGCCGGTAAAATATTCCTCCTTCAATCCTTTTAAAACATCAAACACCACGAACAACTCCGGTTGTTTCAGATACACGAGCGTCCGATCCCACTGGTAGCCCATTTTATCATCCACCACCCGGGTCCGGCTGTAATCAAAATCATCAAAGCTGAGAAAATCGATTTTCTGGGTACGCACCGCCCGATAAGAGCCTGCATTACGGAGGAAATCCAGCACTGACTGCCCTGGTATCTCGGGTCGATCCTGAAGACCGTAGCGGTATTCACCCTGTTTTTGACCCATCCAAATTTTTTCTGCACGGACACAGAGCCGGTTGTGAAAATAGTCCTGACGGAATGCGCCATAGGGTCCACTGGGCATATAATCCCGATATCCGCCGTCATGCAGCAGCACAGATCCCCGGGACATCAGTAATACGATGCTGTTTTCATCCGAATGGCCGTGGGTCATCTTTTCTTCTTCCACCGGGATGCCGTCTCTGAGATAATCACGGAATAAAAGCCCGCCATCGCCCTCATCGCGATAATTGAGTAATAAATAAGTATCATCAGCCGACCAGCCAGTGCGGAACACGACCTTCTTCCCGACCATATCTTCCATGACTTCACTGCTCAGCGTTTCTGGTTGTTTCGGCAAAATATCGTCAGTGCCATAACGATAGCAATCCAACGCCATGTAGGCAAGTCCGGTATTTTGAATTTGATTAAAGTCAAAAAACTTATCAGCAATCACCGTCGCCGCCCATTTCAAATACGGATCGCGATACACATTTGCCGCCGCTTCAAAATAGACAAGAAATCGCGACCAGTTGGAACGCCAATTGGAATCACCAAAATCAGGGATCATCATGTCAGGGCACATCAATTGGAGAAAATAATGGGCGTAATAGTAGATTTCTGGTGTTCTGAACAGATCATGGATCTCGTTTTTTGCATCAGCATATCCGAGTAAAGAATAGAGCCATACCGCATTGTATAGAGATGCATCTTCGATCTGCCAATTTCCCCAGTTATCGAACCCCAGCGCCTTTTCATACATTCTCCATCGATCGATATCCGGGTGTTGCTCAGCGGCACGAATTGCCCAGGCGAGACTTTCAGCGCGGAGGATTGCTCGGTTCATAGCGCCCCATTCCTGTGTCTGGAACAAATAATCGATGCTATGAGCGACCATCTGTTCGATAACTTTTTGCTGCGAACGAGTGAGCACTCCATATTTTTTCAAAATATCGTAAGCGCGGAGATAGCGCATGGCAGTGAAAAAATCCGGCAGCGCTGGTGTACCGGCAGAATAATCAACCCTCAGTCTGGCAGCCTCTTCCGGAAAATAGCGTCGATAGTCTCCATAGGTTAACAATATCTGCTTCGCCCGATCAGCATATTGTTGATTTCCTTCGAGTTGAAAGAGCGTTGCATAAATCGAGGCTATTTCCAATAATCGAGGCGGCGGTCGGTAGCCCCAGATATTTTCAGGATCAAAACGATCCTGCCAGTCCTGAACCAGCGAATCGAGATGATTCCAGGTCCAATCGGCTGATGTCCGGGCAAATTCCAAATATTTTGCCCGGGGAACAATGTTTTGCGCCGGAAGCGCTAAGGTCCAACCTAAAATGAATAAGCTGATTATTTTCAATGTTCGACTCATCTTTCCTCCTGCTATTGGTTTAGCTGAGCAATATTATTTCCACCAGCGTATCCAGACTGATTTACACTTTGAATGGAATAGTCTCGGGCATCAAGGCATGTGGCCCGGTTCTCGCTTTCGCGGAAAGAAATGATAATCTGTCAAATCAACAGTCTGCGACGGCACCGCCCATGAGTATTTTTTTTCAGCCGGCAGTAGATTTTCCTGATAACAATCAATCAACCCCATATCCAATCCTTTTGTCCAGTAACGGTCCTCAGCCTCAAAACGATAGACCATCGAAGCTGGAAAAACCGGAATTTCGGGGAATAATTCCTGAACTCCATTCATACAAACAGTTTGCGAACGTGAAGCTTCCAGACCGCAAACAATCGGGACATTTTGATTAATTTTCTCAACTGCACGAAATAATTTTAAAAACTGGTGTTCCTCATCAGGACTGCCATAATTGATACGACGTCCTTTTTTATCGCAAGCAATGATTTGTGGTGGCGTCTGAAAATAACTGATAACAGCATCTTCAAACTCCATCTGAAATACCGGATCGATCCTCATCAAAGTGGAATGCGATACGTAGAACAGAATTTCCACTCCATTTTCGGTAAAAACTCGCAACGCCGCTGTATCATAATTTTCAATCGGATGTGCCCGGTACACTTCGGCGGTTACAGATACTGGCGCCACGCTGTGATCGACCTTCTCACCCAGCAAATAGAAAAAATTGTGCAAATAGTGCGCTAATGCATTATTTACCGGACTATCCAACACCCACATCGAGCTATCTTCCTTGATCCTGCCTGCCCAATTATTTCGTCGATAATAAGCATCATCTTTTGGCCAGAGCCCTAAAAATTTAAAACGAATCGGTTTGCCGAATTTGCCCTGACGGATATCCTGCTTTAGCCTTTGTATCACCTTTGAATACGACCACTGGTAACCAATCATCACCCAATTGTCAGTCCGATCGCGAACGCGAATCATTTCATCAATTTGTTGTACGGTTGCTGCGGCTGGCTTTTCGCACAATACTTGTGTGTTGTTACGCAACGCATGACAGGTTTGTGATGCGTGTAAATAAATTGGAGTCGACAGAACCACCAGGTCTGCGCATTTTTCTGCATTATAAAAATCTTCGATTGTGGGGTATATCGGTGCCCGCAGTTGTTTTACTGTTTCATACAACGGCGATTGTTCCGGATAAGGATCCACAACGCCCGCCAGTTTAATTTTTCCTTCCGGGAATTCCTCCAGCAACGTCTTCAAATAATAGTATCCATATCCGCCGATACTCGCCATTAAAACCGATACCGGACTCTGTTCAGGTTTGTGAATCATTCTGCTCTCTCTAATAAATCCACTTCCGAGATCTTTTTTGTCGCAACATCTACGGCAAAAGATTTTATCTCAAATGGCCCAATTTTTATTTTGAAATCCAAATTTAACGGTGGAATTGTCATCTGAACCGTCCGCTGCTTTCCGGTTGGTTCAAACAATCGAACAATCCATTTTTTCTGATCCTCTGACATTTTTAAAGCTGACATCTGAACCGTAACGTCAGACAGAATAATACTGGTATCCGGAATTTTTCCGCTCCCATCGGGGAAACAGCACAGTGCCATTGGAAACTCGTTTTTCAACAGCGCTTCCTGGTTGATTCGCTCGATTCTTTCGGTAGCATTTCCGGCATTTACCCAGAACCGATACAGCCGTTCTCCCTGGTCGATGCGCGGCTCAAATCGATCCTGCGGTACAATCGGGATATGGGTGTTCACCGGATGGCCCGAGTAGGCAGTTGAACGCAGCAGCGAAATACGCGCTTCACCAGATTCAAAATCGAATCCATGGACGCCGTTATTGATCACGGTTAGCATCTTTTTTTCATCGGCTGAATTAATGGCGATCCATTTTTGAGCGACCAACTCCTCGCCATGGCGCTCGAACTTTTCCACTCCGTAAGCTACTTGTCCCAGACAGCTCCCCTGTTCAAAGGAGGTCGGGATGGAGAGTTTGAGCATTTTATCCTTTTCCCCCCAGAAGACCCGGATTTCAATCTCTATTTCGCTACCTTTGACAGGAATTTTATAGCGTACACAGGTAAAAGAATTATTGTATCCGAACAACGCTTCAACGATAGTGCGAATGGAGCCATTCTCAATCACTCTCACCGGAGCTAACTCGGCAGCAGAGACGCCGGCAAATTGTGCCGCCTCTTCTGGCTTAAGCAGGCTAAATTCTCCTTTTACCTTGCTGAATCCGCGCACGCTCATGCCCCAGGGATCAGGATAGTCTTCAATCACCAACAATTTGAACGCACCTGGTTCTAAAAAATCAATGCCGTCGACCAAATATTTATCAATCAAACCAGTTGACCGATTGATCCTCAATTCACACTTGTTATTACTGAAAATATAGTCGGCTGGCGCTGCTGCATCGATCTTTGCCAGCGGTTGAATTTTTTCATCGCGTAAATAACAAGAAAACCGGTTCATTGTCGCTGCTTTTAAGTTAGCTTTAAAAACCACCCGCTTGCGATGATCGATCTGGATGTTACTGCTTTCTTTTTCCACTTGCACCGGAATGGAATTGCCCTGTTCATCAAAAATTTCCGGGCGCCAAAAAATACTCCAATTGAAATTTGGTTCTGGTGGCTGAAACTCAACCACGATGGTCTCCTCTATATCTGTGGAATGAGGATTGTAAACAAACAACGGAAACTCACCTTCAGCGGCAGGCTTTTGTCCGGTAAGAAAAGCAAAAAACGCTCTGCTTTTAAGCCTCGATAAAATCTCCAATCCATGATCCATTCGTTGTAAAGCATAATTTTCATTTTCAGATGTCGCAGAACCCGGCAGAATATCATGAAACTGACAGAACAATAAATCTTTCAGGGCGTCGTTTAATTGTAGCCCGGGATATTCCATCAATCCTTGCAGCGCTGCTTGGGTTACCATTTTTTCAGTTAAAAAATATCTATTTTCCAATGCCCGATGCTTTTGCTTGACCAGCGACATGGTGGTGTAACAGCCCACTGCCCAGGGATTGATGTCCTTTTGATGATGCGGGTGTTGCTGGCTTCCACGACTTAATTGGTCAAAATAAGGTTCAGGTGCACTGTGGCGTATTTCCCAGTTTTCCTGGTTGGCTTGTAACTCGGCAATTTTAACGAGATCTATTTCAGAGGGCCCACCGCCATGATTACCGATTCCCCAAAGCAGAATACCGGCCGCTTCGTGCTGATGTTTTTCAATCCATGCCGCTATCCGATCCCCGGCCTTGCCTCGTTCTGAATTGTAATGGTCTGCGGCGCGATGCGCAAGCAATTTAGAGCCATCATATCCCTCCCAGATGAATGTGTTTTCCGGCAACGTCAGACTATTTTTATCAGGTCGGCAGAAAAGATAGCCATCATAGCCAGCCTTTTTTAAAATTTGTACCAGACCACGGGTATGTCCGAAGGGATCAAAGTTAATCGCAACCCCGGGTTCGAAATTGAACTTTTCCCTGAAATATGTTTTACCGATTAAAATCTGTCGTACGAATGACTCGCCGGACGGAAGATTGCAATCAGGCTGGACATACCAGCCACCAATAATCCGCCATTTTCCTTCGATAACCAGCTGCTGAATTCTTTCAAACAATGCCGGCTCGTATTCCTCAATCCACTCATACAACAACGATTCATTATGACAAAACACAAATCCCTCGAAATCTTCACAGAATTTTGCCGCTGTCCGGAAAGTCGAAAGCGTCTCTGCCAGGCCCTCTTCCCATTCCCAGAGCCAGACAGGATCGAGATGCGCATTGCAGACTAAATGGAGTAGTTTTTGGCTCATAGAAAATTCCTCAAATTTTTGTTATAAAATCTCAATTTAAAGTTTGTTTTGTTTTTTGCGGGATTAATTTTTGATAAAATGAATTCAACCATTCATCAGAAAAACCTGCTTATTATCGAAAGCGATATCCCCATTAATTATTCCAATGCCGGAACCACAGCTTTAAGTTTAAAATCTTTTTGAGGATACGCCAGTAAAATCGAAACCGAGTCGGATAAAATGACTTCAGCATCGGTCTCGAATCGCACCTCGGATAGCCCCTCATCCTGTTCTATTTCGATATTACCCATGTACCCTCTGATAGAGATCTGGCATCGCAGCGTCGACAGCCGGGGGAGCAATCTGGGCATGAAGCGTATGCCTTCAGCTTCGGGGCGAAAGCCGACGATGTGATGTACCATCAGCAAAATCATTTCGGCCCAGGTCCAGGGCGTGATCCCAACCTGCGGATAAGGCGGCGCGACACGGGGTCCATACATTTCAAACCACGATCCAGACCGCGATCCGGAAATTTTCCCCAACCAATTGATCACCCGCCAGACCTTTTCGAATTCTCCGGTTTCCACAGCAGTGCGCGCGATAAACAACGAAGCAAAGGGCCAGGGACCATGGGCATCAGCTTCCGATGTCATGTTATACCTGCCATAACCACCAAAATTCCATCCCTGATTCCAGAGCTGCTCCAGGGATTTCATGGTGGCAGTGGCAACAGAGCTTCTGGGCGAAACAAACCCATAAGCAATCGGCAACGCAGCCGCGCTATCCGGATTGAGAAAATGCTCGAAGTCCGATGATAACGGCACTCCCGGCGGCAGACCGGACCCTGGCAATGGGTTGATGGTCTCCTGCACTGCGCCGTTGAGATCCTTTCGCTTAATAAAGCCACGTTCATCCACCATGGCAAATTGTGGATGGTTGAGGATAGCCTGCTTCAATTTCTCCGACTGCTGGGCCCAGCGAATAGCACTCTCGTATTTACCCAACAATCGCGCCATAAGCGAAGCCGATTTCAAGCCGAGCGCCGGAAAAACCTGGTATATCAATTCTATCCCATCTTCTATGCCATGCGCCTGATGGCGCTCCCAATATTCGCGGCTGTTATGAAACATTCCCGATGGCTCATGGCGAAAAACTTCTTTCAATGGAAATTCTGCAATTTTTTCAATCTTATCCCAGTATTGTCGCACAAGCTCCAGTTCACCGGTCCAGAGGACATATTTTTCCAACACGTAAAGCAAAGTGCCGTTTTGATCGAGTTCAACATCTTCCGGAGCTCTTTTTTCACTGGAATCAACACAATCACCTTCATCAGAAACAAACTCGTTTATCAGACGTTCCAACAAGGTACGGGCGATTTGATGATGACCGGACAGGATAAGTCCCAACGCCATAAAAGCATGATCACGAACCCACTCCCGATTATATTGCCAGATACTGGCGTCCACCTTTCCGCTGCGCGACAGCATGCCTGCAAGCTGATAATTAGCGGCTTTGAAAAAACGGTCGAACAAGACATTCCCGGTAAAGATTTGAGTTCGATTGCGCCAATAGGCAACGTTATCCGGCGGCTGTTTTTCCAGCGTTATCTTGTTTATTTGAACCGATCGCCCCTCTTGATCCAAATCGTAATCGAAATAAACTTGAACCGTTTCTCCAGCAGCAATTTTGCATTTATGCTCGATATTCTGATTGCACACCCCGGTCTTTAAAATTATCGACTGTTTATTTTCAGCCCTATTATCGATGGTAATAACCCGCCTGAGAATAGGTTTATGCTGATAGGGACAGTAAAATAATTCTTTCACCAAAATATCATTCAACCGATATTGCAGCGATACCGCTGGAAGTAGATCGACTGTATCCCAGGTCGCTGAGATGTTTTGCGGAAGGGTATGTTGGCGGGCTTGTAGATCGGTTAGTTGAATCATTGTTTTTTCCAACCCGGTGTCAGGATCAAAACTCAACGCTTCCCGCTTTTTGCGCAGATGCTCCGGGTTCATAATAATCAGCCCGATCGGTGTGCCTTCACCAGCCGGCGCCACCTGTACTGCCGCCTGTATCAATCCGTTTCCCAGGAAAAAATAGTCAACATCTTTCAAAACAGTTTTAACATCAACATGTCCCTGATTTGGATCATCGTCATAAATATGTTCTTTGACATCGATCATTAAAATTTACTCCGAATTTTTTTCAAAGTCAAAATATCTCGTTTCACCCTCTGCTCGCACAGCGCAGGCCAGTCAGAACGGTCGACTATTTCACATTGGCGCTTGTCAAGTTTTTGTTGTGACTGCATTGCCAGCTTCATCAATCTGGTAAATTCGGCAACGCTGATATCCGGAAATTTCGACAAAAACAGAGGGTCAAAAATAGGCAGAGAAAAATCTCCGCCGTGATCTTCGATATTCAAATTCAAATCACGGTCAAGTGTTTTCAATCGATTTAGAATTTGATAAAAATCGATCACCCCCCTGCCCAGTTCAGCAACAAAGCTATTCATCCCATCGGAATTAACAGTTAAACCACCATCTTTGATATGAGTTGAAACAACCCAGGGAAGTATGCGTTCAGTTGCCATGACCGGATCTTCGAGCATGGTCAGCAAATTCATGGTATCGAGACAAATGCCCACAAATCCCCCTGGTTCAGCTTCGCAGCGTTCGAAAACTTTTAGCAATTCAAAGGTCGTAAACTCAAAATGGGTTTCAATGGCTAAAATCACGTTGTGATCTTGAAGCATCGACCGTTGATCACGCAGTGTCTCCGCGGTTTCTTGCAACAGAGTTTCAGTCATGGGGCTTTCCGGTTGCCAACGCATTAAACCACCGGAACAGGAGCGGACGATCCGTGTATCCAATTTTTCGGCTTCACTGGCTGCTTTTTGGTTTATTTTAAAAAGATCCTTTTTATCCCACGATGTCATATCCCGCGGGATATGAGATGCGCCGCCCCATTCCAGATAGAGCCCATTTGCCTGAGCAAATTGTTTTAAATCATCAAGATAAGCTGATGGTAACTGCTGGTATTCAGGCTCAATAAACCCCGAAAACGCCACGCCTTCAGCAGCGTGATCTTTTGCCCAGTGCAGTGTTTCCAATGGATTTAACTTTAACGGAAACAAACTGTAATTATCAATTCCAACTTGAAATTGTCCCATTACCGTTCCTCATAACATCATTCAATATTTGTTGCCAACTATTCCTGCCCCAGCATTTCACCAGCTTTGCGTTCGATGTAATTGGGATCGATAAAAGGTTCATCATCAATATGTCGACGCATCAGTTCGATGCGTTTGGGTAATAATTCAATCAGATTATCGCCATAGATGAGCGGCGTTTCTCCGTGATCCGCCATTGCCATAAACTGGACATCGGATTTGAGCAGCTCAATTAACTTCTCACTATTTTCAATCTCTTTCAGAATCATTTCTTTGAGCAAATGTTTTGCTTTCTTCTTATCGGCATCGGTTTCAGCGTTGAGATAGCCGTAAACACCAGCAATCCACGCCGCCACGCTGCGCTGGGTCATAAACCAACATCGCAATGCTTTCAGCCGAACCAATTGATCGTGAATTACATTGGTAGCCCCCAGCTCTACATTCGCCTGCGCTTCAATGCTCTGCAAAATCTCGATTGCCTGATCGATCGGTTTCCAGACATTCTGATCGATCCGCTCCAAATTTTTCTGACTGCGTTCCGGAGTTGCAAGTTGAAAAAGAACATCCCGGCTGAGATCCACATTTTCTGGATTGTGAGGTGTGGTGCACATAAAATCTTCGTAATAAGCTCGCTCTGCTTTCGGAATCGCTTCAATATTTGGAACCAGCGGTCGCGACCAGAGGCGATACCATGAAAAACCAAAACAAGCGTACAGCGGAACCACCAGCGGGAAACTAATTATCGCATCTTCCGCCAATTGCCAGGCTTGCATCAGGGTTGAGGCATATTTTTCACCCGCCCATTTCAGCGCTAATCTGTTGATGCTAGCATCAATGTTCAATCCGGGATCGTATTGAAAATGGCGGGTAATTTCGTGGTTTACGTTATACGGAGCCAATTCTGGTACCTGAGTTCCACCGTGATGTGCCAAATTGTTCACACCGTTACTATGTAACATTTGAATTCGTTTATGGGTTAATCGCGGATAGGGAACACCGACCAGAGGATCAAACATGATGTGCGGACCGACCGTAATCATAAAATGCGCCAGCGCCCCTTTTGCTTCGAGCTCTGACATTGCGGTCTTTTCTTTTTCATCAAATTGGAGCTGATAGATTGTGCCGCCATTGATGTTATTGTCGTCAGGATATTTAGGATGAACATAAGGCATGCCCCAGCCCTCCACAACCAGTGAATTTGTTTCAATGTCAAGCTGATTTCCCAGCCCATTCCAGACAGTTTCATGTTCGCCATAGAATGATTCCATTCTGGTGATTACCCGAAAATCAGGATTAACTCGGGTTGCTGCATCGCGTAAAGTATGAAAAAACCGCAATGCGTTCTCGCCGGCAAGACGTGAGATTTCGGCGTCGTCTTTCCATTCACGGATCAGATAGGCGCCACCGTTTCTACCCACGTACAATGATTTGGTATGTTCAAAGCCGGCGCCGCTGTCATTGGTCCAGATCGAGATAAAACCCAGTTCTGGTACCGCTTGCATCAATTTTTGCATCATCTCAGCATAGTGCTCACGAACCAGCGGATGAGTGATGGTCATGTTATAGCGCGGCTTAAAGCTGCGAAACGGGTGATCCACCCGGGCGCCGCGCAGCATGGGATAACGGACAAAAAATTCCTCCGGAACCGAACGCGGTTCAAAGCAAAGCATTCCCGGAGTCAAACCATATTTCACAGCCAGCTCTGCATTTTCCTTTAAATATGCCAGATTAGCGGAAAGATAATAGAACGGATATAATCCTTTATTCAATTTGCTGTAAACGAACTGATCCAATGCCGGACAATAGGTGTAAAACATCGGATAAGTTTCACCTTTTGGACCAGTTTCCAGCGACATCGGATACGCCAAACCATTTACTTCGGCATGAGTAAAACCCAGCCGCGCCAACTCCCTGATATAGCTGCGCCGGTTGAGTCCGCGCTGAACTCTGCCCGGCTGGGTCAGAAAATAATCATAAACCGGTCGCTGCCAGATGAAAGCCGGCGTGATAACTTTGCCCGCTGCGTAGCTGTTGTCATCATCATCAAAATACTGTTCCAGTAACAGGCTAACAAAGGCGTAAAGGAAACGCTGATGTGAACAGATGAGTTTTCCGCTACCGTCCTGGTTTAACTGTAAATAAACAAACTCGGCATGCTGTTGACTGATCCTGTCAATTTCAGCGGACTTCAAAGCTGGAGTGTCAGCCAGCCCCATTAACAGAGCGTTATCAGCTTGATCCGTTATCCCTCGTTTGATGGAAATCTTTTCATTTACGTTTTTAAACTCATCAGCCACTGTATCAAATACACGGGGCGCGTTGTCAGCGAATCGTATCGATCGAATGTTTGAGATTGCCTGTCTAATTTTCATAGTTAAATTATCCTCCTATCCAGCCATACTGTTAATTGCGTTTAATAACCGATCAACTTCAGTTTCATTATTATATACATGAAATGAGACTCTGACGCCGTTTACATTACCCTCGGGCACGACGCGAACCCGGAGATTTTTTTTATCGGTCAGGTACGATGCAACTTTACGGAAATCTCTTCCGTCAACTTTAAAAGCAAGAATTGAGGTGCGAAAATCTTCTTGCTCCGGCGAGCAAATTTTAACACCGGGAATCGCGTTCAATCCCTGATAAAATTTTTCTGCCAATTTGCGATTATGGTCGGTAATTCGTTTTCGACCAATAGTATTAAGAAAATCGACCGCAGCGCCCAATCCTTCAAAAAGAGCATCATTCTGAGTGGCATATTCATAGCGCTGGGCTGTGGGATGAAATTTAATGGTTCCCTTTTCCAGATCGAACCCATCGTCGGAATAAGCGCCGGTAACGGTAGGTCTCAATGTGTCCAATAATTTTTCACGCACCATCAAAACGCCGGTCCGCTTAGGTCCAAGCAACCATTTATGACCGCTGAAAGTGTAAAAATCAACGTTGAACTGATTGAGATTTACATTGACATTGCCCACTGCCTGAGCTGCATCCACCGCAAACCAGATCTTTTTTGCTCTGGCGAGCTCTCCGATCTCCGCGATCGGCAGTAACTGCCCGGTTGTACAGGTTACATGGCTGATGAAAATCAACTTTGTCTTCGGGCTGATTAACTTTTCGATTCGGCTGACGTTTCCCAAACCATTCTTCATGTCCGGCTCAAATGTTTTGATCACAATGCCATCGTGCTGTGCCATGTTCGCCAATGGAACGTTTAAAGCCGCATGTTCATGTGTTGAAGTGATAATTTCATCACCCCGTCTTAGCCCAAGTCCGTTTAAAACAATATTAATGCCTTCGGTAGCAGTACTGATCAACGCCAGCTCCTCTTTCTTCACCTCACTGCCGAGCAATGAAGCCAGTTTAGCTTTCACGTCCCACCATTCTTCGAAATCATGTCCTGGCCTCGGATGGATTTGCTCCTGGCGGGTTTTCTGTTCAACAGTATTCAAAACCGCCAACGGTTGTGCACCGATACCGCCGGTATTGAGATAAGCATAATCATCGGGAAACAAAAACTGCTCCCGCACAACCTGCCATAGCTTCTGTTCGTCGGTCGCAGTGCTTATTTCATTTTCAAACCGGAGCCAGGCTTTTAAATTGTTAATTTTTCCAGTCAGCGCGCTGCCGCTAATCAATCCCAAAGTTGCTAAAAAATTTCTTCTTTTCATTGTCAAAACCTTTACATAAATTACTACTAATTCATCTTAAAACAAGGTAACATTTCACTTGCAGGTAGAATACTGATGCCATAGCTTGATAACGATGAAAATCAGTTCGCCGCCGATTTTTCCAATCCAAAGATCATAAAAATAATTATACGCTGAATTATTCCCCTGTTGTCTTCGATTTTACCAAACCGAGGCGCCTCAACTGCATTTTTTTGTCATACCAACGGCTATAAATTAAGACCTATTTTAACCAATTACGCACAGCTACCATAAGTAAAGGCGAAACAACATTATTTTTTTAAACCTTATTTTTGCTTTCTTAACCTTAATAACAAAACACCCCCACACCTTTTTACCTTATTACCTTATTCTTCTCCAAGGTCTGTTGGTAATGCTTTATAAATTGTTCATATTCTTCCGCGAATGTCACTTTTTTATGGTGCTCTGCTTGATTGAGTATATAGATATTAATTTCTGCCGCCCAAATGTACTGAATATGAAATGGGTGTATAGGTTTTTATATTCGATTTTCATAACAAATAAAGTAATAAGGTTTACCGATGAGTTTGACATTCATGCTATTAATGTGTAAAAGATTAATAAGGTTTTTAGAAAAACACCTCTCCTTACCTTCTTAATTCATAAATCATGCCACCAAGGCACCAAGTCACGAATCCCGCCGCGGCGGGAACAAAGTTGTGAAAGAAGCATTCATAAAAAATATTCTGAGTCGATTAATCTCCTTTGCC
>Ga0129302_1002238_pt1 | contig 13959 bp, 5 predicted proteins | sample BlaSprsedimmetaG_FD_94476 | JGI IMG/M metagenome (GOLD analysis project Ga0129302, IMG submission 94476) | Hot spring sediment bacterial and archeal communities from California, USA to study Microbial Dark Matter (Phase II) - Blank Spring... | ecosystem: Environmental > Aquatic > Thermal springs... | reverse complement strand
GTATATGAATTACCAACCGGAATTTTATTAACCGAATTAATATTTGATGTTGCAGGTGGTGTCCCCGGTAATAAAAAAATTAAAATGGTTATCCCCGGTGGATCATCCATGCCTCCTTTAAGAGGAGATCAACTTGAAGGTATTCGTATGGATGCAGAATCATTAAAAGAAGCCGGTTCTGCAATAGGTACTGCCGGTGTTATGGTAATGGATGAAGATACAGACATTTTAAAAGTATTGGCAAGAATAACAAAATTCTATTATCACGAAAGCTGTGGTCAGTGCACTCCTTGCCGCGAGGGTACAGGATGGATGTTGAAAACATTAAACAGAATGATAGAAGGCAACGCAACTTCCCGCGATTTGGATTTATTGATCGATGTTGCAAATAATATTGAAGGCAATACAATTTGTGCACTTGGCGATGCTGCCGCATGGCCTGTTAAATTTACAATCCAGAGATTCCGAGATGAACTAGAAAAGTATGTTAAACCTGAAGTTGAATTACCTATTTACAACAAGGTACATTCGATGCGAGAAACTACTGTTCCATTGGGCGTGAACAAACGATAAGACAACTAAAAGGTACTTGAACTTATAGGCGATCTGCAAAGGTCGCCTTTTTTGTTTTATGACAAAATTATATTCATTCAGTTAATGAAACCGGCTTATGTGGTCAATAATAAAAATACTAGCTGGTCTAACTGCAGGAAATAGATTATGTTTAATTTACACCGAAGAGTAATTTACAATTATCGGTTGTGATTCTATGATTTTTCCACTTCGTATGGATTGTGCATAATGGTCCAAAAGGTATATTATATCCTGCATTTTATAAATTTTTTTTTTATACTTACATTAAATTTCTTAGATGTAATCTCCAACTAAAACTTATTCAAATATAAAAGAAAAGGAATGAAACTTACCGAAAAAAAACCAACAAGTATTTTTGTTTATAAAAGTGCTTTGATGAAACAGCTTTATTTTGAGATAAAGCGTTGTGCAAGGTTTGCGAACTCGGTGCTATTAGTCGGTGAAAGTGGTGTAGGTAAAGATAAAGTTGCATTTGAAATTCACAGACTAAGTCCACGAAAGAATAAACCATACCTTTGTGTTCCTATCCACTCATTAAGTGATACGCTCATTGAATCTGAACTTTTTGGATATGAAAAAGGAGCATTTTCTGGGGCAGACCATTCAAAAGCCGGTAGGTTTGAAGCTACTGATGGTGGGACAATCTATTTGCCCGAAATCTCTGAACTTTCTGAATCTATTCAACTAAAGCTGTTATATTTTCTTCAGTATCGATCGGTTACTCGGATTGGTCAAAGTCCATATAAACCTGCAAAGGAAATTAATGTGCGATTAGTATTCGCAACAAATGAAAATATTGAGAACCTAGTTGAACAAGGAAAAATTCGGACAGATTTTTATCATAGAATCAATATTGTAAAATTAGAAATTCCTCCGCTCAGAAATCGAATTGAAGATATTGAGCCACTCACAAAGTATTTTGTTGACAAATTTGCGAACCAATTTTTCCAAACAAAAATTAAAATTGATCCTTCGGTTTATAAATTTTTACAAAATCATGATTGGCCGGGGAATGTTCGTGAGCTTGAAAATATTATTGAACGCGTTCTAATAAGCATTGGCGATAGGGTTTTTGAATCAACAGACCAAGCAAATTTGACTGTAGATGATTTTTCAAATATTTTTATTCGGAACGGAAACAATGTTACTAACTCAAATGAAATTTCATTACTTCTCGATAGTAATGAAAAATTATTAGATTATAAAACAGCTCAGCTAAATTTTAAGAAAGAGTACTTCACAACACTACTTCATAAAGCGAAGGGTAATATCAGAATCGCATCAAAAATTTCGAATTTAACACCACAAGGGTTAAGAAAAATTTTAAAACAAAATAACATTAATAATTCCGATAAGTTTTCCGAAGATAATATACAATAGTTTCTACTTTTTTTAAAAAAGAAACATTTGTTTCTCAGTTCATATTCTAAACCTCGATTATTACTCTTTTTTTTGATCCCACCACTAGGCACACTTTTTGATTAATATGTAAGGTTAGTCATTTCTCAACCTTGATTTGGGCATCAAGATATGGTTACGTTCAATAAAAAGTTCGTTAGATGAACCAAGAAAAAAACTATAAGGTATGTTTTCAATGTGGCAATTTTGTGCACGAAAGTGAGAAAGATAATTTTTGTTCGGTATGCGGTGATTCGCTACAGACTGAATGTAAGTTTTGTTCAGTAAAAATTCATAATCCTTTTGCACGTTACTGCCCTAGTTGTGGTAAGCCATATAATGAAAAATTAGTTCGAAAAGCAAAATAAGTTATAATTGGTAATTATCCGGTAAACTTATAACTAACTAATAATCTGTATCAATCATTTAATTAATGGGAGGCAGCATGAATCTTTTTCCGAAAATCCCGAAGTTATTCGGATTGATAACACTGTGTATGTTCATCTTTTCATCTTTTACTCTCAACGCACAGTCTGATGATCGTTATTATTACGATAACGTCATCATGGTTAAATTCGAAGAAACTGCGGTGAATAATGTTTCGTTATCTACAAAAGATAATGTTGCATTGAGCGGAATTGTTACCGTTGATTTACTCAACACACAGTATAATGCCGTTTCAATGGAACGCGTGTTTAGAGATGGGGGAAAATTTAAGGAAAGACGCGAAGCTTTTGGTTTACATCGATGGTATCAAATAAGATTTCAAGGTGATACCGATGTACCGGTCATTATTGCAGCTTATCAAAATGATCAAAATATTGAGATTGCCGAAGCTATTTTAAAGAAAACTTTTGGTGCTGAACAAAATCAACCGGGAATTCAATGGACGCCAAACGATCCTCTATACCCTGATCAGTATAACTGGAATAATACCGGTCAAACCGGTGGTACACCCGGCGCCGATGTAAGTGCACCGCAAGCCTGGAATATTCAAACAGGTGATCCCGGCGTAATTATTTCAGTTCATGATACCGGTATCGATATCAACCACCCCGAACTAAATCCAATTTTATGGGTAAATCCTAATCCAGATCCGTCATTGAATGATTTACACGGCTGGAACTTTGCTAATGGAAATAATAATATCCAAGATGCAAACGGACACGGTTCCCACGTATCTGGTACAATTGCAGCTGTAAATAATAACGGAGTTGGTGTATCGGGACTTGCTGGTGGTAATGGAACAGGCAACGGTGTTCGCATTATGACCTGTAGAGTATTTGGTGATGGTGTAACGGGCGGATTTGCAGAATCTTATGCTTATGCTGCAGATAATGGTGCAGTAATCTCACAGAATAGCTGGGGTTATACAGTTGCAGGAAACTTTGAACAAGCCGTACTGGACGGTATAGATTATTTTATTGCAAATGCTGGCTATGATGAATTTGGCAACCCGGTTGGCCCTATCGAAGGTGGTCTTGTAATTTTTGCTGCTGGAAATAGCGGAACTGATGACCAATGGTACCCTGCTTATTACGAACCTGTTTATGCAGTAGCTGGAACTAACCACTTTGATAGAGTTATCCGTAACGGAGTTGACGGCTCATGGTTTGGTTCCAATTTTGGTACATGGGTTGATATTTCAGCCCCGGGTATGTTTATTATTAGTACAGTTGTTAGCGGTTATGATACCTACAGCGGAACATCGATGGCTTGTCCTCATGTATCTGCTGCAGCCGGTTTAGTTGCTTCAGAATATCCTGGGCTTACAAATGATGAAGTAATGCTAAGAATTCTTGGAACTACAGACCCAATAGATCATTTGAATCCAGGGTTTGAAGGGAAACTTGGTACTGGTCGTCTTAATGCATACGCTGCATTAATAGAAAATGATGGTGAACCTCCACAAGCAATTACTGATCTTGCAATTGTCGCTACTGGTCAAACATCATTTGATATGGTATGGACTGTTCCTGATGTTGTTCCAGGCGGTGCGTCTCCGATGGCACCTCCGGCACTGTATGATATAAGATATTCGACTACTCCAATTAATGATGATGCTGATTTTAATAATGCAAACCAGGTTGCTAACCCTCCAATTCCTCTTGCACCCGGTGAAACGCAGGAATATACTTTAACAGGACTTGTGCCACTTACAACATATTATGTTGCAATAAAATCACAAGACTTATTTGCAAATAAATCTGATATGTCGAATGTTGTATCCGAGACTACCGATGCAGCACCTGTTCTCGGTACAGATCCTGAAGAACTTTATGCTGAAGTTGCAGTAGATAACCAAGAAGTTCAGACCCTTACTTTAGAAAATATTGGAGAGGGTGATTTATTATGGTCAATCCCTGGTTATGAAGCCTTAGCTATCTTAAATAATCCTTCAATCCAAAAAAATACGGCTACCCGGTTAGCTTCAATTGAATTGCCTAAAGAAGAAGTTGATACGCGAGTAGGCGACCCGGTTGTACTTGGTGCCGGTGGTCCTGATGATTTCGGTTATACTTGGATTGACAGTAATGAACCGGGCGGACCGATCTTTAACTGGTACGAAATCTCCGCTATTGGAACAGAGTTGGGTGCTCTCTCCGGTACATGGGATGGAAACACACAAATTAATTTACCTTTTGATTTCAAGTTTTATGATCAAGAATATAATTCTGCCTACGTTAGTGTTAATGGATGGATTTATTTCGGAACAGCTCCGTCAGGTTGGTGGACTAATAATACTATTCCAAATACCGCTGAGCCCAATAATTTCCTTGCAGTTTTTTGGGATGATTTGGATATGCGTACTAACGGTGCGGTATATACTTATCATGATGTAGATAATAACCTATTTATAGTTCAATGGGATGCAGTCCCTAAGAGCTTTGACACCGGTAGTTCATTAACCTTCCAAGCAATATTGACGCCATGGGGTGGTGTTACATATCAATACCTAACCATGACCGGAACGTTAAACTCAGCAACTGTTGGTATTGAAAACAGCGATGGCACAGATGGTTTGCAGGTTGTATTCAACGCTGCATATATTGAAAATAACTTAGCCGTAAAAATTAATACTCCTAAAATTGAATGGCTGGATGTTACACCAACCGCGGGCACATTAGGTACAGGTGAAACCGTTGATCTCTCAGTAACCTATGATGCTACAGGTTTACTAGCAGGTATTCAATACACGGGAGATTTATCAATTGTAAGTAATGATCCATCAAAACCAACTCACCCGGTGCCTGTGGCTATGTTAGTTACCGGTGGAAATCCTTTAATTGCTGTTTCGGATGATGATGTTGATTTTGGTACAATTATTCAAGGTACTTCTACATCATTACCGTTTACAATTTCCAATGTGGGAGCTGGATCGGCTTTGCAAGTAACAGATATAACAATTGATAACCCTGCATTTTCTGTAAGTCAAACAGAATTTACAATTTTGCCTGGTAATGATGCTGATTTGACAATATTCTTTGATGCTGCAGATGTTGGTGTTTATACCGGAACTATGACTATATACAGCAACAGCACGGTAAATCCTGAGTATGATGTAAACTTAACGGGAGAAGGCGGTGAGGCACCAATAGTTTCTACAGATCCGACGGAATTCGATAAAGTAATGCCTGCCGGTACTACTGACACCGAAATGCTTACGATCTCTAATTATGGTGGCAGTGATATGAACTTTGAATTGAATATTGTTTCAACCGGTTCTTCTCTTAATATTGCGATAGAACCAAGTGCCGGCGATTTTCCTTTAGGAAAATATGAACCTTCTACAGGTTTACCACCAGCAAATGGAGAACCAACGGTTACTTCTGAAAATTCAGGTACTCCAATGCCGTTATACGAAGATGTTATCTTCTATGGCGTTAATGCAGTCAACGATTCGTTTGTATGGTTCCAAGGTAATCAACCGCAAGTACTAAATACATTTGGGGCATATCCGGGTGCAGGATTTTCAAATGCCGGGGATTTCCCACTAAATGATGATTCGTTTGTTTATGAAATTGATAACCTTGGTGTATTAAGATCCGTTGATATTGCAACCGGAACGGTCACCCAACTTGGAATCGTAGGAACTGGTTGGACCGCAATGACAACCGATCCAACTGACGGAACTTTTTACCTATCAACAGGTACAGGTTTATATACTTTAGATGTTGATGGACTCTCGACAACATTTATTGGTAGTTATGGAATTGATTTTATGATTGGTTTAGCAGCAGATGGTGATGGCAATTTGTGGGGCTATAGTTTGGCGACCGATATGCTTTATCAAATAAATAAAGCAACCGGAGCTATTACTCAAATTGGTTCTATAGGATTTGATGCAAATTACGGGCAAGGAATGACCTGGGATAGCAACACTGATCAACTTCTTATGGCAGCTTTTAATAATGCAACTTTCCAAGCTGAATTCCGTTTGGTTGATCGCAACACAGGTAATACTCAGTTAATTGGTGTATTGGGAGAAACTACTCCGGGTGGCCTTAACCAATTAGGATGGGTTGCAACTCCAATAGGAGCTATGCCTACATGGCTAACCGCAGATATTATGGATGGAACTATACCTCCTGGTGGTTCAGTAGAAATCGAACTTACATTTGACGCCACTGAATTAATTGGAAATGTTGCTTACTATGCTGATATAAATGTGGAAAGCAATGATCCGATTACACCTACACATACAGTTCCTGTAACATTAACAACTTCAGGTACACCTCAGATTGTTGTTGATCCTACCACCCTGGATTATGGTAATGTTTTTGTCGGAACAAACAAAACATTGTCAGTTCTTGTCAGTAATGAAGGCAATGCCATATTAAATGTAACAGGTGTAAATGTAGATAATTCGGCTTATACTCCAGATCCAAACGCATTTGTATTATTACCCGGGGAAGATAAACTAATAAACATACTATTTGCCCCGGATGCAGTCGATAACTTCGATGCTTCTCTTACCATTATAAACGATGATGCAAATGTTGTTGTTGATTTATTAGGTAATGGAGCACCTTTCCTCACTGTTAATCCGGACGGATTTGATGAAACATTAGAATCAGGTCAAATGGTTAACAGAACTCTGACTATTACAAACGAGTTCGATGATAATTTACCGTTTGCAGTCTATATACAAGGTGTTGATGCATCCATTGAACCAACTTTCTACCCGTCCAACCTATCAAATAAAGAGTTGTTGAAATGGTTCGACATGCATGATCCTTCAAGGATAAATCAAACTCAAAAGAATCCAAGCGAACTTTCTATCTATAGAGACCCTGAAGGTCAGGGTAACAACGGTCCAAGAGTATCAACTTCATTCCCATATCAAAATCTTCTTGGTGAAATGAATGTTGACGGCTATTCAATGGATCTGTGGTACGACGAGTTAGTTAAATTTGATATTGGTACACCTGGTACTGTATCTCTTGAAGCTCAAGGTTTTACATCTTATGCAGGTAATTTTGCGCATGGTAATACGAATTCCATCTTTATGATTAATGATGATAACAATATGCTGGTAAGATATAATATTGAAACCGAAACATTCTCAAATGTTGCTGTTGTTGAGCCTGATGATGCAGCAGAGGTATGGACTGATTTAGAAACAGATTATACTACCGGTGAATTGTATGGAAGTACTGCTGCATTTGGTGCGGATTGGGTTTCAAAATTATATACAGTTAATCGTTTCACAGGCGAAACAGAATTTCTTGCTGAATTTGATGGATATCTATTTATTGCAATAGCAATAGATGATTTAGGAAGAATTTATGCACATGATATTCTCGGTGATCAAATAGTAAAAATAGACAAAGCTACTTGGCAGCTTACAGTTGTTGGTCCAACAGGTATAGATGCAAACTATGCACAAAGCATGACGTTTGACCACACAACAAGACAACTGCTTATGGCTGCTTATAATATACTTGAACCGTTTGGCGCAAGAAATGAACTCAGATTTGTTAACCGTACTACCGGAATGACTTCCTTGATCGGTAAGTTTTATGGTGACGGAGATGGTGAGATGGGATTCCTTGCAACACGTGGAGAAGGATTCTTATCAGTAAATCTTCTTTCAGGCACACTTCCTCCGGGGGTTAATTTAGATTTGACAGTTAAATTTGATGCTACAAATTTATACGCCGGAGAGTACGGTGCATCTATTGTCTTAGTTGGTGAGCAACTTGAAGGAGAGCCTAGTGTTTCGGTTCCGGCACATTTAACAGTTACAGGTGCGCCTGAACTTTGGGTCTCTGATGCTCAGATCGATTTTGAGGAAGTATTTGTTAACGGAACTTCAGCCCCTCAATATCTAACTATCAGAAATGATGGTACCGATATGCTCAATGTACTAGGGGTTGCTTTAGATAATGATGATTATTCATTTGTCGATTATTCATTGGCTGATGATGTTGTTTATACTCTAGAACCGGGCGAACCGAAAGTATTCGAATTTATATTTACCCCAACTTCCGAAGGTACAATCGAAGCTAACTTCACCATTACAACAGATGGTGGAAATGCTAATGTTACTATAGTTGGAGAAGGTATCCCGGCTCCTATTCTCTATTACGATGTAGAAGAGTTTGTACACCAAGCATATCCGGGTCAGCAGCAAGAGCATATATTGACTATGGGTAATATTGGTGGTAATCCTCTTGAATACGAAGTTGCTGTCGGTATTTATGCGGTGCAGGATGCCGATGTTATAGTGGCAGTTGAAGAAAGCTTTGAATCAGCAACATTTCCTCCGGAGGGTTGGACTAGATATATGCAGGGTGGTCAAGGCACTCAATGGGTAAGATCTACTGCGAGAGCCGTAACAGGAGTTGCAAGTGCTTTCCACAATTACAATTGGTCACAATACGTTGATGGTTGGTTAGTTACTCCTCAAATTTCACTTGGTTCTAATGGTATACTGGAATTTTATGACTATACTTCCTTTGTTTCATGGTATGAATACAGTGGTGTATGGATTTCTACAGGAAGTCCAAACCCGGCAGATGGTGATTATATAGAACTTATGGAATTTGATAATGCGTTTTCTGCTTGGACGCAACGTATTGTTGATTTAAGTGCTTATGCAGGCAGCGATGTTTATCTTGCATTTGTATATCAAGGTTTGGACGCCCATGGATGGTACATAGATGACGTACTAGTCTATTACGAATCAGCACCATGGTTAACCATTTCAAGTGAAGGCGGTACTTTGGAACCTGGCGCAGGTGATGAAATGTCATTATTTGTTGATGCAACCGGGTTAACTGCCGGAACATATCAATCAGGTGTGATAATAACATCTAACGATCCGGTTACACCTGTTGCATTTATTCCTTTCACATTAAATGTAGTTGAATCATTAGTCTTCACGGCATTCCCCGAAGAAGGTGATGAAGTAGTTCATCCTAACGAAGTGTTCACAATGCCAATTGGCATTTCAAGTATGGATGATCTGGAAGTAATGTCATTCCAGTTTACCCTAGACTTTGATGATGATTTGTTACAACCGATTGAAATTATTACCGAAGGTACATTAAGTGAAGGCACTTTACTTCAATTTAATCTTAATGAACCCGGTCACGTTTCGGTAGCTGCAACGGAAATTCAGGAAGATGTTGAGTCGGGAGGTACACCTGGATTGTTTGCAATTGAGGGTGAAGGTGTATTACTCTATGTTAAGTTCAAAGCCAAAGAGGCATTAGGCGAAAGTATGTTTACCTTCAGCGAAACTTTAATTAACGAAGGTATACCTGCTGCCACAGGAAACGGCGGAGAATTTGAAGTTGCAATTCTTTACGGTGATGCTAACCTCGATGTCAATGTTACAGCTTTCGACGCAACTATTGTATTGCAAGATGTTGTCGGTCTTATCGAATTAAACGATGTTGCCGTAATTGCAGCAGATGTATCGGGCGATGGTAACGTAACTTCGTTCGATGCTTCACTTATCTTAAGTTATGTTGTAGGTCTAATAGATCACTTCCCGGTTGAAGAAATGTTGGCAATATCAACCGAAAATATAGCTAAAGCTGCCTCGGTTAATGAAGATGGTGAACCAGCAAAATCTGTTAAAAAGGGTAAAGATAAATCAAAATCAACTATCAGTTCGGTCTCTAGCGCATCATTGAGTTTACAAAAAACCGAACGAGGTGATAAAGAAAATCTGATGAAAATTCCTGTATTATTGCAAGAAGCCGATAATGTCTACTCAATTCAAATGAAAATCAATTACGATGATCAATTAATCAATATTGACCGTGTTGATTTTGAATTACCCGAAGGATGGCTCAAGATGTATAATGTTGTTGATTCATATCTTAACATTGCAATGGCAGGAACAACTCCTCTTCCTTCAAGCCAAGTAGCAACTATAATTCTAGAAATGCTTGATCCGGTTGAAGAAGGAAGTATCAGCGGAGAAGCAATTATTAACGAATCAACACCTCAATCTCTTGAAATTGATGTAAAAGCTATACCTTATTCATATGAACTATCACAAAACTATCCTAACCCATTCAACCCGGTAACAACAATCAGATATCAATTACCGGAACCAGGAGTTGTAAGTTTGATAGTTTATAACCAGTTAGGTCAGGTAGTTAAAACATTAGTAAACGAGGAAAAAGATGCCGGTTATCATAGGGCATTTTGGAGCGGAACAAATGATTTCGGACACCAAGTTGCCAGTGGTGTGTATTTGTTCAGAATCCAAGCCGGTTCTTTTGTTGATGTTAAAAAGATGATTTTATTGAAATAATGTTAAATCATTGTTAGATTTCAATAAATAATTGAATAACTGACCCGGTGTTTTTTTTGCATCGGGTCAGATTTTTTGAAATTAATACATTACAATGGAGTTAATTTATGATAGTGCGTAGAATTTTGTTTTTTATAAGTATCGTTTGTGCTCTAGTAATATTGTTGCCAACAAATACAAAGGCGCAACTATCTGTCTCGTTACCTAATGTTTCAGGTTCTATGGGGTCTACTATAAACATCCCAATTACCGTTTCTGAATTTGATGATGTTGGTGGAATTGTAAGTTTCCAATTTGAAGTTCTTAATACACCCGGTATACTCAATTTTACGGGAGTAGAAACAGCCGGAACAATAATGGCAGGAAGGCTCATCATTGATAATCCGAACGCTGTTCAGGGTAAAATTACAGTTGCCTTTTCCGCAGCTACACCTGTTAGTGGTTCAGGTATTCTAATCTATTTGGTCGCTGAACTAGTTGCAATAGGCGAAAGCCCGCTTACATTTAATGATGTAAAGTTTTATGACCCTGATGGGGCGGAAGTACCTTTGAACTTAACAAATGGAAATGTTACTGTAACTGATGTTGCGCCATTATCACCACCAAATTTATCATCACCTCCTAACGGGGCAACAAATGTTTCGCGAACCCCAAATTTAAGCTGGCAGCAAGTAACCGGTGCAACACGGTACAACTTACAAGTTGCGTTAGATGAAGGTTTCACTCAAGTAGTGGTTGATCAAACTAATATTCTAAATACTTTTTTGGGAATTGGTGGTCTTGATTACGAGACAATCTATTTTTGGCGAGTAAACGCGCAAAATGATGAACAAACCAGTGCCTGGTCTGCAACTTGGAATTTTACAACATTAGCTGACCCGGGTGACCCTGGGGATCCCGGTGAGCCGGAAGTTCCACCCCAGGTAGTTCTTGCATATCCTTTTGATGGACAGACATTTCAGCTTGAAGAAAGTGAAAAAATGGTAAATGTTGGTTGGTATGTGGTAGTTGATAAAAATCCGGTTTATCAATTAGATATTGCAACCGATCCTAACTTTACAAATATGGTTTATACAAATAATCAACTTACCGATACTTTTTACGTTTTTACAAATATTGCAAATAATCAAGTTTATTATTGGCGGGTGAGAGCTAGTAATACTAAGGGTTGGGGTGAGTATAGTGATGTTTGGAATTTTTCTACGCTTATTGTAGGTGTGGAAGATGAATCAATTTCCAATTCATTTGAGTTGATGCAAAACTATCCCAATCCGTTCAATCCGTCAACAACAATCAGTTTCAAGTTGCCCGAAAGAAGTAGTATTAAATTGGAGATATATGATTCAATCGGACAATATATAACAACTTTAACCGATGGAATATTTGAGAGCGGGCTGCATGAACTAAATTGGAATGCATATAACTACTCTTCCGGAGTTTACATTTACAGATTAGAAGCACAATCATTAAATAATGCAGAACATTCTGTGCAAATAAAAAGTATGGTGTTGATGAAGTAAATTTCTTTTTATTAATGAGCCGAATCTAAAAAGCCCAATTTGAATATTTTTGATTTCGGTTTTATTGCAAAATCAAAGAATTTCGATAGTAATTTTACCTTTATAGAGCAGGCTCATTAATTCTTCTGGGGTTTATTTAATAATTCCCAAAAGGCTGCACGGTTTTACCGGCAGCTTTTTTTATATTTATTCAACGATGAGCTTTATCATCCCCAACAATAAATTAATTCTCAACTTCACCCGTTTCATTTTTTGATCTAATTTTTAAATAGATCGCTGCTCCAAAGATAAGAAATGCGATCGATGCAAAAATAAAACCATCTCTTCTTCTATAGTATTCATCCATTTCATTATCTGCGCTTATAATAGCTTTTTCCGTCAATTCCATTCCCACTTTCGAAATTTGTTCAACAACAGCCGGATCAAAAGAATGTACCGCAGTTCTAGATTCAATTAGTTTTTGTTTTGCATCTTTCAATATGTATTCTATATCAATATCGTTCATACCCTTTACTTGAACTAAGTTTAACTTGAACTGCGCCGAGTCGTAAACTGCAACAAAGGCATCAAGCTTTTCTCTGATGGAAACAGCAACGTGAATTCCTTCATCATCTTCAGTGTGACAATCTAAACATATACTTTGCTCATCGCCGCCTATCATATAATCACCCGGTTTAGGAATGTTATGGTAGCCATGGCACTGCTCACATGCATGGTATTCGAGCTGAGAAAATTCCTTTGCCATATCCGAGCTTTCAAATAATTTCATATTGTTGAGATGACACGAACCGCAAATGTGAGAAATAGATTTTATCTCGGGAGGCATTGCTCCGTGATTCCCGTGGCAATTATTACACGCCGGTGCGGCAGTATCCTTTTTTTTCAATAATGCAATACCGTGTACACTTTGTGCGAATTCAGTATATTGATTTGTCGCTATATTGTATTGACTCATCAATTTTTCATCGCCGTGACAGTTATTACAAGTAACCGGAATATTTACCGGGAATACGCTTGAACGAGGATTTTTTGCCGGTAAAATTGAATGAGACGTATGACAGCTTGCACAATCGGCAACGTTATTATCGCCTTCTTTAAGTTTTTTGCCGTGAATACTTGTAAAAAATTGTTTCTCCTGGTCGGTTGAAATTTGAGGTCTGAAAGTTCTCATAAATTCAATATTAGAATGGCATTTACCGCAGAATTGTGGAATTGATTTTTTATCCGGAATACCAATGAAATTATTTTTTACGCTCATTGACAATTCCATATCTTCTTCACTTGGATCACCGCCGTGGCATCCTGCACAAGAAAGACCCTTCTGCATGTGAATATCTTCTAAGAGATATTTATCAGGCATCAACTCCATTTCGAGATGACATGTTAAACAGTTGTCCTTCTCCATCCATTCAGCAAGATCATTTGCAAACACATCGCTTGTTATCAAGAATAATGATATAAACGCGGATAGATGCAGTAACACAATTATTTGTTTCATAATATTCCTCTATTCCAGGTAACCGTAAATTGTCATAGAAACAATAAAAGCGACAACGACAATCCCGGTTATAATTAATAATTTTCTTTTTTGGAATTTTTTACTTTTTATCTTGATGAAAGGAATAGACATCCAGAACAAACCAGCAAAAGTAAAAAATAACACTCCGAAAG
>Ga0129302_1002236_pt1 | contig 13968 bp, 12 predicted proteins | sample BlaSprsedimmetaG_FD_94476 | JGI IMG/M metagenome (GOLD analysis project Ga0129302, IMG submission 94476) | Hot spring sediment bacterial and archeal communities from California, USA to study Microbial Dark Matter (Phase II) - Blank Spring... | ecosystem: Environmental > Aquatic > Thermal springs... | reverse complement strand
TGATTAAAGAGTATAAAAAACTCAAGGAAAACCTTGAGGGCTTAAAGGACCTTGAGGGGCTTCCCGGAGCCATATTCACGGTGGACGTAAAAAGGGAGGAGAACGCGGTTAAAGAGTGCAACAAGCTCGGCGTGCCTGTGTGCGCGGTTGTTGACACAAACTGCGACCCCGACGGAATAGATGTCCTGATTCCCGGAAATGACGACGCTATCCGCGCTGTCAGGCTCATGTGCAAGATAATGGCCGACTCAATCATAGAGGAAAAGGTGGCAATAGAGAAGGAAAAGGAACAGGTCCTAAAACAGCAGGAGCAGGAGAAGGCAGAGGCCGCTGATATAGCTGCCGCTGAGAATTCCGATGAAAAAGCAAAGGCCCGGGCTGCCGCGCTTGACAGCACAAATTACGCGGAGGTTTTTGAAGAGGGAAAAACAGAGCCGGCCCCTGTGAAAGAAGAGTCCAATGAATACGAGGAGTATCTCGGAGGAGGCAAGCCGGGAGAGGAAAAACCGCCGGCAGAAAAACCGGCAGCGGCGCCCGAGGCAAAAACCGAGGAAAAACCAAACACAAATAATTAAGGAGAGATGATATGGCGGAAATAACGATGGACCAGATTAAGGAAATAAGGGAAAAGACCGGCGCGCCCATAAATGACTGCAGAAACGCGCTGATAGAGGCAAATGGAGACATGGCAAAGGCAGTGGACGTGCTCCGCGAAAGGGGCGTTGCGTCAGCATCCAAAAAATCCTCAAGAGCGGCCAAAGAAGGGCTTGTTTATTCCTACATCCACGCGACCGGAAAAGTCGGCGCAATGGTTGAGCTCAACTGCGAGACGGATTTTGTCGCGAGGACCGAGGATTTTGAGCAGCTCGCGAAGGACATTGCCATGCAGATTACGGCAATGATTCCCCAGTATGTAAAAAGAGAGGACGTTCCGCAGGAAGTAATAGAAAAGGAAAAGGAAATATTCAAGGCGCAGATGAAGGATTCAGGAAAGCCTGAAAAGGTGGTTGAGAAGATAGTGGAGGGAAAAGTTGAAAAATATTTCAAGGACGCCTGTCTGCTTGAACAGGAATTCATCAAGGACGGCTCAAAGACGGTTGAGGTTCTTGTAAAGGAAAAGATAGCCAAGCTGGGCGAAAACATAGTTGTGAAGAGGTTTGTGCGTTTTGCCATCGGTGAAAACTGATAAAAAAACCGGAGAGAGGCGGCAGATGAAAAAAACAAAAAAGGGGAAGAGCGGCAAAAGGGTAATGCTGAAAATTTCCGGCGAGGCGCTTGCCGGGGAAAAAAGCACGGGTATTGATTTTGACACTGTTCACGCAATTGCCTCGGAGATCAGGGAAGTATCAAAAGCAGGCGTGGAAATAGGAGTTGTAATCGGCGGCGGAAACATCTACAGGGGCGGCAGGGCAAAAAATTTCAAGATTGACCGTGTTGTCGGGGACTACATGGGCATGCTTGCCACCATAATAAACGCCATGGCGCTTCAGGACGTGCTTGAACAGATGGGCGTCCAGACAAGGGTTTTGACCGCGATACATATGGAGCAGATAGCCGAGCCGTTTATAAGGCGCAGGGCCGTGAGGCACCTTGAGAAAAAAAGGGTGGTTATATTCGCCGGAGGCACCGGAAACCCGTATTTTACGACTGATACGGCAGCCGCGCTTCGCGCCATAGAGATAGGGGCGGAGGTTTTTCTTAAAGCCACGAAAGTCGAGGGGGTTTATTCCGGCGACCCCATGACCGACAAATCCGCGAAGAGATACACCACGATGAAGTACATTGACGTGCTCAATAAAAAACTGAAGGTAATAGATTCAACCGCCATCTCGCTTTGCATGGACAACAGCATCCCGATAATCATCTTCAACATGAGGCAAAAAGGCAACATAAAGCGGGCGGTAATGAAACAAAACATAGGGACCCTTATAAAATAGAAGCTAAAAAAGTTCAAGGAGGGAAGTTATGCCGGTTGATGGAGTGACAAAAGACACGGAAATCAAGATGAAAAAAAGCGTCGAGCGTTTTCAGAAGGAACTCGGCTCGCTTAGGACAGGAAGGGCAAACACCGCGATCCTTGACGGGATAAGGGTTGAGTACTACGGCCAGAACATGCCGATAAACCAGGTGGCGGGAGTCTCGGTTATTGAGGCAAAAACAATAGACGTGAAACCCTGGGACAAGGGCTGCCTCATAGAGATAGAAAAGGCGATTATGGCGGCGAACCTCGGGCTCTCAATAGTAAACACCGGGGATTCCCTCAAGGTGAAGTTTCCCGAACTTACAGAAGAGACAAGAAAAGACATGGTGAAAAAAGTAAAGAAGATGGCGGAAGAGGCAAAGGTGGATATAAGGAACATAAGGCGCGACGCAAACGAGGCTGTTAAGGCGCTTGAGAAAAACAAGGAAATATCAGAGGATGAGCTGAAAAACGGCGAGGGCCGGGTTCAGAAAATGACCGACAAACACATAAAGGAAATAGATGACATAGCGAAGGCAAAAGAAACGGACCTGATGACAATTTAACGGAAGCGGGCGTTTTTGACAGCGATTTCCGCGCGGAGGACTGATGAAAAAGCTTAAAAACCTGCCCGTGCATATAGCTGTAATAATGGACGGCAACGGCAGGTGGGCGAAAAAGAGGAGACTGCCCAGAATATTGGGGCACAGGGAAGGAGCAAAATCCGTAAGGGCCGTGACTGAGGCCTGCGCGGAGCTGGGGATAGGGTACCTGACATATTATGCCTTCTCGACGGAAAACTGGAAGAGGCCGAAAAAAGAGGTCTCTTTTCTTATGAAACTGCTGAATGAATATCTTGACAAGGAAAAGCCAACCCTTCTTAAAAATAACATAAGGTTTAATGTAATAGGCGGCATCAGCAGGCTGCCGCGGGCCGTGCGGGAGAAAATATCCGAGGTAAAAAAAACAACAGCAAAGAATACGGGCCTGACCATGACGCTCGCCCTTAATTACGGCTCAAAAAACGAGATTACCGAAGCTGTGCGGAAAATCGCGAAAGAGGCGGCAGGCGGGAAAATCAAACCGGCCGAGGTAAATGAAAAAACAATAGAAAAACACCTCTTTACCGCAGGCATGCCCGACCCGGACCTTATGATAAGGACAAGCGGCGAGATGAGGCTGAGCAATTTTCTCTTATGGCAGATGGCCTATTGCGAGATTTACATTACTCCTGTACTGTGGCCGGATTTCAGGAAGAAGGAACTCATTAAAGCTTTAAAATCATATTCCGCCCGGAACAGGCGGTTTGGAGGTGTTTAATTGCTCGCGAGAATACTTGTAGCTCTTGTAATACTGCCGGTTTTGGTGTTTCTGATTTTTATGAAAAACCCCTATTATTTTATCGCGCTCGCGGTTCTGGCGATGATTCTTGCATTAAATGAAGTATACTCCATGCTGGAAAAAAAGGGGAACAGGTCTTTCAGGGTAATGGGTTCCGTATTTGCGGCTGTCTTCTGCGCCGCTGCTGTTTTTACCGGCGAGCCCGCGGTTTATTTTGCCGTGTTCGGAATCTTTGTGATTTTTACATACGGCAGGATGGTTTTTTTGAAGGACATAAAAAAATTTCCCATGGTTTCAAATACCGTCATGCCTGTGGCATACATCGCGATGCTCGGCTCGTTCGGAATACATTTAAGGCTGCTGCCTGAGGGTTCCTGGTTCATATTCATCCTGATGTTTATAACATATGTTTATGACGGCGCGGCTTATTTTGCGGGCTCGTTTTTCGGCAGGCACAAGCTCATCCCCGAGATAAGCCCGGGGAAAACAATAGAAGGCTGCATCGGCGGGCTGATAATAGCAACAGCGGCTTCGGTGATTATATCTTTTACCGTGCTGCCGGCCGGCCTGCTCGGCGAACTTCAGCTCGTACATATCCTTATCCTCTCGGTTCTGCTCTCTGTAGTCGGGCAAATAGGCGACATATCAGCCTCCGCGATTAAGAGGTTTTCCGGCGCGAGAAACTCGTCCAACCTGCTGCCGGGGCACGGCGGAGCCCTTGACAAGATTGACTCGGCCGTGTTCAACGCGCCCGTGCTTTTTGTATATCTTAAATTCTTTGTGTTGTCCTGAAAAATATGGGAAAAAATGTTGTTATTTTAGGATCTACCGGTTCAATAGGAAAAGCGGCCTTGACGCTTTTTGACAGCGTGTTAAAGGACTATAAGGTTCTTGCCATATCAGCCGCTGAAAACGCCGCAGAGCTTAGAAAGCAGGCGCTCAAATACAGGCCCAAATACGCCTCAATAGAAAACAGCGGAAAGGCGGGGATTTTAAAGGGCATTAAAGGCGTAAAGATACTCGCGGGAAGCGGAGGAAATTCCGAGCTTGCCGCCCTTAAAGAAGCGGATATTGTCCTGCTTGGCATAGTGGGCGCGGCAGGCATAAGGCCGCTTATAGCCGCGCTCAAGGCGGGCAAGACAGTGGCGCTTGCCAACAAAGAATCGTTAGTAATAGCCGGGCCGATAATAAAGGCTGTGATGAAAAAGACAGGCGCGAAAATAATCCCTGTTGATTCCGAGCACAACGCCATATTCCAGTCGCTTATGGGAAACAGGATGGGCGAGGTAAAAAGGCTCATAGTAACCGCTTCGGGCGGCCCTTTCAGAAACACTCCGGTAAAAGGCCTCAAAAAAATAACCTCTGCGCAGGCTTTAAACCATCCGACGTGGAAGATGGGGAAAAAAATAACAATTGATTCCGCGACGCTTATGAACAAAGGGCTGGAAGTTATTGAGGCGCACTACCTTTTCGGGCTCCCTTATGATAAGATAGATGTGCTTATTCACCCGCAGTCAATAGTTCATTCACTGGTGGAATACATAGACGGGTCGATCCTTGCACAGATGTCAAATCCGGACATGAGGCTCCCGATTTTATTCGCCCTGGCCTATCCAAACCGCAGACACGGCATGGTAAAGCCTCTCGACCTTGCGTCCGCGGGAAGGCTTGATTTCGCTGAGGTTGATTTTAAAAAGTTCAGGGCTTTTTCCCTTGCCCTGCGGGCCGGCCGCGAAGGCGGGACAATGCCCGCCTGCATGAACGCGGCAAATGAAATTGCGGTTGAGAATTTCCTGAAGGGACGGATAAGTTTTGACAGAATTCCTTATTATATAGAGAAAGCCATGAATAATCACAGGAATAGAGGAAACCCGTCAATTGAACAGGTCATGGCGGCAGACCACGCTGCGAGGCAGTATGTTGAGGAGATGATAAATGTTTGAGATATTACTGATAGTGCTTGCGCTCGGGCTTACGATATTTGTGCATGAACTCGGCCATTTCATATCCGCGAAATCAATGAAAATACCCGTTGAGGTTTTTTCCATGGGGCTGGGGCCGAAACTGTTCGGTGTAAAACGGGGGGAAACCGAATACATAGTATCCCTCTTTTTTATGTTCGGCGGGTATGTAAAGATGAGGGGGGAAAACCCCAACGAACATGACAGGCACGACAATACGGGTTTTTTGAACCAACATCCGTCAAAAAAAATACTGGTATCGGTCGCGGGAGTTACAATGAACATGATTCTTGCCGTCGGGCTGATGTTTGTTGTATTCACGGCAGGAGCGCAGTCTTTAAGGCCTGTGGTGGGCGAGGTAAAAGAGGGGTACCCAGCTGAAGCGGCAGGCATAAAAAAAGGCGATATCATAGAATCGATTAACGGGATTAAAACCGGTTTCTGGGATGATGTCACAAAAGCAATAGCCGCTGATAAGAGCGGAAAACTTGTCATGACGCTTATCAGGAACGGCGGGCAGGCCTCGGTTGAGGTTGTGCCTGTTATTGAGGAATACGAGGATATGCTGAAAGATAAAAAAGAGAGGGCGTTTATCGGCATAAGCCCGCTTGCCTACCTTCCTGTCATTGACTCGCTTGAGCCGGGATATCCGGCAAAAGAGGCGGGGTTAAAAAAGGGAGATATCATCAGAAACATAAACGGCGTGAAGATAAATTACTGGGACCAGGTAACTCCCGCAGTGGCGCTTTCAACGGACGGGGAGACAGTTATAAAAGTTGAAAGAGACGGGACTGAAAAAACATTTTCCTTTAAGGCAAAACCTGACAAAGGTGAAAACGGGGAAGCCAGGTACCTGATGGGCATATCGCCGCTGATGAACACGGCAAAACAGAGGCTCCCTTTTGACAGGGCCGCTGCCAGGGCTGTAACCGAGGTGCGCGACATGACCATGATGACGGTAAGGGCTCTTTATAAAATGGTCTCGAGAAAGATAGAAACAGATGTTGCGGGCCCGATAGGCGTGATGCAGATAAGTTATAAGGTGGCAAAAACAGGTATTGTCAACCTCATATTCCTTTTCGCCATAATAAACATAAACCTGGCGCTCATTAACCTGCTTCCCATACTTCCGCTTGACGGCGGGCTTGTCGGCATATTCCTTGTTGAATGGGTAAAGGGAAGCCCTGTCTCCATAGAAGTCCAGGAAAAACTTATGCAGTTCGGATGGATGCTGCTTATAGGGCTGATCGTCTTTTTCACATACAACGACATACTCAGGATAATAAAGGGCTGACAAAGGGGGAAATCCGTGGAAAAAAAGACAAGGGCGGTAAAAATAGGAGGCGTTAAAATCGGGGCGGGTTTTCCTGTCGCTGTCCAGTCCATGACAAACACCAGAACCTCGGATGTCAAATCAACGCTTGCCCAGATAAAGCGCCTTGAAGAATGCGGCTGTGAAATTGTGCGCTGTTCTGTGCCTGACATGGATTCAGCGGCCGCTGTTTTAAAAATAAAGAGAAAAATCAAAATACCCCTGACAGCCGACATTCATTATGATTACAGGCTCGCGATTGAGGCCATTAAAAACGGAGCGGACAAAATAAGGATAAACCCCGGAAACATAGGCTCCGCGGAAAAGGTGCGGCTGGTTGTTGAGGCCGCGAAAAAAGCGCGCGTGCCCGTCAGAATAGGCGTAAACGCGGGTTCGCTTAAACCAAAGACAACCTACAGGCTGAAAGCCTCAAGCGGGGATAAAACAGCCGATAAAATGGTGCAGAACCTGCTTGAGTATATTGAGTTTTTTGAATGGCTGGATTTTACCGATATAGTCGTATCATTAAAGGCCTCGGATGTTCCTGTGACAATCATGGCGCACAGGCTTTACAGCAGGTTAAAAGATTATCCCGTGCATATAGGGATAACGGAAGCAGGGACAGAACTCTCAGGGACAATAAAGTCTTCGGTTGGGCTCGGCATACTGTTAAACGAGGGAATAGGCGACACTATGCGCGTCTCGCTTACTGCTGAGCCGGAAAAAGAGGTCTATACTGCCTACAGGATTCTTGACACGCTGGGCATAAGAAAGAGGGGCGTGGAAATAATATCCTGCCCCACATGCGCGAGGACAGAAGTTGATGTGATAAGGCTCGCCGGGCAGGTTGAGAAGATGACAATAAATACAGCGGCGGTTTTAAAGGTGGCTGTTATGGGGTGTTCGGTAAACGGCATAGGCGAGGCGGGCCACGCCGATATAGGGGTCTGCGGCGGAAAGAAGATTGGGATTATTTTTAAGTCCGGAAAAATAGTGAAAAAAGCGGCTAAAAAAGAGCTGCTTAAATATTTTGACAGGGAGATAAAAAAGCTTATCAGAGAGAAGGGGAAATAACATGGAAACTTTAACACCCATACTGCTCGGCATAATTGCGGCTGTTGTCATAGCGCTGTTAATAAAGCAGATAACAGGAACAAAGGATATGAACGGGCTCAAATCGGAGATAAGCGACTTAAAGACAAAGCAGGCTGAGGCTCAGATGCAGGCTTTGTCGCAGCAGCAGGAGCTTCTTTTAGGCACACAAAAAGTGATGAATGACCAGTTAAACGCCATCATGAAAAATGTCAACGAGAACCTTTCCAGCACGCAAAAAAACATCAATGACCAGCTCGGGAACACGGGCAGGGTGATAAACGAGATAAAACAGAGTTTTGGGGCAGTGCAGGAGACTGCGTCGAGGATAAAAGAGCTGGCCTCTGATATCACGTCGCTTCAGGACATGTTGAGGGCCCCCAAGATGAGGGGGAACATCGGCGAGATGCTTCTTGAGGACCTGCTTGGCCAGATGCTTCCAAAGAAAAATTTCATGCCTCAGCACGCGTTTAAAAGCGGTGGCATTGTTGACGCGGTCATAAAAATAGGCGACAGGCTCGTGCCCATTGACGCCAAGTTTCCCATTGAGGATTTTGACAGGGTCGTAAAGGCTGAAGGCAAAGAGGAAAAGTCAAAGGCAAAAAGGGAGTTTTTAAAAAACGTGAAGGCAAAGATAGATTCCATAGCGGAAAATTACATCAAACCCGAGGAAAACACCTATGACTTCGCGCTCATGTACATACCTGCGGAAAGCATATATTACGAAGCGGTGATAACAGAGGCGTTCCGAGAGGATGAAAAAATGGAGCGCCGGAACGAACTGCTTAACTACGCAATGTCAAAGAGGGTCATTCCGGTGTCACCCAACAGTTTTTACGCGTTTTTGATGGCGATAGTTTACGGCCTTAAGGGAATGGCAATAGAGGAGAGGACAAAAGAGATAGTGCAGGAACTGCAGGCGCTGCAAAAGGATTTTGGGCTGTTTTCCGAAAAATTCAGGATAACGGGAAAACAGATAAATCAGGCGCTTGCCAATTACAGCGAGAGCGAAAAACTGGCCTCACGTTTTTGCGACAAGCTGGAAGGCGTAACAGGGATAAAAGGAGAGCTGCCGGGGGGAAGAGAGTAAGAGCCGGGGCAGCAGCCTGCAAAAAACAAAAATTGAATAACGATGTGTTGTTTTTGTAGGGGCGATTCACTTGTCCTGAGTTTACCGAAGGACGAATCGCCCAAAGCGGGTTGTCTTTCAGGGGTCGTATTAAATTGCAAATTGCAAATTCTAAATTGTAAATTGCCTCACCTGAGGTGGGCCGGGGCAGGCAGCGGAGAAATTTCGCCGATTTACATCGGCGGTGAGCCCGGTCATCCAGTGGCTCGTGAATGGCCGCGATTTGGCTTGCGCGGGTTTTAGGGCGGCAACTCTTATGCAGGGCATGGGTGTTTGGGATGGCGTTGAATAGCGCACGACACAGACGCGCCCTGGGTTCTCGACGAAATTTTCCGCTACCTACCCCGTCCTGCGTCAGTGTGTGCTGGGGCGATGGTTGTTTAGCAGCCTGATAGAATAAACTGAAAAGTAAAAACTGAAAGCTTAAAGTTAAGTCGTACTTTGTGTTCGTACTAACTTTAAACTTTCAAATTTCAACTTTCAGTTGCAACTTGCCGTTGCTGCCCATCTCACATTTTATGGTTGTTAGTTAAAAAAGTTTGGTGTATAGTGTTTTAAATATCAGTTAAACTGAGGCAAAATTTAAGGAGATTATCGTGTTAAAGGAACTGTTGCGGCCCGAGATAAATGACCTGATACAGGCCAATAACTGGCGGGAGCTGAAAGAGGTGCTTTCAATGTGGCCCGCTCCCGACATAGCCGACCTCATAAAGGACCTTGAAAACAAGGAGTTTTTTATACTTTTCAGGCTTTTGTCTCGGGAGCTTGCGGCTGAGGTATTTTCCGAGCTTGATTATGACTCGCAGGCAAGGCTCTTGGATGAGATAGGCGATGAAAATGTGCTGAAAATTGTGGCGTCCCTCTCCCCTGACGACAGAACCGAGTTTTTTGAGGAACTGCCCGGCAGGATAACACAGACTATACTGAACCGCCTTCCTCCTGATGTAAGAAAAGAGTCGCTGCAGCTTTTGGGATATCCCGATAACAGCGTGGGCAGGAGAATGACGCCTGACTATGTCGCCATTAAACCCGGCTGGACCGTAAAAAACGCCATCGCGTCCATAAGAAAAAACGCCAAAAAAGCCGAGACAGTAAACATTGTTTATGTGACGGATAAAAATTCAAAGCTCATAGACGAAGTATCCTTAAGCAGCCTTGTGATTGCTTCGCCCGTGTCAAAGATAGAGTCATTAATGGACGAAAAGGTAATTTCAATATCGGCCTCAGCGCACGAGGAAGAGGCCGCGAGAATCATGAAAAGGTATGACCTTATAGTCCTGCCGGTTGTTGACTCCGACAATATTCTTCTCGGTGTCATAACAATTGACGACGTCATTGACGTCATAGACATGGCTGTCAGCGAGGATTTGCAGAAGACGGCCAGCGTTATGCCATTTGAGACGCAGTACAGCTCGGCGAATTATATGACGCTTTTTAAAAAGCGGATTGTCTGGCTGATTTTTTTCGGCGTCGGCGGTTTTTTTGCGGGCAGTATCATATCTTTTTTTGAGGATACGCTCGGCAAATTTGTGGCGCTTGCGTTTTTTATACCCGCGCTGATAGGGACCGGCGGAAATACCGCCATACAGTCTTCTACCCTTATAATAAGAGCAATCGCGCTTGAGGACGTGAGCCCGGGAAAGTGGCTCGCGGTGATGAAGAAAGAGATTCTTGTGGGCGTTCTGCTTGGCGCTGTTTTATCCGCTGTCTTATTCGCGATGAGCTACCTGTGGATGGAAAACCTGCTGATGAGCGCTGTCATAGGCTGTTCGGTAATATTCATAACTTTATGGGCCAATATTCTGGGAAGCATGCTGCCGCTTATCCTTACAAAATTCAGGCTTGACCCTGCCGTAGTCAGCAGCCCCATGTTAACGACAGTTATTGACGTGACCGGACTTATGATTTATTTTATTATTGCGGGGATAATATTAAAAACAGCCTTATAACCGGAGGTTAATATGAGATGGTCAAATGCCCTGATAAACACAGTAAGGGAGACGCCAAAAGAGGCAGAGACAATCAGCCACAGGCTGATGATAAGGGCAGGGATGATTTTAAAGGTCGGTTCCGGCATCTATGATTTTCTGCCTCTCGGCTGGAGGGTTATAAAAAAGATAACAAACATAATAAGAGAAGAGATGGACGCTTCGGGCGCGCAGGAGCTTCTCATGCCTGTTCTTTCTCCGTCAGAACTGTGGCAGGAGACCGGAAGGTGGCAGCTTTACGGCAAGGAGATGATGAGGCTGAAAGACAGGCATGACAAGGAATGGGGGCTTGGTCCCACCCACGAAGAGGTTATTACGGACATTGTCCGCAGGCAGATAAATTCATACAAGCAGCTTCCCGTAAACCTTTACCAGATACAGATTAAATTCAGGGATGAGATAAGGCCGCGTTTCGGCATAATGCGCGCCAGGGAATTCATGATGAAAGACGCCTATTCCTTTGACAGGGATGAGGAGGGCGCTTTAAAGTCGTACAATAATATGTTTGAGGCGTATAAGAGAATCTGCCGGAGAATAGGGTTTAATTACAGGCCCGTTGAGGCTGACTCAGGCGCCATAGGCGGGAGTTCGTCGGCGGAATTTATGGTGCTGGCGGATACCGGCGAGGAAACGATAATTTACTGCGGAAAATGCGAGTACGCGGCAAATGTTGAAAAGGCCGCGGCAATTGTTGAGGCAAAAGGGGGCAACGCGGGGGAAGAACTGCAAAAGGTTCACACGCCGGATATACGCACAGTTGAGGAACTGGCCGCGTTTGTTAAGATGGCCCCCGAGGATACGGCAAAGACAATTTTTTATATCGCGGATAACAAATTTACGGCGGCCATGATGAGAGGGGACAGGGAGATAAACGAGATAAAACTGAAAAACGCGCTTGGCGCCCCGGAGATACGCCTCGCGTCCGCGGAAGAGATAAAGGAAAAGACAGGGGCGCCCGTAGGGTTCGCGGGGCCGGTTGGGATCAAGGACAAAGGGATAAAACTTGTAATAGACAATACCGTGGCTGTTATGCCTTCGATGGTGTGCGGCGGCAATGAGAAAGATTATCATTATACGGGAGTTAAGAGGGGAAGGGATTTTGAAGAGGATATGACAGCCGACATCGCAAGGGCAGAAGAGGGTGACAGCTGCCCGAAATGCGGGGGAAAGGTAAAGGCTCAGAAGGGAATAGAGGTCGGCCATGTCTTTTACCTCGGGGACAAATACTCAAAGGCAATGAACGCGGTTTTTCTTGACGAGCAGGGAAAAACAAAAGAGTTTGTCATGGGATGCTACGGCATAGGGGTTACAAGAATAGCCGCGGCCTCAATAGAACAAAATCACGACGAAAACGGGATAATATGGCCCATGGCAATAGCGCCGTATGAGGCGGCGGTGGTGCCTGTGAGCATAAAATACAAAGAAGGCTATGATTACTGCGTTGAACTGTATGAAAAGCTTAAGGCAGCCGGAGTGGATGTGATTCTTGACGACAGGGACATATCTCCGGGCGTCAAGTTTAAAGACGCCGACCTTGTGGGTTTTCCGCTGAGGGTCGTGGTGGGGGAGAAGAATTTTAAGGACGGCAGGGTTGAGGTGAAGATGCGGAAGGAAAAGGATTTTCAGCTGCTGGATAAAGACGCTGTGTTTGAAAGGGTCAGGGAAATTGTGGAAGAAGGAAAGAATAAACTGAAAAGTTAAAATTGAAAACTTAAAATTATGGTATGCGCTGTTTTCGTAGGGGCGATTCACGAATCGCCCAAAGCGGGTTTTCCGGTTTTGTACTAACTTTAAACTTTCAATTTTCAGTTTTTAGTTGCCTTCCTTGATGCTGCCCGCCCCGTCCTGCGATAGTGGGTGTTGGGGCAAAGGTTGTTTAGCAGCCGGCAAAAACCGGTTCGTTTCTTTTTGTCGTCCACTTGCAACTTGCAAATTCCAAATTGTAAATTGCCTCACTGGAGGTGGGCCGGGGCAGGCAGCGGAGAAATTTCGCCGATTTACATCGGCGGCGAGCCCGGTCATCTATTGACTCGTGAATATGCGCGATTAGGCTTGCGCTGGTTTTAGGGCGTCTTCACCGCTGAAGTGCATTGATGTTTGGGATGGCGTTGAATAGCGCACAACACAGACGCGCCCTGAGTTCTCGACGAAATTTTCCGCTACCAGCCCCGTCCTGCGTCAGTGTGTGTTATGGCAAAGGTTGTTTAGCAGCCGGCAAAAACCGGTTCGTTTCTTTTTGTCGTCCACTTGCAAATTGCAAATTCCAAATTTAAACTATCTTTCAGTTGTTTGCCGCGAAATCCAAAAAAATCTTGACTATGGGTTTTCATTTGCTATACTTTTTATATATTGAGATGCGGGGCTCCGGTTTCCGCATAAATTTCAAGTTTCAGGAGGTAGCGGGTTTATGGCAACAGGAAAAGTGAAGTGGTTCAATGAAAAGAAGGGCTATGGTTTCATTGAGCAGGAGGGCGGAAAGGATGTATTTGTGCATTATGACGCTATTCAGATGGACGGATTCAAGACCCTCAAAGAAGGGGAGGCCGTAACGTTTGACATAGTCGAAGGCGCAAAAGGGCCGCAGGCGTCAAACGTGCAGAAGGCTTCCTGAAAAAAGGGTCTTCACAATAAAAAAACCCGGCGGTTTATACGCCGGGTTTTTTGTTTAACGGGGTTCATCCCCGTCTAAGCGTCTTGTCTTTCAGTACCTTACTTGAGGTGGGACGGGGCAGGCAGCGGAGAAATTTCGCCGATTTACATCGGCGGTGAGCCTGTTCGTTTGTTGACTCGTGAATATGCGCGATTAGGCTTGCGCGGGTTTTAGGCCGGATTGAAGGCTGGTGTGCTTTGATGTTTGGGATGGCGTTGAATAGCGCACAGCACAGACGCGCCCTGTGTTCTCGACGAAATTTTCCGCTACCAGCCCCGTCCTGTGATAGTGTGTGTTATGGCAATGGTTGTTTAGCAGCCTGAAAAAACCGGAAAAATTATTCGATTTACGGAAAGAAAGTTTTCACGGGCGCAACGTGTGATTGAAGAGGCGGAAAAAAAGTTTTTAAAAATGTTAGCAATTTTTTAAAAGTGGACACTTTACGAACTAAAAGTGGACACTATCGAGGTCACTATTTTTGACTTTCTGAACGTCAATGAGCTTGCCGTCAGACCAGAATCTCACCTCTGAAAGA
>Ga0129302_1002224_pt1 | contig 14013 bp, 8 predicted proteins | sample BlaSprsedimmetaG_FD_94476 | JGI IMG/M metagenome (GOLD analysis project Ga0129302, IMG submission 94476) | Hot spring sediment bacterial and archeal communities from California, USA to study Microbial Dark Matter (Phase II) - Blank Spring... | ecosystem: Environmental > Aquatic > Thermal springs... | reverse complement strand
CTTCATAGGTCCGACACACAGGACATACTGAACGCACGTCAGGTTTTGAAGTTGATTCAGGGCTGCTGCAATTGCGTCCTGTGTCTCATGTGACTTTCCCTCAAGCCTGTCAAAGTCATCGACGAATACGACTACTCGTATCCTCGTTCGAAGCAGCACATCCTGCAGTCTGCCAATGATGCTTTCGGGGCTACGGTCATGGCGCAGGAGAATTGCGCTGGCCCGCAACCACCAACTTGGACACTCGCCGAGCACGTCGAGGTACGCATCCGGCAGCGAACCCAATCCGGACCAGTCAACATGCTTTTGTACCGCGCCTACGATCTCACTCAACAATCCTCTCACGGCGGCATCCGGCGTCAAATACTGCCACGCCTGAAATCGGGCAAACACCAGTTTGAAGCCATTCAGCTTGGGTTCCTGCTGCCTCCAAACATCACCGCGTTCGACGGTTTCATTGCTCGGTCTCCTGACACTATCTCTGGACGAGGCCTACCCACCGCCAGCCTGTGCATAGTCTACCCGGACCCGTAGCGGTATTCAAGCCGAATTCTGCCAATGCCGTCGCAATACCGCTCCTGACCCTGAATCAGGACTCGGTCGCTGTCAGGCGACGCAAAGGACGCAATGCGCAATGCGAAGCCTGTCCAGTCACTGACCGCCAGCTACTACTTCAGCACACCTCGCACAGATTTCCGGGTGGCCTGTGTTCTTGCCCCCGCTGGGCCAGTAGTTCCAGCGGCGGGCGCATTTGGGGTGGGGGCTTTGGGGGGCCAGACGGTGGTTTCGTCGCAGGAATTGGAGGTGTTCTTCTTGCCATAGGGGGGGGATTGGGTATGATGGGTGGCGGTTGTTACCGCGGTGATGGGTGGCGGCCGGTTTGACGGCTTTGAGACTGAGTTGAGTGTAAGGAGTTGGTTATGTCCGGTGGAATGGATCGGCGCGGGTTTGTGAAGAAGTCGGTGGCGGCCTCGGCGGCGGCGCTGGGAGTAGGCAGTTTTGAGGACGCCCATCTGCTGACGCAGATGGCGATGGGGGCGAGCAATCCCCGGCAGGCGGACCCGCAGGGCAAGCACAAGGGCAAGATGCCCTACGGCAAGATCAAGAACCTTCAGATCAGCCGGCTGTTCTGCGGGGGCAATCTGATCGGCGGTTGGGCGCACAGCCGGGACCTGATGTACGTTTCGTCGCTGGTCAAGGCCTATCATACCGATGAGAAGGTGTTTGAGACGCTGGAGCTGGCCGAGGAGTACGGGATCAATACGATCCTGACGAATCCACGGTCCGACCAGGTCATCAACCGTTACCGCAACGAGCGGGGCGGTAAAATCCTGTGGTTCAGCGATTGCGCGTTCGGCAACATGAAAGAGGGGATTCAGCGGTCGGTCGACAGCGGGGCCGATGGCATCTACCTGCAAGGGGGCATCTGCGACGATGCGATTATCAGAGGCCAGGTCGCGGTGGTGGGGGAGATGCTGGAGTTCATGAAGGCGCAGGGCGTGCCGGCCGGGCTGGGGGCGCATCGGCTCGAGACGGTCAAGGCGTGCGTCGAGGCGGGCCTGGGGCCGGATTTCTGGGTCAAGACGCTGCACCACGGGGACTACTGGTCGGCCAAGCCGCAGCCGGAGTACGACAACATCTGGTGCTGGAAGCCGGAGGAGACCATCGAGTATATGAAGACCCTCAAGACGCCGTGGATTGCGTTCAAGGTGATGGCGGCCGGGGCGATCCATCCGCGGGTCGGGTTCCGCTATGCGTGGGAAAACGGCGCCGACTTCATCTGCGCCGGGATGTTCGATTTCCAAGTGATCGAAGACGTCCTGATCGCACGGGAGATCTTCGAGAAGGGCTTCGAACGCCAGCGCCCGTGGATGGCGTAGGAGGCCCGAACGCACGATCGGCAAGCCGTAGCCGTAGGACGCAACAGCTCGCTTCCGGGACCTGGGGTGCAATACCACAAGCAGACTACAGGAGAATACACATGAGCACCGAACCGACTCGCCTGGATCGCAGAAGATTCCTCCGAACCGCTGCAGCCGTCTCGGCACTGACCGTCGTGCCCCGCCACGTCCTCGGCGGTCCGGCCGCTGTCGCCCCCAGCGAAAAGGTCAACGTCGCCGTCATCGGCACCGGCGGCCAGGGCATCGTCAATATGAAGCAGCTTTTCAACGAGCCCGACGTCCACTTCGCCGCCCTCTGCGACATCAACGAATCGAGCGATTACTCCATGTTCTACTACGGCGGCACGGCCGGTCTCAAGCCTGCCCTTGACCTCGTCGCCAAACGCTACGGCCAACCCTGCCCGGCCTACCGCGACTACAACGAGATGCTCGACACCGAGGACATCGATGCCGTCCTCGTCGCCACCCCCGACCACTCCCACGCCATCGCCTGCCTCGCCGTCCTGGCCAAGAAGAAACACCTCTACTGCGAAAAGCCCCTCTGCCGCACCGTTTACGAGACCCGCGTCGTCACCGAAGCCGCCCGCAAGGCCGGCGTCGCCACGCAGCTTGGTAATTTCGGTCACTCCTCCGAAGACATCCGCCTGCTCGTCGAATGGATCCGCGACGGCGCCATCGGCGACGTAACCGAAGTCCACGCCTGGACCGACACTGGCGCCCGCCGCTGGACCAACCTGACCGACCGCCCCACCGAGTCGCAGCCCGTCCCGGCCGGTTTTGACTGGGAAAGATGGCTCGAACCCGTGCCCCCGCGACCCTACCACATCGACTACGCCCCCGTCCGCTGGCGGGCCTGGTGGCAGTTCGGCTCCGGCACGATCGGCGATTTCGCCGTCCATCACCTCGATCCGGCCTTCTGGTCCCTCAAGCTCGGCGAGGCCGCCACCTACTCGGTCCAGGCCAGCTCTTACGGCACGACCGAAGAAACCTGCCCGGCCGCCTCCCTCATCCACTACTACTTCGGCCCCCGCGGCGATATGCCGCCCGTCCGCATCTCCTGGTACGAAGGCGGCGTCATGCCCCCGCGACCGGCCGGCCTGGAACCGGGGCGCGGCATTGGCACAAACGGCATCATCTACATCGGAACCAAAGGCGCTATCCTCGGCGAGGGTTGGTCCGGCTCGCCCCGCATCGTCCCCGAATCCAAAATGCGGGCCTACAAGCGCCCAGCCAAGATGCTGCCGCGGGTCGGCGGCCATCACCGCGACTGGATCAATGGCTGCAAAGGCGGCCCCATGCCCAGCGACTCCTTCGATTACTCCGGCCCGCTCACCGAATTCTGCCTCATGGGCAACGTCGCCCTTCGCGCCGGCAAGCTCCTCGAATACGACACCAAAGCCATGAAGATCACCAACGACAGCCAAGCCAACCAGTATATAAAACCCAACTACCGCTCCGGCCGCACCATCTGAATCTGAATAAGGTTGGACTTCCATGTATATAGACGGGCCATGTGCACAGGAGCACAAGCCCATAAGAGCACAGGTGCATAATGTCATTCCCGCGCAGGCGGGAATCCAGAACTGTTGACCGTTCACTGCTGAGTGCCAGCTCCGTTTTGCCTTTTGAGTTGTGGTTTTGATCTTTGACTCTTGATATTTGAGTCTTCTTCCATGACCCCCAAAGAACGCATCTACGCCACCATCAAAGCCCAGCCGACGGACCGTCCCGCCGTCACCCCTATCTTCATGGCCTGGGCCGCCAACTTCATCGGCAGGCCCTACCGCGACTACTACCTCGACGGCGACGTCCTTGTCGAGGCGCAACTCGCCGTAACGAAAGCCTTCAACGTCGACCAGATCAGCGCCATCAGCGACCCATGGCGCGAGGCCTCCGCCTACGGCATGGCGTTCGACTACCCGCCCGACGGCGTCGGCAAACCCAAGGCCCTCCTGCTACAATCCAAGGATGATGCCTCCAAAGTTCGCCCCCTTGACCTCAAGGCCGCCCCCCGCACCGCCCAGCGCATCGAAAGTGTGGCTAAGATGGCCCATGCCGTTGGCGACAGCCACAGCGTCCTCGGCTGGGTCGAGGGCCCGCTGGCCGAATACGCTGACCTGCGCGGCGTCGAGACCGCCATGTACGACCTGATCGACGACCCCGATTTCTTCGCCGATGTCGCCGAACGGATCGTCGCCAACGAGATCGCCTTCGCCCTGGCCCAGGTTGAGGCCGGCGCCGACATGATTGGCATGGGCGACGCCGCGTGCTCGCTCGTCGGCCCGGATGTTTACGGCCGCCATATCCTGCCGTTAGAAAAAGAGATTATCGACGCCATCCACAACGCCGGCGCCGCCGTCAAGCTCCATATCTGCGGCAACATCAACCCCATCATTGCGCTCATGGCCCGAACCGGCACCGACATCATCGACGCCGACTGGATGGTCCCGCTGGATACCGCCCGAGCTGCCGTCGGCCCCGATGTAACCCTCTGCGGCAACTTCGACCCGACGGCTGTCTTGCTCCAGGGCTCCCCCCAGACCGTCGCCGACGCCGCCCGCGACTGCATTGCCAAGGCCGGCCCGCCCTTCATCCTCATGCCCGGCTGCGAAGTGCCGCCGGCCACCCCCCAAACCAACATCCGCGCTTTCTGCCCCTGCGAAGGCTGCCTGATCCCAACCGAACTGAACCTTTGACACCCAGCACAAGTAAGCGAAAATAGCACCCGTCCCAGCCGCCGCAGTAGGTTCAGCTATCTCTATCCCGAAAGGCTGGCAGACAATGGCCACGCACCGGCTGGATATCCCGAACCCGGCGACAGCCCACACAATACGAAATACGAACGACGATATACGAGGCTCTTATGGCCACCTTACTCTACATCCAGGCATCCCCCCGAATTGAACACTCTCATTCCATCGCCGTCGCCTCCGCCTTTGTGGAGGCCTACCGCGCCGGCCACGGCGATGACCGCATCGTCGAGATGAACCTCTTCGAGACGGACCTGCCGCCGTTTGACCTGCTCGCCGTCAACGCCAAGTACAACGTCATGCACAGCCGCGAGCAATCGGATGAGCAGCGGGCTGCGTGGGACCGGATTGTCGCCGAGATCAACCGCTTCAAGGCGGCCGATAAGTATGTCTTCGCCGTGCCCATGTGGAACTTCTCCATCCCCTGGCGGCTCAAGCAGTACATCGACATCCTCGTCCAGCCGGGGCTGACCTTCACGATCGAGGATGGCCGCTACAAAGGCCTGCTCGAAGACAAATCCGCCCTCATCGTCTACGCCCGCGGTGGCCAGTACCCGGCGGGCACCGACCTCAACGCCTTCGACCACCAGAAGCCATACATCGAAACCATCCTGCCCTTCATCGGCATCACCGACGTCAGCGCCATCGTCATCGAGCCGACCCTCCAGCAAGGCCCCGACGCCGCCGGCCAAAAGCAGGTCGCCGCCATAGAAAAGGCGAAACAGCTTGTTGGACAATTCTGAACCGTGCCGCGGTCGTCTGGCCTACGCTCAAAACCGGCATCTCTGTGGAACGGGCGTCAGTTGCACAGGAAGGCAACGTCCCAAGCGGTGAGTCTCCCCCCGTTCTTTTTGTAGAGACTTGCCCGAACGCGCCCACCAGGACTCGAACCTGGGACCTACGGATTAGAAATCCGTTGCTCTGTCCAACTGAGCTATGGGCACCGTGTTTTTTAAGTTGCTGTAGAATAGCGACTTGCGGCAAACTGTGTCAATGCCCATCGTCACCCATCAACTCCTCCACCATATTGCGGCAACGATGGCGGCGATTTACATTGGCATGGAGCTTACGCTGGACGCATCGTTCAATCATGTGGGTCGGGCAGCGGGAAATCGTAGGGCCCCCGTCCCACGTCCTGCGGTGCTGTGTTGGCCGGCCAATCCGCCGCATCTCCATTCGCGAAAACCCTGCGAACGGCCTCGAGCATCTCGAATCCGAACTCGGTGCAGGGCTCGATGTAGCTGCCTTCGCCCCATTCATTGACCGGGCCGAGAACCAATATGGGCTTGTCGTTCTCCACACAGAAGGACCGGCCCTGCCACAGCAGTTCTTCAAACAATTGCGGGGTCCGCCCCTGGATAACCATGGCCTTGTCTCCGTGCCACGGGCGGCTGTCCCAGCCGGTGTCCACGAGCGGATAGTAGTGCAGCGAGCCGGCCGCCCGGTTCTTCCGGCGCCAGGCGGCGGTGCTCTCACGCACAACGTCGCGGAAGTCAAACAGCTTCGTAGAGACCGCCCCATCGACGGTGCTGCCCCACTCGTGATATGTCGTGATGCCCGCGTAGCCTTCCTCAAGCAGGGCCTGGACACCGGTCCCGCTGAAATCATTGCCCATCGCCACAAACGTGATTCCCTCGTACCCCGCCTCCCTTGCCAGGGCCTGAGACCGGCGGAGAGTCTCCCGGACGGTCTCGACGGACCCCAGATCGGCGCGGATGCCTCTGGGGCTCCAGATGAACACCGCCGGTTTGCCGTCTATGTGATAGTAGCTCTTCAAGGGAAAGTACTCTTCGATCCAGTGGCGCGTCACGCTCAGCAGGTCATCGACCGAGTGCGTATTGGGCGGGTTGTGGTTGGCCCACATAATGGCGACCTTCAGAAAGTCCCGATACCTGGCCCTTTGATAGGCCTCAAACCAATGTGTCAGTTGCCGGCGACCCTCGACCCAGTACCAGTCCACCAGGAAACATGATATGCCGTTCTCGACAGCCCACTTGATCTGCCAGTCCACACACTCCGGGTTTGATTCATCGTAGTAGCCAAGCAACGGTTTGCGATAAGGGGCCACGTCGCGGACACAGTCCCATTTCTGCGCGGTATCCCACCCGGGGAAGTAAAACGCACAGATATCGACCGCCGTCTTCACCGGCCGGGGCGGCGGAACATAGTCAGCCGCCGGCCGATCGACGGGCTCCGTGAATTGCAGCGACACCGTCTGCTGGGGGGGCAGGCTGCCTTTGCCACTGAACAACAGGCCCACTCTGTAGGAGCCTGCCTTTGCAGCGGCGATTTCCCAAGTGAATCGGGCAATCTCGCCGTGTTCCAGACCGGGGTGATACAGCTTGGCAGGCTCAGAGACAAGCTGGACAGCCTCCGGCAGAATCAGATGGACTCCTCGAACACCTTGGGGCCCTCCGCCGCGGTTGACAACCTGCGCCAAGAGCCGACAAGGCCGACCGACACGATTGGTCCCGTCCTCGAAGCCAAAATAGCAGAATTCGATTTCGCCCGGACCGGACGGTTCTTTGCCTAATCGAACGGACTCGAGCCACGCCTTCGCCTCGGCAGGCAGACGTATCCCGAAGGCCAGGATGCGGCCGCGCCACGCAGGATTGTCTGCTATTCGCAGGTTGTACGCATGGAGCTTCCCATCGCCGAGAATCGAGAAATCTTCGCTCTGGACGCCAGGCGCATCCTCAAGCGCCCAGAGCACGGCCGCTACTCCTGGGCGGTCGGACTTGAGTTGGACCGTCACCCATGTCTTGTCGCTGACATCAATCCGCACGGGTGGCGCAAATAGATTCAAGGCCCCAGGGTGGATCTGCCAACCGGCCACGTCGCCCCCCAACCCCCAGACACCGAATGCGTTTGGCGACCGGCCGCCGCCCCAGTCTCGAACACACACCCAGTCGATCTCAAAGTGGGCCCCCTGGTACAGATCCAGTCGCAATTGACGGACCACCCGCTCGGTATGCCAGAAGGGAAAGACCACGATCTCCTGCCAGCGGTCATCCCCTTCGACCGAGAACCGCACCTTCTTGCGCTCGGTCAGCCCGCCGTACTGCCCCTCCAGTTCTCCGGACCAGAACAGTTCCCCGATTCCCGGTCCGTCGGCCCGGAGCCTGATCACGACGTACTGATAGGCGGTCGCTTCGATGGCCGTGCTTCGACAGAGCAGGAACGGATCCCAGTCGATGGCGGCCGCCCTCAGAACACCATCCTCGATAACGACGTTGGACAGGTGTGAGTTGGGCACCCATTCACGCAGGTCCAGGTCGGACTCGAAATCCCACCTCACAACGTCCCCCAATACCGACGGAGATAGAAGAATCGCTACAACCAAGATTATGACCCGGTGGGTTGTCGTTCTCATGCCATCTACCCCGAAATCGCCTGTCTTATGCAACGCCCAGGAATGGCGGCATCCTGCGCAATGTTCATACGACCGACTATACCACAATCAGACCGTAACGCCAGAGGCGATATGGGGTACAAGAAGTGGCGTAAACCATGAGGTCATCTATGAAAAGAGCCATAGTAATTCTTGGCGTTCTTGCGTCGCATGCGTCAATAGCCCCTGCACAAGTTGCCCCGCATTGATCAACCGCCCGCGCCCGGCAGCGCCCGGCGAATCCTGACTTATGACAAGGGCCCCGACGAGGCCGTCTGGGAAGGCACACGTATCCGACGCGACGACCCCATCCCGGAGTAGGACGGCGATCCGGAATCGCGGATATTCGAATCGGATGCCCCGCGCATGTTCGTTGATATTGAAGGACGCCTGGTGGAAAATCGGTGTCATTGGAGTCCTGTTCCGACATAATGGGCGTATGGCAGCCCCGGCAGGTGGGTGGCGCGGCCGATGTACTGCACGATTCTTGCCAACCGATGATTCAGGAGGTGTGCTATGACGATGAAGATAGCATTGACCCGACGGGCGTTTCTCAGGAGTTCCACCCTTTCACTTGCGTCACTGCACGGTCTGTGGGCTTGGGCGGGCCAACGCCCTGCACATCGGCCAAACTTTGTGCTCATCTTCTTGGACGACTCCGGCTGGGCGGATTTTCAGCCGTTTGGATCGCCCAGGTACCAGACGCCCAACGTAGCACAACTGGCGTCCGAAGGCGGCCGGTTCAACAACTTCTATGTGCCTCAGGCGGTGTGCTCGGCCTCCCGCTGTGCCTTGTTGACGGGTTGTTATCCGGGTCGGACGAAGGTGTTCGGGGCTCACGGGCCGAACGCCCGCGGCTGCGATCCCAGGTACGCAACCATCGGCCAAGTGCTCAAGACCCGCGGCTATCGGACGGCCGTATTCGGTAAGTGGCATATAGGGGACCAGGAGGAGACCCGTCCGTGGTCGCGGGGATTCGACGAGTCGTGCGGACTGATGTACTCCAACGACATGTGGGAATTCCATCCGGAGAACCCCGAGCACTGGGGGAAATTCCCGTTGCAGTTCTGGGAGAACGGCCGGGTAACGATTGAGCGTGTGACGAAGGCGCATCAGCCGATGCTCACCACCTGGTACACCGAACATGCGGTGGATTTCATCAACCGGCACAAGGATAAGCCGTTCTTTCTGTACGTGCCGCACTCGATGCCGCATGTTCCGTTGTTCGTCAGCGACAAGTTTAAGGGCAAGTCCGGGGCGGGCCTCTACGGCGACGTGATGATGGAGATTGACGGGTCGGTGGGGCAGATCATGAAGGCCCTCAAGGACAACGGTGTAGAAGACGATACCATGGTCATCTTCACGTCGGACAACGGGCCGTGGATTTCCTACGGCAACCATGCCGGATCGACGCCCTATCGCGAGGCCAAAGGCACCAGCTTCGACGGCGGCACGCGCAGTGCGTGCATCGTCAAGTTTCCCGGGCGAATCGAGGCCGGCACGGCATCGTCCCGTGCATGGTGTACGTTGGACGTGCTGCCGACGCTGGCCCATCTGGCCGGGGCCGAGCTGCCCGACAACCCCGTGGACGGTAAGAATGTGTTCGACCTGATCACGGGCAAGCCGGAGGCGCAGAACCCCAGCGTCTACTATCCGTTCTCGACGGGCGCTACCTTCGAGGGCGTCATCTCCGGGGATGGTAAGTGGAAGCTGCACCTGCCACACGCCTACCGCACGCTCGTGGAGGCGGCCAACGATGGGCAGGCGGGCAAGTACCGTCAGGAACGGATCGAGCTATCGCTGTTCGATATGGAGAACGACCCCTACGAGACGACCAACGTGATCGATAAGTATCCCAACGTCGCCGCCAGACTCCAGGAATACGCCGAGCAGCATAGGCGGGAATTCTACGCCACGGCGTCATAGCATCGCTATTCCATGGTGTCCGGCAAGATGAAACAGCCCCGCACCGTCGGCCACCGGCCTGCAGGTGATCGGGGGCATTGCCGCGGCCGGTGGGGCGGTCTTCGCCCTCTCACAGATCGGGCCGTTGCTGTTGGGCGCCATGATCGGTGGCGGCATACCGGCATAAAACCCCCAAGGGCCGCACCGCCATGCAATAACCATTGCATGTGTGGCTTGGTGGGAACGGGTCCAGCCTATCGAGCCCCGGCGGAGGGCCAGACTTTGAGCACCTGTTCCGTGTCGCCGGCCAACTCAAACGGACCCGGGAAGGGATTGTCGGGGTCTCTCCGGTTGCCGAAGTAATCCGTATCGATGCGATAGGGCGAACCGTCGGGATGTTCATAGGGCAGGTCCGGGACCTTGGCCTTGCCAAGTACCTCAGTGGTTACCGGCCGGCGTGTCTGCTGCCGGGCCCAGGCATTGTCCAACTTGACATGGAGGTAGACGGCCCCATCTTCTTCGACCAGCCGCAAGCCCGGATCGAATGGCGGCAGCACCAGCGGGCTCTCTTCGTGGCTGCACGGCCGGGCGCTTCCCAGAAAGACGTTGCCGCCCATGAACATCGGCTGGGCGGCCTTGTCATAAGGTGCAAGGCCCTCGGCGGCGGCGAAGATGTTGTTGTAGAACCGGTCGTCGCCGCCTGGGATATTCTTCAGCCCCGCCACTTCGGTGGAGTGGGCCCTGTGGAACGGGGTCTCTCGCCCCAACTCGGGCCGCAGGTCGATACGGCCGGCAAACAGGTTGTGCACGTAGGCCCCGCCCTGTGACATATCCAGCAACGAACCGCCCGCGAGAAAAACATTGTTGTCCACCAGGAACGGCCCGTGGTTGACCTCCACGAACAGTTGGGTGTTGTTGTCGTGAAGTAGATTACCCGTCACACGAGTCCCCTGCGCCATCCAGTCCAGCCATATCGCCAGACAGGTGCGATATATACGGTTATGGCTGATCTCGGTGTCGATGGCGGCGTGGATCTTGATTCCGGCCATCTCCGCGCCCGTAAACAACCGCCTGACGTGGATATCGTGAATCACGTTGCCCGTGATCGTACTGAAGACGGCGCCGAGACTGCCCACAAGACCCGCCTGCTCACAATGGGCAATACGGTTGTTGCGAACGATGTGGTGGCCGATGTTCTGCCGGGACCAGCCGTTTCCCAGCGCCCGCTCGATTGTCTTGACGTAGCCCTCGGCGGAATTCTGGGAGGTGTTGTCCCACTGGTCGCCGTATTTGCCGAGCGTAATCCCGACGCAGGTGGAATACCGGATGTCATTGTCTTCTATGATCCAGCCCTTGCTCCAGTGGGTGCCGATCAGCCCGACCTGCTCGGCCGTGGGCGGCGCCCAGTTGGTGGCGGCGTGCATCATCGCAAAACCGCGCACGGTGATGTAGTTCATCCCCGGCTCGTCGGGGTAGAAAACGGCTCGTCGGACATTGATCTCCACCTCGGCCTCATTCGGATTGACGCCCTTGAACTGTGCCCAGAGGGTCGTGCTCGATGGGTCCACCTCGGCGAACCACAGTTGGATATCCGACGCCTCCCGTTCGGGCCCCTTGAACACCAGACAAATCGTCTTGAGTCCGCTGACCGGTTTGACCTTGGCCTGAAACGACGCCCACGACTGCCAGCCGCCCGTGTTCGGGACCATGCAACGGCCGAGGAGTTCTCCGTCAGGGCTGTCCAGGCGGACCTCAATAATGCCGCCGGTGGTCTCGGACGCGGCGCGAATCTCGATCTGCTCCGTGCCCCGGCCGAAATCCACCTTTTCGTATCGGACCCAGTCGCCATGCTCGATCCAGCCGATGCACTGGCCACCCTCCGAGCACGCGGCCGTCTGCACCCCTTCCTGCGCCGCAAAACCGACAGCGGCAATGCGCCCACCGTCCACTGAAGCCTCACCCGGTCGCAGCCAGGCCACATTCAACAGGTATTGCCCGTCTGCACGGCCCAGAGCCGCATCGCCCACCGGCGCCAGCGCCTCCTCCAATGTAGCTGCTTCGACGAGCCAGTGGCCGTTGAGGTAAACGGCACCGGTGTGGTGATTGCGGCCTCGCCCGTTGAACCAGTCGCCGGCGATCAGGTCGCTGTACGGATTGAAATCCCCGAAGAAGGTGTTGGGGATGACCACCTTCCACGTATCGTTCTGAACCTTCTGCCAGCCCTTGACGACCTCGGAGCCCTTGATGACGACCTTCTCACCCGGTGCGGCCCGGTAGACGATGCGGTTGTCGCCGGATCGGCCGCCGCGGGGCGGGCGGATCTGTTCACGATAGACGCCCTCGTGCACCGTGATGACATCACCGCTTTGGGCCGCCTTCGCGGCCGCGGCAATGGTCCGAAACGGCGCGGCCGAGCCACCGTCGTTGCGGTCATTGCCCTTGACGGACACGTGGTACTCGCGGGCGTAAGCCGGCGATATGAACAACCCCAGCAGGGCAATAATCGCACTGTTTCTCATAGTCGGACTCCGTTTATATCGAGTCTTGCATTGGCCTTCACGCGCGACATTTCGCAACCGTATTGCTGCACAGTCTACTCGAAACACCGGCTGCCCGCAATGCTCCCGACGCCGCCTTGATTGTGGGCCCCGATTCAACTACACTGCAAAGGTCGCCGCCCAGAAGACACGAGTTCTATGGGCAAGACCGCTTCGTGTGTGCAAACCGGGTTCTCCGGCCCCTCGATAGATCAGGAGAACGTGTATGATTGGATCTGTCTTCCGATATGGCCTGCTATTGCTGGCTCTGCTGACCCAAACGACCCAGGCCGCGACCGTCTCAGGCCGGGTGTACCACGATGTGAACGGCAACGGCCGATTCGATGCCGCGGATACTCCCATCAGGGCTGTTCGCATCACGGATGGGGTCGGTTTCGCCCGAACGAACCGGCAGGGCCGTTACCGCATCGAGGTCCAGGCCGACCCCACCCTGGCCGACGGCGGCCGGGCCACCGTCGCCATCTGCCGCCCCGGCGGGTACCGGATGGCCTCGGCGTGGTTCCGCCACGTCGATGAGATAGGCCCAACCGGCCAGGCGGACTTCCGCCTTATCCCAGAGGACCAGACCGTGCCCTTCACATTCATCCACGCCACGGATCCGCATGTTCCACGCGGCGGGCCGGAGAAGTTCATCGGATTTCGTAACGACGTCCAGGCCCTGGCGGCCGAGACGGTGTTCTGCATCCTCACCGGCGATCTTGTCGACCTGTCGGACAGCCACTCATTGAAACGCGGCCTGGAGCAGTTTGCCTTCCTCGCCGAGCACACGCGGGATTTCCCGGTCGATCTCTACGGCCTGCCCGGCAACCACGACATCGTCGGTGTCCGCGACGGCGATCCCAACCGCGACCACACACATCCGAGCCACGCGTATGGGGCGTTCACCAGCGTCGTCGGCCCGTTGCGGTGGTCCTTCGACTATGGGCCCATCCACGTTGTCGGGCTCGACTTCAACCGCAAGAAAGATGGGAAATGGCAGTGGGGCATTCCCGCCGAGAGCCTGCAATGGCTTGAGGCGGACCTTTCCCGCGTGCGCGGACGCAGGCGGATATTCCTGTTCGTCCATGCTCCGGCCGACTGGGCCGCCCTGGAACCCATACTCACGAAGTACAAGGTCGAGCGAATCTTCCACGGGCACGACCACGTCGAGCGAACCTACCGGCGCGGCGACGTGGAGATTATGAGCAGCGGTTCCGTCGCTGAGATATTCGGCGACCGCGACCGGACGACGGGCTACCGTATCGTCCGCGTGCTCGAAGAGGGCATCGACAGCTTCTATCGTCCCACCGGCTCCGAACACGCTGTGTACTTTGACTACCCACGCTACAACACGAAGGTCAAGCCCGGCGACGTCCTGCTAGGGGCGTTCTACGACCCGCAAGGCCGTATCGAGCAACTAACGGTCTCTGTTGGGCAGCGCACAACGACTGTTCCGTTTAGGCGAGGGCCGGTCTGCTGCCGGTTTGAACTGCCGCTGGACGGACTTGACGGGCCAACGATTGATATCG
>Ga0129302_1002223_pt1 | contig 14015 bp, 5 predicted proteins | sample BlaSprsedimmetaG_FD_94476 | JGI IMG/M metagenome (GOLD analysis project Ga0129302, IMG submission 94476) | Hot spring sediment bacterial and archeal communities from California, USA to study Microbial Dark Matter (Phase II) - Blank Spring... | ecosystem: Environmental > Aquatic > Thermal springs... | reverse complement strand
GCCTTGATTTGTCATTTGAATGTAATATATTGATTGGTTAAAATGGAATTATTGCAGTTTCCTATTCTCAAAGCTAAGAATTAGGGGGTATAGATGTTAAACCGCGTGAGATTTGTTTTATTGTTAGCTCTTTTAGGGCTTGTAGTTGGAAGTCTCTTTGCCGTCGAAGTCTCCGACGATCCGTATGAGGTCAAGATGGCGCACTCCGCCCGCAAGCATTCGGGCACATCGAACAAGGTCTTCGTTCTCGACCCAGATTATCAAAGGCCGAAAAACATGACCGAGAAGATGGCGGCGAACGGTTTCCGTCGCCATGAACTTCCAGACCCGCGTGAGTTCCCGGAGGAGGCGGCGGCGTTTTTGCCGGAGCTTCCCCCCGCGCCTGTTCGCATAGAGCCTTCACGCTCGATGCCGCCCAGCGCCAGGCCCTCACCGCCTTCACCCGACACCCCCGGATCGGCAGAGCGTTTCCGCGCAGAAGACGTGCTGGTGAGTATTCCCAGTGCTCGTCCGCAGAGACAACCGCACGTCGTCACCGGCGACGACGGGACGATTTACGCCGTCTGGGGCGAGCAAGTATCCGCAAGCGCGAATGCCATCATGTTCTCCAAATCTACCGACGGCGGTTCGACTTGGTCAACGGCGATAGCCGTGGATGCTGTCGGCACAAACTATTCCCCACGAGTTGCAGTTTGGGGCACGGGTGCATCGGCGAGGGTTCATGTTGTGTATAACTACATGGAGATTCACTATCACGATGTCTATGACCTCGAGACGGGCACCTATCTCTACACGGATACAATTCTGGAGGGCGATGTCTATTACTGCCGTTCAAACACCGGCGGCTCGACCTTCGGCCACTATCAGGCAATCGCGAATAGGGACATCAACTTAATCGTTCTCCGCTTCGACTACGATGAAGGCGGCGCGGACATCAGCGTCGATCCCAACGGCAATGTAGCGATTACTTATTACAGTCAGGCCGACGAGGGGCATATTATGTCCATCGTCATCATGATTATCTTGATAATTCTATTCGAGGGAATACCCCCGTTCTGGCTGGATTACACGTGGTATATATCGTGTATGAGGGCTTCGATAAACCACGGCGGCAGTTTCGGCTCCGAGCACAGGATTATCGCTGAGTGGTTCATGGACAATTCACTTACCGCGAGTGATATTGAAGGCTCTGGTTCCGGCGCAACATTGCACTGTATATACACAGCTACGGGCATTTTATCCTTGGGGTCGGCCACTTCATGGTATAGACAGGTGCGAAATCCGTTCTACTCGCCGTCAAATTATCTTGATAAATACGTAGCCGACGGATATCCCGTTCCGGCGGGGTTGGCGGTAGATTCAGCCGGCAACACGCGCGCGGGAATTACATCCATTTCCGGATGGGGATACGATGTTTGGTATGCCCGAACCACTAACCGTGGTTCGACATGGCCGTCGCCGACTCCTATTGCGGTGACGAGCAACGACGCTTGGGAGCCGCGCATTCGCCTCGATGACGCGCAGAATACTTTCTTCGTATGGTCGGATGAGCGGCATATCGATACGGATATTTATTCCGTGTGGTCTGAAGACGGCGGCGCGACGCTCCGTCCGGATCAATACAAAGTCAACCAGCATCCCGGCTCTTTCGACCAGCTATGGCCGGGGATTGGGCTTTTCCTTTCCGATTCGATTCGCCGTATGGATGTCGTCTGGTGGGACACATGGAGCGACCCGAGCGGCGATATTTACTACAACGGCGTGAAATGGTGGCGGACGAACTTCAATGTTTTCCTCCACGACACGCTGGCCAACCCGATGGGCGGCACGCTCACGCTGACCTATTGGAGCATGGATGTCCTTATTTCCCGCGAAGTTAGCACCGGCTATCATATTATCTATCACGATCCGGGAACGGAGATTTGCATCGACGGAATTAGCTCTGGCTCGGATGCTGTCGAGCGATGGATATTGAACCCGGAGGGCACGGACTTCTGCGTGACGCCGCCTGTGCCGGGCAATACATACGACCTTATGTATTACAACCAATATTACGCCACATTCACCACAGAGATTGGCAACCCGCCAGCCTGCGGCGTGACGGACATCCCGTCAGTAGCGTTTACTTTCGAGTATTTCGACCTGACGAACGTGGGCTTCACCGATCATGTCCACTGGGCGAATGTTCGCGGAGAATATGAATACACACCGGCGATACCGTCCGACCCGGGTGCGGTGGAGCGTTGGTTCTGTCCGGAGCCTAATGGACTGGTGCTCTCGCCGATTGTCGCGCCGGTATACTATTACCAGTATAAGGCCACTTTCCGCACGCCTCGGCGCATGAACGATACCGATTGCACGCATCCCGTTCCGAGTTTCAATCTCGTGCAACGCTGGATGGGGGGCACAAACGCTGGCGGAGCGACCGAGCTTACGACTTGGGCAGACTGCGGAAGCGTTTACGAATATGAAGATCCGAAGAACATCTCCTCAAGAGAACGCTGGGACATCACCGCGATGGGACCGACCGGCGTGGTTGACGGTCTTGGGCCGTATCAGCCCGGCGCTTATCATCAGTGGAAGCCGGAGATTACGCTCATCGGGCCGTATTTGCCCGAGAACCCGACATATTGCGAGACGCTCTATGTGGGCGGCTCTCGCACTGCAGAAGCCAACCTTGCCGGCCTGTATTCGCCTTGGGCGGACTGCGGTAGCCCTCTCTGGATGGGCGAATTCACATCGCTCGGATGGGTCGCGAGAGATCCGAGAGTCTTTGACCCCGTGGTCGAGGCCTTCAATACTTTCATTCGATACGGCAATGTCGTCACGGTCATTCTTGAGAACGACTTCGGATATGGCTTCGTCGTAGGCGATGGCGACACTGTCCCCAGCGGCTTCCCGCTCGGCTGGGCACCGTCAACAGACCACCACATCTGCGCGGTTACGCCGCAAGAGTTTGGCCATACGAGATATGTGTTCACGCACTGGTCGGACGGCGGCGACACCTGCCACGATGTCTTCCCGATTAGCGATACGACGTTCACGGCGTTCTTCAACAAAGAATACTATCTCGAGATAATCTCCGAGTATGGCGTGCCATGGGGCGGCGGATGGTATCCCGCAGGCGCGACCGCGAACTTCGGCGTTCCGACAATAGGCTCCGAGGCCGGCGGAATTCGTTACATCTTCGACGGCTGGGAGGGAACCGGCGTTGGCTCTTATACCGGCCCAGACAGCTCGGCCGATGTTGTTATGAACAACCCCATTACCGAGCGCGCTACTTGGAAAAATCAATTCCGCCTGATTGTCGATTACACTGGAACTGACGGCCATGTCCCAGTTCAGAGCGGTTCAGGTTGGTATGATTCTGGAGAGTTCGCTCCAATAGTCACCGATTCGATTATTGGGGAAACCGACACGCTTCGCTATGTGTTCAGCCATTGGGAGAGCACGCCAGAGGAGGGTGATTTCGGCACCGCCACCAACGCGAGAACGACAATCTGGATGAGGCGGCCATACACCGCGACTGCGGTATATCGCAAACAGTGGAGATTCACCGTCGAATCGACGGACTCCTCGCTCGGCTCGCCCAGTCCGGCCATCGGCTCGCATTGGGTGTGGGACGGCGACACCCTCCACGCGACCGTCACCTCGCCGGATGGAGCATTCTATTGCACGGGCTATCTCGGCTATGGTAGTCTCGAAGACGGTGTGCTTCCCTGGGTGTATGTCGTCGTAGAACAGCCTTCGGGAATTACATGGATGTGGGGCGACCAATATGAGTTCTACGTAACTTCTGATCCGTATGAATGGATTATGGCCATGGCATCGCCCGATCCGCCCGCCGGTCTTCATTACTATGTCCCCTTCACAGTGGACACATTCAGAGTTAATGAATTTTCATCCGATATGGGCGGCACGCGCTATCGCTGTGACGGCTATATAGGCACCGGCCCCGCCGACCCGGGCGACGACACGAACTGGGTCGAGCTGACTATGACGTCCAGCGGAGAACTTCGCTGGCAGTTCATTCGTCAGCTTCGCATGGCCGTGACCAGCGCCCACGGCGACCCCGAGCCCCCCGTCGGAGTCCACTGGTTCGATGAATTCACGGATGTTGACCCGAACGTTGACCCGGTGGACGGCGATTGGCGCTGTGTAGGCTATGAGTTCTTCCTGGGCGGATTCCCAACCACGGGATCTGGTTCGTATTTCCCGTTAAGCATCTCTTCACCTTGTTCGCTCAATTGGGTTTGGGTAGATGTCAGCGAAGTCGAGAGTCTCTATGTCTTCTCAGACCATGGCGCTTGTATTCCTCCTGCGGGAAGTTGGACATATTATCTCCGCAGTTCCGAGATAGTGGCGCAGACATCATTATATGACCTTTCCGATGTTGACGCGGGCATTCGCTGGAAAAACACGGGCTGGAGGGGAACAGGTGTTGTTCCGACTATCGGCTCGGCTAATGTATGCTCGCTAACGATGAACACCTCCGGCACAATCGAATGGCTGTGGCAACCGGAATATCGCGTCTATGTCGAGTGCCCGCACGATAATCCTCAGATTTCGCTCAACCACGGCATCACTTGGACAAATCTCGATCCCGTTGATGAAAAATGGATTCCTGGCGGCGCAAATGTGATGATTAGAGTCGAGTATATCGACACTATCGAGGCAGTCGGCGGCGGAGACAGCATTGTCTTCTGCGACGGCTGGACGGGTATCGGTAGTGCTCTCGACGGATTGGACAGAACATCGCTCGATCTCGATTTCGACGCTACGAGTGCTTGTTCGATATTCTTCAACTGGTCGAGCCTTCTGGTTCCGCTGTATGTTTATTCGGATCACGGTGACCCAGAGCCTTCAGATACAACATATTGGGTTCCGGGCACGGAAATCACCGCTTGGGTGACTTCTCCGGCATACGACGGAATCGACGGTGAGCGTTGGGTTTGCAAGGGCTGGTTAGGCACCGGCGATGCCCCGCGCGAGGGCGATGATCATTTATTAAGTTTCGTGATTTACGATACTTCATCGATTACATGGCAATGGGAACATCAATATCGTTTGAGAATCGCAAGCATACCTTCGACTTATGGCGATCCCATTCCTTTCGATGGCGATCACTGGTATCCTGTCGGCGACTCGGTTTGGGGCAATGTCACAAGCCCCGTATGGACGGGCACGGACACGATGTATTGCATCGGATACCACGGCGAGGGTTCTGCGCCTGAGAGATCTCCGCAGATTGACTTCGGCTTCCATCTCGACGAGCCTTCGCAGGTGACTTGGGAGTGGTTGCCGCGCGACAGCGTTGCGCTTCTCACCGTCACGAGCGCTCACGGCTCGCCCTTGCCATACGGCACTACCGCGTGGAGAATATGCGATTCCGTTTATGCGTGGGTCAATCCCTTCGTTTGGGTTGGCACTGAGCGTATAGATTGCATCGGCTGGCGCGGCATTGGAAGCGTCCCGCATTTGGGTGATTCGAATGAAGTTGCCTTCTACATTTGCGAAGATTCGTGGATTCAATGGGAATGGTCAACCGTGTTCTTCTTCGAGGTTGTCAACCCGGGTGGATACGGCGACCCCGAGCCGGATGAAGGAATCTACACATACAGTGCCGGCGCGTATATCAGCGGCGAGATGCGCGACCATCCATATTGGACTGGCTCGGACACGATGTATTGTCTCGGCTATAACGGCTACGGCAATCTGCCGGCGACCGATCCGCACACGGACTTCAGCTTCAATATCACGATGAATTCCGGCCTCACGTGGCGCTGGAGCAACGAGGCATATAGGCTGACAGTCTATTCGGCATACGGTTCGCCTTGGCCATACGGAACCACCTATTGGGCGCCATTTGACTGGGTGCCTCATGCGACCGTGGATTCAGCTGTTGTCGTAGCGCCGGATCTCCGGGCGAAGTGCGTAGGCTGGACAGGCACGGGCGCGGCTCCTCTTTCGGGAGACACGAACTGGATAGATTCGTTCTCGATGCGCTCTGATGCGACCATCACTTGGAATTGGGCTATGCAATATGCGTTCAACGTTACCAATGAAGGCCCCGGTGCCGGCGGATGGGATTCACCCGTTCCGCCTGTGGGAACACATTGGTATAATGAGGGCGATACCGTTGTCGCCTTCATCACAGACAACCCCGTATGGTCGCCGACTCATGACGACAGCATGTATTGCATCGGCATGACCGGTTCTGGTAGCGCGCCGTTCTGGAGCCCTCAGGACTCGATTCAGTTCGTCATTTACGAGCCGAGCGTATTGAACTGGCATTGGCTGTGGGGTGATACTGTCGCGAGACTCATTGTGCACAGTGAGCACGGCTCGCCAACGCCTTGGGGAACGACATATTGGCCGCTATATACTACAGTCGTTGCTACGGTTAATCCCTTCGACGAAGTTGACAGCGTTAGCAGATACTTCTGCACGGGTTTCGATATCGAAGGCGCAGTTGACTCGACGGACTCGTTCACACACATAGAATTCGTCATCGATGAGCATACCGACCTCACATGGAATTGGACAGGCCAGTTCTTCCTTACATTATTATATGACGGCATCACGACCGATCCCGTTTTCGAGGGCGGCGGATGGCACGATGAGGGAGATACGGCATTCTTCTCCTGCGAGACGCCGATATTCGAGGGCGGTGAGTATTTCGGGTTCATAAACTGGTCTATCGAGCCGGATACCGTCGATCATGGCGACACGCTCATTTTCCACTCTTGGGTGGTGATGGACGAGCCGGTATATGCTACCGCGCACTACGGCCCGGCGATCTTCGTTAGGATTGAGAAGGATCCAATAATTAACAACGTCGGGTGGATTTCGGTCGATGACATTCTTATCGACTCGACCGCCATCTATACAAGCTATTGGGCGCTGGGCAGTTATCATGATATTGCCGTTTCGGAGCAAGACACAACCGAACTCGGTCAATTGTTCACCTTTGGTAGGTGGTCTGACGCATTGCCACGCGAGCATCGCGTTGGCCCGATAACCGATACGGACTCGCTGTTCATTGCCTATTATACGAGCCAGTATATGGCCGTCATCGCGAAGAGTCCGCCGCACACGTGGGGCTTCATATACGCCGATGGCGACACATTCTGGGATGCGGCCGCCAAAGTATTCTGGTGGTCGCCCGGACCGCCGCACGATATTGGCGTTTCGACGCCCGACTCGAGCCTTGTTCCTGTGGATGACACGATACGCTATTTCTTCCGCGACTGGACAGTCACAGGAGATCCGCTCGATTTTCCGGACGAACCGTTCATCACGACGGACTCGATTCGCAATGCGGTTTCCTACAGGGCGAACTACGACCCGAAGATACTCATGCGCCTTGTGAAAGAGCCACCGCATACATACGGATACTTCACCATTGACGGCGATACTATCCGTGATGTTACGGCCTATGATCATTGGGGTCCAACTGGAATGTCGCCGTATATCGGTGTTAGCGAGTTCAATATCGCTGAGTTCACAGCCGATCCGGACACCGTATGGAGGTTCACAGACTGGAGCGACGGCGGCGCGAGGGTTCATATGGTTGGCCCGCTAGATGCGCCCGCCACGTTCACGGCATATTTCGACGTAGATACGGTGATTCTGGCATTCTCGGTTACGCCGAACTTCTGGGATGTTGGCGAGATTACTACTTTCGCGACTGCTACAATGGAATCCGACGAGCTGATTGTCTTCGAAAATGATGGCAATGTCCCGTTGGATCTGGGCTTCGCCATGCGGGATTCAGGGCCGTGGCGCGCGGGAATTATGCGCGGTGTCAACAGATACTCTCTGTATGTCCATCTCAACGACGCTCCTGAACCGCCCACGACATTCAGTCCGGTCTTGGATTGGGTGAAAGACATTGAAATCACCTGGGCAACGACATCCATTTTCGGCCCCGGCGGTGTGAATGTTCTTCCGCCACCGTATTCCGGTGCGGATAACAAGGAAAACCTCTGGATGCAGTTCGGTAGCCCCAGTGCCAGCACGGCCGGTTACGGCGCCGAGACCTTGGTGATGACCGTTTACGCAAGATATCATATGCCGTAATAGCAAAAAACCGGCATATCGGCCGAGACAACCTCCCCTCCCCATTTGGGGAGGGGAGGTCTTTTTGTCCAATAGTTTGATTGCTTCAAAAGATTATTGCTAATAACATGGCAGAGAATATTCACCCTGCTAAAAAGATAGTTTCTACCGGATTGGCATTAAGCGCATTGCTTTTCGCGGCGATAGCTCCATGGGGTCATGTAGGAGCATATTTTGCCGGATTTGTCGGCCTTCTATTCCTTCCATTCACATCATTCAGTTTCAATAATAGCTCCTGTCCGCAGAAATTGCTCATGATTTTTTTGGGGATTTTCTTGATATGTGGGCTAATTTTATCTTTGTTTGTTGCCTACAATGCCAAATTCGCCCTAACGACTGTGTTCACATATTTTGCACATTGGGCTATCTTCTTCCTAATCGGCCTGAAAGCCAAGCCCGAACACAGAAAAACTATCCTGATGATATGGCTATTTTCTATGCTCTTGGTCGCGCTCATGTCGCTGATAGCCCTCTTAGGGTGGATCGATGTTTACCGATTGAGCAACGAGGGGCTTCTTAAGGGGTTTCAAAGTCATATCCGATTTGGAACGTTGCTTCTTATAGCATTCCATTTCGTATTCGCATTGTTCTTAAATCCTAAAAATATACTAAAACAAACCATCGGCCTGGGGCTTTTCGCGACTATATTGCTCGTGATGATAGTTCTCACCGGAAGCAGGGGCGTTTGGTTTGCGGCGGCAATTTCCATTTTCGGTGCGACGCTTCATGCTATTTTCACCAATCGAAAACGCAAGCTCGCGATTGCATTAGTAGTGATAGCCGTTGCACTTGGGGTTATCGTTTCATTATCGGCAAATATTATTCATGAGAGAATCCGGCGAACCGGCACGGACGATCCGAGCTATGTGTTCCGCAAAAACAACGCCACCATGGCGTTATGGATTATCGAGGATCGTCCACTAACCGGCATCGGGCCGGGGCAAGTTCCTTATGCGAAATCATATTTCGACCGCATGGCAGATGAAAATCTCGAACTGGAGAGCGGTTATCTCAAGAAAAGACACCTTCACAGCATGTATTTACATGTGGGCGCGGAGTTGGGCCTGCCGGGGCTGATGTTGTTGATAGGCGTTCTTATTTGCTTCATTTGGATGGCAATAATTGGTGCAAAGTCTCAAGAAGCATTTCCTAAAACTATGAGTTATGGATTCTTATGGGCAACGGTCGCTGTCGCGATTGGCGAGATGTTGGATTGCCTTCTGAGAGGGCCGTCGGTGGCGATGGAGCTTTTTTTCTTCGCGGGAATAATCGCCGGAATTGCCGCCGAAAACAGCGATAGCCATATTGGCGAACGCAATCAATCGAATTAGAGATGAGAAATTTTTACAAAATGCGTTTTTTTATTGCGAAACGAGGGGTTCTTTTACATATTGAAGCCGCTTATGGGGACTTTCCATCCTTAGGCATTTTAATTGCTTGTATGAAGTTAACCTGAAATGATAGTTAAGGCGATAAAGGAGTTTTCAGTTGTTTAAGGCGCGAATCACATCGCTTGGCGACATCGGGACGACCGCACTGCTTATTTGCGAGCGCGGCCCGGGCGACCTCATGCCCGAGGGCCTCGAGAGGTCAGACATCGAACTGCCCAGCGAGCCGCTGGTTCTTCGCCAAGTGCACGGTGGGACGGTGCATTATATCGATTCCGTCAAGGTGACAGAGGAGACGCGCGGCGCGTTCGGCGACGGCCTCATCGTCACCGCGCCGGGGATTCCCGTGGGTATCGCCACCGCAGATTGCATCCCGCTTATCATCGCCGATATTTCTGGCAAATGCGCCGGAGTCATCCATTGCGGTTGGAAGCCCATCACCGCCGGTATAATCGAGAACGCGATGTCGCTCGCACTGAGCGACCCCGAAGTCCGCCCGTCGAACTTGCGCTTCATCCTCGGGCCGGGGATTTTGGGCGATGAGTATGAAATCGGTGCAGATGTCGCAGTCCGCTTTCCGAAAACTGCCAAACCAAAAGGCGATGGCAAGTTCCTGCTCGATCTCCCCGAGGAAATCATCCTCAGACTCGGCAATTTTGGCATCCCGCGCGAGGCAATAACCCCCTCGGGGCTTTCTTCTTTTGCCTGCAATTGGCTCCCCAGCTATCGCAGAGACGGCGACTCTGCCAGCCGAATGATGACGCTCGTCTGGCTGGGTTAGGCTGTGGGCGCTGATGACCGCACCCTGAAAGTTTTGGGGCGATCTCTTGTGGTTGCCCGTTTGTAGGAGCACACACAATTACTCCCCTACGAGCTGATTGCAGAAATAGGTTTACCTTTGAAGGGAAAAGGTGTGCCAATGAAGAGAAGGACTTTCCATTTGAAGAACTTCACTTTCTATTTGGAGAGAATTACTTTTCATTTGAAGAAAACGTATTTATGGGCTTTGCGGCCGATAGACCACAAATCATTAGACCTCTTTCGAGATCCAATTATTGCAACAAACCCAGAAAACTCTATCTGCTCGGCGACGTGGCTTCTAATCTCTGCGGATGCTCGAAGCTAACTGGCCGCAAGCCGCAGAGATTCCCGCTCCTTTACTCTGGCGGAGAGTCGCTGTAAGGCCGGCGGAGCATAGGTAGCCGAGAAAATTTTCGACATCGGCGTCTTTGGGCGCGTGAAATTCTTTGCCCTCGACGGGATTGTATTTGATAAGATTCACCTTGCAGGGACGCTCGATAAGAAGTTCCGCCAGCGCATCTGCGTGGGTGATGCTGTCGTTCACGCCGCCCAGAAGGACATATTCTACGGTGAACCATCGCGCGGTGGCGGTGGCATATCGCGATGCGGAGTCAAGGATTTCGGCAATCGAGGCGATTTTGACGGCCTCGGGCATAATCTGCGCACGAAGTTTGTCGTTCGGGGCGTTGAGGGAAATTGCGAGTTTCGGTTTGAGGCCGCTTTCGAGAAGCTCGTCGATTTTTGCGGGAATGCCGACGGTCGAGAGCGTCGTTCGCCGATGTCCCAGCGCGAGTGCATTGTCGTCGGAGAACAAGTCCAGCGCCCATGATACCGCCTCGAAGTTCATAAGAGGCTCGCCCATGCCCATGAGCACGACGTTTGTCAGCTCGATGCCCAGCTCCTCCTCGACTCCGAGAAGCTGTCCCACAATCTCGCGTGATGTGAGATTGCGCACGAAGCCCATAGCGCCCGTCGCGCAGAATTTACAGCCCAGCGCGCATCCCACCTGCGTCGAGAGGCAGGCCGTGTGTCTGCCTTCGGCAGGGATGTGCACGGCTTCGACGATTGCGCCGTCATCGAGGGCGAAAGCCAGCTTAGTCGCGCCGTCGGGGGAGGCGGCCTTATCGGCGACCTTCAAGCGGCCGATGGAGCAGTCCTCCGCGAGCCGGACGCGAAGGGGGATAGGCATGTCCGTCATCGGCTCGAAGTCTCGGAATCGGTGGCGATAAATCCACTTGAGGATTTGCTTTGCGCGGAAAGGCCGCTCGCCGATGCCGAAGAACATCTTCTCCAGCTCTTCGCGCGGAAGACCGAGTAGGTCGAGTCTTTTCGGAATATCTATGTCTTTATTGGGCAATGACATCGAAAGTATTCTGTTTTTTCGTTCGCTTCCATAAAACAACAACGAGGCTCGCCACTAAAACAACCCCGGCTGTCATTATCATCCACGCAGGCGCGAAACTCTCCTCGGAGAAGAACCTTTCGGCGAACGCACCGCCGTAAATCATAAGAAGTAGCGCGCAAGCGTTGTTGATGAAATGCGCTAACATGCCGTAGTATATCGAATTGCGCCGAAGGACTATCGCGCCGAAGAGAATTCCCAAAATCGATGTGGGGATGAGCCTGAACGGGTCGAGGTGGAACGCGCCGAAGAGCACGCCGCTCACTACGACGCCCGCGCCCGCGCCCCATTTCCGCGAGAGGCCGTCGAGGATGTATCCGCGGAAAAGTAGCTCCTCGCAGATGCCGGGGAGAGCCGCCAGCACCAGAAGCCCCCCGAAAGTCCCAAGGGCGGCGATTTGCGTGAGCATGCCCTCGAAAAGATCGAGATATTCCGTCGGAAACGGGATTATCTTGTATGTCAACACCTGAAGTTGCGTCATCAGGAAGAAGCCCGCGATTGCCATAGGGATTATCGCGAGCGTTGGAATTAGCTCTATCTTGTTGAAGCGGAAAGTCTTGCGAATATTGAGCTTCATTCGTTTTGCGAATAATAGCGCCGGAAGCGCAACCAGCGCAATCTCCGTGACGGACAGCCCGAGAACTATGTCTTTTTGCTGAAGCGGCGCGCCGATCCATATTAGAAGCGCTACGGCAATGGCAAACAGGATAATGGAATCGATAGCGCCTGCGTGCGCCGTGGACACAGGCTTCTTGCCGTGTGCGAAGAACCTCGAAAGCGATGCGCCGCCGGAGTCCGAAAGGAGCGCTTCCTCATTGGAGATTATCCCCGCCGCCCATCTGAGCGCAAGCAAAGCGAAGACGGCCGTCGAAGTCCACACTACCGCGAAATTGACTAGTCCCGCAGGGCCGACCATGAGTTTCTTTATCAACAGCGAGACATTCATCACCGGCACAAATGCAAGGCCGAAGTTGATGTCCAGCCCCGGGAGAATTGCGGACATCGCAAAAAGTTGCCCGACTATGAAAATCGGAGTGAGGTATGACTGCGCCTCTTTGTAGCTTTTCGCGAATGAGCTTACCGCCAAGAATATCGCCGAGAACAGCGCCGCCAACGGAAGAAGTTGCAGAAGAATCAGCGTCAATGTCGCCGGGGCGATAGACAGCGCGAGGAATTGGCCTATGTCCCCGCCCATCATGCCAAGCCCGACGCTCAATGTCAGCCCCATCGAGGCGAGATTGAGCAGAGCGTTGACTATGGCCATGACGAAGACCGTCAGATATTTCCCGAAGACGATTTCCATTCGTCCGGCGGGCGAGACGAGCAATGTTTCCAGCGTGCCGCGCTCTTTTTCGCCGGCAATCATGTCGATAGACGAGTAATAGGCACCAGAGATGACCATCAGAACGAGTATCATCGCGAGAATCCGCCCGAACACCATGCCGCCCATCTTCTCTTTCGACGCGATATTCTCGCGCCGCGAATTGATGGGTTCCGTCACCGAGCTATCGAGGCCGGCGGCCGTCACACGCGCGGTGACGATGTCCTTCTCGTAACCGGAGATTATTTCCGAGATGTGCGAGAGAACAAAATCGCTTCGTTCCTTCGAGCCGTCGTAGCGAATAATTATCGAGTCGCTCCGGCCCTCGGCGATGCGCATCTCGAGGCCTTCCGCAAATATTACATGAGCGAGGATATCCCCGGCTTCGAGCGCGGAATCGATATCTGCAGGCGAGATGATGTTGAGTTGCGTGTCCGCTTCGAAAAGCGCGAAAAGCTCCGGCGCAGAATGCGAGTTCTCGATGGCGACGGGGAATTGCTCCTTCATCATTTTGCCCATGAGGAAAATCGACATCTGCGCGAAGCCCACAATCATCAAGGGATAGAGCAAAATCGGCAGAATAAATATGACGAAAACCGCCCTTTTGTCGCGAAGAAGCTCGATTATCTGCTTCTTGAAGATAATGCCTATGGCCTTCGCTCTCATATCGCTATCACCTCGGTTCCGGCAATCGCGAAGAAAGCGTCCTCGAGGTTGTCCTTGCCGGTTTGGGCGAGAAGCTCATCGAGCGTGCCTACGGCGAGGAGCTTGCCCTCGTGGATAACGCCGATTCTATCGCAGAGGCGCTCGGCCTCGCGCATGATATGCGTGCTGAAGATGACGGTCTTCTCGGTCTTTTTTAGGCCGAGGATGAAGTCTGTGAGGCTACGCGCCACCATGACATCGAGACCGACGGTCGGCTCGTCGAAGACCAATATCGGCGGGTCGTGCACTATGGTTCGGGCGATGTTTACCTTCTGCT
>Ga0129302_1002219_pt1 | contig 14018 bp, 14 predicted proteins | sample BlaSprsedimmetaG_FD_94476 | JGI IMG/M metagenome (GOLD analysis project Ga0129302, IMG submission 94476) | Hot spring sediment bacterial and archeal communities from California, USA to study Microbial Dark Matter (Phase II) - Blank Spring... | ecosystem: Environmental > Aquatic > Thermal springs... | reverse complement strand
GTACGTGTCTTCCGACCCCGAGGCAGAGAAATCGGAACCCGCAAACTACCTCCGAAACCCAAACCAAGGCCCAAACCCCGACGGACGGGCTATGACGTTTTCGCTGTGCATCAACTATGACGTTTTCGCTGTGGTTTGACATCTGGAACGGTCCCGGGCCGGTCCGAATCAGGCCCGTGGCGCGGGAGCAATCGGCAACGACTGCGCAATCAGCGAGTCATAACCGCTTGTCAGCTTGAAAGTTGCGCGGGCAAGTGTCAGTCGGAGGTCGGTTTGAGCGGCGCGGTCCGTGCGGAGGGAGTCCATCACAGGCGGATACCAGTCCGGCCCCGGTACCGGGAGGACGTAGTGGTAGTTCTTGGCCGCGGCCCTGAGCAGGGTAACACCACCAATATCAATGAGTTCTATGAGCTCAGCTTCGGTTGCTCCCCGGGCGATGCCGTCGGCGAACGGGTAGAGATTGCATACGACCACGTCTATGCGGTCGGCGTCCGGGTCGGTCCGGGTATTGAGGATGGCGGCCGCGATTCTCGGGTGAATCGTCTTGACCCTTCCCCCCAGCATCTCGGGGGCACCGGTCCAGTCCGAGACTTCGGTTACCGGGAGTCCGGCCGCGCGGAGGACTTCCGCGCTGCGGGAGGTGGAGAGCAGTTCGTGTCCGGTTTCGACCAGCACCTGACCGATTTCCTCCAGTCCCTGCTTGTCCCAGACGGAGAGCAGTGCGTAGCGCATCAGGCGCCGAACTTGGCCAGCCGGTCGGCGTGGGACAGCATCAGGGCCATCGCCTGCCGGGCCCGGAATGTACCCAGGTTGCCCCGGAGGCAGTTACGCTCGCCGAATTCCTCGATGCTGACCTGGGGGCGGACATACTTCGAGTAGAGCAGGAACGGCACGGGGTGCCAGGAGTGGCGTTTCATCGTCGCCGGCGTGGAGTGGTCGCCGGTAATGCAGAGAACGTCAAAACGCAGGTCCAGTAACCGGGGCAGGACTTCTTCGTCGAATCGTTCGAGCAGTTCGACCTTGGCGTCAAAATCCCCGTCTTCGCCGGCCTTGTCCGTATCCTTGATGTGCAGATAGCAGAAGTCGTGGTCGGCCATGCTTCGGCGAACCGCCTCGACCTCGTCGAGCCAGGTCGTGCCGGCTTCGAGGGTGTTCATGCCGACCAGTCGAGCAAGCCCACGGTACATGGGATAGACCGCAACGCACGCGGCACGCAGTTTGTACCGGTCCGCGAATCCGGGGAACCGGGGGAGCTCGCCCAGCCCCCGGAGCAGGATACCGTTGGCCGGCTCCTGTCCGGTGAGCGTTTCCCGGGCGCGGCGGACGAGTTCGTTGACGATGCCGGCAGTGGCTTCGGCCTCGGGAACGAGCGCCTTGACCGGCAGGGGCGGGACGCCGGTGTGTTGCGGGTCGGTTTCGGTAAGGCGGCCTGAGAGGTCGGGACCCCGGAATACCACCACGAAGCGGTGTTCGCGGCCGGGCCGGATGATGACCTCGCAGTCGCCAATGCGCGGAATCTGCTCCTGGAGCAGGGCGCAGAGCTCCGTGGCCCGTGCCGTGGGCAGGCGGCCGGCGCGGCGGTCCGAGATGGTGCCGTCCCCGGCAAGCGTCGCGAAATTGGCGCGGGCGCAAACATCGCCGGGGGCGACCTCGATGCCGATGCCGAGTGCCTCGATGACCCCGCGGCCGACGATGTACTCGAGCGGGTCGTAACCGAAAAGGGCAATGTGAGCAGGCCCGGAGCCCGGGGTAATGCCGATTTCGACCGGTATCGTCATCCCGAGAGAGGAGCGGGCGGCGAGCCGGTCCAGGTTGGGAATCCAGGCGGCCTCAAGCTCGGTCTTCGTGTCACGGGGAACTCCGCCCAGACCATCCAGAACCACCAGTAGAATCTTGTTGTCACCGGGAACAGCGAGTGAAGCCGCAAGGTCAAGCATCAGCTATATCCTAGGGCAGGTGGTTCGGCTGTCAAGCTTGCTCGTTGAGCCAGCGGCAGGATACTCGGGCGTAGCGTATGAGGTTCTCGAACCTGGCCCGGAACCGGCTCCCCTCTCCCGGCAGGAGCCAGACCGGAATCTTCACGCGCGGCCGCTCACGCAGTTCGACGAGCCAGGTTTCCCGTTGCCCGCGCCCGGTCCGACCGGTCGTGCGCCTGACGACGCGAACCGCCAACAACTCGGCGGGCAGGAACCGCCAGCAGACGCGGCCTCGTTCATCAATCTCCTCGATGCAGTCGTCGGTCACGACCAGCCGATGTCCGGGAGTGTGCACGAAGGCGCGGGGGTCAGCGAAGAAACCGGGGAGGCCGGTCAGCGTCAGCAGGACGCCGAGGATGCCGACAGCCAGTCCCCAGACTCCGCCGGCAAGCGTACCGGCCGCAGTCAGGGCAATGCCGCCGGCGACTCGGCACTGGTAGCGGGTCGAGTAGCGGTATTCGAGCGGCAAAGGCGTCTCGGGTGAACGGATATGGAACTGACTATCTTCCCTCATCACCACAATTATACTCCAGAATGTCTCTCTCCGCCAGTCTCGTTTGACAACTGCGGGGCTCCGGCTAGTCTGGCCCGTGGACTACCTGCGCGGACTGCGCGGCGACACGCGTCGGATTCTGTTCGTCAACACCGACCTCATCCTCATCGTGCTTGCCGCCGGCTTCGCGCTCACCGCCCAGCGTTATCAACTCCTGCCGCTTGCCCGCCGGCTTACCGCGAGGCTGACACCAGGGCTGGATGCGGCGGTTGCGGCCGGGCTGGTCCCGTTGGTCTTCCGGGTGCTGGGTGCGGTGTGGCTTGCCGGCATCGTCCTGCTGGCAATCGCTCTGGTCCGCGGCCGGGTGCGGGATTTCGGGCTTGCGGCCGGCCGGCCCGGCCGCTGGCTGGCCGACACGGCAATCGCCTTCGCCGTTCTCCTGCCGCTGCTCTTCTGGGTCTCGCGGCGTCCCGAGTTCTTGCGCATCTATCCCTCCTTCTCGGTGATGCGGCTCGACCCGGCCTGGTTTGCGGCCGGGTTGGGTGTTCGATTCGCCTACATGTTCGCCTGTGAGTTCCTGTTCCGCGGGTTGCTCCTGTTCGGCTTCGAAAGGAGGGCCGGCCCGGCGGCGGCGATTGCGGCTTCGACCCTGCCCTTTGCGTTGATGCACTTCGGCAAGCCCGGGCTTGAGGTCTACGGTTCGGTGCTGGCCGGCATCGTGCTCGGGTTCATCGCCCTGCGCGGTCGCAGTTTCCTGCCCTGCTGGCTCCTGCACTTCACCGCCGCGGCGACACTGGATGTCCTGACGCTGTTACGCTGAGGGGTTCAGGTGGTGCGGGCGGCGTGACCGAGGGCGCCGACCATGTCAATGGCGTCGACCGGGCAGACCTTCACGCATTCTCCGCAACCGATGCACTTGGCGCTGATGACCTTGTGCGGCTGTTTCGGCTCGCCTTCGATGGCCTTGAACTTGCAGGCCTTGGTGGCGCAGAGGGTGCAACCGGTGCAGTTCTTGTTGATGACCGCCTTGGGCCTTCCCTTGGCGCGGTCAACGAAGCTCCGGGTCGGGCACTTGTGGACGCAGATGCCGCAGTCTATGCACTTCTCTTCGTCCATCACCGGCAGGTTGTTGACGAGCTCAAGCGCGTTCGTCGGGCAGTTCCTGACGCAGAGGCCGCAGGCGATACAGCCGACCTTGCAGACCGACTTGATCTGCCGGCCCTTGTCGTGGTTGGCGCAGGCGAGGTAGACGAGCTTGGAGCGGCGGAGAAGGCGGATGACCTGTTTGGGACATTCCCGGACGCAGGCGGCACAGCCGACGCACTTCTTTTCGTCAATCACCGGCAGGCGGTCCGGGCCGAGACGGATGGCGTCAACCGGGCAGACGGTGACGCAGTGTCCCATGCCGATACAGCCGTACACGCAGGCCTTGGGTCCGCCGAGGAGGAGCGCCGCCTGCCGGCAGTTGTACGTCCCTTCATAGTGGAACCGCTGCGTTGCCTGCTCGATGCCGCCCCGGCAGATGAGCTTGGCGACCAGGGGCTCGGTTTCATCCACGTCCTGTCCCATTATCTCTCCCAGCCTGCGGGCGACCGCCGGCCCGCCGACCGGGCAGGCGTTGAGCGCGGCCTTGCCGGTCACGACCGCGGCCGCGTAACCGTCACAGCCGGGAAAGCCGCAGGCGCCGCAGTTCACCCCGGGCAGGGCGGCGCGGGCCAGTTCTTCCCGCGGGTCAATCCGGACCGCGAGTTTCTTCGAAGCGATGAGCAGGACGAGGCCGAGCAGGAGCCCGAGTCCGCCGAGACCGGCCATCGCTTTGAGAACCAGCGCCCAGTCCATCAGAAGGATATCCCGAACAGGCCGGTGAACCCGAGGAATGCGAGCGAGACGAGCGAGGCGGCGACGAAGGCGATCGGGTAGCCGCTGAGGCTACGGGAGATCGGCGCGTCGGCGAGTCTCTCGCGGATGGCGGCAAAGAGGATGATGACCAGGCCGAAGCCGAGTCCGCTGCCGAGCGCGAAGATGGTGGCGTTGAGGAGGTTGAAGCCGTAGTCCACGTTGAGGAAGGTGACGCCGAGGATGGCGCAGTTGGTGGTGATGAGCGGGAGGTAGATGCCGAGCGAGGAGTAGAGCGCGCGCAGGTTCTTCTTGAGGAACATCTCGACGAACTGGACGAGCGAGGCGATGACGAGGATGAAGACCGCGGTGCGCAGGAAGTCGAGCCCGAGCGGAGCGAGGACGGCGTGGAACAGGACCCAGGTCACCCAGGTCGCCAGCAGCATCACGAACATCACCGCGCCCGACATACCGGTGGCGGTGCCGACCGCGTTGGAGACGCCGAAGAACGGGCAGAGCCCGAGGAAGCGCATCAGCAGGATGTTGTTGACCAGCAGGGCGCCGAGGAATACCTGGCCGGGGTTGAGTTGCATCAGCTCCTCGCCTTTCCGGCGGTCAGGCGGTTGACGATGCTCTTGAGAATCCCGATGAGCAGGAAGGCGCCGGGTGCGAAAACCATGAACAGCATCGGCTGTTCGCGGTAGCCGGCCGGGGTGACCGCGACTCCGAAGACGGTGCCGGCGGCAAACAGCTCCCGGATTATTCCCATCAGTCCGAGCACGAGGGTGAAGCCGACCGCCTTGCCCGCGCCGTCAAGGAAGGAGTCCCAGACACCGTGGTGGTAGGCGAACGCTTCGGCCCGGCCGAGAATGAGGCAGTTGACGACAATCAGCGGCACGAAGACGCCGAGGACGCTGTAGAGCGCGGGCTGATAGGCCTGGAGCACGTAGTCAATGATCGTCACGAAGGTCGAGATGATGATGATGAATATCGGGATGCGGATCGAGTTGGGCACGTAGCGCCGGATGAGCGAAACGACGAGGTTGGAGGCGATGAGCACGAAGCTGGCGGCGATGCCCATCCCGAACCCGTCCCGGGCCGAGACGGTCGTGGCCAGCGCCGGGCAGAGCCCGATCATCAAGATGAGCAGGGGATTCTCCTTGACGATGCCGGAGGTGAAGTACTTGAGTTTCATGGTTGGTCGGGTCGGGCCGGGTCGGAAAAATCCAGTTCGTCGGGCGGGTCCGACTTCCCGGCCCCGATCGGGAGCCGGTGGCGGAGGGATTCGATGCCTTCGCGGATGCCGTCGGCGATGGCCCGGGAGGTTATCGTGGCCGCGGATATGGCGTCAATGCTCCCGCCGTCCTGCACGAGCCGGAGTTCCTCCGGGGTCCGGTTCAGGAACCGGTCGCGAAAGCGCGGTTCCGTGGCCTTGAGCCCGAGTCCGGGCGTTTCCTTGAGCGAGGTGATGTAGATGCCGGTTATCCGTCCGTCCTGACCGATGCCGGCCAGGGCTTCGATCGGTCCGGCGTAGCCGCGCGGGCTGACCTTGATGACACTGCCGACCTGCTCGTCCGCACCGTCGAAGCCATACCAGAGAGTGTCCGGGACCTGTTCTTCGAACCGGGTCGCCCGGGGCAGGACTTCGGCGAGGGCACGGTTAGTGGCTTCGATGCGCTGTTGCTCGATTACCGGCCTGGTGGCGTTGTAGACCCGGGCCAGGCTGAAGGCGGCCACGAGACAGACAATGACCAGCGAAGCGACCATCCAGAACCGGCCCTGGACCCACTGCGGTGTTGTCGCGCTCATCCCGTCGCCTTTTTCACCCGGCCGAAGAGCCGCGGGCGGGTGAAGCGGTCAATGAGCGGGGTCGCGACGTTCATCAGCAGGATCGAGTAGCTGACGCCTTCCGGGTATCCGCCCCAGAGGCGGATGAGGACCGTCAGGATGCCGCAACCGACCGCGAAGACCCACCGGCCCCGGGAGGTAATCGGCGAGGTGACGTAGTCCGTGGCCATGAAGAACGCGCCCAGCATCAGCCCGCCGCCGAAGACGTGGTGGCCGAGATAGGGGAGAAGGTCGTGCTTCGGGCCGGGCAGGACGAGGGCGAGGACCAGCACGGTGCCGATGTAGCCGGCCGGGATGCGCCAGTCGATGAGCCGGGTGACGAGCAGGAAGACGCCGCCGGCGAGCAGGAGCAGGGCCGAGGTTTCCCCGAGACAGCCGCCGACCGAGCCGAAGAAGAGCCGGCCGACAACCGGCCAGGACTGGGCCTGTGCCAGCAGGCCGGCCGGGTCGCCGCCCGGTCCGGCGATTTCGGAAGCGTTCTTGAGCACCGCCAGCGGGGTCGCGCCGGTGATGCCGTCAATGCCGGAGAGGTTGCCGCCGCGCGGGGCAAGCCAGCCGGCGGTCATTAACCCGGGCCAGGAGACGACGAGGAAGGCACGGGCGGCCAGCGCCGGGTTCACGAAGTTGTGGCCGAGCCCGCCGAAGAACTGCTTGACGATGACGACCGCGAAGGCGGAGCCGACGACCGGTATCCACCAGGGCACCGCCGGCGGCAGGTTCAGCGCGAGCAGGAGGCCGGTGATGACCGCACTGCCGTCGTCAACGGTGACCTTCCGGCCGAATAGTTTCTGGGCGAGGGCGTCGAAGCCCACCGCGGAAACGACCCCGAGCCCGGTCAGCATCAGCGCCCGCCAGCCGAAGAACCAGACGGAGCCGGCGAAGGCCGGGACAAGCGATGCGACGACCAGCCACATTATCAGCCGGACCGAGCCCGGCGCGCGCAGGTGAGGAGACGCGGTGACGGTGAGCTGGGTCATCCGGCTCTTCGCTTGCGGGCGTTGATCTCCGACTTGGCGAACTTGAAATGGTGAACAAGGCGGATCTTGGCCGGGCAGGTCCAGGCGCAACAGCCGCACTCGATGCAGTCGAGAACGTGGTCGCGCTCGGCGGCTTCGAGTCGCTTGCGGAGGATGTGGTAGTAGAGGCGCTGGGGCGCGAGACCCATCGGGCAGGCCTTGATACAGCGGCCGCAACGGATGCAGTCGTGGTCCTCAAGCTCCGCGGCCGTGTCGGCATCGAGCGCCAGCACGCCGGAGGTGCCCTTGAGCACCGGGATTTCGTCCGAGGCAACGGCGATGCCCATCATCGGTCCGCCCATTATGAGCTTGGCCGGCGCGGCCCGGTACCCGCCGCAGTAGTCAACCAGCGCCTTGACCGGGGTGCCGATGCGGACGCGGAGATTCTTCGGTTCGGTTATGGCCGGGCCGGTGACGGTGGTGACGCGTTCGATGAGCGGGCGACCAAACCGGACCGCGTCCCGGACCGCGACCGCGGTACCGACGTTCTGAACCACACAGCCGACGTCCATCGGCAGACCGCCGGAAGGGACTTCTCGGTTGAGGCAGGCCTTGATGAGCTGTTTCTCGGCCCCCTGCGGGTAGAGCGTCTTGAGCGCAAGGATGCGGATGGAACACGGCTGAGCACCGTCCGACACGGACGGCAGGATGCGGCGCAGGGTTTCCACCGCGTCGGGCTTGTTGTCCTCTACCCCGATGATGAGGTTCTCGACCCCGAGGGCGCGGGCGATGAGCAGCGCACCGTCAACGACCTCGGCAGGCTGTTCGAGCATCACCCGGTGGTCCGCGGTGAGGAAAGGCTCGCACTCACAGCCGTTGATGAGCAGGGTGTCTATGCGCTTCTCCTTCGGCGGGGAGAGTTTGAAGAAGGTCGGGAAGGTCGCACCACCCATGCCGACCACCCCGGCGGCACGGACCGCTTCAATGCGCTGTTCCGGGGTGAAGTCATCGGCCGCGCGCTCGCCGATGCCGGTGTCCGGTGTGTCCTTGCCGTCGGATTCTATCACCACGGTCATCACCCGGTTGCCGGCGAGCGGGTGAGGCATCTCGGTGACCCCGGTGACGGTTCCGGACAGGGGTGCGTGGACCGGGACCGATACCCGGCCCTGGGCCTCGCCGATGACGGTACCGGTGCGGACCTCGGCGCCTTTCTCGACGACAGGCTTCGCCGGTGCGCCGATGTGCTGGGACATGGGCACGAACACGACCGGCGGCAGGGGCAGGGTTTCGACCGCGAGGTGCCTGGTCGAGTGCTTGTTCTCGGACGGGTGCACGCCGCCGCGGAAAGATAGCATCGGAGTCGGATTGTACCGAAAAGGCCCGGGGGTGCAAGCCGGAGGATGTTCCGGCGAGCCTGGTGATGAGGGCGCATTGACTTGGGGGTGCGGTGCGCTATTCTTTGCGCCGTGAAGATTCTGGTGACGAGTGCGTTGCCATACGCCAACGGGGACGTTCACTTCGGACAACTCGGCGGCGCCTACCTGCCCGCGGACATCTATGTCAAGTACCACCGGCTTAAGGGCTCGGACATTGTCTACATCTGCGGTTCGGACGAGCACGGCGTGCCGATTATTCTGGCGGCCCAGCGGCAGAACGTCAGTCCCAAGGCGATAATCGACAGGTACCACGAGCGAATCCGGCAGGCCTTCGACGGCATCGGCATCGAGTTCGACAACTACTCGCGGACATCCCTGCCGGTTCACCACCGCACCGCCCGGGACTTCTTCGTCCGGGTCTACGAGAAAGGGTACATCAAACCCGAGTCCACCCGCCAGCTCTATTGCCCTTCCTGCCGGATGTTCATTGCCGACCGTTACGTCGAGGGCACCTGCCCGCACTGCCATACCGAGGGCGCGCGGGGCGACCAGTGCGAGGCCTGCGGCCGGTGGATCGAGCCGCTCGACCTGGAGAGCCCGAAGTGTATGACCTGCGGCGCGACGCCGGAGGTGCGGGAAACGAGGCACTGGTTCTTCGCCCTGTCGCAGTTCCAGGAGCCGTTGCGGCGGTGGCTCGACTCGAAGACGAACTGGAAGGCGAACGTCAAGCGGTTCTGCGCCGGCTGGTTCGAGCAGGGCCTGCGCGACCGCTCGATCACCCGGGACCTGTCGTGGGGCGTGCCGGTACCCCTGCCCGAGGCGAGGGACAAGGTGATGTACGTCTGGTTCGACGCGCCGATCGGCTACATCTCTTCGACCAAGGAGTGGGCGGAGCGGACCGGCCGGTCCGACCGCTGGCGGGACTACTGGCTCGACCCGGGGACGAAGCTGGTGCACTTCATCGGCAAGGACAACATCGTCTTCCACGCGATGGTCTGGCCCGCGATGCTGATGGCCCACGGCGATTTCGTTCTGCCCGGCGAGATCCCGGCCAACGAGTTCATCAACATCGAGAGCCGGAAGATTTCCACTTCGCGCAACTGGGCGGCCTGGCTGCCGGAGTACCTGGCCGAGCTTCCGCCCGACCCCCTGCGTTACGCGCTGGCGGTTAACCTGCCCGAGAACCGGGACGTGGACTTCGCCTGGCGCGACTACCAGGCCCGGAGCAACAACGAACTGGCCGATGTGCTGGGCAACTTCGTCAACCGCGTCGCGGTGTTCCTGAGGAGGAACTACGGCGGCCGGGTCCCGGACGTGACCGCGGACGACGAGCCGAGCCTTGAAGTGCTGAAGACGATCGAGGCGACGACCGGCCGGCTGGGCGAGATGATCGAAGGTTTCCGGCTCAAGGCCGCGGCCCGGGAGGTGATGACCCTGCCGGCGCTGGGCAACCGCTACTTCGACGGCCGGGCGCCCTGGCGGCAGTTTCGTGATGCCCGCGCCGAATGCGACCGGACGATGAACACCTGCGTGCGGCTCATCTCCGCGCTGGAACCGCTGTTGTACCCGTTCCTGCCCTTCACGAGCCGGAAGCTGGGCCGGCTGTTGGGCCTGGGCCGGCGCAGCTGGGACGATGCGTCCCGACCGGCGGTGCCGGCGGAACTGGGCGAGCCCGAAATCCTGTTCGAGAAGGTTGACGACGCGGTGATCGAGGCCCAGCTTGCGCGGCTGGGCGTGAAGGAAAGCGACGAGACGGTTCAAGGGGCCAAGGATTCCGTGCCGGCCAAGGTCCTCGACCCCGCGGCCTCCAAACCCGAACCTGTCAAGGAGGAGCCGATGCTGAGCTTCGAGGATTTCAAGAAGGTCCAGCTCCGGGTCGCCCGGGTCAAGAGCGCGGAGCGGGTCCCGGATACGGACAAGCTGGTCAAGCTGGTCGTTAACCTCGGGGATGAAGAACGCCAGATTGTGGCCGGCATCGGCAAGGCCTACGAGCCGGCCGCCCTGGTCGGCCGGCAGGTGGTCGTGGTCGCCAACCTGGCACCGGCCCGCCTGCGCGGGGTCGAGTCCAACGGGATGCTGCTGGCCGCGGTTGACGGCGACCGGGTTGCGCTGGTCGCGCCCGACGCCGAGGTCGCGCCGGGCAGTGAGGTGTCGTAGCTTGCGGGCGCGTCGGTCGCGGCAGAACCCGGATGGCCTCAACCTCTTCGACTCGCACTGCCACCTGACCGACATCCAGTTCGCGGGCGACCTCAAGGCGGTACTGCGCCGCGCCTTCGTCGCCGGGGTCCGGGAGATGCTCGTCGCCAGCCAGAACGTGCCCGACAGCCAGGAGGCAATTCGTCTCTGTCGGAATCAGGAAGGGATGTACTGCTCGATCGGCGTTCATCCTCACGAGGCCGACCGCTTCCGTTCATACGACGTCACGACCCTGAAGGAGCTCTGCATCGAGCCCAGCATCAAGGCAATCGGCGAAATCGGGCTCGACTTCTTTCGGGGCATTTCCGCCCGTTCCAACCAGGAGGTCGCCTTCGAGGTGCAGGTCGAGCTGGCCCGGGCGATGGAACTGCCGATGATCCTGCACGTGCGGGACGCCGCCCACCGGGCGCGGGCGCTCCTCGACGAGCACGGCTACCACGCCGGGGTGATGCACTGCTTCTCGGGCGACGCGAAGATGGCGGACTGGGCGGTCGAGCGGGGTTACTACATCTCTTTCGCCGGCAACCTGACCTACGACGGCCGGCTGGCCGAAGTCGCCCGCCGCATTCCCCACGAGCGGCTGATGGTCGAGACCGACGCGCCCTACCTTGCACCCGAACCCGAGCGGGGCGAGCGCAACGAGCCGGCGCTGATAGTCAATACTGTCCGGCACCTGGCCGGCGTGCTCGACCTGACTCCGCGCGAGACCGCGGAGCTCACCCGCGACAACGCCCGCCGTTGTTTCCGCACTTCCGACTGAACGACCGCGATGCGACGCTTCAGCCCGCACAAGGCGTTGGGGCAGTCATTCCTGGTTCACGCTCCGACCGCGGAGGCGCTGGTGAACGCGCTCGAGCCCGGCGGCGATGACACGGTGCTGGAAATCGGACCGGGCCGCGGCGCGCTCACCCGCCTGCTGGTCGGCCGGGCCGGGCGGGTCGTGGCGGTCGAACTCGACCCGAGGCTGGCGGACCGGCTCCTGGCCGAGCTGGGAGCGGAACCCGGCTTCCGGCTCATCATCGCCGACTTTCTCACCTGGCGGCCGGACTTCGAGCGGCCGGTCAAGGTCATCGGCAACCTGCCCTACAGCGTCTCTTCGCCGATGCTCTTCCGTCTGCTGGACGACTTTACCGGCTGGACGACCGCGGTGCTCACGACCCAGCGCGAGTTCGCGCGCCGGGTGCTGGGCGGACCGGGTTCGAAGGACTACAGCGCGATGAGCGTCTTCTGCGAGCGGTGGTGCCGGCGCGAGAAACTGCTGAGCATCCCGGGCCGCTACTTCCGGCCCCGGCCCGACGTCGTTTCGACCTCGTTCCGGCTGGTGCGGCGGGAGCGGCCGCTGTTCCCGGTCGAGGACGAGGCCTTCTTCCGGCGGCTGGTGCGCGCCGCTTTCGCCCAGCGCCGCAAGACGCTGGCGAACAACATCGTCGCGGGGTTCGGCGTGACCCGGGCGGTGGCCGAGGCGGCGCTGGCGCAGGCCGGGATTGACGCCGGCTGTCGCGCCGAGGCGGTGCCTGCCGAGCGGTTCAGCGCGCTGGCGGGCGTGCTGGGCCGGGTTTGACCCGGCGCCGGGCCATCAGCGCGCGGTAGTACTCGACGGTCCGGCGCGCGACCTCGGGCCAGGCGTAGGTGCGGGCCCGGGCCAGGCCGGATTCGACCAGCCGCCGGCGCATTTCTTCGTCTTTGAGCACCCGCACCAGTGCGGCCGCGAGCGCATCCGGGTCCCCGGGCCGGACCAGCAGGCCGTCAACGTCGCGCCGGACCGTTTCGTCGTAGCCCGGGATGTCGGAGGCGACCACCGGCGTGCCCGAGGCCATCGCTTCAAGCAGGACAATACCCAGCGTTTCGCCGCCCAGGGTCGGCGCGCAGTAGACGTCCGCGCCGCAGTAGTAGCGGGGCAGTTCGTCGCGCGGTGCCCGGCCGACGAAGTCCACCGCGGCTTCGATATCGAGCCGCGCGCACAGGCGCCGGGCGGCCGTTTCCTCGGGCCCGGTGCCGATGACGGTGAGCCGGGTGCCGGGCCGCTCGCGGAGCACGCCGGGCATCGCCCGGAGCAGGACCCGGATGCCCTTGCGGCCGTCGAGCCGGCCGAGAAACAGGATGCGCGGGGTGGAGGAGGACCTGGGTCCGGGCCGGGATTCAAGCCCGGGCCGGAACCGGTCGAGGTCAATGCCGCAGGGGATGATGCGCCAGTCGAGGCCGTCGGCCGGGGCTTCAAGCCCGGGTATGTAGGCGGCGAACGCTTCGCGGGCACGCCGGGAGATGGGCACCAGGCCGTCAATTCTCCTCAAGAGCCGGCTGAACAGCCACCGGTAGGTCCGGCCGCCCCGGCGGTTGATGCGGAAGCCGGCGGCGAGGAACGAGACGAGGTTGACGGCCCGGCTCGCGCGCAGTGCCCAGTAGGAGATTTCCGGCCAGAACATGCCGTGACAGTGGACGATATCGAAGCTGTGCGCGGCCATGAACGCGGCGGTGTCGCGGGCGAGCCGGAGCCCGACCGGGAGCGTCGCATAGGAGCGATTGAGCGGGATGAGCACGGCCCGGCCCAGGCGGGTGACCGGGAAGGGCTCGGCGGCGTCGTCCCACTCGCCGGGGAAGCGGGTCGTCAGGACGTGGACATCGTGGCCGAGTTCGACCAGGGACCGGGCAAGGTGCGAGACGTGCTCGCTCACGCCGGACGGGTAAGGGTGATAGGCGGCCGAGACGAGGCAGATGCGGAGCGGGCGGCTAATCCAGCACCTCCCGGTACACTTGCTCGACCTGACCGGCGACCCGGGGCCAGGCGTAGCGTTCGATGGTTCTCAGCCCGGCGGCGGTCAGCTCGCGGCACCGGGCCGGGTCCGTCAGCAGCCCGGAGATGGCGTCGGCAAGCGCCGGGCCGGCGCCCGGCTCGACGAGAATCCCGTCCCGGCGGTCGGCGATGACCTCGTCGTACCCGGGGATGCGTGACGCAATCACCGGCCGGCCCGCAGCCATTGCTTCAATCAGGACAATGCCCATTGCCTCGCCTCCGAGCGCGGGGGAGACGTAGAGCTCGGCGCCGGCGTACCACCCGGGCAGCCGGTCGCCCTCGACCCGGCCGACGAACCGGACCCGGTCCGCGATACCGAGTTCGGCGCAGAGCCGGTGACATTGCCGCTCAAGCGGGCCGGAACCGACCACGACCAGCCGGACCGCCGGGTGGCGGCTGCAGACCGCGGGCATCGCCCGCAGCAGGACTTCCAGACCCTTTCGCTGTTCGAGCCGGCCCACGAACAGGACGTAAGGGCGGAGGCGCCCGGCCTCAGGAGGGACCTCGGCATCGGGCCGAAACCGCGCCAGGTCCACGCCATTGGGG